>Ga0187771_10001072_pt1 | contig 17963 bp, 15 predicted proteins | sample 0116_SJ02_MP15_1_FD_133139 | JGI IMG/M metagenome (GOLD analysis project Ga0187771, IMG submission 133139) | Tropical peat soil microbial communities from peatlands in Department of Meta, Colombia - 0116_SJ02_MP15_10_MG | ecosystem: Environmental > Terrestrial > Soil > Wetlands > Peat | place...
CGCCGTTCTTGGGGAACAGCGGCTCGCCGGTGGTGAAAATCTTCGGCCCCGACACTTTTCCGGAGTCGATGCGGCGGCGAAGAGCGCTGGTGTTCTCCAGGATGGATCCGATATCGAAGACGGTTGTGAAGCCGTAGGATGTCAGCATGCGCTGAAGCTGGGCGGTGAGTTTATCGGCGGGTTGGTGGGCGGCGTCCTGCCATTGAGCTTCGGTGAAGTGAACGTGGCTGTTCCAAAAGCCCGCGACCAAGGTGAGGCCCGTGGCATCGATTACCCTCGCGTCGGCAGGCAGACGAACTTTTCGGCGCTCGTCCGCCTTTTCGATCTTGCCATCCACGACCAGGACGACACTGTCGTCAATGGGCGGCGCCGAAGGCGCCGGGTAGGCCTTCGCGCCCACAATCGCCACAACTGTACCTCGATCGCGCGGCGCAGCCAGCAGGGCGAAGGCAAAGGCCGCGCCAATCACCAGCCAAGCCGGAATCACGCGCCGACGATTGAAAGGCCGCTTCACAACGAATTGAGATCGCGATTCGGGCCCTGTCACCTGGGCACCACGGGCAGCACGAGCGCCGAAGGATGCTCGCGGTCATGTACAATCGTATTGCCTGCCTTCGCGATTCGCGTCCCGCGTCCCGGGTCTTCTCCGGTGTTCAGGTTGCGGTCGAAGCGAGGGAAATTGGAGCTCGAGACTTCCAGACGCAGACGATGCCCGGGCAGGAAAACATTGCTCGTCGCCCACAGGTCAATCGTGAACCTGTAGGTTTCTCCCGGATTCATGGATTCCGGCTTGTCTTGAAAGGCGCGGTAGCGCCCGCGAACAATGCCTTCCGTTAAATTCTGAGCGAAGCCGTTCGGCCAAACGTCCACCAGCTTGGCGGTGAAGTCCGTGTCCACGGCAGTGGAGCGGGCGTAAAGATCGAGACTCACAGGGCCGGTGACCTCGAAGTCCTGTTTGAATTCCGGAGTAGTGTATACGAGCACGTCTTGCCTCGCCTCCACCGGACGCTGGTCACGGGGCCCCGGCGCAAGATGACCCGCGTCGCAGCAGAGCGGGCCGCCGAGCGTCGGCACAGGATCGGCGGGGTTGTCAACGAAGTGATCCTCGGGTTCGCTTTGCGGAGCAGCGGTGCTCAGAGAGCCGTCGCCATTCAGCCCGTTTGCATTGCCGTTGGAGCGGAGGTAGTAACGCGTGCTTTGGGCGCGGGCCAGGGGCCAGTCGTCTTCCTCGCGCCAAACGTTTTTGCCCATCACGAAAATCTTCACCGGCTTCTCACGCTCGACGCCATTCTCGATGCCCTTCAGCACGTGGTCGTACCAGCGCAGCATGATTTCGTCCGGATCGACGTCTGCCTGCGGGCCGAAATCCACTTCGCCGATTTTGCGGCCGCCGCCCGCGTGCCCGCCGATCATCACCAGCAACCGCTGGCCCTGCCGCGCGGCATCATTGCCCCCGCGCGCTTTGATGCCAGTGTAATTGCGCAGTGACCCGCCGAGAAAAATGTCGTACCAGGCCGCCACACTGTAAACCGGAACCATCACCTTGTCGTGATGGTCCTCGATCGAAATCTGCTTCCAATAGTCGTCGTAGCTTGGGTGGGCGAGCCAGTCGAGAAAATAAGGCGCCAACTCGTGCAGACTTTCTGCCGCCTCCGGCAGGCCGGCGTTGAAGAGCGGATAGTCGGTGAGCGGAAGTTTTTCAATTCCCATGAGGGCGTTTGTGCTCCTTTGCGCGCGCCGGTTCAGCGTGTCCTGGGCGAGGCCGGATGTCCACGACTCATTAAACCATTGCTCAAACGCGCCCCCTTGATAGGTCCACCCGTCGTGATAGTTGCTGGCGGTGACCACGGGAAAGATTCCGGCCAGATGCGGCGGCGAGCTGATGGCCGCGAGCATCTGCGTCGCGCCCACGTAAGAGCCGCCGAACATCCCCACCTTACCGTTCGAGTAAGACAGCGACGCGGCCCACTCCACCGTGTCGTAGCCGTCCTGGGATTCGTGCTTGAAGGTGTACCAATCGCCCTCGGAAGTAAAACGCCCGCGCACGTCCTGAATGATCACCACGTAGCCGCGCGCCGCCGCTTTCAGTCCAAACTCGAAACCACCCGCTTTGTTGTACGGCGTGCGCTGGAGTAGCACAGGAAATTTGCCTTCTGCTTGAGGGCGGTAGACGTCGGCGCGCAGAACCACGCCATCGCGCATCTTCGCCGTCACGCCGCGCTCGACCGTCACCTCGTAACCTTCCGCCCCGAAGGCAGAGGCGACAGCCAACAGCACTATTCCAGCTGGCAGCCACCGGGAGCTTGGTCTCAAAAGGTTATTTCCTTTGAGCGTCATCGACGCCTCACTCATGGGACGCGGGATTATGGACTCCAAAAAGGAGTTAATCAAGGGTAGGTCGGCAGCGCCGACATCCACCGAGCGAACTGAGCATGGCAGTTTACAAGAAACTCGAGCTCTACACCCGTAGCCACAGCTTGTACCTGTAAGTGATCCTTCTCTCTTCCCCCGCTTTCAGCGTGATCTCCCATGTCAGTCGCGACATCGGGTTGTCCACCGCGATCGCTTCGCCCAACTTTTCCGCCTTTCCGCTGTCGGTCTGCGATTCCACGCTCCCTCGAAGTGTCTTGGCAATGCTGAGCTGCACATCCTTAGCCTTGTAGTTTTTGATCGTTAGTGTCCCAGCGACCGTCACTTGATCGTACGAGTACCCGCGCCGCCGCTCCACGTTCTGTTGCCGATCGACCTCTCGCTCCTCGTGGCTGGCGCGAATGTCCGTTGCAACCGTCAGTTTGAGGTTTGATGCCGCGCCCTTCGGCGTATATGGCAATGTATCCTGCGACACCGGCTTGGTTCCCGATATCACTATGGCCGGCGCGCTCGTCCACGGAAATCTCGTCGTATTCTTCACCCGCAGCGCGTGCCAGATGTTGTTCCTCTCAACGCGGTCCGGCGTTGCCGAGTTCTGATAATTCTGCACGTTTCCAAACCCGTCCACCCGCGGCTGATCCTGCACTTCCCATTGGTAAATGTGCTCATAGTTCACGTTGCCGGAAAACACGTTGTATGTCGCACGCTCGCCTCGTGCCAGCGTCACTCCGCTGCGTGTGTAGAGAAAAAGATCCTCTTCCGGCGCTCCGGCCAGTTCCTCAACTGCGGTTGCGAAGCTCGGTGAAGGCGCCTCGAGGTCGGAGATTGCGTTCACTCGCATTTGCCCCATGAGCGCGTTCGAGTCAAGGCGGCCCAACGTGCCAGAGGTATCCCTTCGATTCGCCGCCTGCATAAAGTCCAGCAGCGTCTGCTGCAGTGCCATGGGTGAAGGAATGTGCGCGTATGCAAAATTCGGCACACCGACAACAAAGAAAACGTCCGCGCTCTTCACGTCCTCGGCGTCATCCACGAGCACCGCCTGCATGGTGATGCGCGCGGTCTTTTCGTCCTCGAGCGACACCAGGTATGATGGCGTCCACCCGAGTCCGTTTTCCAGATACCCCATCGTCAGGTTGGCGTGCCCGCTTGCGCCCTTTACCTAGAATCGCAGGGCTTTCCGCTCTTCCTCTTGCTTAGCTTGCAGCGCGGGCTCCGCCGGCAGCGTCACCTGCGTGATATCGCGGAAGTACAGTGCCAGCAGCTTGCCCTCCGCCTTCAGGAGCAGGAACTCAGGAGCGACCGTCGGAGGCGGCGCGGTCGATGTGGCAGTCACCGCGAAATAGCTGTTTTCCGCCGAAGGCGTCGGCGATGGCGCCGGCTCAGGCGGGGCGTGCTCCTGCGGGCGGAATCCGACGATCTCTCCCGTGTACTCCTTGTATTCTTTCTGATTGCTGTACCCCACGGTCACCACTTTCCCGGCATTCGCCATCAACACGTCCGCCAACGCTGTCAGATTGTGTTGCACCGGCACTTTATAGCGGTATGCGACAACCTCATCGAGCGAAACCCCCGCATCGTTCGGCGTCATCCACAGTGACCCGAGCGTGGCGTTCGGGATGGGCACGATGCGTCCCGCTCCATCCTCGAGCCGCACGTCTCCCTGCTTCACGACGAACGCCAGCCCGTTTTTGAACACCGCCACCGCCGAGGTCTTGAATTCGGCGTCCGGCGCCTCGCCCGGATAAGCTGCAAGCGTTCCCCAAAAGCAAACCAACAGACTCAGCGTGCGAGAGAGCCTCATATGCACCTCCACGGAATTCCAGTGTTGTGCCGATTATGCAAAAACACCAGAAGAAATGCCAGCTTCGTTGCCTTGACGCTCTCGGAAGCGTGCTATAGTCTTTTTTCAGGACAGCGCACTGCGCAGGGATAAGAATTGAAGAAGGAAACGATCATCACGGCGATTGTGTTTCTGGTGGTGGGTTTTTTTATTGGCTACATCACGGAGGCGGAATTCAACTGGAACGCGCCGGAGAAAATGGCGCCCAGCAGCGCCGCCGCAGGACCGGCGGAAGCGCCCGGCACGGGGACTCCAAACGGCGCAGCGGGCAGAATGGGCAACGCGCAGCTTCCGCGCGGCCATCCCCCACTTGAAGTGGCAAACAAGATCAAGGAACTCGAAGACCAGGCGGCGCAGAATCCTCGGGACCCCGCGCCGCGTCTCGAGCTGGGCAACCTTTACTACGACCAGCATCAATTCGATCACGCCGCCGACTGGTATCAGCAAGAGCTGGCATTGGATCCGAACAACGCGAACGCCCGCACCGATCTGGGGACCGTTTACTTCAATCTCGGCCGCTTTCAAGAAGCCCTGAAGGAATATCAGGAAACCCTCAAAATCAACCCCCAGCACGAGCCCACCATGTTCAACATGATTATCGTCAACTTGCAGGGGACTCACGACCTCGAAGCGGCACGAGCGGCGTGGGAGCGCTTGCACAAGCAAAACCCCAATTATCCCGGATTGGACAAGGTGAAAGAGAGTCTGGACGCCGCCATTGGCGGGGCTTCGGGCGCTTTGCCCCGGCAGTAGCGCCCCGGATAGGGGGGCGGCTTTCTGCCGTGACATCGATTATGCTGCGATTGCTCGCTTATTTTTTCGACCTCATTTTCGTCATCATCATCGGGCGCTTGCTGAACCGGGTGGCCCGGAGCTTTCTCGGCGTTTCGCGAGCCGGCGGCGATCCGCGCAGTGCCCCAGGGCGCGAGCATGCGCCGATTCAAAGCGGCGCAACAGCTCGCGACCCGGTGTGTGGGATGTTTGTTTCCACCGAACTGTCCCACCGGCTGACGCGCGAGGGCGAAACGCTGCACTTCTGTTCTCAGGAGTGTCTTGACCAGTACCAAAAGGAACTCACCCATTCCTGAAAACCCACGGTGCCGCGCGCAACTTTCCCTTGAATTCGCTGTTGACATTGAGTTGAAGGATTTTATAATCCACTCTAAATCGGAGCGGCGCCGACGGACGCCGCGAGCACCATGAATCATCACGCCAACACTGCCGTGCCGGTGGTTTTGACGATCGCGGGCTTCGACCCCTGCGGAGGCGCCGGCATCATCGCGGATCTGAAAACCCTCGCTGCCAACAATTGCTACGGCGTCGCCGCGATTACCGCGCTGACCGTCCAGAATACCCAGGGCATCACCGGCCTGCGCCCGGTGGAGGCGCCGGTCCTCAAGGAAAGCATTCTCTCGCTTCTAGCGGATGGCCGCGTTAAGGTGGTAAAGATCGGCATGGTCGGCAACCGGGCCAACGCGGAGGTGGTGCGCGAGGTGCTGGAATCCAATCCTGCTCTGCCCGCCGTCCTCGACCCTGTCTATCGTTCCTCGAGCGGCCACGACCTCATTGACGCGAGCGGTTTCGAGTATTTGCGCGAGCAGTTGCTGAGCCGCGTCACCGTGGTCACACCCAACATGAGCGAGGCCGCAGCCCTCACGGGTTTGAAGGTCGAAAACCTGGAGGAGATGAAAGGCGCGGCGCGAAAGATCATCGAACTGGGCGCGCGCTGCGTGGTGGTGACGGGCGGCCACCTGGACAAGGCGATCGACGTCTACTGCGAAGGGTCCAGCTTGCAGACCTTCGTCGGCGATCGTATCAAGCTCGACAATACCCACGGCACGGGGTGCACTTTTTCATCCGCCATCGCCGCCAATCTGGCGCTGGGCCGTCAAATCGAGGATGCGGTGGTTCTGGCCAAGGCTTACGTGACCGAGGCCATTCGGAAAGCGTATGCCATCGGCCCCGGCCGGGTCCCGCTCAACCATCTCTATCGCTTGCAGCAGAGCCAGCGCCCGACCGAGGACTCCGTGGCTGTCACCGAGCCCGTTCACTGAAACAGAGAGAGCCTTACCCCGGAAAACGAGACAAAGCCGGCAAGATGGAAATCGAAGAGTCCAGCTCCGTTGTGCCCTCGCCGAACGACTCCGCGCGACCTCCCATCGAATGAAGAACGGGTGCCGTTTAGTGACTCGCGCCCTATTTTTTCACCATCTCGACGTCGATGGTAATCGCGATGTCGTCGCCGATCGCGGCCGAGGGGTAGGTCGTCACACCAAAATCTCTACGGTTGATTTTCGTGGTCGCCGAAGCGCCCATGCGGGGGTTTCCCTGCATATCTTTGATCGGCGCGGACGGCCCGTCGACATCGAGCACCACCTCCTTCGTCGCCCCGTGGATCGTCAGGTCACCGGTAACTTTCAGCTTGCCGGGTCCCGCCGACTCGACGCGTTTGGATTTGAAGGTGATCGCCGGATACTTTTGCACGTCGAGGAACTTCGGACTGCGCAAATCATTGTCCCGCATCTCCACCCGCGTGTCGACGGAAGCGGCGTCGATTGTCACGTCAATGGATGATTTTGTTGCGTCGGCAGGATCGTATTGAACCGTGCCGCTCAACTTGGTAAACGCGCCGCGAACGGTTGAGATACTCATGTGGCGCACTGAAAACTGCGCCGCAGAGTGCGGCGGGTCAAGCTGCCAGGTCTCTGATTGGGCCGCTGCCGGGACGGCCAGAAGAACTGCACACATCAGACTGAACACAAACCGGGGCATTTCGAGTTCTCCTTTCAAGGACTTTGCTATTGCAGGCCGCACACTATAGCGCAGATCGATAGGTTATGGTGTCTTTTTATGAACAGCCGGCGGAGATCACAAGTTCTCGGCTGGCGATGCCGAAGGGGTCAGCGGGCCCAGATGCTTTCGGGGCTTGCGTCGAACCGGCACACGTGGACCATCCATCCGAACAAGTGGGGCACGAATCTTCCGCCTGCCGCCGTGCAGTCGGCTTCGGTTTCTCCGGCCTCCTACCCTGTCATGTACGCGGAAATTCGTCGGAAAGTTGCAAGGAGTGGCACAGACATTGTTTCTTGTTCGTTTGCGGTTGAGGCCCTGCGGTGAGATACTGAGCCGGTGCCGACTGTCTTGCGATCGGGAATGAAAGGTTCGAAAATTCAGCCTGGCGAGAGGGCAAAACCGGCTCGCTGGCCCGCGGAAGTTGTCCGCTAGTCTGACCTTCAACCGATGGGTTAGAATTGCATCGGAATGCCGACGGTTCTAAGAATAGGCGCGTATCGCTTTTTCTTTGTCTCTTTGGATCGAAGCGAGCCGCCGAACATTCACGTGAGACGAGAGAGCATGGTTGCAAAATTCTGGCTCGATCCTATTGGGCTGGAGCGCACCGGAGGCTTCAGCCGGACGGAGTTGAATGCGATTTTGAAGCTCGTTTATGAGCCCCGTGAGAGATTGCTGAGGAGCTGGGATGAGTTCTTTGGCCGTTGAAGCACAAGAACCGAGAGCTAAATCGGTAAAAGTGACCGATGAAGGCGTGACCGTGGACTTGATAGATGGTCGAACCGTAGTTGTGCCTCTCGCTTGATTTCCTCGTCTTTGGCACGGCACGCCGCGGGAACTCAATCACTTCGAAATCTCTGGTGAGGGCGGTTACCTCCATTGGCCGGATCTGGACGAAGATCTCACAGTGGCGGGCCTGTTAGCGGGGCGGCGCTCGGGAGAAAGCCCTCAATCGCTGAAACAATGGCTCGACTCTCGTACGACCAAGCGCAAAAGAAGCGGACCAGGGAGAGCCCGCTAAAAAGCATGCGGCCGCTTGTCGCAGGAATCGCCACTAAATGATCTTCAGCTTCTTCCCTACAGTTTCAAAGATTTGAAGAGCGTGGGACAATTCAGCCTCGGTGTGGGTGGCGGTGACGATGGTGCGGAGGCGCGCTTTGCCCACGGGCACGGTGGGATAGCCGATCCCCAGAGCGAGCAGGCCCGCCGAGAACAATTCGCGCGAGAACTGGTGGGCCAGTGCCGCGTCGCCCACCATGATGGGCGTGATGGGCGTTTCGCTCATGCCCGTATTGAACCCGAGTTTTTTCAGGCCCTCTTTGAAAAACCGCGTGTTGGACCACAGTCGCCCGATCAACTGCGGTTCATCTTCCAGAACTTCAAATGCGGCGATGCACGTGGCGGCCACCGAAGGCGGGTGGGAAGTTGAAAAAAGAAATGGCCGGGCGCGATGGTAAAGGAAATCGACCACGTCGCGGGTGGTGCAAACGTATCCGCCCAGCGCGCCGATGGCTTTCGAGAGCGTTCCCACCTGGATATCGACGCGGCCGTGCAGATTGTAGTGGTCCACCGTGCCGCGGCCGTTCCGGCCCAGGACGCCCGAGGCGTGGGCGTCGTCAATCATCATCATGCAGCCGTACTTTTCCGCCAGCTCCACCAGCGCGGGCAGCGGCGCGATGTCGCCTTCCATGGAAAACACGCCGTCGGTGATCAAAAGCTTGCGGCAAGAGCGAGGCGCGAGCTCTTTCAGAATTTTTTCGCAAGCGTCGACGTCCTTGTGAGGAGACACTTTGATTTCGGCGCGGGAGAGACGGCAGCCATCGATGATGGAAGCGTGGTTGAGCTCATCGGAAACGATGACGTCGTCTTTAGTCAGAATCGCCGCCACCGTGCCGGCGTTGGCCGCGAAGCCCGACTGAAATACCACCGAGGCTTCCACTTGCTTGAACTTCGCGATTCTCTCTTCCAGCGCCATGTGGATCGACATAGTGCCGCAAATCGTGCGTACGGCGCCCGAGCCTACGCCATAGGCTTCGATGGCTTCGATGGCGCGCGCCCGCAATTTGGGATGAGTGGTCAGACCCAAGTAGTTGTTCGAAGAAAGATTGATAACCTCGCGGCCGTCAAAGCGCGAGACGGGGAGCTGCTCGCCTTCCAGGATGCGCAGCTTCTGATAAAGCTTCTGCTCGCGAAGCTTGTTCAATTCGTCCGTGAGATACTGCAATTGGAGTTTGGGCATTGTGGCACCGCGAAATGAGAATTTATCTTCTGTCCGTTGTCGCTGCGGGCAGGACAGAGTATAAAGCGTGAGACATTGATGCTCAAGAGCGAAGGGCGACGAGCCGCCTGAGATATAATTTCAATCCGGAGGGCCGACCGGCGTTCGGCGCGGGGCGAGCGCCCCGACTTCGCCGGGACAGGCCGGCCGCCCCTACCTTTGGCGACAATGAAATCGGCGACCATTGCAGGCGGAGGATTGGCGGGCAGCGAGGCGGCGTGGCAACTCGCGGAGCGCGGGATTCGGGTCGTCCTTTATGAAATGCGTCCCGCGCGGACGACGCCCGCGCACAAGACCGACCGGTTGGCGGAGCTGGTCTGCAGCAATTCTTTGAAATCGAACCAGCGCGGCGCGGCGTCGTGGCTCGTGAAAGAGGAGCTGCGCCGGGGTGGCTCCCTGTTGATGCGACTCGCGGACGAAACCTCGGTGCCCGGCGGCTCCGCGCTCGCGGTCGATCGGGAGCGATTTGCAAAGTCCGTCACCGCCGCGATCGAGCGGCATCCGCTGATCGAGTTGCGGCGCGAGGAATTCCGAGCGACTCCCGGCGGAACTCACGCTGAGCGCGGCTGCCTACTGCCTACCGCCGACTGCCTACTCTTGATTGCGACGGGCCCGCTCACCTCGGACGCGCTGGCGGCGCGACTCCAGGCGCTCTCCGGTTCCGAGAATCTGGCGTTTTACGATTCCATCAGCCCGATTGTCGACGCGGAAACCTTGAACATGGATCGCCTGTTTCGAGCTTCGCGTTACGGCAAGGGCGGCGAGGATTATTTGAATGCGCCGCTCCTCGAAGCCGAGTACAACGCGTTCTACGACGCGTTGCGCGGCGCAGAGACAGTGCAAGCTCACGCCTTCGAGGACTTGAATTATTTCGAAGCCTGCTTGCCGATCGAAGAATTGGCCCGGCGCGGCCGAGACACGTTGAGGTTCGGACCGATGAAGCCGGTTGGCCTGATTGATCCCCGGACCGGCAAGCAGCCCTACGCAGTGGTGCAACTGCGCGCCGAAAACCTGCGGTTTTCAAGCTACAACCTGGTGGGATTCCAGAACCATGTGAGGTTTCCCGAGCAAAAACGGATCTTGCGCATGATTCCGGGATTGCAGGAGGCGGAGTTTCTTCGTTTCGGGCAAATCCATCGCAACACTTATATCAACGCGCCGAGGTTGCTGAACTCGGACTTGAGCCTGCGGACCGCATCCAGCGTTTTCATTGCGGGACAACTTTGCGGTGTTGAGGGCTATGTGGAGTGCATCGCCACCGGATTCCTCGCCGCGCTGGCCATGTCGAGTCGAGTCGCGGGTAAAGCCTTTCTTCCACCACCGCGCACGACGGCGCTCGGGTCGCTGGTCCATTACCTGACCCGTGCCGACTCGCGCGATTTTCAACCGGCGAATATTTCTTTCGATCTCTTGCCGCCTATCGACAGCCTGCCTCGGCACATCGCACGCGACCGCCGGGCGCGGCGCGAGCGGCAGTGCGAGCGAGCCTTGAACGATTTTGACGGTTGGCTGGAGCGGGCTGAGGCTCAGCCGTCCGTCGTCCGTGGTCCGTTGTCCGTTGAGAAGTAGGCCAGAGGACGCGATTCGTCAGGCAACTGAAATACCGGCGAACTGAGGAACTGACAGCCTTTCGGGCCACGGACCACGTACCACTGACAACGGACAACGGACGTACTTATGAACGATCTTATCGAGCGCTTCGTCCATTACCTGCAATACGAGCGCAACGCTTCGCCGCACACGATCCGCAACTATCGGAGCGATTTGCTCCAGTTCGTCGACTTTCTGAAAGGCGGCGACCCCCAGGCCTCAGTCGACATCAAAGCTGTGGATGCGCTTCGCATTCGCGGCTTTCTTTCATTCTTGTTTTCAAACGAAAAGAAGAAGGCTTCCATCGCGCGGAAGCTGGCGGCGGTGCGTGCCTTTTTCAAGTTCCTGAGCCGGGAGCACCTCCTGAGCCGGAACCCCGCCTCCACGGTGTCGACGCCCAAGCTCGACAAAACGCTGCCGCGAATCATGACCGAGGAGGAAATGAATACCTTTCTCGACCAGGTGGCGACGGCGGCCCAGAGCGCGACGCCGGCGATTCTGCGCGATCGCGCCATCTTGGAACTGCTTTACGCTTCAGGTCTGCGCGTCAGCGAACTGGTGGGCTTGGACCTGCGCGCGGTCAATTTTGGCGAGGGCATGGTGCTGGTTCGCGGCAAGGGCAACAAGGAACGAATCGTCCCCTTCGGATCGAAGGCCAAGCAAGCTCTCACCGATTATCTTGCGGTGCGAGAGAAGATTCTACGGGATTGGAAAACCTCGAGCCCCGCGTTGTTTTTGAACGCGCGCGGCCAGCGGCTGACCACGCGCTCGGTGGGCCGCCTCGTGAAAGCCTACGTGAGGAACTGGGGACCCAACATCAAAGTGAGTCCGCACTCGCTGCGGCACGCTTTCGCGTCGCACCTGCTGACAGAAGGCGCGGACTTGCGCGCCATCCAGGAAATGCTCGGGCACAAAAGCCTTGGTACAACCCAAAAATATACTCAGGTTTCGATCAAGCAATTGATGGAGGTCTACGACAAGACGCATCCGAAGGCGTAGCTCGGTAAGTAGTAGGTCGTAAGTGGTAGGTAGGGCGAAGCCCATGCACGTGTTGCCTCACGCTTTCGGTCGACGGCCCCACATACGACCTGCTATTTTGAGATAGAATATCCCCTCGGTCGCGGCCCACACTATGAGTCTGCCCAAAATTTCTGTCGTTCAATATCTCAACACCGCGCCGCTCGTCTGGGGCATGCTCCACGGCGAGCAGCAAGGCCAATTCGAACTCTCATTCACAACTCCGGCGGTCTGCGCAGACGCCGTGCGGCAGAAGAAAGCCGATGTCGGAATCATTCCTTCGATCGAGTATCAGCGGTTGGAGAAAGCACAGATCATCGCAGGTATTTCCATCGCGACCAAGGGCGAAGTCAAAAGCGTTCTGCTGTTGAGTAAACTTCCCCTGGCCAAGATCCAAACCGTCGCGGTGGACAACTGCTCCCGGACTTCCGCCGCGCTCCTCCGGGTTCTGATGCGCAAATTCTATTCGCGCTTCATCACGGCCACACCTATGCCGCCGAGACCCGACGAGATGCTGAAACGGGCCGATGCGGCGCTGGTGATCGGCGATCCGGCATTGACGTACAACGGTGAGGTCGCGGAGATCTACGATCTCGGAACCGAGTGGGTGAATTGTACCGGCCTGCCCTTCGTTTTCGCCCTTTGGGTGGGCTACGAAGACGCGCGACTAGCCAGGTTTCGAAAGGATTTTGAGGCTTCCCGCGACTTCGGCCTCGCTCATGTCGACGACATCGCTGCGGCATATGCGCCTAAGCTCAAAATGAAGGCTGAGGATGTGAAGATTTACTTGACCCAAAATATTGATTATTCTTTGGATGAAGACAATCGTAAGGGACTTCGCCTCTTTTACAAGCTGGCTCACGAGGCGGGCATTATCCCGGTGGAGAAAGAGTTGGATTTCGCCTGAAAGACGTCCGCTGAATCGCTGCCATGGCCATCACTCCCCGCCAAGCGTTAGAGATGCTTCGCTCCGACGATTTGATCGGCGTCGGCATGGAAGCGGACGCGGTCCGCAAGCGGCTGCATCCCGGCAATGTGGTCACTTACCAGATCGACCGGAACATCAACTACACCAACATCTGTACCGAGTACTGTTCGTTTTGCGTGTTCTATCGCCCGGTGGGTTCACCCGAAGGCTACGTGCAGTCCCTCGAGTCCATCTTTCAGAAGATCGACGAAACGCTTGCGCTGGGTGGGGCCGGCATCCTGATGCAGGGCGGGCTTCACCCCGATCTCAAGCTGGATTATTACGAGAACCTGCTGCGGAGCATCAAGCAGCGCTATCCGAAGCTCCACCTTCACTGCTTTTCGGCGCCGGAGATTTTGAACATCGCGGAAATCTGCGGGCTGTCGCTTCGCGACACGATCGTGCGCCTGAGAGACGCGGGGCTGGATTCGATTCCGGGCGCGGGCGCGGAAATTTTGGACGACGAAGTGCGCTACCGGATCGCGCGGCTGAAATGCAGTTCCGACGAATGGATTTCCGTGCACCGCACCGCGCATCAGCTTGGCATGCGCACCACGGCCACCATGGTGATCGGCTGCGGCGAGACGCTCCAGCACCGCGTCCATCACCTGGAGCGCATTCGCGAATTGCAGGACGAAACCGGCGGCTTTACCTCGTTCATTCCGTGGTTCATGCAGCTCGAGAACACTCCGCTCGGACGCTTCGTGAAAGAGGAAGCCACGGCTGTCGATTATTTGAAGACGCTCGCCGTCTCGCGCTGCTATTTGGACAACATTCTGAACGTCCAGGCTTCGTGGCTGACGCCCGGACACAAAATCTGCCAGATCGCGCTGCGGTTCGGCGGCAACGACGTGGGCAGCATCCTGATCGAGGAGAACGTGGTCAGCGCCGCCGGGTGCCACAATTCCGCTTCCGAAGAAGAGCTCAGGCGCCTGATCGCGGACGCGGGCTTTCGCCCCATCAAGCGCGATACGCTCTATCGCACTTGCTTTCTAAATTAAGCGGGACCGCGCCGGCTTTCAGACGACTTCGCCATCATCGCCATCACTTTGATAGATGAGACTTTCCAAAAGATTTTCGGCAGCGCCCCTGCGGTGGTGGTTCGCGCGCCGGGGCGCGTGAACCTGATCGGCGAGCACACCGACTATAACAACGGGTTTGTCCTTCCCGCCGCCATCGACCGCTACGTCTGGTTTGCGGGGCGCAAGCGCGCGGACCGAACGGTACGGGCCCACGCCGTGGATTTCACTGACGCCGTGGAGTTTTCGCTCGAGGCCGTCGAGCGCGACTCACAACATCCGTGGAGCAATTATCTTCGCGGGGTCTCGAAATTCCTCGAAGAAAGCGGCCATCGACTTCCGGGCGCTGACATCGTGCTGGGTGGCGACGTGCCGCGCGAGGCCGGCCTCAGTTCTTCAGCCGCGATTGAAGTGGGGGCGGTCGCTTTCTGGCAGGAGCTCCTCGGCTTTCAGCTTGACCCCGTCGATGCGGTCAAGCTGGCGCGGCGCGCCGAGAACGAGTTCGTCGGCGTGCCCTGCGGCATCATGGACCAGTTCATCTCCGCTCTCGGCCGCGAGCGCCACGCCTTGTTTCTTGATTGCCGCGACCTGAAGTATCGCCACGTGCCGCTCAAGGGCGACGTGAAGATCGTGGTCTGCAACTCGGGGGTCAAGCGCGCTCTGGCCCATTCGGAATACGAAGTGCGGGTGAAGCAGTGCCGGGAAGCCGTGGACCAATTCCGCCGGACGGGGCTGCAAGTTGAGTCGCTCCGCGACGTCAAGTTCGGGGACCTCATTATGCGCGGCAAAAACCTCGACAAGCTTGTCTTAAAACGCGCCAGCCATGTGGTCACAGAAAACGAACGCGTCCGCGAGGCGGTGAAGGTGCTGGAGGAGGGCGACCTGAAATTTTTCGGTAAGCTCATGTACGACTCGCACAAAAGCTTGCGCGACGATTACGAGGTCAGTTGTCAGGAACTGGACATGCTGGTGGAGTTGGCGCGAAAACAGCCCGGAGTGCTGGGCGCGCGCATGACCGGCGCCGGATTTGGCGGATGCACCGTCAACCTCGTCGAGAGCCACGCCGCCGGGGCCTTCGCGGCGGCCGTGAGCGATGGGTACCAGAAGGCGCTGGGCTTGAAAGCGGAGAGCTACGTCTGCGAAACCTCAACCGGCGCGCTGTTGGGACGGTAGGTGGTAGGTCGAATGTAGTAGATGGGGAAGAAGTCTTCTTCCCACATGCTACCTACGACATGCCACCTACCTCTTCTCAGCCAATCTCTTCAGGGCTTCGCCTTCCAGTCGCATGGTGAGCCACTCCTGCATCACTCGGGCACCCAGGGATTGATAGAACTCGATGGCCGGAGTGTTCCAATCGAGCACTTGCCACTGGAAGCGGCCGCAGTTTTCGCTCACGGCGAGTTGAGCGAGGTATACGAGAAGCGTCTTGCCGATTCCCTTGCCACGGAACTCGGGGCGCACGAAAACATCTTCCAAGTACAACCCGGGGTGGCCCTGCCAGGTGGAGTAATTGTAGAAGAAGAGAGCAAAGCCGGCTGGTTTGCGATCCCACTCGGCAATCACCACGCGAAACTTGGGCGCAGGCCCGAATCCGTCTCGAAGCAGGTCCGGTTCCGACGCGGTTACCGCCTGGGGTTCGCGCTCATACTCGGCCAGCTCACGGATGAATTGCAGGATCAGTCCAACGTCATTCACGTTCGCGGGACGGATGTTTAGCATGGGATTCTTGTCCGAGCGCGGAGCGGTGCGCCGCCGGTTATGCGATTGGGCCCTTGATGAGGACAAAGATCACGCCGACCGCGAGCAACACCACAAAAACAATCGGAAGAGCGATGCCCTCCACAAACGGACAGAGGGCGCGTGGTGTCTTGCGGCGCACCAGATACCATGGAAAAACAAAAGGCCACAGAAACAGCGTCCCCCAAGCCCAGCGGAACGGCCTCGGCACACGGCTTCGCCCTGCGTCGTAAAACACCCACACCGCGCAAAGTGCCTCGATCGTTCCAAGGACCAGCTCCGCTTTCAGCAAACCCCAGCGCTGTTCGATGAGTCCTGCGGCGAGAACTCGGCCGAAGAATAGCGCGAGGAAGAGAGGCCACGGGAAGCGCACGGTCGCACCCGTCGGAATTCCAGCCTGAGCTTGTTCTTCCGCGGCGGACGGCGTTTCCGCCAGCATCATGTTGATCTTCGTCGGGTCGATGGCTTGCCGGCAGGCCACGCACACGCGACAGGTGGCCGCCAGCATTTGCCCGCAGGCAGGACAGGGAAAAGGCTCGCTCGGAAAGGCGTTGTCGGGAAGCGACGGCGCGGCCTCGGTCATTTGATGGAAACGCTCAGCGGAACTATCTCGATCTGTCATAAGCGCGGTAGCGGGGACACTTCAACCCTTCAGCGATTGGCTCGTTCTCTCTTCTCGTTCCAACCTTCGTGCTCGTTCCAGTCGAGTATCTGCCGCAGTTCTTCCGTGCGCGGAAGCTTGTCGAAGGGCCTGATGTTGCCTTCTTGCCGGTTTCCGCCCTGCGACTGATAGTACCACCAGGCTTCCTGGGCCAGCGCCGCCGCGTCGCCGGAAACGTAAAACGTGACGTCCTTGTAATGGTAAGGCGTGGGGGGCTGCATCTTGGGATCATGAACTTGATCGACGAGCACCGGGAGCGACGGGGAGACGGCCCCTTCGCCGGCCAGCGCCTGGAGCGCCTTCACCACAAAATAATTGTTCACGATGTGGTCGATGTGGCCTACCGCTCCGGGATGCGGCGTGGCGATGACGTCCGGCTGATACTTGCGGATCAGCGCCTTCACCGTCTCGACGACGCTGTCGCGGGCGTATGCGGCGTTGGGCGCCACCAGTTCATCATAAGGAGCGTGGTCGGTGGCGAGGAGCGGATCGAGGAACGGATTTGCAGGTTTCACATGATCGTACCAAATCTGTCCCGAACCCCCATCCGGCAGACCGACGAACAGAATATCGTCGCGCGGCACACCGAGGTGGCCGAGTGTGGCTCGCGCCTCATCCATGCGCAGTCCGCCGAAATTCAACGCGTCGGCGGGAGCGCAAGAGTGCTGGTAATAGGCATCGCAGGAGCCGGCGTCGCCGCTGGTGAAGTAGACATAGTGAATCGGAATGTGATTCTCAACCGCGGCGCGCGCCAAGCCGGAGTAGCCGCCCTCGTCGTCTTCATGAGCGCAGAAGATCAAGATCGATTTCGGCAGCGGGTTCACGGCCAGCTCGATTGTTTCCGAGGCCAATGTGTCGCCGCCGGTTGTGATGACCTGCGCTTCTACCCGGTAAAGGCCTGCGGCCTGAGAGGAGGTCTCAAACTGCGGCTCAAACTTTGCGGATGACGCGCCCGGAGCCAAGTCGAGCGGACCGTCAGCCGTCTGATGCGACAACTCGGTACCGTCAGGACCCAGAACGCGATAACGGATCGAAATTCCTTTCCATGCGTCGTGCGTCGGATTCATGACCGTGAACGCGGCTATCGCCTCGCTGCCCGCCGCAAACATCGTGTGGCTGTGGTCAAATTGGATGGCGGGTGATTCCAGCCCCACCGGATAGAAGTGGCGATAGGTTGTGGTTTTGACGGCGCTGAGAGTCGGATAAACATACCAGCCGGAATAGGGTCTGGGGTCCGCGACGCCAGGGGGATGAAAAAAAGCCAGCGGGCTGAAGGCAATGGCCAGCACTTCTTTCCGAGCTTGGTCCCACACCACGACGCCGTATTGATGCGTCGACGGCGCTTTCACTGCGTCGGCTACTTCAACTCGCGGCGCGCGCAGTCTCTTCGTTTCACCCGGCGCCAGCGAGAGATTCTTGTCGATCGTCACCACACTGGCGCGCGCGGCCTCCGCCGGGCCGGCGATCCAGGGCCAATAGCGATTCGAGAATTCGACCCGCAGTCCGGTGAGCGAGGCGCGGGTCAGGTTGGCGATGGTGAAGTCAGCCGACACCGGATCGCCCGACGTGTAAAAAGTCTTGTCGAGTTTGATGGCGTCGATTCGAACCAGCTTCTTGTACACCACGAACGACGCCGCGCCAGGCAAGCTGAAAACGGGTTGGTGCGACTTGGCGTCTCGCCCCACGAGGTCAAC
>Ga0187771_10001073_pt1 | contig 17951 bp, 14 predicted proteins | sample 0116_SJ02_MP15_1_FD_133139 | JGI IMG/M metagenome (GOLD analysis project Ga0187771, IMG submission 133139) | Tropical peat soil microbial communities from peatlands in Department of Meta, Colombia - 0116_SJ02_MP15_10_MG | ecosystem: Environmental > Terrestrial > Soil > Wetlands > Peat | place...
AACGGAGGTAACGGTGCTGGCCCTCGCAACGGTGGCCCAGCTGGGGCGCAGGAACGTCATGACGGGGGTCGTCCTGGGTTTCATCGCCTCGCTATTGCTTTTCCTAGGCCTAAGGCAGTTCTTCCTCCTTCTACCGGAGGCTCCGGTCGACTTCGCGACGGCTGCCGTCCTCCTCTACTTCTCCAGTCGCTTTCTCCGGGGGTTCAGGAAATACTACTTCGGAAAGAAGTCGTTCAGGGCCAAGATGGAGAAGATGGAACAGGAGGTGGTGGAAAAGGACAGGGCGCACCTTCCAGCCGGCTCAAGCGGCCAGATCCCCTTCTCGTTCGTGAACGCCCTCCCCGTGTTTTCCATTACACTCACAGAAGGCTTCGAGGCGAGCCTCGTCTTGGCGGCGGCAGGGACCTTCAATCTGGAATGGACTGCCATCGGAGGACTCGTTAGCCTGTTGATCCTAATCGTTGTGGCCGCAATCTCCTACGACTATCTCATCAGGCTCCCCAGGTGGTTCATCGACCTCCTAGCGGGGTCGGTACTTCTCACGTTCGGACTATACTTCGCGGCCAACGGCGTCCTGACCTTGCTGGGCGCAGGTACCTAGCGCTTCACCTTAGCCGCCTAGAGGACCCGCCCCGTCTCCGGATCTACGCCCCGACGGCTCTGGTTGATTGAGCCAGCCTATTCTCCTTGAGGTCCGGGCAATGAGGTGGAGCTCCTGCTACTGGTCTCTCCACGGTTGGAGAATACCTAACCGGCTTTGGTCAAGCCTATGTTGAGGATAATAACCGCGGGAGGGTGGGGTCTGGCAGTGCCGGTCTCACTTGACGGCCGCTCGCTGACCTTGGCGGCCGCCGTCGAAGTAGCGGAGATGGGGACACCTGTCCATCTGTCTAGGTCGAGCCTTGCCAAGATGAACAAGTTCCGCTCCATCCTGGAGCAGAAGCTCAGACGGGGGCAAGTGGTTTACGGGGTCAACACAGGATTCGGCTCGCTTTCGGACAAGGCCATTCGCCTTGGGTACCTCAAAGAGCTTCAGCTCAACCTGATCCGCAGCCACGCCGCTGGTGTCGGCGACCCGATGCCTCTCGAGGTCGTGAGGGCCGCTATGCTCATTCGGGTGAACAGTCTCCTCAACGGAAACAGCGCTGTCAGGACAGACATAGCAAGGATGTTGGTCGAGATGCTCAACGAAGGGGTAACTCCATCCGTGCCACGCTTCGGCTCCCTCGGTGCCTCCGGGGACCTGGTGCCTTCGGCGCACATGGCGCTTGCGATGGTCGGAGAAGGGAGGAGCTACTATAGGGGGAAGCTGATGGATTCTAAGACCGCCCTTGCGGCCTCGAGGTTGAAGCCAGTCGTCCTGCAGGCGAAGGAGGGCCTGTCTCTCATCAACGGCACCTGCTTCACGAGCGCTCTTGGCTGCCTGGCGACCAGACGCGGCAAGTACCTCCTGGATGCGGGAAACACGGCCACTGCGCTCACGGCGGAGGTCGTCGGCGCATGCTCGCAGTCATTTGACGAACGCCTCATCGAGGTGAAACTCCACACCGGGCAGGCGCAGGTGGCTAGGAAGGTAAGGGGCCTCCTGAAGGGGAGTCTGAGGGTCAGGAGCGAACCAGTCCCCCAGGACCCATACTCGATCCGGTGTGTTCCCCAGGTTCACGGGTCGGTAAAGGACGCACTCGACTTCTCCGAGAAGGTCACCGCGGCCGAGATAAACTCCGTATCGGACAACCCGATTCTGCTCGAAGATGGGACCGTCCTTCACGGCGGGAACTTCCACGCCCAGCCGGTCGCGATGGCCCTCGACCTCCTATCGTTGGCTCTCTCCTACCTGGGGCTCATCTCCCTAGCCCGCATAAGCCTGCTCCTTTCCAGAACCCCCCTTGAGACAAAGTACATGGCAAGCAGACCCGGACTCGAGTCGGGTCTCATGATCCTCCAGTACACCGCGACAGCCCTTGTTTCAGACAATGCGAAGCAGATGTACCCACTGTCAGCCTACCCGGCCAACGTGTCCAGCGGCATCGAGGACCACGCAAGCCACGGAGTGAACGCCGGGATGAAGGCATTGAACGTAGCCCGCAACGTTTCAAGAATCCTGGCGATCGAACTGATATGTGCCTCGAACCTCCTTGGTTCAGACGAAGGAGGCATCTCAGAGCACACAATGAAGGCCTGTCGGAAGATCCGGACCGTCTCGCCTGTTCTCACCGGCGACCGTTCCCAGGGGGACGAAATCGAACAGCTGGCGGCGGTCATCACCATGGGGAAGCTCCCCTAGTCCGAAGAAAGGCTAAATCCACAAGCCCTCTGTTCTTGCACACGATCCGCTTTCTCGACGAAGCAAAGGAAATCGAGGACCACGTAATCGAAATCAGACGACGAATTCATGCCAACCCGGAGCTCTCCTTTCAAGAGCAAATTACCGCCGCCATGGTTGCGGGCGAGTTGAGCCGTATTGGCGTGAAGGCGAAGACAAACGTCGGAGGAACCGGGGTGGTGGGGATTCTCGAGGGGAGCGCCTCCGGACACGTCGTCGCCCTCCGTGCCGACATGGACGCCCTCCCATTGCCCGAGCCTTCCGGCGTTGAATTCGCTTCCAAGGCCAGTGGCGTGATGCACGCATGCGGCCACGACGCCCACGTGGCCATGCTGCTCGGCGCAGCGACGATCCTCGCAAAGCATCGTTCGGAACTCGGGGGAACCGTGAAGTTCCTCTTCCAGCCAGCAGAGGAAGCGGCCGAGAGAGGCGGTGGGGCGTTGCCAATGATCGAGGCCGGAGCGTTAGAGAAGCCCTCGGTCGACTACGTGTTCGGCCTTCACATTTTCGCAAACTTCCCTTCCCGGTCGTTCGCCCTCCGTCCAGGCCCTGCAATGGCTGCCTCCGGGACGTTCAAGATCAGGGTCCTCGGCAAGGGAGGACACGGGTCAGCCCCTCACCAAACAATCGATCCAGTCTTCGTCGCAGCCCAGGTCATAACCGCCCTCCAGGGCATCCGTAGCAGGATGATCGACCCCTTACAGCCGGCGGTGGTATCTGTCTGCTCCGTCCATTCGGGGACCAGGAACAACATCATCCCAGACGAGGCTGTCCTGGAAGGGACCATGCGGACCGTCGACGAAGCCACCAGGAAGAAGGTTACTGCATTGATTCCAAAGATTGCCAAGTCCGTCTGCCGGACTTTCGGAGCCGGGTGCGAGGTCGAGATCGAGAAAGGCTACCCCGTCACCTGGAACGACCCTGCCGTTACCTCCAGGGTCTCTGGACTTCTGAAATCCATCCCGGGGACCAAGACGCTTGACGCGCCTTCCCTTCTCGTCGCCGAGGACTTCGCCTTCTTCCTGAAGAAGACCCCGGGGACGTACTACTTCCTGGGGACCCGCAACGAGGAGAAAGGATGCGTCAGTCCAAACCACAGCTCCAAGTTCAAGGTCGACGAAGACGTTCTGAAGTACGGTGTCGCCTCCCTTGCCCTCCTTGCCTACGACTTCGCAGGCAAGTGAAGTCTAAGCCGTGAAGTGCAGCCGATTCTGCTCGACCTAGGCTATCCTTCGTCCGTTTTCTGCAACAAGCTTCCCGCTCTTGTAGACCTTCTCGGCCAGGTTTACCCCATAATGATAGGCGAAGTGTCTGTGGTTTGGTGCGTCGAACACGACGATATCGGCCTTTTTTCCGATCTCCAGGCTCCCCACCTCTTGTGCCCTTTCGATTGAATGGGCGGCGTTGATGGTAGCCGCGACCAGGGACTCGGCGCAGGTCATCTTCATCTGAAGCGTCGCAATGCTCATCATCATCTGCATCGATTCGCACATGTCAGCCGCACTCAGGTCGGTCCCAAGAGCGACCGGCAGCCCCCCATCGATGATTCCCCTCGCATCGGCGTAGGTGCCCAGATACGCAAAGGGGGTCGTCGGCAGGAAAGTCCCCATGACCCCTTTCCTCGTCAGACTCACGATCTCCTCCTTTGGCGTGAATATCAGATGGTCAGCGGACACGACTCCCAGCTCTGCTCCCAATCTGGCCCCTCCGCTGTGTCCGAGCCAATCGGCGTGGACTCTAAGCTTCATCCCGAGTTTCCGTCCTGCTTCGAGGATCCGCTTCGACTGATCGAGATTGAAGTACCCTTTCTCGCAGAACACGTCGCAGTATTCGGCAAGCTTCCTCCTGGCGATCTCAGGGAGCCACGTCTTCACTATTTCGTCGGTGAGCTCGTCGACCCGGTTCTCGAACCCGAATGGTATCCCCTGGGCCAGGAACGTTGGCACAATACCGATCGGGTGGGACTTGCCCAGCTTAGAGATGATTTCCAGCTGCCGGATTTCCCCCTCGCGCGTCATCTCATATCCGCTCTTCGCCTCGATGGTGGTGGTCCCATGGGCAATCATTCTGTCCAGAATCTTCTTGGTCTTGGAGATCAGGTCTGCGGTGGAAGTCTCGCTTGTCTTTCTGAGAGTCGTGGGCATTCCTCCTCCCTCCTTCTTTATCTCGAGGTAGGGAGTCCCCTTGACCGCCATGTCTTCCAGTTCCCCTTCCCTCGAACCGGAAAAGACCAGGTGAACGTGAGGGTCGATGAGACCCGGGGTCACGAGCTTTCCACTTACATCGACGAGCTCGTAGCTGCCATCAACCCTGCCCAGCACCTCTCTTGTGGAACCCACGGCCACGATCATTCCATCTCTGACCGCCACCGCTCCGTCTTCCACAACACCCAGATCATTCATCTCATCTCCGACGCAGGGCCCTCTGCTCCTCCCGCGCATGGTTGCCAGCTCGTTCGCGTGAATTAGGACGAAACTTGCCTTGGTTGGCACAACTCTCGCCTCAGCCGTCATACGTCAAGGTACTTCTTCCGTTCCCATTCATGGACGGTCGTGTTGAAGTCCCGCCATTCCTTCGTCTTGATCTGAAGGAACTTGTCGCTGAATTCGTTTCCTAGCGTGCCCCGAAGATACTTGTCCTTTGCAAACTCTTGCAGAGCCTCCCCCAACGTTCCAGGGAGGACCTCGATTCTTCTCCTCCCTCTCTGCTCTTTCGTCATGTGATACACGTCCTCCTCCGTCGGTTCAGGAGGTTCGATCTTCCTCCTGATGCCATCGAGCCCAGCCGCGAGTATCGCTGCGTAGGCGATGTAAAAGTTGCAGGAACCGTCGGTGGGCCGGTACTCCAGCCTGGCGCGCATCCCCTTTCCGGGAGGTATCCTCAACAGAACCGATCTGTTATACCTGGCCCACGAAATGTAGACGGGAGCCTCCCAGCCGGGGACGAGTCTCTTGTAGGAATTCACCGACGGGTTCGTGAGCGCCGCGAGCGCCTTGGCATGCGCGAGTATCCCACCCGCAAAATGGGTGGCGGTCCGGCTAACTCCATACTCCCCCCTCGAGTCATAGAACAAGTTCGTCTTTCCGCGGCCGTCGGTCACGCTGACGTGGGTGTGCAGTCCCGCCCCGTACCCGTCGTGGAACGGTTTGGGCATGAAGGAGGCGACTAGCCCATTCCGCGCTGCCGTCATCTTCACGACCATCTTCACGAGATAGACCGTGTCAGCCATGCGGAGGGCGTCCGAGTATTCGAGATTCAGCTCATACTTCCCTGGGGGGACTTCGTGATGGTGCTTCTCAACGACGATTCCGGATTCCTTCAGGTTCCTGACTATCTCGAGCCTCGTGTCGATGCCGAGGTCGGCGGGCGGGCTGGCGAGGTATCCTCCTTCGTCTTGCCTCTTCAGATTCCCTGACTGGTCTCTGGAAAAGAGGAAGTACTCGATCTCGCTGCACGCGTTGTAGGAAGCATGTCCCCCAAGGACCTTTCCAGACTCGGTGATGACCTTCTTCAGAACGCCCCTTGGGTCATTCTTGAAAGGCTCGTCCGAGTCGGGTTCGTAGATGTCACACACCATCCTCGCCACCCGAGAATCGAACAGACCCAGAGGAAGGACGGCGAACGTCCCCAGGTCCGGCATCAGTTTGAGGTCGCTCTGACCTATGTCCACCATGTCTACGGATGAGCCGTCCATGTGGATTCCTTCGGTCGCCACATTTGGAACGAGCTCTGCGGGGACCCAGAGCGAGTGCAGCCCCCCTGAGAGGTCCGTGAACTGCAGCGCCACAGATTCAACTCCTTGCTTCTGTATCATCGCTTTGATTTCCTGGAGGCCCATTACTCCTCCGGCAGTGGGACTGGTCATTTATCTTATCCGCCGAAATCAACGATTAAATCTCCCAGCCTCCACTAAAGGGCGTGCAGAAACACGAGGTGAGGTCTCCAAGGGGGACGGAGATCTCGTGCAAGAGCTGGCATCAGGAGGCAGCCCTGAGGATGCTCATGAACAACCTGGATCCTGAAGTGGCGAAGGACCCGGAGCATCTGATCGTTTACGGGGGCACAGGCAAGGCGGCCCGGAACTGGAAGGCCTACGACGCGATTGTGAGGTCCTTGCGCGCCCTGGAGAACGATGAAACACTGCTAATCCAATCCGGCAAGCCTGTTGGAATATTCCGGACCTCTCCTTCCGCGCCTCGAGTCCTGATTTCAAACGCGATGCTAGTCCCGAAGTGGGCAGACTGGGCCTACTTCCGGGAACTCGAGGACAGAGGGCTCACAATGTACGGCCAAATGACGGCTGGGAGCTGGATGTACATCGGCACGCAGGGGATTCTCCAAGGGACCTACGAGACCCTGGCCGCGGTCGCGTCCCGACACTTCGGCGGTTCCCTCAAAGGAAGGGTCGTCCTCACTTCCGGGCTTGGCGAGATGGGTGGAGCTCAGCCCCTCGCCGTGACCATGAACGACGGCGTCGCCCTCGTGGTAGAGGTGGACCCCAGGGCCGTCCAGAGGAGGCTCGACAAGGGATACTGCGACATGAAGGTTGGAGACGTTGGAGAGGCCCGCCGAATCGTCGAAGGTGCCGCGAAAGAGGGGAAGGCCGTCTCGGTAGCGCTGCTTGGGAATTCTGCCGAGGTCTTACCCCAGCTCCTGAATGCCGGGTTCAAGCCAGACGTCGTCACCGACCAGACGGCTGCCCACGATCCATTGGGCGGCTACATCCCCGAAGGGATGAGCCTCAACGAGGCATCAAATCTCCGCGCTTCGGACCCCCAGGAGTACATCCGACGTTCGATGGCTTCCATCGCGAAGCACACCAGGGGAATCCTCGGTTTCCAGGCCCGTGGCTCCATCGCCTTCGAGTATGGCAACAACATCCGCAAGATGGCGAAGGACGCAGGGGTCCAGGACGCCTTCAAGATTCCCGGGTTCGTTCCCGAGTACATCAGGCCGCTCTTCTCGGAAGGCCGTGGCCCCTTCCGCTGGGCCGCCCTTTCAGGCAACCCCGAGGACATCTACGTTACAGACGACGTCGTGATGAAGGAGTTCGCTTCCAACAAATCCCTCGTAAGGTGGATAAAGAAGGCTCACGACAGGGTACAGTTCCAGGGACTCCCTGCGAGGGTCTGCTGGCTCGGATATGGTGAGCGGGCGAAGTTCGGCAGGATAATCAACGGCTTGGTAAGGGACGGCAAGATCTCCGCTCCAATCATCATAGGGCGCGACCACCTGGACTCGGGGTCGGTCGCCTCCCCCTATCGAGAGACCGAGGGGATGAAGGACGGCTCCGACGCAATAGCCGACTGGCCCATTCTCAACGCTCTCCTCAACGCCGTTTCAGGGGCCTCTTGGGTCTCGGTGCACCACGGTGGAGGAGTGGGGATTGGCTATTCCATACACGCAGGGCTAGCCGTCCTTGCTGACGGCACCGCGGATGCAGACAAGAGAATCGAGACTGCGCTCACCAACGATCCGGGAATCGGGGTCGCCCGCCACGCGGATGCCGGTTACGAAGACGCCATCAGGACCGCGAAGATAAAGGGCGTCAAAATCCCGATGATGGACTGACGGAACGCGTCGGCCTCTTCAATAGAGGAAGGGCATAGTACGCGACATAGGCGACCCCCGCAATTGCGAAGATCCCTGCTATTCCGTCCTGTGACGTAGAAGAGTTGAAGGCCGCGCCGTAGGCAGTGCCCGCAAGAAATCCAGCATAGACGAGGATCACAGACCACGCAAGGCAACCGACCAGGGTCATGACGACGAAGGTCATGATGGGCATCTCGAAGAGCCCGGCGGGAAGGGAGATGATGGTCCTGAGCCCCGGAATGAAACGGGCTGCGAACACTGTCCACTGTCCTGACCGCTGGAACCACCCTTCTGCTCTGTCCAGTGCCCCCCTGTGCATCCCGAACAGCTTCAGCAGCCCCAGCACGAAGGGCCTCCCCAGCCAGATAGCGAGGTAATAGTCGACGAGCGCCCCTGTCATGCTCGCTATGGTGCTGACGGCGACCGCCAGCCAGAAGTTCATGAGCCCGACGGAGACAAAGTACCCTGCCAACGGGAGGACGACCTCGCTCGGCACGGGAAGCGAGGCGCTTTCGAGCGCCATCAGAGCGAAGAGGCTCAGATAGCCATAGCTCGACATCAGGTTCCCGAGGCTCGAACTCGAGACGATGGACGTCGTGAGATGGGAAAACCAGGCGCCGAAGGGGAGCTCTATCACGCCGACGGCCTCCGGAAACCCAATGGCGAAGGTTAGGATAGCGATAACGAGCAGATACTTGTTCCTCGGTATAAGGGGGCCGCGGGCCTGGCCTGCGTCCAACAAATCAGGCGCCCCAGGTTGGCCTTATAGGAATTTGTAGCTTGAATTGAGCGCTCAGACGTCTTTCTTCCCTTGACTAGGGAATGATGCTTCGACGTGTTCCAATCGCCTCTAGGATTGAACGAGCACCTAATGGTGCTCAGCTTTGGCTTATTGTCGCAACAACGTGGCTATCCGTCAATTCGTGCACCACATTTCTGTGAAGACGGTCGTGGAAGATATATTCACCTGTTCCCTTGTACATGTGCGACCACTTGATCCCAGAGTTATGCTTAACGATTAACACGATCTTGCCTCCCTCTCCATACTTCGCCAAGAAGTTGAATTGTCCGGTGTATTTCGCGAAAACCCTGATCGTTTCGATATAGTCTTCAAGAGTGGGGTTTCCAAAACGAAATTCTGCGAATGGTTTGGTGAATTCGCGACCAGCTTGCTCACCCAGCTCTTCGCATTCTTCGTTTGTGAGTCTCGCTAGTAACTTGTCGGTGATGTACTTCGGGAATGTTGCAACCCCCAGCTTCGGAACTACGAAAGACCATTCGACTGCCTCCCGTAGGGCTGAATTTACTAGCCAATTGACAGATACCTTGTCTTCACGGGCCAATTTCTCGATTGCTTCGTTCAAGTCCTGGTCTAGTCTTATCGTTCTGGTAGTGCTCTTCGCCATGTGTCATCCCCCATATCCTGTGACTGGTCGAGGCATCTAATCTGCGTTTGCCCGTATTCTATCTAGCGCGTTCCAAAAGGCAGACACGTTCTAGGTCCCTGGCGTCAGCCAGCATGCTTGGTTTTGGACAGCTCTTCAACGAGCTCCTTCGCCCTGTCCGCCCTAATCTTCCTCTCCTCAATCATCCTCTGCGCCACCTGGTCTACCAGTGCTCCCGTTGCTCCTGCGTTGACGGCCACATTCCTAGCGTGTAGTTTCATGTGCCCTTTCTGGATCCCTTCGGCCGCCAGGGCCCTCAGCGCCGCGAAGTTCTGGGCCAGCCCCACCGCCCCCATCACCTCGGCCAACTCGATCGCCGACTTCGCCCCCATTATCTTGATTGCCGCTCTCGCCGTCGGGTGGGTCCGGGCTGCTCCCCCTACCAGCCCGACAGCCATCGGCATCTCGAGCTTCCCGACCAGGTCGCCATCGGAGTTTTTCTCCCAGGTCGTGAGCGGCTTGTACTTCCCCGTCCTTGAAGCGTAGCTGTGGGCCCCAGCTTCCAGAGCCCTGATGTCCTGCCCGCAGGCGATGGCCACGGCAACAACCCCGTTCATTATCCCCTTGTTGTGTGTCGCACACCTGTAAGGGTCAGCGTCGGCGAACGCGTAGGCATACACGATCCCGTCCACCACTTCCTCGCCCCCGACGGCCTTCTTGTCGAAGACAGCCGTTGCCCTGACGAGCCGGCGGTCGGCCAGGTTGGAGATGATTCTGAGGAGGACCCGTCCGCCTGTGATCTCCTCGACCATCGGCCTCACGGCTTCGGCCATGGTGTTGACTGCGTTTGCCCCCATGGCGTCGCCCGTGTTGACAATCAGCTCCAGCACGACCATCGGCCCTTTGATGGTGGAGAGGGTCTTCACGTTGAGGTCCTTCGCGCCTCCTCCCAGTGAAACCAGAACAGGGTCCTGCTCGTTGGCTTTCTTCAGAATCTCCTCTTTCCTTGAAAGAAGCTTACCCTTCGCCCTCTCGGCGTCCTTGATGTCCACAACCTGAACCTGTCCTATCATGACGGGTCCGGTGTTTGTTACAGTGAAGCCTCCCTTCACCCTGGCCATCTTCGCGGCATTGCTCGCCCCTGCCACCACCGATGGCTCCTCGAGCGCCATTGGGACAAGGTAGTCTTTTCCGTTGATTCTGAAGTTGGCAGCGACGCTCAGTGGAAGGGTCATCCCCCCGATGACGTTCTCGATCATCTTGTCGGCGACCTCAGACGGGAGCCCGCCGGTGCTCGCAATGACCTTGGCCTCCTCCTCGGTGAGCCCCGCAATCTTCTTCACCATCTCGAGCCTTTCTTTCATCGAGAGCTTGTAGAACCCCGGCAGTTCGGAGCTATCCGTCATGTGTGTCAGCCTCCGCGAGTCGGATTGGTTGTTTTAAACATGCGTCGAAAGAAGCGCGCCGTCGTCTGAACCCACGCAAGCATAAAAGGCGGCTTCAGGGGCGCCTCCTTTCGGGCCGGTCGTCTAGCATGGTTAGGACGTCGGGTTCAGCCCCGTCAAGCTCTGACACTTGCTAGCAGAAGACGGCGAAGGTCCCCGGTTCAATTCCGGGCCGGCCCACCATCAGACTATCCTGCACAAGCCGCAAACGGTTTTATCCCCAAGAGGACTCGAATCGATGCAGTTGCCTGAAGGCCAGCGCAGACTTGCAGCGATAATGTTCACCGATATGGTGGGTTTCACGTCAGCCGCGCAGCGGCACGAGGCGCGGGCGCTTGAACTTCTGAGGGAGCAGGAGCAGATCGTCAAGCCAATCGTTTCCGAACATGGCGGGCGGCTAATCAAGTCAACCGGAGACGGATCCCTGATTGAGTTCGCGAGCGCTCTGAAGGCCTCCGAGTGCGCCATCGAAATCCAAACGCGGCTGCATGACCGGAACAAGGCGCAAGAAGCGCAGCCGATCCGCCTGCGCATCGGCATTCACGTAGGGGAGGTCGAAAGCCGGGACTTGGACATCTTCGGTGACGCCGTGAACGTCGCAGCCCGCATCTTGACCGTGGCGGAACCGGAGGGCGTTGCTCTTACCGAGCAGGCCGCCCACCAACTGCAGAACAAGCTCCCCTTCCCCATCGAAGGGCTCGGGACAAGGGACCTCAAGGGGATCGACCGCCCGGTTCCAGTTTCTAGAATCGTGCTCCCCTGGAGTGGTCCTGCCCAGATTACCGAGCGGCGCAACTACCCTCGTCTCGCCGTACTGCCCCTGCGGAACATAAGCCCCGATCCCAACGACGCCTACTTCGCCGACGGGATGACCGAAGAGCTGATTTCCGTCCTAGGTCAGGTGCGCGAGCTCCGCGTCATCGCACGTTCCTCAGTGGCCCGCTTCCAAGAGCAAGACACCCCCGTGTCCGACATCGGCAGAGAGTTGGGCGCGTCGGCCGTCCTCGAAGGAAGCGTCCGCAAGTCAGGGAGCCAACTGCGCATCTCTCTCCAGCTGGTCGACGTAGCTTCTCAGGAGGGCCTCTGGACCCAGACCTTCGACCGCCATATGAGCGATATCTTCGCGGTTCAAGCTGAGGTGGGCGAGCGAACCGCAGCCTCGTTGAGGATCAAGCTTCTCGGCGCAGAGCACGCAGCCCTCAGTCGGCCCCCCACCACCAACCTCGCCGCCTACGGGTTGTACTTGCAGGGAATCCACCTCATGCGAAGTATAAGGCCCGAAGACAACAAAGCTGCCACCGACCTCTTCCGCCGCGCCACCGAAGAGGACCCGTCATTCTCTCCGGCCTACTCCCACCTTGCGAACAGGCTCCTAGGTTCCCTAGGTGAAACGAGACCGGCGCACGAGGTAATCCCGGAGGCCCGCACTCTCATCGAGAAGGCGCTCCTGCTAGACCCCATGTCCTCAGAGGCCCACGCCGCGAAGGCAAACCTAGCCATGCAGGGAGATCTGAATTGGGCAATCGCCGAAGCCGAGTTCCGACGCGCCCTTGAGCTCAATCCAAGTGATCCAGACGCCCGGCTTTGGTACGGCCTGATGCTGCGGGCCGTCCAGCGCTATGCCGAAGCTTCCGAACAGCTCCGAGTAGTAATGGAGTTGGACCCCCTCAGCTGGGCGGCCCACGGGCTTCTGGTAAGTGTGATGCGTCTTTCCGGCGACCTAGACGGGGCAGAGAGATTGATTAGAACCTCGCTCAGGAGATTCATAACTCCCGCTGCCTTCCACGCCACCCTCGCCTACACCCTGGCCTACGGCGGCCGCATGGCGGAGGCACGACAGGAGCTGAGCCTCGCCACACCTGAAAAGAACACCCCCACGGACACGGACGTCGCGGTCCTCCTCGCGCGGATGGGCGAACCCACCGCCGCGCGGACGTTGCTCGAGGAAACTGAAACGAGAGCTTCAGAAAGATACGTCCCGCTCGCCCAGCTGGCGCTTCTGGCGGCTTCGGTCGGCGAGGCAGACAAGGCGATGGCTTACCTGGAGAAGGACTGGTCCGAGGGGGACCGCGGCCTCTGGTTCGTGTACCAGGGCATCGCCTTCGACCCCATCCGGTCCGACCCGCGGTTCATTCGCATGCTCGAAAGGATGGGCCTCCCTACTTCGGCTCCTTTCTATCGTGGCGGGCGCTCAACCTAGGCCTGAATCACTACGGATTCACAGCCAACGCATTAATACAGGAACCCAACTTCTTACGACCGAGCGCCGTTGAACAAGGAGTTGCTCGCGTTCGCCGTGATTGTCATTTTCGGGGGGATTTTCCTCGACATCGGCCTCATAACTCTCTTCGGGGTCTTCCTGCTCATACCCGCCCTCCTCACTACTCCAAAGCAGGCCTCCAAGGTCCCGGTAAGCAAGCCTCCGCCGCCTCGCAGGATCACCCCACTTCCGGGGAGTCAACCCAGTCAACCCGCCAAAACGGAATACATCCAGGCCGGTGCCACGCAGTCGCCAGCTCCTGGTCCAATGCCCACGACCATGTACGCGGCCTCCGGAGCCTCGATGTCTTCGGGAATGATTTACACCCCTGCTCTTTTCCCGAACTCCATGTTCCCGAGCTTTTCGGCGCCTGTGACGTACCGTCCGCAGGTCCCCGAGCACAAAGAGGGTAGGGCCACCGAGACCGACGAGTTGCTCGAGTTCGGGCTGCTGATTGCGGTACTCAGGCTAGTTTCCTAGCTAGGGAACGTAGACGTTAATCTCTCGTCCGATTTCGCGAAGCCTCTCCACTCTGTGGGGCATCGAGGGGTGCGTCGAGAAGAGCTCTGCGAGAGAGCTCCCTCTGAATGGGTTCACTATCCAGAGCGCCGCTGTCGCCGGTGATGGCGCCTTGGAGGGGTTGGTGGCGATTGGCCTTGTCTGCACCTTCGTGCTGATCTTCTGAAGCGCACTGATCAGTCCTCCGGGGTTGCGAGTCAGCCTCGCCCCGTAGTCGTCAGCGTTGTACTCGTCGCTCCTGCTTATGCCAAGCTGTACGAAGGTCGCGCCCAGCGGCACCAGGATTATGGCCAGTAGCATGAAGACGCCAGAATTGCCGCTGTTCCTACTCCTGCCGCTTCCACCACCAAGCATAGTCGACCACAATGCTATCGTCCCGATGTAGGAGATGGCTCCCGCCATCGTCGCCGCAATGCTCGACATCAGCACATCCCGGTGCACCACGTGCCCTATCTCGTGGCCGATGACTGCCTCCAGCTCGTCGGGGGTCAGGGTCTGGAGGATGCTTGAAGTGGCGCAGACGACCGCTTTGTTCGGTCCCCTCCCGGTCGCGAAGGCGTTGGGCTGGGGGGAGTCCACTATCCCGACCTTTGGCATGGGTATGTTGGCCTTCTGGGCCACGTTCCTGACCACCTTGAATAGGGTCGGATTGTCGCTCTCCTGGATGATCTTGGCCCTGCTCAGCTTCAGTACCAGAGAGTCGCTGTAGTAGTAGGAGATGAAGTTGAAGGCCCCGGCCATCACGAGGGCCAGCCCCATTACCGGAATCGGGTCGTTGAAGAAGTACCATCCGACAGCATACCCTATCGCCAGCAGCATTCCCGTGAGTACCGCGAATAGTGCGGTAATCTTGAAGTAAGTTGATGCGCTCATAACGGCTGGAATTCCCGCCTCCGCCCCGCGTAAAAGGTTTTCCGAGCGGCCTACCGAAAAAAACAAAAGCAGCGGAGACCCCTACGGGGCTGGTGATTCAAATTGGAAGACGATGAAAGAGACGACGACTGGCCGACAAGACGGAGGCGCGGCTCCCCATTCGGGCCCTGGGGGTTTCCCGACATCGATGAAATGATGAGAGAGATGGAGAGGGCATTTTCAGAGCAATTCAAGGACATGGAGAGAGAGCTCCCCAAGAGCCTTGTCAGGGAGTCCAAGACCCCCGACGGCAAGACGAAGAAGGAAATCGGCCCCATAGTTTATGGCTATTCAGTGACCATCGGTCCAGACGGCAAGCCGGTGGTAAGAGAGTTCGGGAACGTGAGGTCGGGCGAAGGGACCCCGTGGAAGCAGATCCAGGGCAAGAGAGAGCCCCTGGTGGACGTCGTCAGCTCCGGCAAGGAGGTAAGGGTGATCGCTGAAATGCCCGGGGTGAACAGGGAGGACATCAACGTGACCGTCAACGAGAAGTCGCTGACCATATCGGTCGACAGGGAAGACCGGTCCTACTACAAGGAGCTGGACCTGCCGGGGATCGTCGACCCCAAGGGAGCCAAGTCCACCTACAACAATGGGATTCTGGAAGTCACCGTGCCACTGAAGTCGACCAGCGGCGGCGTCAAACTGAAGGTCGGCTAGACCTACTGGTAGGGTCCGCCTTCGGCCCCTTCTTTGTACCTGGCCATGGCGTTGAACATGACCTCCCTGTAGCCGTGCTTTTCGGCGAGGGAACGTGCTATGTCGCCCGTGGTGACTATGCCCACCATGGTCCCCCTGTCCACCACCACAAGTCGTCTGATCCTGTACTCTGCCATCATTGCCGATGCCTCGGTAATCGTCGCAAGGGGAGTCACCGTGATCAATGGGGTGGACATGACGTCTCTTACCAGAACATTGCTAGGGTCTATGGCATCAGCGAGGACCTTGGATACCAGGTCTCTCTCCGTCACGATTCCGATGGGGGCGTTGGACTGGGTGATGACGGCGCAACTCACTCCCTTCTTGGCCATGGACTTCGCGCAAGACTTCACGCTCGTGTTCAGGTCGACCGCCATGACGTTCTTCGTCATCACGTCTCCTATCTTGGGTTCTTCTTCCTGACCCATGGCGTCGCCCAACTCGCCGTCCAATATATCGTTTGGCAGCCAGTCTTGATATGGCCTTCAGGTCGAGGCGGGCGTCTTGCGGCTTCTTGCGCCTGATTTGTATCTCGCCAGCGCTGGGTCGAGCTGATTGTGCACAAATCGAGTGCATCTCTCCTCTGCGTCGCCTGTGTAGCTGGAGGGGTCCATCATGGCGTGCAGCTCCTTGGTCTCGATCATCGACGAGACCGACCTGTCGGCCGCGAGGAGCCTCTCCAGCGGGTTCTTCTCCCCCTTTAGCACATCCTGCCATGCCAGGGAGGATTTTCCCCTGATCAGTTCATGCATCTTCTGCCTGTCCCCACCTTTCTCGACCAGTTTCATCAGCACCGCCTCCGTCCCAGCGAAGGGGCCGTAGCTTCTCAGGTTCCTCCTGACCATCTCCGGGTGGACCTCCAATCCTCTGAACAGTCTCTCAAAGATCAAGAGGCATTCGTCGACGGCGAGAAACGCCTCAGGGATGACGATCCGCCTTGCAGCCGAGTCATCAAGTGTCCTCTCAAGAATTGAGTTGGCGGCATTGAGGAACCCCACCTCGGGAAGCACGGAAACGAGCCTCGCGAGAGAGCACATCCTTTCTGCCTGCACGGGGTTTCTCTTGAACGGCATTGCGCTGGAACCAACTTGATTCTCGCCAGATGGCTCCGACCACTCGCCGAAGCCCGGCGATTGCATTACCCTCACGTCAAGACCAAATCTGTGGCAGCTCTGCGCCGCCGCCGCCAACCAAGCAAGGATCACGAAGTCAACCTTCCGGGGGTAAGTCTGCGTCGACACTTCGAAAGGTCTGAGCCCTAGCTTCTTCATCACTGACGCTTCGAGCTTCCTCGGCTTGGTTGAGGTGCCCAGGAGGGCCTTGAAGCTCGCCGACGTGCCCACCGCTCCCTTGACGCCCTTGGCGAGCAGGAACCTCTCCGTCACGAATTCGGCGAAGCTCAGGTCGAGCAGGAGGTCTTGGGCGTAGTTGGCGAACCTGTATCCAAGTGTGGTGGGCTCGGCTGGCTGGAGGTGGGTCCAGCCCATACACGCGGTTGCACGGTGCCGAAGGATCCTTTCGCGGGCGGCCTGAAGGCAGGCGACAAGCCGACTAACAATGATCTGTATGGCTCCCAGGTACAGCGCAATGTCAGTGTTGTCCTCGATGTCCGCCGAAGTCGCTCCCAAGTGCAGTTTTCCGCCACCATGCTTGGCGTGGGCGGAGAAAACTCTCAGCTCCGACATCAGGTCGTGGCGTATCTTGTCTTCGATTTCGAGGGCCTCTTCGACGTCCACCTTGTCTCGCCCCGATTCCAACCTGATGTCCTCAACCTCGCGCTTCGTGACCAGCCCCAAGTCGTGTTCGGCCTCGGCAAGTGCTAGCCACGCTTTCCTCCAACGTGCCCGTTTCTCTTCTTCTGAGAAGAGGGACCTCATCTCCCTCGAGCCATATCGCCACGTGAACGGAGAAAGATACACATCATATCCGAAGCCAGAATTCTTCGCTTTTCGTCTCGGTCTCATTTCAGGAACGATGATTCTCGATTCTCGCGAACCATGCGAGCCCACGAAATTGTCATAAGCTTTTCCAGTGGGTCAGCCGGCTTCGCAAACAGGCACACGAGTCCGAGCCGGGGCCGAGATCAACGCAGTCGGGGGGTGCCGATGAGCGAAGATGGGTACTGCTCGTATTTCTTGTGTTTCCAGATAGCGTATGAGGTGATCCAAGTGACGATGAACACCCCCACGATGGCCAAACCCATTGTTTCGAAGTCCAGATTGTCGAACCAACTCCACACCGGCCCGTTCAGGTTGAGTTCGATGGATAGCACCTGAACCAGCTCGATTCCGCCGACGACGAAGGCCACCAGCACCGACATCACTGTGACCGTCAGGTTGTAGTAGATCTTCTTCAGCGGCGTCAGGAAGGCCCAGCCGTATGCGCACCTCATGGCGACACCATCCGTGGTGTCGGTAAGGACCATCCCGCAGGTGAACAGCAGTGGGAGCACAAGAATCTCCCAGAGGGGGATGGCAGAGGAAACCCCAACCCCAACGCTGATGGCGATGAGAGCTACTTCGGTTGCGGTGTCGAACCCGAGGCCGAAGAGAACCCCAATCGGAAAGATCTGCCACGCGTCACCCACGAACTTGAAGAGCGGCCGAAAGAGGCTGTTCAGGAATCCTCTATTCTGCATGTAATCTTCGAGCTCTTTCTCCTTCACCGTGCCCGTTCTGGCCTGCTTGAAGAGACGGTAGACCCCGAGAACGATAAGCAGGTTGACGAAGCCAATGACGAAGAGGAATGTGCCTGAAATCAGAGTCCCGAAGACGTCACCCCAGTTCTGAAGGGCAGGTATCTGCCCGATCACGGTC
>Ga0187771_10001074_pt1 | contig 17943 bp, 15 predicted proteins | sample 0116_SJ02_MP15_1_FD_133139 | JGI IMG/M metagenome (GOLD analysis project Ga0187771, IMG submission 133139) | Tropical peat soil microbial communities from peatlands in Department of Meta, Colombia - 0116_SJ02_MP15_10_MG | ecosystem: Environmental > Terrestrial > Soil > Wetlands > Peat | place...
CCAGAAGTAGCGCCAGTAGCGGAAGCGGTAAAGGTCGAAGGGCTGTTTGGGCGCGGGCCCCACGAAGCGGTCCCAATCGAGCTTGTCTTGCAGCACCGCGCGCGGATGCAGGCTGACGTTCCAATACCACTCCGCGCGGACCACGTTGATGTCGCCCAGTACTCCCGAGTCCACCATCTCTTTGCATTCCCTCACGATGGGTGAGCTGCGCCGCTGCATCCCTATCTGGACGATCCGGTCGGTTTTGCGAACCTCGGCGACCATATCCGCACCCTGCTCGATCGACCAGGACATGGGCTTTTCACAGTAAACGTCCTTGCCGGCACGCAGGGCGTCGATGAGGTGGTCATGGTGCCAGTGCTCAGGCGTGGCCACCACAACCGCGTCAATATCCTTGCGGTCGAGCAGCTTCCGATGGTCGGTGTAACCTTTGGCTTGCGGCCCGGCGATTTCGAGCGCCGCGTCCAGATTCACGCCGTACACGTCGCAGACTGCCCCCCAGTCCGTGCCTTGGTCCTGGAAATTCACCATGTGGCCGCGGCCCATGCCGCCTGTCCCGATGATCCCCATCACCACTCGGTCGTTCGCTCCGAAGGCCCTGCCCCTGAATGACGGATGGGCCAAAACGCCCAACCCAACCGCCGCGGTGTTCTTCATAAACTTGCGTCGGGTGACTCCTTCGACTTCCATGAAACACCCCCTGTGGTATGACTGGCCGTGAGCTCGCAAGATGGATCTCCAGTCGCAGCATTCCCGTCGCTCGGCCCAAGACCATTTTTCTCAACGGTGCCGGACCGCCAATCGCCTTCCAGCTCGCGCATCGAGCCACCTCGCGACAGATAAGTGGCAGGGATTATAGCACCCGCCCGCGCCGCAATTGACGGCCTCGGAACAGGTTGCTAACATGGTGGAGATGAGCCTAGATAAGGAGCCAAGACCGTGGACCGCTTGACGCGCCGCCAATTGAAGCAAGACGAATTCCGCGAGACCTTCGAGCGGTTTGAAGACTACATCAAACAGCACTATCAGGACATCATCACAGTTGTCGTGCTGGCTGCGGCCGTCGTGGGGTTAGCCGCGGGACTGAAGGCGTACGTGGATCGCCAGGAGGCTACGGCCAACGCTGACTTGGCCGCTGCTTTGAGGACCTTCCGTGCCTACGTCGGGACTGCCCCGGCGGGTGAATTGGGGACAGGCGCGGAAACGTATCCGACCCAGCAAGCGAAGTACAAGAAAGCCTTGGACGAGTTCAACGCTATTGTCCAGAAGTATCGAATATACCCGCGCCCGAAAGCAGTCTCTATCGCGCGCTATCACATGGGGGTTTGCCAGGCGCTGACGGGCGACCAGGCCGGAGCCCTCAAAACCCTCGAGGAGGCGGGCCGGGACCGGGACCATGAGATTGCGGCCTTAGCGCGCTTCGCCCTCGCAGATGATCTGGCCAAGGCTGGGAAATTGCCCGAGGCGACGAAGCTTTATCAGGACCTCGCCGACCACCCAACCTTGTCGGTACCCCGTGCTACCGCCCTGCTCGCTCAGGCCGACGCTTACCGAGCCGCCCAGCCGGCGCGCGCCCGCCAAATCTATCAACAGGTGCAAAAAGAGTTTGGTTCCGATGCCGTGGTTGCGGAAACAGTGAAAGAACAAATAAGCAGTCTGCCGCAATAAGGATCCCATGGCAGAGGGCGCGCGGGAAACGCTCGAGACTGACATGCTGATAGTCGGCGCGGGGCCCGCCGGATTGAGCTGCGCGTTGCGCATGGCCCAGCTTATTAAGGCCCACCGCGATTCAGGCAGCCAGCCGCCAACCATCCCAGAAAACATTTACGTCCTGGAAAAAGCCGGCGCCATCGGCGCCCACTGCCTTTCCGGCGCCATACTCGACCCTCGGGCCTTGCGTGAACTCTTTCCAAACTTTGCGGATCAGGGGGCGCCGCTGGAATCCCCGGCCACTTCTGATTCGGTGCTTTACCTCACTGAGCGGGGCGAGTGGAGGCCGCCCATTACTCCTCCCTTCCTGCATAACCACGGAAACTTCGTGATCTCGCTCAACAAGTTCGCCAAATGGCTGGGCGAACGGGTCGAGCAAGCCGGCGTAAGCCTCTTTACTGGGTTCTCCGGCATGGAAGTGCTCTACGACGGCAGCCTGCCCGCGCAGCCAGCTCGTGTTTTGGGCGTCCGGACGGAAGACAAAGGCGTGGACAAGAACGGAAAGCCGAAGGCGAACTTTCAACCCGGCATCGACTTGCACGCCAAGGTCACTGTCTTTGCCGAGGGGGCGCGTGGCTCCTTGACCAAACAGCTCGTATCCCGCCAAGGCCTGGACCGCGGCCGTAATCCGCAGGTGTACGCCGTTGGGGTCAAAGAACTGTGGGAGATTCCCCCCGGAAGGACGACAGCGGGCCAGGTGATTCACACGGCCGGCTGGCCTCTCAGCGCGTCGCAATTTGGCGGCGGCTTCATTTATGCCCTTTCGAACACGCTTCTTTCCGTGGGACTGGTGTGTGGACTCGACTATATAGACCCACGTTTTGATCCGCACAACGCCTTCCAGCAATTCAAGACTCATCGTTACTTGAGCCGGCTGCTGGAGGGCGGACAAATGGTGCGTTACGGGGCGAAAACCATCCCGGAGGGCGGCTTCTACTCCATCCCTACGACGGCCACGAACGGCGCGCTCATCATTGGCGATTCCGCGGGCTTCCTGAACTCGCAACGTCTGAAAGGTATTCACCTGGCGATGAAAACCGGAATGCTGGCGGCAGAGACAATCTTCGAGGCTTTTCTGAAAGGCGATTTCTCAGCCGCCACGTTGATGAACTTCGAAGATCGCTGGCGGTCGAGCTGGGTGAAAGAAGAACTCTGGACAGTCCGCAACTTTCACCAGGGGTTCGAGCACGGCTTCTGGCGGGGGATGGCGCATGGGGCGCTACAGTTCCTTACGGGCGGCCGGGGGGTCCGCTCCCGCTATCCAGCGCGTGCTGGCCACGAGCGCATGAAACACCTCTCGGACCTGCCTGCGCAGGCAGGGTTCGCAAACGTCTCATACGAGCGGCTGAAACCCGATGGCAAACGCACCTTCGACAAGCTCTCGGACGTGTACCACTCGGGCACCCACCACGAAGAAGACCAGCCCTGTCACCTGCGCATCGCCGACTTCGACATCTGCAACCACCGCTGCACCGAGGAGTATGGCAATCCTTGCCAGTACTTTTGCCCTGCCGCGGTGTACGAGATGGAAGACGATCCTGGCGGAGCGGGAAAACACCTGAAGATCAACGCATCCAATTGTGTCCATTGTAAGACGTGCGACATCGCCGACCCCTACCAGATCATCACCTGGGTCTGCCCAGAAGGGGGCGGCGGTCCGCACTATGACGGGCTGTAAGGCCGATCTTTAGGGCGGCGCCTGTCGGGCCGAAGCTTGGCAGCACGTTTACTTGTGGCGAGCGCCGGTGACGCCCAGCAACCCGGCCGCTTTGAATTTTGCCTTCGCCTCAGGCTCATCATGCTGATGGTCGGATCGGGGTTCGCCTGCTATGAACTCCATCTGCGCCCTGGAGGTCCAACGTGGAAGAGTCGGACTCAGACCTTCTTCGGCACTATGAAAGCGTCTCGGAGGCGGAACGCCTGTCGCAAGGCGTCGGCCAACTCGAACGCGCCCGGACGCAGGAGCTTCTGACACGCTATCTGCCCCCGGCGCCATCCGTGGTCCTGGACGTGGGCGGAGGCCCGGGCGCCTATGCCTGCTGGCTGGCGTTGCGGGGCTTCGAGGTGCACCTCATTGACATCGTGCCGCGACACATCGAGCAAGCCCTGGAGGCGTCGCGGAACCAGCCGGACCATCCCTTGGCCAGCGCTGCCGTCGGCGACGCGCGTAAGCTGGAACGCTCCAATGCGAGCGTGGACGCGGTGTTGCTGTTCGGCCCGCTCTATCACCTTACCGAGCGCCAGGACCGCATCCAGGCCCTCCGAGAGGCGGGCCGGGTGCTGCGACCCGGTGGAATCGTCCTGGCAGTGGGCATCTCCCGCTTCGCTTCGGTGCTCGATGGGCTGGTGCGCGGCTATCTGGACGACCCGGCCTTCGCCCGCATCGTGGAGCGCGACCTCCAGGACGGGCAGCACCGCAACCCCACCCCCAACCCCGCCTACTTCACCACCGCTTTCTTCCATCACCCCGATGAACTGGCCGCGGAGGTTCAAGGGGCAGGACTGCATCACGAGGCCACGCTGGGGATCGAGGGGCCGGGCTGGCTCCTCCAGAACTTTATCTCACAATGGAACGACGCCGCGCGCCGGGAGCGGCTGCTGAAGGCCCTGCGCGCGTTAGAGCGCGAGCGCTCGCTTCTGGGCGCCAGCGCTCACCTTCTGGCGGTGGCTCGGAAAGCCGCGTGATAGACTTTTACCCGTTAGGCTGAGCCCTGCGTGGCGGTTATGGGAGAGACGCCGGAAAAACTCGGGATTGCTGTGGAGCCTGAGAGCGCCGCCTCGGCGACCGGGACCCAGCTCCGCGGAAGACCCCACAAATTCACTCAGTGGCAGCGGGTACAGATCTTTGTGGCGAGCTGGATTGGATACCTCTCCGTTCTCCTCATCGGACGGAGCCTGCGGTGGGAAGTGTTCGGCTGGGAGAACTGGCAGGCTGCCCGCCGGGCGGGCAAGGGCCTGATCTACACTTTTTGGCATCGCGAGATTCTTTCCGCCTGCTGGTTCTGGCGGAAGCGCGGCATCGTGGTAATGACCAGCCAGCACTTCGACGGCGAGTACATCGCGCGCATCATTCGGAGGCACGGATACGGCGCGGCGCGAGGCTCGAGCACGCGGGGCGCCTCGCAGGCGCTGGGAGAAATGATCGAGTCCCTGCGAAAAGGCGCTGATGCCGCCTTCACCATCGACGGCCCGCGCGGGCCGCGCTTCGTCGCCAAGCGCGGCTCCGTGCTGCTTTCGAAGGCCACAGGCGCCGCCATTCTGTGCTTTCATGTGGCGCTGCGCCGCGCCTTCGTGTTCAAGAAGAGCTGGGACCTCTTTCAGATCCCCTACCTCTTCTCCCGCGCGGCCACTTTCATTGCTCCCCCCATCGTTGTCGCTCCAGACGCAGACGAGCAGGAACAAGCCCGCAAGCTCCAGGAAGTCCAGGCGGCGCTCGACGACCTGCGCCACCGCGGGGAGGCCTGGGCCGCCGAAAAGAATGCAGGGTAAAACAACCTCAGTCGTGAACGTGAGCGTTCAATCCGGGGCAGATAAAGTTGGCAATGAGGAGTTAGAACCTGGACTGGGATATCATTTCGAGTTTCAAGCTTCCAATTTCCAATTTCTACTTTGCCGCGAGTTTTTGCAGTTCCGGGTAAAGCGCGGCCACTTGGCGGCGGGTAGTCTCCTTGCTCCCTGAACAGTCCACCACGTAATCCGCCCGGCGCCGCTTTTCCTCAAGCGGCATCTGCGCCGCGGCGCGCTGCTCAGCCTCCGCACGCGTGATGCCTCCCTTGGCTGTGAGCCGCTCCATTTGCTGCTCGGGGGCGCACCAAGCCACAAGCACCTTGGCGAATTGCTTATCCAAACCTGTCTCGTAAATGAGGGCTGCTTCGACCAAAACGACAGCCTGCGGATTCTCATTCAGATACTCCGCAGCGAGGTCTTCGCTGCGCTGAATGATGCGCGGATGCAGTATGGCATTGAGCGCGCGCAGTTTTGCGGGATCCGCGAAGACCACCGCCCCGAGACGCTTTCGATTAACTTCCCCCGAAGGGTCCAAGATTTCTTTTCCGAAACGTGCAATGATTTCGTTGTAGGCGGGGAGCGGGGACTGGAGAAGGGCGTGGCCGAGCTGGTCGGCGTCAATGGTTCGGGCGCCCAATTCCGCAAAGAAACGAGCCACGGTGCTCTTGCCGGAAGCGATGCCCCCGGTGAGGCCAAAGGCGCGAGACAATCCCCCCATGGACATTCGAAACTCGAAAATTGAAACTCGAAAATCGAAATTCGCGCCCCCGCGGGAAGCTGAGGCGCCTCCGCTTTTCGCGTTTCGAATTTCGATTTTCGGTCCTGCCCCTAGGTTGTGGCGGCCACGCGCATGCCCCGCCGCAGGCGCGCCGCCTGAACGGTGTTGGCCATGAGCATGGCGATCGTCAGAGGGCCCACGCCGCCCGGGACCGGCGTGTAGGCGCCGGCTTTCTCCATGGCGTCCTCAGGCTGCACATCGCCGACGAGGACCGAACCCTTGGCCTCAAGATGCTTCAAGGGGCCGGCGGGATCATGGAAAATGCGCCGGACTTCTTCCGGGGTTCTCAGCACGTTTTGGCCAACGTCGATGACGGTGACGCCGGGCTTGAGGAAGTCGCCCGTAACAAACGCCGCCTTGCCCATCGCGGCGACCAGGATATCGGCTTCGCGCCCCACCGCGGGCAGGTCACGCGTGCGGGAATGGCAGATCGTAACCGTGGCGTGATTATGAAGCAGCAGCATGGCGACCGGTTTTCCCACGATGTCGCTCCGGCCAATCACCACCGCGCGCGCCCCCTTGATCGGGACCTGGCTGCGCACCAGGATTTCGATAATCCCCGCCGGCGTGCAGGGCGCCAACCCTGGCCGTCCACTGACCAGGTGACCGACGTTGATGGGATGGAAGCCGTCCACGTCCTTGGCGGGATCAACGGCCATCAGCACCAGTTTGGTGTCAATCTGAGGGGGCAAAGGCAACTGGACGAGGATGCCGTCAATTTCATCCCTGGAATTGAGCCTCTCAACCAGGGCGAGGAGTTGCTCCATGGTGGTGTCGGCAGGCAACTCGATCTTCTCGCTATACAAGCCCAGGGACTCGCAGGTCTTTACTTTGCTTCGAACATAGATCTGCGACGCCGGATTCTCGCCCACCAGCACTGCCGCCAAGCCGGGTACAATTCCAGACCCCTTCAGCTCGTTAATCTGATTTGCCAACTCGGCTTTGATTTCGTCACGAATTTTGTTGCCATCAAGAATGCGTGCAGTCACAGGAATTCTCCCAATCTTTGATTAAGCGTGGGGAGTTTAACACACCGGGAGTTTTGAGCAAGCGACAGTGTGTCGCAAAAGAGGGGTCGCAGTTTACGAGCCAGAAATGAGGCGTTCTCGTGCCGCTGTCCCGCCTCGATGAGCACGGCGTCTTCTCGCATTTGGACCCACCGCAGACTACGACTACGGACGAAGGACCTTCGCTTTCTGGCTCCCGGCTTCCGACTCCTGCCTTTTGCGTTAGTACGATGGGCGCGGTTTGGAGGGCCGAATCGTTTCGATTATAATGGCCTGCTGGTCGTTGTGCTTCGCTCCTCGCACTGCCGCGGGTTTTCGCCAGTCAAAACGCGAGCCCAGGGCATTAAGTGAAATTCGCCGGGAAGGTGATACGTGGCTGATCCCCCTGTAACTTCGGAACTACAAAAGCCGACAGTGTACAGTGTCACGGACATTATGAAGTTCTTGCCGCACCGCTACCCTTTCCTGCTCGTGGACCGCATTGTGGAACTCGACCCGGATAAGCGCGTGGTCGGGCTCAAGAACGTCACGATCAACGAGCCCTTCTTTCAGGGGCACTTTCCCGGGGCGCCCGTAATGCCGGGGGTGCTGATCATCGAGGCCATGGCGCAGGTGGCGGGGGTGATGATCTACCGCGATCTGGCCGAGCGGGAAAAGAAGCTCATCTATTTCACGGGGATCGAAAACGCCAAGTTTCGGCGGCCGGTCGTGCCCGGAGACCAATTGCGCATCGAGATGGAATTCCTAAACCGCCGAAACAACTTTGGCAAGATGACCGGCCGGGCTACCGTCGACGGGAAGCTGGTGGCCGAAGCGGTCATGATGTTCGCAATTGCGGACCATCCCGCGCGTGCAGGGCAATGAAAGCGCACCCCACCGCCATCATCGACCCTCAAGCGCAACTCGCCTGCAGCGTCACGGTCGGCCCCTACGCGGTCATCGAGGCTGGAGTCGAGATCGGCGACGGCACGGAGGTGATGACGCACGCGGTGATCCAGGGGCCCACGCGCCTTGGCCGCGGCAATCGTATCTTCCCTTACGCCGCCATCGGCCTGCCTTGTCAGGACCTGAAGTACCAGGGGGAGCCCACGCGCCTGGAAATCGGCGACGAAAACGTTTTGCGCGAATTTATCACCGTGCATCGTGGCACGGTTGACGGCGGCGGCGTCACACGCGTCGGCAACCACAACTTTCTAATGGCTTACGTGCATATCGCGCATGACTGCCAGCTTGGCGACCATATCGTTATGGCCAACGGCGCGTCGCTGGCCGGGCATGTCGAGATTGGAGACCATGCCAGCGTCGGCGCTTTTTGCGGCATCCACCAACACTGCCGCATCGGCGCCTACAGCTTTCTGGGCAGCTTCAGTCTCGTGAACCAGGACATCCTCCCCTACTCCAAAACCAGCGCTCCCCGCCCGCTGGAAGTTTACGGCACCAACCGCTTGGGCCTGGATCGCCGGGGGCTCAACGAGGACGATGTCCGGGAACTGGATGCGGCGTTCCGCCTGCTGACCCGTTCCAAGCTGAACACCACCCAGGCGCTGCAGGCTATCGAGGAGCGGCAGTTCAAGTCCACACACGTCCGCGCGCTGGTGGATTTCATCCGGAGCTCTCAACGCGGAGTAACGAAATAGCATGTCGTCTGCCGGCCCCGCCGACCATTACGCCATCATCGCGGGCAACGGGCACTTCCCGTTCCTCGTTCTGGACGCCGCGCGAGACCAGGGCCTGGAGCCGCTGGTAATTGGAATCCAGGAGGAAGCTTCGCCGGAGCTGGGGCGGCAGACTCAAGCGTTCCACTGGGTCAGCCTGGGCGAAGTCGGGAAGCTCCTGGAGCTGCTCGCCACCGCGCAGGTGAACAAAGTCGTCTTGGCCGGACAGGTCAAACACGCGCAGCTCTTCAGTTCCATCCCCGCTGATGGCGTGGTCAGTCGCGTGCTGCATGGCCTGCACCGCAAGAATACCGACACGCTCATCCTGGCCTTCGTCCGGATGCTGGAGGGAAGAGGCATTCAGGTAGTGGACTCGACGTTTTTCCTGAAGCCCCTGTTGCCGACCCCCGGGGTTCTGACTCGCCGCACGCCCGACTCCGGCGAGGAGGCGGACATCGCTTACGGCCGGGAAATCGCCAAGAAGCTCGCCGGGCTCGACATCGGCCAGACGGCCGTCGTTGCCGACCGGGCTTGTGTGGCGGTGGAAGCCATGGAGGGCACGGACGCCACCATCGAGCGGGCCGCCCGCCTGAGCAACGGCCGCCGCCTGGTGGTCGTCAAAGTCAGCAAGCCGCATCAGGACATGCGCTTTGACGTCCCCGTGGTGGGACGCAAGACCATCCAGGTGATGAGCCGCTCCAACGCCAGCGTGCTGGCCGTGGATGCGGGCCGAACCCTGCTCTTCGACCGCCAAGCCCTCATCGAGGACGCCAACCAAGCTGGCATCGCCATCGTGGGGATGAAAGAGTAAAGCAGTTGACCCATCAGGCAGACGCAAGTAACGCCTCGACCCGCTGGGCCGTCTTAAGAATGCGAGGATCATTTTGAGTGAGCGGGTCCCCGTCGCGGTTCTCGGCGCGGGCGAGCATGGCCGGAAGCATGCCCGGGAGTGGCGGCAGGTCTCCGGCGCGGAGCTAGTTGGGATCTTCGACGTGCGCCCGGAGCGATCCCGGGAGGCCGCCGCGGAACTGGGCGTCCCTGCCCTGGAAAGCCTAGACGCGGCACTGAGCGCCGCCCGGGCAGTCAGTGTGGTGATCCCCACCGAGCAGCACGCGGCGGTGGCGCGCCAGGCGTTCGAGCACGGCGTTGATGTTCTGGTGGAGAAGCCCATCGCGCGCACGGTCGCGGAAGCTGAGGACTTGATTGCCCAGGCGGCCGCGCACGGCCGCATCCTCCAGGTTGGCCATCTAGAGCGGTTCAATCCGGGCGTGGTCGCGGCGAAGGCCCTGACGCGCCGACCTTTGTTCTTTGAGATTCACCGGCTGGGGGTTTTCAGCTCCCGCAGCCTGGACGTGGATGTGGTCTTTGACCTGATGATCCATGACCTCGACCTGGTCTTGTGGATGGTCGACTCTCCGGTACGGGACGTGCGCGCCGTGGGACTGCCCGTGCTCACTGATAAGGTCGACATTGCCAACGCCCGCGTAGAGTTCGAGAACGGAGCCGTGGCGAATTTCACGGCCAGCCGGGTGAGCACCGAGAAGGTGCGGAAGTTTCGTTTCTTTCAACCCTACGAGTATTTCTCGATTGACTTCTCCCGCCGCGACGCGTTGATGTTGAAGGTTGACCAGAATGGACCGTCACCCCGCATTACCTTTAACAAGCTCGAGACGCCGCCTTCCGACCCCCTGCACAGCGAACTGGCGGCGTTCCTCGACAGCGTGCGGACCCGGCGCCCGCCCCTGGTGGGGGGCGAGGAGGGAAAGAAGGCCTTGGCCCTAGCCGAGAAGGTCATGAACTGCATCGAACATCATGCAGAGCAAGTCAACGTGCGCCTCGCACGTTCCGTCGGCCAGAGCGGTGAACTTTAGATGCGCGGGGACGACGAAATCCGTCTGCTTCTGGAACTGGACCCCGAAGTCGTCCGGTGGCGGCGCCGGACGATGTTTCTGGTTTCGGTGATTTTCCATGCCGTGCTCATCCTGGTCATACTATTCTCCCCGGAATTGCTCCGCCGGGGGAAGCTCATGATGGGGGTCCCACTGACTGCGGCGCCCAAGCGGGAGCTCACCTACCTCTGGCTTCCACCCGAGGTTCTGCGCCGGTTGCGCGAGCCGCCGCCCGAGACCCGGAACCTTTCCGACCGCAATCGCCGCGCCCAAGGCCGCTCCCCCCTGATTGATCCGAATGGTATGCGCATGCCGTATTCGCGCGGCAACACCCCGCTGCCCGAAATTGCCGGAGGCGCCAAGCCCACACCGCCTGCCGCAGCCCCCAGCCCGCCTCCGGGGGCAGGAGGAAATCCCGCACCTCAACCCGCACCAGCTACGCCCCCGGCCCCCGCGCCTCGGAAAGACGAGGGCCTCCGCCTGGAAGACGTGAAACCCGAAAGCGGAGCAGGGTCACGCTTGCGGTTGCCGTCCCTGACTCCGGGACAGGCCATCCAGGAATCGCTGCAGGCTGCGTCCCGTGGCCGCTCTCGTGGGGGCGGAGGCCCGGGAGAGGGCGATTCCAACCTTGAATTCCAGAATGTCCATCCCAACTTCTCCACGGAAGCTCCCATCATCCTTTCGGATACACGGGGAGTGGACTTCGGGCCGTACCTCGCGCGCGTGGTCTACATCGTGCGGCGCAACTGGTACGCCGTGATCCCCGAGTCCGCGCGGCTGGGGGAGAAGGGGCGCGTCTCGGTGGTCTTTGAGATTCTGAAGGATGGGTCCGTCCCGCAGTTGCGGCTGGTGGCTTCTTCGGGTTCCGACCCCCTCGACCGCGCCGCCGTGGCCGGCATCCGCGCCTCTATCCCTTTCCCGCCCCTGCCGGAGGAGTTCACGGGAAATCATCTCGTCCTGCAATTTATCTTTCTCTATAACCTCACGTACGAGCAATGAACGGCCCACCGCCGCTGCTGACCGTGCAAAAATGGCGCTCAAGAACCAGATTCCATAGACAGAGCCGCCCGGGCGGCAGTACGGAAGCCGCAACAAGCAGGGGTTCAGCCTTTTGGTCGGGGAGCGCCCCAAACGGACCGTCGCTTGCCTATCTTCATCTAATCGGCTAGGATGATGAAGGTTCTCCGAGCGCTGCGGGGCTAAAGGCGCGGGACAAGCCCATGCGCGCAGCGCCGATAGGGTGATCCGAGAAATGGGGTCGCCTCCCGTGTTTGGAAAGGAGGACTGGGCCTACTCCAAACGCGGGTAGGTTTCTTTTTTTTCAGGGCACAATGCTCAAGGATAAGTTCGGGCGCGAAATCCACGACCTGCGCATCTCAGTGACGGACCGGTGCAACTTCAGTTGCGTGTACTGCAAGTCCGCCGACCCCGCAAACTATTTTCCTCACCGCGACCTGCTGAGCTGGGATGAGTTTTTCCGGCTCAGCCGCGTGCTGGCGGGTATGGGAATTCGCAAAGTCCGGGTCACCGGAGGGGAGCCGCTGTTGCGGGCGGGCATCGTTGATTTCATCGCGCGCCTACGGCAAATCTCCGGCCTGGACGACCTTGCTATCACGACCAACGGTTACCTGCTTCCCGAAAAGGCGCGCGAACTGGCGGCGGCCGGCGCGCCGCGGGTGACGGTCAGCCTGGACTCGATGGATCCCGCCAAGTTCGCGCGCATCACGCGCACGCCGCGCTCGTTCGAGAAGGTGATGGCCGGCATCGACGCGGCATTGGAAGCGGGCCTGAGGCCGGTGAAGGTCAATATCGTGCTGGTGCGGGGTTTCAACGACGACGAGATCGTGGATTTTGCCAGGCTGGCCCGCCGGCAGCACATCGTGGTGCGCTTCATCGAGTTCATGCCCCTCGACGCCGACCATTGCTGGACCCGCGAGCGGGTAGTGACCGCTAAGGAAATCGTCGCGGCGATCCATCCGGTTTTCCCACTGGAGGAGGTGCCGCGCCGTACGCCCAGCGAGACCGCGCTGCGCTACCGCTTCGCCGACGGGGAGGGAGAAATCGGAATTATCGCGCCTGTATCCATCCCCTTCTGCGGGCAGTGCAGCCGGCTGCGCCTGACGGCGGACGGGAAGCTGCGCACCTGCCTGTTCTCCCTGCGCGAGCACGACGTTCGTCACCTGGTCCGCAACGGCGCCACCGACTCCGACATCGAGCGGTTCTTCACTCGCGTTGTGAATCAGAAGGAGCCGGGGCACCGCATCAACGAGCCGGATTTTGTTCAACCCGATCGCACGATGGTTTATATTGGTGGATGAGCCTGTATGGCGACCGCCGTTCTCAATCCGCTTCCTGAGACTTACGTGGAGCTGTCCGAGCCGGAGCTCGAGGAGCGCATCTGGCGGGCCAAGGCTGATCTCGGCTCGCGTCTGGTGATTCTCGGGCACCACTACCAGCGGGATGAAGTCATCCAATTCGCCGACTATCGCGGCGACTCGCTCAAGCTGTCGCAGTTGGCCGCCAGCCGCAAGGAGGCCGAGTACATCGTCTTTTGCGGCGTCCACTTCATGGCAGAGAGCGCAGACATCCTGAGCGCCGACCACCAAATCGTCATTCTCCCCGACCTGAACGCGGGCTGCTCCATGGCGGACATGGCCGACCTCGAGCAGGTAGAGGTCTGCTGGGAGGAACTCCAGCGCCTGGGCGGGGGAGAGATCCTCCCCGTCACCTACATCAATTCCTCGGCGGCCATCAAGGCTTTTGTGGGGCGAAAGGGCGGGGCGGTATGCACGTCGTCCAACGCCGGCAAAGTGATGGCGTGGGCGCTGGCGCATGCGCCAAAGGCCCTGTTCCTTCCCGACGAACACCTCGGGCGCAATACCGGCTATCGCATGGGGATTCCACTCGAGCGCATGGCGTTGTGGAACCCTCGAGAGGAATCGGGCGGGCTCAGCAAGGAGCAGGTGCGGCAGGCTCGGATCTTCCTTTGGAAGGGCCATTGCTCGGTGCACCAGCGGTTTCTGCCGGAGCACGTGGAGCGCGCGCGTCGCGCCCACCCGGGCATTTGCGTGATTGCGCATCCGGAATGCTCCTGGGAGGTCTGCCAGTTGGCCGACGAGGTCGGTTCCACGGAGTACATCCGCAAACGGGTGGCCGAGTCGCCGCCGGGCAGCCAGTGGGCGGTGGGAACGGAGATCCACATGATCGGCCGACTGGCCAAGGAGTTCCCGGACCGCCGAGTGATTTCCCTCGACGATTGCGTGTGCATGTGCAGCACGATGTATCGCATCTCCCCGCAGCACCTTTGCTGGACGCTGGAAAACCTCAGGGCGGGACAAGTCGTGAACCGAATCTGCGTGGACGCGGAAACGAAACGTTGGGCGCGCGCCGCGCTCGATCGTATGCTGGAAATTTGAAATCCAGTCAATAGTCGACAGTCGAAGGTCGAAAGTTCTAGATCATGGCCTTGGTAGTCTTCAGCTTTTGACTGTCGACCCTAGACTGTCGACTGTTCTTCCATGGCTGAGAAATACTTTAATCGCCAAGAAGCCGAAAGACTCTTGCCGGTCCTCGAACCGCAGTTGGAGGACGCGCGCCGGCAGAAGCAGAAGATCGATGCGCTGCGGGAGGATCTGACCAAGGCCGCCTCGCGAATTATGTTGCTCGGCGGGTCCTTTCCACCCTACGCCGAACTGGCTCGCCAGAAGGCGGAGTCCGACCAAGCGGTGCGCCAACTGCAGGAAACCGTCGACAAGATTCAGGAAACCGGATGCGTGGTGAAAGACCTGGACGTCGGGCTGGTGGATTTCCCCAGCCTCCTGGAAGGGAAGGAGATTTACCTCTGTTGGAAGCTGGGCGAGGAACGTATCGGATTCTGGCACAGCATCGAGGAAGGCTTCGCCGGCCGCAAGCCCTTGGGCGATTCCGGGCCCGCCGAGCCGCCGCCACCACGGCGTCCGCGCATCAACTGAATTGGATCTGGAAATTGGAAATTCGAAAATCGAAATCCGAAAATCGATTCAAGAAACGGAACAGGTAGAGCCGCCAAGTAAGTTTCCAGTCTCCAGTTTCTATTTTCGAAGGCGTCGGGCGAGCATTCCAGTAACCTGCCAAAGTCTGGGCATGAGCAAAACGAAATCAGGCAACGAACTGGTCCGGGCGACGAGCGCGTATTTGCGCAGCGCGGCGCACCAGCCCGTGGAATGGCGCGAGTGGGGCGAGGCGGCCTTCGAGCAGGCGCGACAACAGGACAAGCCTATTCTCCTCGACATCGGCGCGGTCTGGTGTCATTGGTGCCACGTGATGGACCGGGAGAGCTACGAGAACCCGGACGTCGCGCGGCTCATCAACGAGCACTACATTCCCGTCAAGGTGGACCGCGACGAGCGTCCCGATATCGACGCTCGCTATCAAACAGCGGTCAGCGCCCTCACGGGCCAAGGCGGCTGGCCCCTGACGACTTTCCTGACGCCCGATGGCAAGCCCTTTTATGGCGGCACCTACTTCCCGCCCGATGACCGCCTCGGCCGCCCGGGTATGAGACGGCTGCTCCAGGCCATCGCCCACAACTACCGGACGCAACGCGAACAGATCCAGGAAAGCGCGGAGAGAATCTCGACGGCCCTGAGCGGAATCGAGCGGTTTGAGAGGACCGCGGAGAGCGCCGGGGACGAAACGCTGGCGGCTATCCTTGAAAACATCGAAGCCCTGTACGACCCGCAGTTCGGCGGGTTTGGCGGCGCGCCGAAATTTCCCCACCCCAGCGCCATCGCGCTGCTCACCGAAGCTTATCTCGAGGACCGCCGCGCCCGGCTGCTGACGATGGTCACCACCACACTGGAGCGGATGGGTCGCGGCGGCGTCTATGACCAGCTTGCCGGCGGCTTTCACCGCTACTCGGTGGACGAGCGCTGGATTGTCCCGCATTTCGAGAAAATGTCCTACGAAAACTCCGGCTTGCTGGTGAACTACCTTCACGCCTACCAACTGACCGGCAACACGTTCTTTCGCGAGATTTCCCTGGGGATCCTTTCCTTCGTCGAGGGCGTGCTTTCAAGTCCCGAGGGTGGGTTCTATGCGAGCCAGGACGCTGACTTCAGCCTCGACGACGACGGCGACTACTTCACCTGGACGCTCGAGGAGGTGAAAGCCGTGCTCGATGACCCGGAGGCGCGGGTCGCGGCGGACTATTACCAGATCGAGCCGAGCGGCGAGATGCACCACAATCCCGCCAAGAACGTCTTGTTCGTTGATCAGCCTTTGGAGGCAGTCGCCGCGCGAGCTGGGTTGAAGACGGAAGAAGTCTCCCCCATTCTGGCCCGGGCAAAAAGCAAGATGCTGGAGGCGCGGGCGCGCCGCCCCACGCCCTTCGTGGACAAAGCCCTTTACACGAGCTGGAACGGCATGATGATCTCGGCGCTGCTCGAGGCCTATAAGGTCCTGGGGCTGGAAGGTGCCCACGACCGCGCGCTCCTCACGCTCGACTTGCTCCTCGCGAAGGCCTATGACCCGGCGCGCGGGTTCGCCCACAGTCTGGTGCACACCGGACCAGACGACAGCGAGCATTTTGATCAGTCCACCTCGCAGCCTCCGGTTTCGAATCTCCAATTTCGAGCGTCCAATTTCGTTCTTCTCGACGACCAGATCTTCATGGCCGCCGCCCTGCTCGACGCTTGGGAGGCGACCGGGTGCCGGGATTATTTCAACCACGCTCTGGAATTGATGGAAACCACGCTGCGGCGATTCTGGGATGAAGAAGGCGGCGGCTTCTGGGACATGGCGAAGGACGCGAACGGGCGGCAGGGCAGCCTCAGCATGGCTCGCAAGCCCTTTCAGGATTCTCCCACGCCGGCGGGGAATTGCGAGGCCGCTTTGGTGCTTGACCGGCTGGCCAGCCTTGCCGACCGGCCGGACTTCCGCCAGAAGGCGGAAACGATACTCACGCTGCTGGCTTCCAAGGCCGGAGACTATGGCCTGTTCGCGGCGACCTACGGCCTCGCGCTCATGCGCCACCTGCGCCCTCCGGCGACGATTGTGGTGGTGGGTGCACCAGAAGACGAGCGGACGCGCGGCCTGCTCACAGCCGCTTATCAAGCCCCGCGCGCTGGCAAGCACGTGCTGGCCTTCGAGCCGGAAACGGTGCGGAAAGGCGAGCTTCCCGCCGGCTTGGCGGCGACGTTGCCGCACTTGCCGCTTGACGGAGCGCCACTGGCGCTGGTGTGCCTCGGCGCGTCGTGCCTGCCGCCCTTCTACACGCCAGAGAACCTGGCCGCGACGCTTGCGGAAAAGTCCTCTTAGAAAGGCTGGACAGGGCTGAACAGTGGGAGCGACTTGCGGAAGCGTGCGCGGGCGGCTAAACTGAGATTCCTGGGAAATTCCGCGAGCGTAGCCTGGAGAGGGGAAACCATGTTGCCTCCAATTCGCGCCGAGTGGGTCCGCGGGCGGACGGGTCCCATCGTGACGCAATTGCACTTTGCGCGACAGGGAATCGTCACCGAGGAAATGGAATTTGTGGCGAAGCGCGAGGGCCTTCCGGCGGAGACCATCCGCGAGGAGGTGGCGCGCGGCCGGATGATCATCCCCGCCAATATCCGGCACGTCGAGCTCGAGCCCATGTGCATCGGGGTGGCCTCGAAGTGCAAGATCAACGCCAACATCGGCAATTCCTCCGCGGCCTCCAACATTGAGCAGGAGCTGGAGAAGCTGCACACAGCGGTGCACTACGGCGCGGACACGGCGATGGACCTTTCGACGGGGGGCGACATTCACGAGATTCGCGAGGCGATCCTCCGCCACAGTCCCGTGCCCATCGGCACCGTGCCCATTTACGAAGCCCTCTCGCGCGTGCCGCGCGTGCGCGACCTCACCCCCGACCTCATGCTGGAGGTGATCGAAGAGCAGGCCGCGCAGGGCGTCGATTACATGACCATCCACGCCGGCGTTTTGCGCGCCTACGTCCCCCTCACGCGCGAGCGCGTCACCGGCATCGTCAGCCGCGGCGGCGCCATCATGGCGCAGTGGGCGGTCGAAAATAACCAGGAGAATTTCCTCTACACCCGCTTCGAGGACATCTGCAAGATTTTCCAAAAATACGACGTGTCGTTTTCGCTGGGCGACGGGCTGCGCCCGGGCTGCCTGGCCGACGCCAGCGATGCGGCACAGTTTGCCGAACTGAAAACGCTGGGCGAGCTGACCCGCAAGGCCTGGGAATACGACGTCCAGGTAATGATCGAAGGGCCCGGACATATCCCCATGGACCAGATCAAGCTCCAGGTGGACAAGGAAATGGAGCTCTGCCATGAAGCGCCCTTCTACACCCTGGGCCCGCTGGTGACGGATATCGCGCCCGGCTACGACCACATCACCTCGGCGATCGGCGCGGCCATGATCGGCTGGCA
>Ga0187771_10001075_pt1 | contig 17942 bp, 17 predicted proteins | sample 0116_SJ02_MP15_1_FD_133139 | JGI IMG/M metagenome (GOLD analysis project Ga0187771, IMG submission 133139) | Tropical peat soil microbial communities from peatlands in Department of Meta, Colombia - 0116_SJ02_MP15_10_MG | ecosystem: Environmental > Terrestrial > Soil > Wetlands > Peat | place...
GACGATGAAGGCGATCAGCACCGAGAAGGCGACGGAAATCTCCACCACCAGCGGCATGCCCTTGGCGCCGGTCGCCGCCAGCACCAGGCCGTTTTCCAGCGACATGAAGCCGATCACCTGGCTCACCGCGTTGCGTCGCGTCACCATCATCAGCAGGCCGAGCAGCACCACCGACAGCGCGAAGGCGAGGTCTTCGCGCGCCAGCGGATCGGCCTCCGCGGTCACCCGCAGCATTACCACCATCGACAGCGCGACCAGCCCCATGCCGAGCAGCATGGCGGGGCCGACGCCGACCACGGTCTCGATCTCGCGGTGGATGCCGAGCCGCACGATGATGCGATGCAGCGCTACCGGAATGACGATCGCCTTGAAGATCAACGCGATCAGCGCTGTCAGATACAGATGCGGCGCATCCTGCACATAGGCCTGCCAGGCGACCGAGGCAGCGAGGATCAGCGCGTGCAGGGCGAAGACATTGAGCAACGCGTAGAGCCGGTCCTGATAGAGCTGCATGAAGCTCACCAGCACCAGCGAGCCGGCCAGCATATGGGCGATGTCGAAGGTGAGGGTGCCCATCGCTTAGAGGCTCCTTGAAACAAACAGCAGCAGCGTGGCGAGCAGGCCGAGCATCAGCGCGGCGCCGAGGAAGGCCGGCACGCGGAACACGCGCATCTTGGCGATGGCGGTCTCGAACACCGCGAGCAGGAAGCCGCCGGCAGCAAGCTTGATGAGATAAGCAGCAAGGCCGATTGCCAGTGCGGGCAGGTCGGCGTCGGGCCCGGCGAGACCCCAGGGCGCGAACAGGCAGCCGATCACCGAGACATAGAGCAGTAGCTTCAGTTCGGACGAAAGATCGATCAGCGCCAGATGCCGCCCGGAATATTCCAGCACCATGGCCTCGTGCACCATGGTGAGCTCGAGATGGGTGGCTGGATTGTCGATCGGGATGCGCGCGTTCTCGGCGATCGCCACCATGATCAGCGCGAGCAGGGCAAGACCGAGCGAAACGCGCAAGCCGACCACGCCCGACCCCATATAGGCCGCCATGGTCGACAGTTGTGTGGAGCCGGCAACCAGCGCCAGCGTGAACACCATCATCAGCATGGCCGGCTCGGCAAGTGAGGCGATCATCACCTCGCGGCTCGAACCGATGCCGCCGAAGGAGGTGCCGACGTCGAGGCCGGCGAGCGCCAGGAAGAAGCGGGCGCTGCCGAGCAGCGCGATGATGGCGATGAGATCGGCCGACCAGGAGAACAACAGGCCGATGCGGAAGGTCGGCACCAGCGCGGCGGCGACCCAGGTGCCGGCGACGATGACGTAGGGAATGACGCGGAACAGCCAGGAGGCACTTTCCGCCAGCACCACGTCCTTGCGCAGCAGGCGGATCAGATCGCGATAGGGCTGCAACAGCGGCGGGCCCTGCCGGCGCAACAGCCGCGCCTTCACCTTGCGCACGAAGCCGGTGAGCAATGGCGCGAGCAGCAGCACCAGCAGCATCTCCACACCCTGCAAGGCGAAACTGCGGATCAAGGCCATATCGCGAGCACCAGAAGCAGCAACACCAGAGCGGTGAACACCAGTGTGAGATACCGGCGGATGGTGAGGAACTGCAGGACGTTGAGCCGTTCGGTGGCAAAGCCAATGAAGCCGGCGATCGGCGCATAGGCCATATCCCAGATCAGGTCACGCAGCTCGACGGTCAGGCGCGCCGGCACCATCGCGCCGGGCGGCGGCATTTCGCCGATCTCGCGCGCGCGGAACACGCTGGTGCCGTAAACGCGGCGGATCGGCTGGGCGAAGCTCGAGGCGGTGTATTGGGTCGCCGGATTGGGATCTGGATAGCCGCAATCCCAGGCCGGTGCGCGGCGCAGCTTGTCGGAGGCGAGCCGGTGAATGGCGAAAGCCGCGATCGAGCCGGACATCACCACGAAGATGAACACCAAGAGCCCATTATAGGAGCTGCGGCTCTCCGCGATCGGCACGATCGACAGCCACTCAACGCCAGCCTGGTGCGGCATGCTGACCGCAATCAGGCTCTTGGTCACCGGGGCGAGCGCGTCGATAAAGAAGCCGGGCAGGATGCCGGCGACCAGACAGAGCGCGGCGAGGAAATACATGGCGCCGAGCGAATTGCTGTCGGTTTCATGCGCCTTGGCGGCGGCGTCGGTGCGGGCGCGGCCGAGGAAGGTGACGCCGAAGGCCTTGACGAAGCAGGCGGCGGCGAGTGCGGCCGATAGTGCCAGCAGCGCGCCGACTGCCGGCACCAGGAATTTCAGGCCCCAGGACGGCAGTTGCGGGCTGAGCAGAATGGCCTGGAAGGTCAGCCATTCCGAGACGAAGCCATTGAGCGGCGGCAGCGCGGAGATCGCCACGCAGCCGACCAGAAAGACAAAGGCGGTCTGCGGCATGCGGTGGATCAGTCCGCCGAGATGCTCCATGTCGCGTTCGCCGGTTGCATTGAGCACGCTGCCGGCACCGAAGAACAGCAGGCTCTTGAAGATGGAATGGTTGAACACGTGGAACAGCCCGGCGGTGAGCGCGAGCGCCGCGGCAAGCGGCATGGCGTGCGCCTTGAAGGCGAGCGCGAGGCCAAGCCCGATATAGATGATGCCGATATTCTCCACCGTGTGATAGGCGAGCAGCCGCTTGAGATCGTGCTGCATCAGCGCATAGAGCACGCCCATCACCGCGGTGATGCCGCCGACGGCGAGCACCAGCATGCTCCACCACCAGGCCGGCGGCCCCAGCAGGTCGAACACGATGCGCACGAAGCCATAGACTGCGACCTTGGTCATCACGCCGCTCATCAGCGCGGAGACGTGACTCGGCGCGGCCGGATGCGCGAGCGGCAGCCAGGCATGCAGCGGCACCACGCCGGCCTTGGAGCCGGCGCCGATGACGGTGAGCACCAGCACCAGCGCGGCGAGCAGCGCGACGGGATGCGAGGCGCGGATAGCGTCGAAAGTGTAATTGCCGTCGGCGCCGGCGAGCAGGCCGAAGGCGAGCAGCAGCGCCAGCGTGCCGAAGCTCGCCATCAGGAGATAGATGTAGCCGGCGCGCACGTTCTCAGGCTCGCGATGATGCGCGATCACCAGCGCCCAGGAGGACAGCGACATGAACTCCCACGCCAAGAGGAAGCTAAAGGCGTCGTCGGCGAGCACGACGAGATTCATGGCGGCGAGATAGGCGGGATAGAATGGCAGCACGCGCCGCGGCGTCTCTTCGTGGCGACCGTAGCCGAAAGCGAACAGGCTCGCCGCGGCGCCGCCGAGATTGACCACCACGAGGAAGAACGCCGAGAGCGCGTCGATGCGGAAATGCGCGCCGAGCCAGGGCAGGCCGAGCGGCAAGGTCACGGCGGACGGTGGGAAGATGCCCAACAGGCTCAGCAGCGCGATCATGCCGAGCGTCAGCGCGATCAGCAGGCTCGCGCCGTAGATCGCCGCCGTCGCGCGCGGCGCGCCGCCCAGCATGACCGCGATGGGCGCGAGCAGCATCAGCGCCGCCACGCCGTAGAGCGCGTCGACGACCATCATTTGAGCCGCACTCCGCGGCCGCCACCGCCGCTCGCGGCGCCTTCGCCGATCAGTTCGATGCCTTGGGCAGCCAGCGCGTCGACCAGCTTCATCAGCGAATCGACATTACCGCGCACCACGCCGTCGCTTGCTTCCATGCGCTGGATGGTCGGCAGCGACAGGCCGGCGGCTTGCGCCAACTGCCGCTGATCGATGCCAAGCAGCGCCCGCGCCGCCCGCATTTGCGCGCCGGTTATCATGTCTTAGACATCAGTATAGATATGCATGACGTATCTATTGATGTTTATAGAAGCGGAAATCCCGTTTCAAGGGCCTTTATCAGGCCCTGTGAATTTACGGCCGCTTCTTCGCCGCCAGCCGCCGCTCGAGGCGGGCGAGCTCGACCACCATACGCTCGTGTGTGCCGTTGCCGATTTCCTCGATCTCGTCACGCGCCGAGACGTTGAATTCGATGCGCCGGCCATCGACCTTGGTCACCTCGGCCGTAGCAGTCACCAGATGACCGGCCGGCGTCGCCGCCAGATGGCGCACATTGACCACGGTGCCGATCGCGCTCTCGCCGGGATCGAGGTAATCGCGCACCGCGTTGAGCGCGGCGTTCTCCATCGCCGTCACCATCATCGGCGTGGCGAACACCGGCGGCAGCGCCGCGTCCTTGAACTGATTGGCGAGATGCGCCGGGGTCACCCGCAGCGTATACGTGCCCTTGGCTCCCACCAGAATCGGACGCATCGTTCAGCTCCCTGCCGGAACATAATTGATCGCCGGCGCCAGCACCACCAGGATGATGCCGCAGAGCATGATCGGCGCAAAGGCAAAGCCGGCAATGCCGCTCATGTCCCAGGCGAGCCCGCTGATCACCGGAACGATCACTGCACAACTATAGCTGATGGTGAACATGGCGGCGGTGACGCGGTGCACGTCATCTGGCGCCGCCAGCAAGGGCGGCAGCGCCAGGATGAGAATGAGGATCGCCGAATTAGCAAAGCCTTGCACGGTCGCCGCCGCCACGATCCAAGCGCCCGAGCCGAACACAATTCCAGCGGTCGAGCTGACGCAGAGCACACCGCAAGCGATATAGGGCCAGGCCTTGCGCTCGAGCCGGTGCGCCAGCGCCAAGAGCAGCAACGATGCTGGCACTTGTCCCATGTTCAGGCCGGTGAGCGCGGCGCTGATCCATTCGGCATTGCCATTACCGCGCAGGCAATCGGGCAAGAAGGCATTGGTCGCAAAATAGGTGGCATTGACGGTGCCGAGCAGGATGCCGAGCCGCCAGATCAGCGGATCATGCCAATGCGGCCACCAGCGGCGGCGCGTGGTTGACGCCTGTCCGTTGTCCGGCGCTGGCGCCAGCGTCAAAATCAGCAGCGTAATCGCGGCGACCGGCACGCTCCAGAATACGAACGCCCCTTGCCAGCTGCCGCCAGTGAGCGGCAACACCAGCGGCAAGGTCAGCGCCACGGGCAGGATCTCCCCGACCAACAAGCCATTGGTGTAAACGGCGGTGGCGAAGGCGATGCGCTGGGGCAGCCAGGCGCGCACCGCCGGCGGCATGGTCACTTGCATGACGGCGACGCCCGCGCCCATGGCGATGGTCGTCGCGTAGAGCCAAGTGACGTCGGCAATGGCGCCGCGCAGTGCGCCGGCGATTGCGGTCGCCGCCAGCCCCACGACCAGCGCTGCGCGCACGCCGAGATGCGCGATCAACAGCGAGCCGGGCACCGCGGCAAAGGCGAACAAGAGCGAGGGCAGGCCGGTGAGAATCCCGATCTGCGTGGCGTTGAGTTTGAGCCCGTCATGGATGAGCGGGATAACCGGCGGCACTGCCAGGATGGTCAGGCGCAAGGCGATGCCGGCGAGCCACAGCAACAGCAGCGCGCCGACGACGCGGGCCCGCGCGCGAGGCGCGCCCGGGCTTGGCATTCTGGGATCCGGCATTGCAGCGAGAGAGCTAACGTGTTGATCTTGAGCAGGCGGGATAACATAGTCTGTCGCGCCATGCCTATCCGGCTACGGTCTGGCCGGCCATGCGCGCACGATTGGGCATTGCATGCATCTGCAGGAACGTATCCTGGTGACCGGCGGCTCCGGCTTTCTCGGCTCGCATTTATGCGAGCGCCTGCTGGCGTCGGGCGCCAACGTGCTCTGCCTCGACAATTTCTTCACCGGCTCGCGCACCAATATCGAGCATCTGCTCGATGACAGGCGCTTCGAGCTGATCCGCCACGATGTGACTTTCCCGATCTATCTGGAGATCGACCAGATCTACAACATGGCCTGCCCGGCCTCGCCGGTGCACTACCAGCACGATCCGGTGCAGACGACCAAGACCAGCGTGCACGGCGCCATCAACATGCTTGGTCTCGCCAAGCGCGTGAAGGCGAAAATCCTGCAGGCGTCTACCTCGGAAGTCTACGGCGATCCGCGCGTGCACCCGCAGACCGAGGACTATTGGGGGCACGTCAATCCGATCGGCCCGCGCTCATGTTACGATGAAGGAAAGCGCTGCGCCGAGACCCTGTTCTTCGACTATTGGCGCCAGCACGATTTGCGCATCAAGGTGGCCCGCATCTTCAACACCTACGGGCCGCGCATGCATCCGAACGACGGGCGCGTGGTGTCGAATTTCATCGTGCAGGCGCTGCTCGACAAGAACATCACCATCTACGGCGATGGCTCGCAGACGCGCGCGTTCTGCTACGTCGATGATATGATCGACGGGCTCATCCGGCTGATGGCGACCGAGGATGCCGTCACCGGGCCGATCAATATCGGCAATCCGATCGAGTTCACCATTCGCGGGCTCGCCGCCATGGTGATTGAATTGATTGGCGCCCGCTCGCGCATCGTACATCGTCCGCTGCCGGACAACGATCCGCGCCAGCGCCGCCCGGACGTCTCGCGCGCCAACGAAGTTTTGGGATGGGAGCCGCGCACGCCGCTCAAGGAAGGGCTCATCTGCACGATCAAGTATTTCGACAAGCTGCTCAGCGACGGCGCCATCCGCGACGCCTTGATCACGGAAAGATAGGCTGACGCCGCACGAGAAACCGGGTTGCATGGCTCAACGTATTCTAGTCACCGGTGGCGCCGGATTTGTCGGCTCGAATCTTGCGCTCGCGTTCAAACGCGACCGGCCATCGGTGTCGGTCGTGGCGCTCGACAACCTCAACCGGCGCGGCTCGGAATTGGCGCTGGCGCGCCTGCGTGCCGGCGGCGTCGACTTCATGCACGGCGACGTGCGCGCGCCCGCCGATCTTGCGGCGAGCGGATCGGTCGACCTGCTGATCGAGGCCTCCGCCGAGCCGAGCGTGCACGCCGGCTATGACGGCGACCCCAACTATCTGATCCAGACCAACCTCAGTGGCGCCGCCAACTGCCTTGAGCATGCGCGCCGCCATGGCGCCGCCGTCGTGTTCCTGTCAACCAGCCGCGTCTATCCGATCGCGCGGCTGCGCGCGCTGCCGCTCGATCGCACCGCCACGCGGTTCACCTTGCGGCCGGACAGTTCGATGCCGGGCGTTAGCGCGGCCGGTATTGCCGAGGACTTTAGCCTGGCCGGCAGCCGCTCGCTCTATGGCGCGACCAAGCTCGCGGCCGAGCTTTTGATCGAGGAATATCGCGCTATGTACGGCTTGCGCGCGGTGGTCAACCGCTGCGGGGTGATTGCCGGACCATGGCAGATGGGTAAGGTCGACCAGGGCTTCATCGCGCTATGGATGGCGCGCCACCTGTTCGGCGGCTCGCTTTCCTATATGGGCTTTGGCGGCGAGGGCCTGCAGGTGCGCGACGTGCTGCATGTGGACGATCTCTACGATCTCATCGTGCGCCAGCTCGTCGAGCTCGAAAGCAAGCCGGCACAGGGCGTTTACAATATCGGCGGCGGCCTGGCGAACAGCGTTTCGCTGTGCGAATTGACCGCCTTGTGCAGGGAGATTACCGGCAAGCGGCTGGAGATCGGCCGCGTGGCCGAGACGCGCGACGCCGACGTTCCTTATTACGTTAGCGACAATACCGCCGTGACCAGCGCCACCGGCTGGACGCCGCAGCGCGGCCTGCGCGCGCTGCTGGAGGAGGTTTGCCGCTGGCTGGTTGACAACCGCGAGCAGGTGAAGTCCATCCTGGCGTGATGGGATTTGAACAGCCATGAGTATCGCACTGATCACCGGGTCCGCAGGGCTCATCGGCGCCGAGGCGGCGCGGTTTTTCGCCGGCAAGGGCATGACCGTCGTCGGCATCGACAACGACATGCGCCAGCGCTTTTTCGGCGCCGACGCTTCGACGCGCTGGTCGCGCGAGGAGCTGGAACGGAGCGTGCCGCACTATCGCCACGTCGACGCCGACATCCGCGACGAGGCGACGATCCAGAAGGTGTTCGCCGGCTACGGCCGCGACATTGCGCTCGTCATCCACACTGCGGCTCAGCCCTCGCACGACTGGGCCGCGCGCGATCCAATCGCCGACTTCACCGTCAATGCCAACGGCACGCTGACGCTATTGCAGGCGACGCGGCAGCATTGCCCGGAGGCGCCGTTCATCTTCTGCAGCACCAACAAGGTCTACGGTGACACGCCCAACCGGCTGCCGCTGGTCGAGCAGGCGACGCGCTGGGAAGTCGCGCCGGGGCATCCGTTCGCGCAGCACGGCATCGACGAAACCATGTCGATCGACGCCACGACGCACAGCCTGTTCGGCGTCTCCAAGGCCTCGGCCGATCTGATGGTGCAGGAGTTCGGCCGCTATTTCGGCATGAAGACGGCCTGCTTCCGCGGCGGCTGCCTCACTGGCCCCGGCCATTCCGGCACGCAGCTGCACGGCTTCCTGTCGTACCTGATGAAATGCGCGGTGAGTGGGCAGCCCTACAAGGTGCTCGGCTACAAGGGCAAACAGGTGCGCGACAACATTCACAGCTTCGATCTGGTGAACGCGTTCTGGTACGTCTTCCAGAAGCCACGTTCGGGCGAAGTCTACAATATCGGCGGCGGGCGCTACGCCAATGTCTCGATGCTGGAAGCGATCGAGATGTGCGAATCCTTGACCGGGCGGCCGATGAATTGGTCCTATGTCGACGACAACCGCATCGGTGACCACATCTGGTGGATCAGCGACATCCGCAAGTTCCAGTCGCATTATCCGGACTGGAAAATCACGTACGACATTCGCACGACGCTGGCCGAGATTTTCGATGCGATGCGCTGGCGCGCCGCGAAAGCGATGAGCTGATGGCGCAGGCGACAGCGACGGATACGTGGGTCACCGCCGGCGCGCCGGGCATGCTGTCGGTGGTGATCCCGGCGCACAACGAAGCGGAAAATCTCGAGCCGACCGTGGCCGGGCTCGTCGCGGCGCTCGAGGCGGTGGGGATCACGCACGAGATATTGGTCGTCAACGACAACAGCACGGACAATTCGCGCGCCGTGCTCGCCGAGCTGTTGGCCCGCTACCCGACGCTGCGTTCGATCGACAATGCGCCGCCGAACGGCTTCGGCTTTGCCGTGCGCGCCGGGCTCGATGCCTTTCGCGGCGACGCCGTCGCCATCGTCATGGCTGACGGTTCGGAGGCGCCGGCCGACGTGGTGCGCTGCTATCAGAAGCTCACCGAGGGGTATGACTGCGTGTTCGGCTCACGCTTCATCGAGGGCGGCAAGGTGATCGATTACCCGATCCACAAGCTCGTCCTCAATCGGCTGGCCAATCTGTTCATCCGCGTTCTGTTTCGCCAGCGCTTCAACGACTTCACCAACGCCTTCAAGCTCTATCGCCGCGAGGTGATTGCCGGTCTGCAGCCGCTCTTGTCGCATCATTTCAACTTGACGGTCGAGTTGCCGCTCAAGGCGCTGGTCCGCGGCTACAGCTTCGCTGTCATCCCGATCAGCTGGCAGAACCGCAAGGCGGGCATTTCCAAGCTCAACATCCGCGAAATGGGCAGCCGCTACCTGTTCATCGTGCTCTATTGCTTGATCGAGCAGCGGCTCTCGCGCGGCGACTACCGCCGCCGCCGCTGAGCCGACAGCCGTTAACTCCCTGCAAATCCGCTCGAATTTGTGCCTTCCACGCCGCGGTAAAACGCTGTAAAGGGCAAATTCACGGGTATAATTGCCCGCCCGGGGGGAAAGCCTTGGAGCGTTGAATTTCGCGCGGTCGCCTTCGCGGCCTGCCGGAGACGAGCGTGAAGCGGCGTTTGGCCTGGAACAGATGATGCGGCTGCCGAGATTGACCCCACGCCAGATCCTGATCGTGCTGCACGATCTTGTCGCTACCGCAGCGGCGATCGCACTCACCTTCTATGTGCGCTTCGAGGGCACGCCGCTGGAGGATCGACTGGCCGGCCTCAAGTTCTTGCCGCTCTTCCTGATCTACGCGGCGATCGTCTATTTCATCGTCGGGTTGCACCGCAACAAGTGGCGGTTTACCTCGGTCCCCGACCTCTACCATATCTTCCGCGCGGCGACGGTGCTGGCGGTCTCGCTCTTGGCGTTCGACTATGTGCTGGTCGCGCCCAATGTCTACGGCCGCTTCTTCTTCGGCAAGATCACCATCTTACTTTATTGGCTGCTGCAGATGTTTTTCCTGGGCGGCTCGCGCGTCGCCTACCGCTATTTCCATTATGCGCGCACGATGCAGCGCGCCAGAGTCGCGGACGCGACGGCGACGCTGATTCTCGGGCGGGCGGCCGACGCCGAGGTGCTGTTGCGCGCGATCGAGAGCGGTGCGGTAAAGAAGATCCGACCGGTCGGCGTGCTATCGCCGTCCTCGGCCGACCGCGGCCAGTCGATCCGCGGCGTGCCAGTGCTCGGCGATATCGACGATCTCGAAGGCGTGGTGGCCGATCTCGCCAGCCGCGGCAGGCGGGTGATGCGTATCGTGCTCACGCCGTCGGCGCTGTCCCCGGAAGCGCGGCCGGAAGCGCTTCTGATCCGCGCGCGCAAGCTCGGCCTCACCATGAGCCAGTTGCCCGCGCTCGATGCCGGCGGGCAAGCGATGCAGCTTGCTCCGGTAGCGGTGGAGGATCTGCTGTTGCGGCCGAGCGTCAGCATCGACTATCGCCGGCTGGAGAGCTTCGTCAGCGGCAAGGCCATCGTGGTCACCGGCGGCGGCGGCTCGATCGGCTCGGAAATCTGCGAGCGCATGGTCGCCTTTGGCGCCGACCGCATGCTGGTGATCGAGAATTCGGAGCCGGCGCTGCATGCGGTGATCGAATTGCTCAAGAGCCAGCAGCCGAAGACGGCGATCTCCGGCCGCATCGCCGACATCCGCGACCGCGCGCGCATCATGAGCCTGATCGCGCAGTTCAAGCCCGACATGGTGTTCCACGCCGCCGCGCTCAAGCACGTGCCGCTGCTCGAGACGGATTGGGACGAGGGCATCAAGACCAACGTGTTCGGCTCGATCAACGTTGCCGACGCGGCGGCAGCGGCGTGCGCCGCCGCCATGGTGATGATCTCCACCGACAAGGCGATCGAGCCGGTCTCCATGCTCGGCGCCACCAAGCGCTTCGCCGAGATGTATTGCGAGGCGCTCGACAACGAATTGGCGCATCACGCCGATGCCGGCAAGACGCCCACGCGCATGATCTCCGTGCGCTTCGGCAACGTGCTGGCGTCGAACGGCTCGGTGGTGCCGAAGTTCAAGGCGCAGATCGAGGCGGGCGGCCCGGTCACGGTGACGCATCCCGACATGGTGCGTTACTTCATGACCATTCGCGAAGCCTGCGACCTGGTCATCACCGCGGCGAGCCACGCGCTCGGCCCCGACAGCGGCGAGGTGTCGGTCTATCTGCTCAACATGGGTCAGCCGGTGAAGATCGTCGATCTCGCCGAGCGCATCATCCGCCTGAGCGGGCTTGAGCCCGGCCGCGACATTGAGATCGTCTTTACCGGCATCCGCCCGGGCGAGCGGCTGCACGAGATCCTGTTCGCGCGCGACGAGGAAACCAACGAGATAGGCATTCCCGGCATCGTCGCCACTAAGCCGGTACAGCCATCGCTGGAGGCGATCCGCGCTTGGGTGGCGACGCTGGAGCAGGGGCTCGCGCGCAACGACCGCGCGGTCATCTACAACGTGCTGCGCGACGCGGTGCCGGAATTCCGCGGCGAGGCGGCTTGAGAGGCGGCATGGACCTCACAGCATTCTTCAAAGCCGAATTCGCCGAGCATCAGGACGTTGCCCGGCGCACCGAGGCGGCCTTGGCGGATGCGTTTGCCGCCCTGGTCGGCGCTTGCGTCAAATCGGTGCGCGCCGGCGGCAAGCTGCTGTTCTTCGGCAATGGCGGCAGCGCCGCCGACGCGCAGCATCTCGCCGCCGAATTGACCATCCGCTACAAGGCCGATCGGCCGGCGATCGCCGCCATCGCCTTGACCACCGACACCTCCGCGCTCACCGCCGCCGGCAACGATTTCGGCTTCGACAGGGTGTTCGCCCGCCAGATTGAGGCGCTTGGCAGGCCCGGCGACGTCGGCATCGCCATCTCGACCTCGGGCACGAGCCCGAACGTCATCGCCGCGTTGCGCCAGGCCAGGGCGATGCAGCTCGTCACCGTGGCGTTCGGCGGCCGGGGCGGCGGCAAGATGGCGGCCCTTGCCGACCATGTGCTGGTGGTGCCGTCCGACACTGTCGCGCGCATCCAGGAGATGCACATTGCGTTGGGGCAGATGCTCTGCGGCGCCCTGGAGATCGAGCTTGGCCTCGTCAAAGCGGAGCGCTGACCGCCCGCTTCGCGCTAACCCATTGTGCAACAACCTATTTGTAATTTTGACATCGTGAAATCGACGTTGGCCATTCTGAAAATCTCTTGACTCCCTGTCGAGGGGCGATTTTCTTTGCGCCCAGGGAGAAACGAACACATGGACGCAACAATACACTCGGGGCCGCGGCACGCCGCGCGCCCGCCGCGCGCGCGCAACGGCAGCGAACGCCACAACATCCAGTCGGTCGACCGCGCGCTTTACCTCTTGGAAACCATCGCCGAGGCTGGCGGCGAGGCCTCGCTCACTGACCTCGCCAACCGCACCGGCCTCAACATTTCCACCTGCCATCACCTCTTGGCGACGCTGATCCAGCGCGGCTTCGCCGCCAAAGTGCCGGGCCGCCGGCTCTACGCCTTGGGCGCGCGCATTCTCTATCTCGGGCACGCCTGCTTGCAGGTCGACCTGCCGCGCCGCGCGCAGCCTTATCTTGACGAGATCAACCAGACGACCGGCGAGACCGTCTATCTCGCCGCCTTGCAGGGCGACTCGGTGGTCACGTTGGCGGTGCGCGAGTCGCACCACGCAGTGCGCGTCGACACCGGCAAGATCGGCAAGGTGGAGGCGCCGCACGCGACCTCGGCCGGCAAGGCCATCATGGCCTGGCTGCCGGAAGACGAGATCCGCCGCATGCTCAGCGGCGGCATGAAGCGCTTCACCGCCAACACCATCACCGATTTCTCGGCGCTGACGGAATCGCTGCGCCTAGTGCGCCGCAACGGCTACGCTATCGACCGCGAGGAATTTCTGCCCGGCGTGGTCTGCGTCGGATCGGCCATCCGCGATCAGGCTGGCACGGTGATCGGCGCGATGAGCGTGTCGACGCCGACCATGCGCGCGAGCGAAGAGCACATCGCCCGGATGCGCGACGAGGTCAGCGCGGCAACGCGCGCGCTTTCCGCCGAGTTCGGCGCGCCCGCCTCGCAAGCGGCGGGCGCGCAGGTCGCCGCCAACTGAGGTTCGCGCCACCGGCTCAATCTCCGCCGCGGCGCGCAAGCTCGACATGTCGTATCGCGGGAACCGGCACGCGCCGGCCCTCGCGCGGTTGCGCGCCTGCTATCCCAGTACGCGTAGCGGCGATCACGTCATAGCAGCGTTGCGCTGCCGCCTTACGCGGGCGGAACAATTGCGAGCCCTATACCCGAGGTCTATAGTCACCGCGCCGCTCGCGGCGCGATCGCAATTCATCCCGCATCACAATCCGCTTCGTTCCAAGCACAATCAGCCAATCGGCCGGTGAGACAAGCCATGACCGCCTATCCCAGCCTGCAGCTCTACATCAACGGTGAATGGAAAAGCGCCGACGGCCAGCCGGTGATCAATCCGGCCGACGAGTCCGTGCTCGGCACCGTTCCGCACGCGAGCAAGGCAGATCTTGATGCCGCGCTCGCCGCCGCCGAGCAGGGGTTCCGCGTGTGGTCGGCCACCTCGCCGGCCAAGCGGGCGGAGATGATCCTGAAAGCCGCGCGGCTCATTCGCGAGCGCGTCGAGGAAATGGCCGTCGCCATGACGCTCAAACAGGGCAAGCCGATCGCCCAGTCGCGGCTGGAGATTCTGCGCGGCTGCGACATCATCGAGTGGGATGCGACCGAGGGACGGCGCATCTATGGCCGGGTGATTCCGAGCGAGCCGGGCCTGCGGCATACCGTGTATTGTCAGCCGATCGGCGTGGTCGCCGCCTTCTCGCCGTGGAATTTTCCGATGAGCTCCCCGGCGCAAGGTGGGCGGTGCGCTCTCGGCCGGCTGCTCGATCATTCTGAAGACTTCGGAAGAGACGCCGGCCGGCGCGGTACAGCTCGTGCGCGCCTTCCACGATGCCGGTTTGCCGCCCGGCGTGCTCAACCTCGTGTTCGGCGTCCCGTCCGACGTTTCCGAACATCTGATCCCGCAGCCTTCGGTGCGCCTCGTCACCTTCACCGGCTCGATTCCGGTCGGCAAGCGGCTCGCCGAGATGGCCGGCCGTTACATGAAGCCGGCGATCATGGAGCTTGGCGGCCACGCGCCGGTCGTCGTCTGCGACGACGTCGACCCGGTGGCGACCGCGGCAACCTCGGTCACCGGCAAGACGCGCAATGCTGGGCAAGTGTGCGTCGCGCCGACGCGCTTCTTCGTGCAGGAGGCGATCTACGAGCGCTTCGCCAATGCCTTCGCCGAGAAGGCGGCCGCCATCAAGGTCGGCGACGGCCTTGACCCGGCGAACCAGATGGGCCCGCTCGCCAATCACCGCCGCATCGAAGCCATGGAAATGTTCGTCGCCGATGCCAAGGCGAAAGGCGCGCGCGTGCTGGCGGGCGGCAGCCGCATCGGCAACCGGCTATTACTACCCGCTGACCGTGCTGGCCGACGTGCCGGGCGAGGCCCGCGCCATGCGGGAAGAACCGTTCGGCCCGCTCGCGCTGGTCAATCCGGTGCGCAGCCTGGACGAGGCGATCGAGAAGGCGAATGCGCTGCCTTACGGCCTTGCCGCTTATGCCTTCACCCGCTCGGCCAAGAATGCCGACCGGCTCGCCGCCGGTGTCGAGGCCGGCAATCTGTCGATCAACCACTTCGTCGCATCGATTGCCGAGACGCCGTTCGGCGGCGTCAAGGAGAGCGGCTATGGGCGCGAGGGCGGCACCGAAGGGCTCGAGTGCTACACGGTGGTGAAGAACGTGTCGCACCTGATGATGTGAGGCGCCGCGCGCTCTCGACGAAGGCTGGCCGTCACTTGGCGGCCGTCAACTGCACTCGCGCTAGCTTTTCATGCCGGCGGCGCGCACCACTTCGCTCCAGCGCGTGATCTCGCTACGGATGAAGGGCGCAAACTCATCCGGGCCCAAGTCGAACGGTTCGAAGCCCTGCTTGCGCAGCGTGTCGACTGTTTCGGGCAGGTGCATGGCCGTGTGCGCGGCGGCGGCGAGCTTGTCGATCACCGACCGCGGCGTGCCGGCTGGCGCCAGCAGGCCGAACCAGAGGCTGACGTCGAAGTCGGGCATGCCGGCTTCCGCCATGGTCGGCACATCGGGCAGCACGCCCGGCCGTTTGCTGGCCGTCGTCGCCAGCGGCTTGATGTTGCCGGCGGCTACCTGGCCAACCACGGCGATGGCGTTCTCGAAAGCCATGGTGATGCGGCCGGCCATCACATCGGTGATCACCTGCGGGCTGCCCGGATACGGCACGTGCGTGAGCTTGATGCCGGCCCGCTGCGCAAACATTTCCGCGCAGAGCTGGGGCAGGCTGCCGGCACCGACCGAACCGTACAGCACCTGGCCGGGCTTCGCCTTGGCCAGCGCGACGAGATCGCTGACGCTGTTGATGGGCGAGTCGCGGCTGACCACCAGCACATACGGACCGCTCGCCAGCCGCGCGATCGGCGCGAAGTCCTTGGCGATGTCGATGCCGAGCCCCGGCTGGACGATTTCGTTGGTCAGCGTCGACAGCGCCATCAGCAGCAGCGTGTAGCCGTCATTGGGCGAGCGCGCGACATATTGCGCGGCGATGCTCGAGCCGGCACCCGGCTTGTTCTCGACCACGATCTGCTGGCCGAGCGGCGCGCCCTTGGCGAATAGCCTGGCGGCGATGTCGGAGGCCGAGCCCGGCGTGAATCCGACGATGAGGCGGACCGGACGCGACGGATAGCTGTCTTGCGCCAGCACAAGGCGCGGCAAGGACGGCAGCGCGGCGGCGCCGGCGGCGAGATGCAGGAAGGTGCGGCGGGTAAATTCCATCGCATGGCCCCACGGTTTTGCGCGTCCTTTGTAGGGCGCGCGCCAATGAATGTCGCTGGAAGATGGAAGTGCTCGCCCACCGCCGGCACGCTGCGCTGCCTTTCAATGTGCGGCGTCTCGGCCTTCCCGGCTGGCAGCTCCGCCGATGACGTTATCGGAATTGCGCAAATGCCGGAAGGGGTGCGGCGTGGTGGACACGAGCCGAAGATTGGACGAATTCAGCGGGGCGTCCGGTCGCAATGCAAACAAACCCGACTTGATTTTCCTCAAGTCTTTCGCCGCGCCAATGCGCGACCTTCGGCGCGCTTGTGGTGGAGGAGCCCATGTACGCGCCGGCCGAGGTGAAGACGAGCGCCGAGTTTCCAATCCCTGAAACGATGAAAGCCTGGGTGCTGGGCGGTCCGGGCGAGCTCACGCTCACCGACAAGCCGGTGCCGGTGCCGAAGCGCGCCGAAGTGCTGGTGCGCATCGATGCGGCGGCGATCTGCGCCACCGATCTCGACGTCATCTATCACGGCCCGCCGGCCATCATCCAAGGCGGCCTGCCGTTCAACAAGAACTTCACGCCGGGACACGAATACATGGGCACAGTGGTAGCGCTCGGCCCGGGCGTCGACGAGTATGCAATCGGCCAGCGCGTCGCCTGCGAAATCCACGCTGGCTGCGGCCAGTGCAAGCGCTGCCGCGAGGGCATGTACACCTCCTGCCACAACTACGGCCTCAATTACGGCGAGCACGACAAAGGCCACCGCGCCAACGGCTTCACCACCGACGGCGCCTTCTGCGAATACCAGGTCAACAATATCAAGACGCTGGTGGCGATCCCCGACGATATGACGGACGCGGAGGGCGCGCTGGTGGTCACCGCCGGCACCGCGATGTATGCGCTGACCGAGCTCGGCGGCCTCGTCGCCGGCGATAGCGTGGTGGTCTCCGGCGCTGGGCCGATTGGCCTGATGGCGGTGGCGGTGGCGAAAACGCTCGGCGCGCAGCCGGTTATCTTGACCGAGATGCGCGAGGAGCGCATGGCGATTGCGCGCGCGCTCGGCGCCGACGCCACGGTCAATGTCGGCGAGGTGGCGGACGCCGCTGCCGCGGTGAAGGCGCTCAACGGCGGCAAGGGCGTCGATTACGTGGTGGAATGCTCGGCGGCGAGCCAGGCGGTCAACGACGCGGTGCATATGGTCAATCGCGGCGGCAAGGTGTGTCTCGCCGCCTTCGCTCACGAGCCGATCAAAGTCGACGTCGCGCATGTCGTCAGCAACAACATCTATCTCTACGGTATCCGCGGCGAGGGCAAGAGCGCAGTGCGCCGCGCCGCGGCCTTCATGCGGCAAAAGCGCTTCGACGCGACAAAGATCCACACTCACACCTTTCCGCTCGCCGAGCTGCCAACCGCGATCCGCTACGCCAAGGACCGGGTCGATGGCGCCATTAAGGTGGTGGTGAAGGCCAAGCTTACCGCCGCCCACAAGGTAGCGGCGGAATAGGCTGCCCCGGCGCCCTGCGTGGAACTTTTCGCGCGCCCCGGCGTTATTCCGAACAAACCGGCCGCCGGATGGGCGGCCGTTGAGCACTTCGGAGTCACGGATGTTGGAAAGACCAGGGCGGCCGCTCGACGATGAGTGGCAGCGCATCGAGCACGACGAGGATGAAGTCGTGGTCAATTCAGACGAGAGTTTCCCGGCGAGCGACCCGCCGAGCTGGACGCCGGTGCACGGCATCGGCTCGCGCGAGAGCAAGAAGAACAAGAAGAAGTCGGCGCATGCCGCGTAAGGCGGCAACGACGATCAAAAAACACTTGACGCAGCGGCTTCATGTAAAGAGAGACTTGTGCGCGGGGAGCCGATGCGTTTGATTTGGCAAGATTTTCAGGTTTGGGCGATTGAATTATAGGGGCCTGGAGGCTGATGTCGCGGACCTTGGCGGTCAAGGCAGGTGCGATTTGCACGAGC
>Ga0187771_10001076_pt1 | contig 17941 bp, 12 predicted proteins | sample 0116_SJ02_MP15_1_FD_133139 | JGI IMG/M metagenome (GOLD analysis project Ga0187771, IMG submission 133139) | Tropical peat soil microbial communities from peatlands in Department of Meta, Colombia - 0116_SJ02_MP15_10_MG | ecosystem: Environmental > Terrestrial > Soil > Wetlands > Peat | place...
CCGATTCCCATACCGTCGGCTTTGGTCGTGTAGAACGCTTGGAAGATCTTGTCCGCCGCTTGAGGCGTGAAACCGACTCCTGAATCTTTCACGTTTAGCCGGACCTGATTCCCGTCCCGTTCAGTACTAACGAGCAACTCTCTCGGGCGGTCGTCGATTGCGCTCATTGCGTCCGCTGCGTTTCGAAGCAAGTTCAAGATGACCTGCTGAAGCTGGATGCGATCCCCGAGTGCCGGCGGGAGGTCACCTGCAAATTCGTGCCGCAGAGTCACGCCGTTTCTCAGGATCTCAGTCGACGATAAGGCCGTCACCTCTCGAGCCACTTCGTTCAGGTCCATCGATTCAAGAGCCGGCTCTTTCTTGCTATAAAGCGTTCGCAAGCGCGTGATTACGTCTGAGGCCCGATTTCCATCACGAATCGTGCGCCGTATAGTTTCCCGTGCGCCATCGATGTTCGGGGGATCCGCAGAGAGCATTCGCAAGCATGTACTGGCATTGGTGATGATGCCCGAGAGCGGCTGATTCACCTCGTGGGCAATCGAAGCGGTGAGTTGTCCCATCGTCATGACTCGCATCACCCTTGCCAGTTCCGACTGAGCGCTGCGCAACTCCTCTTCGGCTCGTTTCCGATCGTCAATATCCGTATTTGTTCCATACCATTTGACGATTGCGCCCGACTCGTCGCGCAGCGGACTTGCACGAAACAAGAACCATCGATAACGACCATCGAATCGACGAAGACGCGCCTCGATTTCGCCCGCTTGCCCAGTCGCAACAGTCGATAACCAATAATCGTTCAAGCGGTCGAGGTCGTCGGGATGAACCGCCTGGGCCCATCCCCATCCTTGAGCCTGCAGCGCAGACAAGCCGGTGTAGTCAAGCCAGCGCTGGTTCACAAAATCGGCGTTTCCATCGGCCTGCGCGGACCATGCCATGGCGGGGATGGTATTGATGATGAGGCGGAGATTTCGCTCGCTTGCAGCCAGAGCCTCCTCAGCGCGCTTCCTGTCGTCAATGTCCGTGCTGTTGCCGTACCATCGGACGATGGTGCCAGTCTCGTCACGGAATGGCTCAGCTCGTATGAGAAACCAGCGGTATACTCCATCGAAGCGCCGAAGGCGCGCTTCGATTTCGTCTGATTCTCCCGAAACCAACATCTTCCGCCATTTTTCCATTAATGGCGGCAGGTCTTCCGGATGGAAAGCAACTTGCCAGCCCCAGCCGTGCGACTCTTCTGGGGAGAGGCCAGTGTATTCGTGCCAGCCTTTGCTGAGGAACTCGTTCGGACCATCGGGCAGATTGCACCAGGCCAGGGTGGGGATCGCATCGATTACCTGACGCAGTTTGGCTTCTGATTTCTTGATTTCATCCAACGCCTTATGCAGCGCAGCTTCGCTCTTTTTCAGCTTTTCATTGGCTGCGCCAAGCCCTTCGGTGCGTTCCGCGACGCGCTGTTCTAGGTCAGCAGCAATCCGCTTTTGCTCGCTTAGGAGTCTTGCCTCCTGCAACCCAATAGATGCCTGATTTGCGGCTACACTCAGAAGGAGGCTTTCAGTTTTCTCAGGGAAACCCAGTCGGCTAGACCCTAGCACGATCGTGCCGATTTCACCTTGAATTCCCAACGGCACGGGGAAAACAGAGATTTTTTCAACTCCCAATCGGTTCCGTACTTGCGGCAGGGAGCCTGGAGCACCGACTGCAAGCGAATGGCCGAGGATATTACGGAGTTCCTGGGGCGAAAGGTCGATTTTGCAGCACTCGGCGACTCGGAGGATCTCCACTGACATCGCGTCGAATGCGTCGTTCAAGCGCGCGTATGCGAACTCGAGGCTGAGCATACGGAGGAGTGCATCGAGCAGGGTTTGAATGATCTGCGATGGCTTACTGCCTCGCCAGATAGCAGGAAGAGCAAGCACGCCGACTAGATCGTTAATGCAGCGCTGAAGACGCTTAACCTCCCGCGCCGGATCTTCAACTTGCTCTTCCATGTCAGGCCGCCGCGGATGAGCCGCCCCGACGAGACCGACGTTGACGAAATTCACTCAGGAATTCGTCTGGCGGCACGAAGAAAGGATTCTGTTGAAGAATGCCGCCGATGATAACCATCGGATGGGTCCGCATTATGTCAATCACCTCGTCGCCACGGAATTGTCCGAGATGATAGGTGCAAATGACTGCGTCTTCGTGATGACGCCACACATCATTCACGCGCGCTTCGAACTCAATGACATCCCCGACATGCGATTCGTCTTTAACGGTCCAATCCATACGACAACAAATGCGACTCAGCGGATATCGTCCGCCGGAGTTGCCGCTGGCCAACTGCTCGAACGCTGAAATCATGCGATCTGGATCGAAACGGCCATCCGGAAGGTAGACGTCAGTGTTTATGAGAAGCTCCAGCTGTCCGTTCTGCTGCGCGGCGGCTGTGTCGATTCCTACCTCAGCCAAGCGCTGGAGATGATCCCGACGCTGATCTGGATTCACAACGTGAATCGCCTTATGGCCACACTGCAACCCATCTCTTATGAACGGGAGGACGACCCGGTACTCTTCGTCATCATTGTTGAAGAAAGCGCAGACATGACGCGTTTGGTCGAGATGAGAACCAGCAAAAGGAATGGGAGCCGTAGTCTTCTTCATAGCATATCCCCCCACAGGATATCGAGCGGCGCCCAGTTGAATAAGGATGCACCACTCGATGCGTAATTGTCCAACCCATACTTTGGTATTGATCGATACGTTTGTGCAATAGATTCATTATCTTGCTTCTGGCCTAATCGGTGGGCGGCTGATCGGAGGAATGATGAGCACTGCAGTCACCGCCTTTCACATCCAGCGGAAACCGGAACTGCTAGGTCAAACCGTTATCGTGATCGGAGGAAGTGCCGGCATCGGACTCGAGGTCGACCGTAACGCATCGGTGACTGCCGCGCTCCCCGCCCTCACAGCCAACCTAGGCTGAAGGGCGTCATGAGCATGCAAATGAACGAGCGCGACTTGTTTTCGGATTTAATTTACGAGCAGCAAACGCATCTAGCGGAGCGCGAGCTAGCTTCCTTCATTGCCGCGGTAGCGGAATTGCACGGTCCAGCGCAGGCGAGACTTGCGGCGGAAGACTGGCTCGAAGAATCGGATCTCATGGACAGCCCGCCTCGATCTGAAGTCCGAAATTGGCGCTCGGTCACGATCGCAGCGTCAGCTCGGCTGGCAAGTCGAGTCAATGGCATTGTTGCATCAGCGCGGGCTGCTCAGCGCTTCGCGAGCTAATACCAAGGTGTCGCCAAAATCAGGGACTGGGCGGATAGAACGAGCGGCAGGCCGCGCAGAAAGAACGGTTCGGCGGCAATCCAGTTCCAAGGCTTGCCAGCAATCATCAGGAGGTGAGCCGGTCGGCCAGCTGCCCCTTGCCACGAAAAGCCGATCGCGACGTAAACGACCGCACTGACACCAAGGACGCAAAGGGAAGCCATCATCATGTGCGCGGCGCTGCGGCTGCGGCCGAGGCCACAGTTCACCAGCGCCAAACCCGCGGCTGCAAGCGGGACTAGAAGCATCAGAACAAAGCAGAGCGCTGCCGAACTTGCAGAGAGGGAAGGAAGGGGCAAGTCGATCAATCCTTTTCCACGTCGAGGACTCGGTGGGCGCGGACTGCAAGAAAAAGTCCCAACAATTGCACGCCAATCCCGGCCAACACAAAGGCCGCGCGTGAAACCGCTGAGGGCAACACGAGCAGCGCAGCGACTACAATGACCCAGCCTGCAACCAACAGAAGAAACCCTGTCAGCTTCATCTATTCCTCGCCGAACAAGTTGTTCCCCAAGAACCCGCGACTGCCCGCGTAACTATAGCGGCACATGGGCTGCCTGGCAGTGCGTCTGGGCACTATGCACTATTCAAGAGTAAGCTAAGCTGGTCCGCACGATGCGTCCAATTAAAATTTTGATGCCTCCCAGAAGCACAAACGTGTGGCAGGTCGTCGCGGCCCGGATACGATGCGAGCAGTACGTGACAGGTGCCGGCAACTGCTCGGCTTAGGCGCAACCGCTGGGGTTGCCGTCTGCCAGCAGGCGTACCCACGCGGCAGAGATTGGAAAAGTTGAGCACACAAACGACAAATCAACGGCAGCGAAGCCTGCGATCGGCGCGGCGGGCCATACCGGTTAGCGTCGCAGTGGGACTGGTCACTTTTATCTCTTTCGAGCTTCACCTTCCGTTTTCGACGGTAAGCTTCTTCTATTTGATTCTCGTTGTCGTGCAATCCTTGACCGGCGATTTTCTTTCGTCTGCTATCGTTTCTGTTCTTGCGTTTCTCTGTCTGGATTATTTCTTTGTTCCTCCCCTGTTTTCCCTGCGCGTAAGCGATTGGTCGGACACTTTGGCGTTGCTGTCTTTTCTTATCGCAGGCTTGGTCATTACGCGTCTCACCTCACAAGCGCAACGGGCGGCAGAATCAGAGGAGCGTCAGCGTAAAGAGATGACCCGGCTGTACGAGCTGACGCGGCATCTGCTCATGTTGAAGCCATCCTTGGTCATCAACCGGGAACTGCTAAAGCCTTTTCGCTTTCGCTTCGATTTGCAGGCTGTCTGTCTGTTTGATGCCACCACGGCCGAACTGCACGCGGAAGGAGAATCACTGACCAATCTCGCCGAAGCCACTCGGGACGCATTCATCCTTGGGCGCGACTTCCACGACAGCCGTTCGCAGGTGGCAATCCGGCTCCTGCGAGTGGGAGGCCGTGTCGCCGGCGCCATCGGATTCGAAGGATTGCAGAACTTGGACCTGACCGCCGGCCCGTTGGCTGCGCTGGCGGGCATCGCCGTGGAACGCTGCCGCGCACTGGAACGAGCAACTCACGCCGCCGCGGCCACCGAGGCCGAACTGTTCCGGGGAGCCATCCTCGATGCTCTTGCCCATGAGTTTAAGACTCCGCTGGCCACCATCGTCATGGCGGCGGGGGCGGTTCGCGAAACCGGCCCACTGCTTCCACAACAACTCGAAATGGCGGAGAGCGTGGAAGAAGAAGCTTCTCGTTTGGCGCAGTTGACCACTCGGCTGCTGCGACTGGCTCGCTTGGACCGAGAAGAAGTGCAACCGCAAATGGAACTGACCGACATTCGCCGGTTGCTGACTTCGTTGCTCGAACAATGCGCTCGACGATGGCCGGAACGCCGTCTTTCGCTGAATCCGGGAGAGCGCATCGAAGTCCAAGCCGACCGCGAACTGCTTGGCCTGGCTTTGGGACAGTTGTTGGACAACGCCTGCAAGTATTCGGAGCCGGGTTCCGACATAACCCTCTCCCTCGAGGCGGCAAGCCCGGGCCTTGCCATTCGCATATGGAATCGGGGGAAACGAATTCCACCCGCGGAACAGGCGCGGATCTTCGAGCGCTTTTATCGCGGCACCGAAGCGCAGCGGGTGGCGCCCGGCTCCGGGCTCGGACTCTATGTTGCCCGCAAGATAGCCATCGCCCACGGTGGAACGCTCGAGTTGGAGAAGCAATTCAGCGGCAGCGAGGGCGTTGCCTTCCGCTTCACCATGCCGCATACGCACAGTGAGCCCGACCATGACACCCAGAATCCATGTACTGGTAGTCGATGACGAAACGCCCTTCCGCAGGGCACTGCAGGCTTCTCTCGTCGCTCGCGGCTTCTCCGTAGAGCAGGCCGCGACGGGCGAGCAGGCGATCGAGATTCTTTCCCAGCACAAGTCCCAACTGATCTTGCTTGATATCAACATGCCCGGCATGGGCGGAGTGGAAGCGTGCCGCCGCATCCGCGCCCTGATCCCTAGTCTCGGAATTGTCATGTTGACGGTGCGAGATGCAGAGCGTGACATCGTGCAAGCTTTGGAGGCTGGGGCGGACGATTACATCACCAAGCCTTTCCGATTCGGCGAGCTAGTTGCCCGCCTGCGAGCCGTGGTCCGTCGCACCTCCACTCAGAATGGGACCGTGACCGTCATCCAGGCCGGCGAACTTGAGATTGATTTGGAGAAACGAATACTACGACGTGCAGGCACGGTGGTTCATCTCACGCCCACGGAATTTGATCTGCTCGCACTCTTGATGAAGAACCACGGTACTCCTCTTACCCACAGCAAGCTCCTGCGCACCGTCTGGGGACCCGAGTACGGCCAGGAACTGGAGTATTTGCGAGCTTACGTGAAGACTCTACGCAAGAAGATCGAGGATGATCCGACCCAGCCCAAATACATCCTGACCGAACCCTGGGTCGGATATCGATTTCGCAATCCCTCCGACGGGGGCTCATACTCGCCCCAGGAGGGGAACGAGATCTCACCCTCGGAACCGTAAGTCATGCCCGCTTCCGTGAGATGCTCTGTGACAAAGACTCAATAAACTATGCGCTCGGTTCCCGTGCTACAGGTTTGAACTTCGATGTCTGCACCATTTCCACCAGAGTCTTAGCTCCTTGTGGCGCAGTATTGGCCTGGAATAGGCCAAACTCAATTTTCGGAGCGTGTGGCTGAGGGAGATTCTTAGCTTGCACGAGTCTGAATCTGCGAATTAATTCAGTCGGCAAAGCGGTGACGCCGAGGCCCGATTGCGCCGCCGTGAGGACGGCGTCCAAACTCGCGCTTTGGAACGTGACGCGCCAATCCCACCCGGCTTTGCGCAACGACTCCAACATATTGTCCTGCCAGGAACAGGGCCCCTCGAACAAGACCAGTGGCACACTTTTAGCTCCATTAATGTTCAGCTCCTTGTGGCTGGCCCATTCCAAGTTCAGCTGCCACCTTGCAGCTGGAGTTCCTCGCATGAGCGTCGGTTCGCTGATCGCTAAGTGGAGTTTTCCCGCTGTTAACAATGCGTCAAGCTCATTGGGCGGTGCAATCACTGCTCGCAACTCCAGGTCTGGGTGGAAGGCCTGGAAACGTTTCATCGCGCGTGTCAATCCGACTAGGGCAACACCATTGCTCATGCCAAGTGCTATTTGCCCGCCCGCCCTTTCCCTGCGGAGTTGTGCCAGCATTTCCTCGTTGAGCTCAACTGCGCGGCTGGCGTAGCCCATGAGCAACTCCCCATGGTGCGTCAAAGTAATACCATTCCGCCCGCGAACGAATAGCTTCTGGCCGACGATCTTCTCCAGGCGCAGCATTTGCTGACTCACTGCGGATTGGGTTTTGTCGACCACAGCCGCGGTCTTTCCTAGGCTGCCGCAATCCACCACAGCGAGAAACGTACGCAGAAGACCAAGATCCAGATCCCCGCTCTCTATTTGCTGTGTAGCCAATTCGATTGCTCCCGTTGCTTCTTGCTACCTGGTGCACGAGCAAGCTCAGCGCAGATTTTTCTCCACTTGCCACTTGCACAATAGAACGGAAGGCGTGAAAAAGCCGTGAAAGTCACTTATTAGAAGTTTGATTCGTACCCATAAGATATTTCGATAGTGAAGTCTGGGACTGCCCCACAAACCGTGATGTCGTTGTCCCCTTAGGTGCTCCTGAGCGCCGTTCCAGCGACACCAATAGTTCGAAGTCGATCAGGGCGGGGACTTCGCCTTTTCCTTGTCATTCCGAAGCCAACTCGGTTTAACAGCAGCCCGCTTCGGTTACTGAACAACTGGCCCAGGATCCGCGGAAACTGGGACGTAAGGCCTCGGACGTTCAACGCAGCGTGCATCATCGGGGCCTTGAATCCCGCCGCCGCTTCCAACCCCAGGCGCGCCCAGGACAAACCGAGTTTGGGCTACATGTTAGCTTTATAAAAAGGGCATAGATGAAGGGTCCCTGCATCTTCGAGACGCAGGATGTCACGCCCCATGAAGTGGGTTTATTTTATTGCGCCTTCCCCTTCGAGAATTTCGCGAGCCGGTTCGACAATGCCTTCCGGCTTCTTGGGGGCGCCCCTACCTTTCTTAAGGCCCTACGGGACCGGCGGCAGCACTGAACGAACTGCGGCAGTCTGGACTTTGAACGCTAACGCCTCCAGTGCCTACCGACACTACCGCCAACGGCGCATAGTGATGGTTCACACCGTGGGGCGGCAGCGCAACCGGAATGGGGTTTCCCTGTGCGTCGGTTTCCGGATTACCATCTAGCCCGGTCACTTTCGGCCACTCCACATCGCCAGTGGCAGTGCGCGCCGGGATCAGCCAATAATCGGCAGTTCGGTATTGATTCGAGGTCGCCGCCGGAGTGCCAGCCGCCCCACCGCCTGCCGGCTGAAATCGGATCTGAACTCCATCCTCCAAGGTCAACCACTTGCCTTCCTGCACGAACGCAGCATTATCATTCGCCAGTGTCAGCCCGCCTTCCTCCGGATCACCGGCTGTCTGGTCCCAGCGTCGCAGCAGTGGGTGCAGAGTCTTATCGCTTCCCACGGCAGGATCCGCCGACACGCCCGAGAGAGTTACGGTTAGGCTGGACGGGTCAATCCCTTGCACCGCCAGCAGCGCGCCAGCCTCGTTCATCAGCACAGTACGGTCGTCTTGGACTTCAACCAAATTTCCGCTGGTAAGGCCGAAGCGGTCATCGCGTCCAAGGCTTTCGACTACAGCCGTAGTGATTCCTCCGCCACTAGTGACCGGACTGGCTATGGGGAAGATCACAGATCCGTTTTCGCGTGACCATTTGAATGTTGCCGCCGTCGCATTCGTCGGATCGACCCCATCCCAAGCTTGTCCACCACGGTTGATCTCAACGCGATACAACTGGTTTTCTGGTCCTGTGTAGCTTGCACTTGGATTGATGATGCAGGGATCGGTGGAGGGAGAACTCTGCTTCGCCATCGCCTGCAGCCACCCTCGGTTGGCCGGTTGAAACTGCCGGTAGAGTTGCTGAATTGTGATACAGCCGGGATTGTCCCCGTTGGCGGTGGCAGCCTGGGCCGCTTTTACCTGCCAGACGCGCTTGCTGCGTGCCGCCGTTTCAGGTCCCCCCAGTGCAACTTCACGAATGTAATCGTCTTCTGCGTAAGTGATGACTCGGTCCCAGACGTCGAGATAGATCTGATTGAATCCGTTCGCCAAAGGGGGCGGGCTAACCGCACCTTGCGCTGTAGAAAACACGAAACCCGGTTGATGAAGGTAAGTAATCCAGCGGCGCAACTTCGGATTAACGAAATTGGAAAAGCTGCTGCCCGCGACACTTGGATTGATCGTTACCTGATTCGAGGCCTTCTGCGGATTGCTGATCTGAACGGCAACGGGCTGGTTCGTCGTCCCCGGAGTGTCATCGAAGACCTCAAAGTATGGAATCGTCGCCATTTCGAAAGCTGAGTTCCAGTTCATTACTTGAAAAACATTGGCAGTGCTCGTCACAGAGATGGCGATCGGGATGAAATCCACCTGGCAGAGCAGCCCGTCGACGTAGTAGTCACCAAAGCCGATTTGAAAATCTGCCGCAGTAGTCGCAGGAACGAGCGCGGAGACGCCAAATCCAAGATTGCCTTTCGGTCCACCCGCAGGGCCAATCAAGTCCGCTGCGAGGATGCGCAAGTAATGCAACAAGATCGCCGCCTGTTCGTTCCAGTCGGCGTCGAGCTGCACTCTGCCCTGCTGCATCAGCACTCGATCGTAGTGCTCAAAAGGACGGAAGGTATCCCGCGTGAGATCGGCTTTCATACGTCTCTCTCCCTAGCTTGCGAAAATGATCCCGGCGGACATACCCGCCGGTGCGTACTCGCTCAAGCGAGTGCGCAGATTCGCCTCTCGCTGAGGCTGGTACAAGTCGTGAAACACCCCCATCTCCGATTGGTCATCCGCGCCCTGAGTAATCTCGACGGCACAGAAATCGGAGAGCTGACAATATGCAGGCTTGCCGTAACGAGTGCTGTTGAAAACCGGGGTTACGCGCGCTCGTTCTTGCGTCAATAGAGCGTTCTGCTCGGCTACAGAAATATTGTCTTGCTGCGCAAGCGCTCGTACGGCGCTCTCCACCAGGTCAGGCTGGCATTCATAGCGCCGAGGCGTGCGCGAGCCCGGAGTGACATAGCAAAAGCGCATGCAGCCCTGCTGGCGACGGCAGTCGCGCACCACGCCCATGAAAATGCTGTTCTCCGCCAGTTCGATAGCATGTGTCTGCACCTGCCCAAACACGGTGCAGCGCTTGATGTTCAACACTGAGTAGGCGCACAGCTTTTCCGGCGCGCCGACGGCAACCTTACCCGGGCTGGTCGCGTCCACGATGCTGTCGCTGATGTAAATACGGCAGGGATCGTTGCGCACTTCATCGCGGTTAACCTGGACCGATCCAATGATGCTGTGCTCCACCCGCACGCAGTCGGGAGCGTCGTTAAGCTGAAGGCTGGGCTCGGTGGGATGCGACGGATTGCAGTTGCAATCCATACCCCAACCCGGCACCAGAGTCGAATCACGAATGACCACACCCGCCAGATCCCCCTGCACCTGCACTCCCCGGCCAGTCACGACGATGCCGTCGAGAGTGAACCAGTTCGTCGGTTCCGAACTGGCGGAAGTCGCCGCACCAACATTTCCTGCGGCTACGTTTGCCGCATGCCCGGCAGCGCGAGGGCCGGATGCGGCGCTCGGCGGGTCAACTGGCGCAACCCCGGTGATCGTCAGATTGTCAGGCTGAGAATTTTGCCAGTTCAACAGGCGGATCACAGGCCGTTTTCCGATCGCCGCACGCAACTGCAGCGTCTGACCTTGGTTCAGGGAGACGTTGATCTGTTCGACGTAAACCCCGCTATCGGTGATCTCGATAACGGCATTCGCCGGCTTGTCGCTTTGCCACTGCGTAAGGGCGTCGTTGATGCGCGTAAATCTCTCGCCAGAGCCTACCAAGTAAAGGGTATGGTTTGCTGGTTGCGAAAGCTGCCGGTCGTACTCCCCGCCACCCATATCCGCACTGAACGCGTAGTTATAAGAAACCCAAACCCCTTGCTTGCGGCCCGACGTGGGTGGAAACGCGATGCGGCCTAGCTGAGGATCGACTACTACTTGCCCCGGCAAAGGACGATACGTCCAGTCGGTCAAGTCCGCAACGACGATGGATTTTGGGTCAACCGGAGTGCTCAGCGACCCCGCCCAGATCTCGAAACTCTTCCCGTCGCCGTAGTAATAAGGAATTCCGCTGGTTTCCGTTTCCGTCGCCTCGTTCGTCTCGTAGCATTGCAAGCCTCGACGAGTAATCGGCGTAGGCAGGTTCAGCTTTCCCGGAGGATGCGCCGCGGTCTGCTGGCTTCGGTTGTAGAGAGGCGTATCGTTCCCCAGCGCGCTGAAGTAGTAACAGTTCGGAGTCGTGTCATCGAAAGACGCCGGCGCCTGCGTGATCGAATATGTCTTCAAGCGCCACACAAACACTCCCACACTCGGGATGTTGTAGAACTCTGGAAAATGCCGTGCTCCAATGCACCTGACATCGACCAGGTGCGCCACTTCCTCGAAAGCGCTGCCCAGATCGTCGAGCGCGTCCCCGTCTCGGATATCGACCGTACGTCCGCGGTCCAGGTGCAGATAGTTAATGTTCTGGGTGAAACTCAGCAACCTGTAGAACTCAACCGCGCGCGCCGGCCAACCGGCAACCGCCTCCGCCAGGTCCTCCAGAACCGCGACGGTTCCTTTTCGCCGCCGGAACCGCACCGTATTCGCAACTTCGCGGCGTGGAATGAGAAGTCGCTCGCGCTGCAGCGCGCGTGCTTTCGTTCCCCCCGAATCGGCGGCGGCGTATAGCGGCGTGTATCCAACCAAATCGCCAATGTAAGGAATAACCCAGTCCTGGCAGGTTTCAATGAACCAGTTCTCGTAGAGTTGAGCGATATCAGCATCGACAACGTTGACCTGCTCCGAGATCACCTGCAGCAACGCACGCAGCGGATAGCCACGATCCGCATCGCGCAGACGATGAACGGCAGGCAGCAGATCATAAAGCCGGTCGGCGTTCCCTGTGCTCATGTGGTGATCTCCGTCAAGATCAGCGTGTCCGGAATGTCAGGTGTGAGAATGACCAATTCCGCCGGCAGAATCCGCTTTGATGGATCGGTCGCAGTCGGGTCCACGTGCGCAAGCTCGGCATAAACCAAGCTGTTTAAACCAAGAGCGCTCGCCAGTCCGGCCAACTGCTGTGCCGTAACTGCCTCACCGACGGAGTCGAACGTCCGCATATCGACGTACACGACACCCGCGATCGCCTGCATCGCGCTCACCGCCTCACTCAAAAATGCGCTCTGCCCCAGTTCCCTGCTATCGAAACTATAGAGCGCCAGCAACGCAGCACGCAGGTTGGCGGCAACTGTCTCCCATTCATAGTCAGGCTGAATCTTGACTCCCGCGCTAATTACCAACACTTTCAGCCGACGCAGAGCAATCTGGAGCGGCTGATGTGGATCGCCCGCCTGCAACAAGGCTGCCCGCAGCGCCTGATAGAGATCGGTCGAAGGGTCGATCGCGATGTCGTCCTTACCAGCGATCGTGAGATGAACAAGAATCTTGCGGCCGTCGCTCAGCCGCTGCGAACTTGCTTTGCCGATCCCGGCGAACTTCCGCGCGAAGTCGGCATAGTCTGAAACCGAGACCAGCCGGTCGAGCGCCAGGGTTCCAATCGGGATGTTTCGCCGCGCCTGATCGCGCGTATCATCATCGGCCCCTCCGGCTGCAGGCAACGGATTGATCACGGCCTTCGCGCCCAGCGGTTGTGTCGCAAGCTGGCTGATCTGCTGTGCCTGAACATTTCCAGCCTGCCCGGTCCCGGTGCGATAAACAGCCTTTACGTTGGCGGTCCCCGTCGGCACACGCAACCCATGTTCACCATCGCCCGTAATCACAGTAGTGACGCCGTCGTCGTCGGTGTCAGTGATGTATTGACGATCAGTTGGACCAAGAACGAAGAGGTTGTCTGCTTCTTCCCACTCCACTTCGTTGACGCGAACGGTCAACGTGCTCTCGGCACCGCTGGGCGTTGGAACCGGTAGATACGTCAGCGGCGATTGGTGTAGAGGAAACTTCTGCAACGCCTGGCTGCTGTCTCCATCGCCTAACACCTCGCCCTGTGTTTGCCCATGCGTCGCCTTGACCACGTTGGCGTAGATTGAGACGTTCTCGGCGTCGTACTGGTATGAGAGGCTATTAGCCAGGACGATCGTGGTGTGGGGTGTATCGGATCCGCTAGCAAAACTGCTGATGCGCCACGCATAAACAGGAGACGGATTGTTGGGATCGCTTGGATCCATCCGCTTCGCTGGAATCTGCGCCCCGGGAAACGGTGCATTGTTGCTCGGATCCAGCAAAGTCGCCGCAAATGCGGTGAATATTCCATTCCTTTCATCCGGCGTTGGCACATAAACGTTGGCATAAAAGCCTGGCGCCAGTTGGAGGGGGTCACAAATCTGCTGATTGGGAGCGCTCGGCTCAGGTATGGCCTGCAAAAAGACGCTAGGTAGATTTGCCGGTTCGCCAACAACTAAGCGGTCCCCGGCTGAATCCGCCTCGGTCACGTAATAGATCTGCGTGAATGGCACCGAGGTTGTCGCAAAGGGAAGACAAGACTCTTTACCTGGACCCTGATTCACGGAGGCGATCATCACCAGTTCACTCGACTCGACTCCGCTGACATTCGGTATATCCGTACGATTTCCTGAAACAATGATCCAGCGGCCCGACTCCAAGCCGTCAAAGAGACCATCTAATTCAATCGTGTCGCCCTCGACGTCGCGATCCAGGGGCTCTTCAGCCAGATCGAGCTCTTCTGCCTGCACCCACACAGTCGTTTGTCGCAAGGCGGAGATGTCGCTATCACTGTTCAGCCCGCCAAGCCAACTCTGGTTGAGCGCCAGTTGCGTGACTTTTGCCGACATCAAATAATCCGCCCTGGAGACGGCTTGTATACTTTTGACCGTCGTGATTAACGGTTGTGAAGATGGCGCATTCGAGTCATTGCGTTGCACCACGATCCAACTGCCGGCAAAGATCTTGTCGTTCGCCGATTCGAGGTAAAGAACGGTCGTGTCCTTGAGGTCAGTCTTAGCAATGGTCCATTCGCCGTAAGTTACTTTGCCGCCGTTTGCCGGCACATTCGGTTGAAGGGGCGCACTGTTTCCGAACGGCGCCGTTTTCGCTCGCAGCGCATACACCTGAACCGGAGTCGGATTCGGAGCCGGCTGCAAGTTCGCCCACGCGGGATATAGCAGCTGTGCGACCGCGGGGCGGAGCGTGCCGATCAGGCGCGGCGCCATATCTGACGCGGGAGCAAAAGCGCGGCTCACGGTACGGGTCAACCGCATCGAGTTGGCCGGCTGCAGGGAGACAGGGCGCGCAAGCGAATCGAGGATGCCATTCAGATTCGCCAGCGCCGAGGTCGCCGACAACGCCGCAGGCGCTCCCGGAACAACGCCGCCACCAGGAGGAAAGTCTTCGCCTTCGAGTGTGGCCAGTTGTCCCGCCAGAAAGTTCATCGTACTGACGAGACGCGCCAGCCAAGGTTCCAGGCGGGTGAACTTCCGGTTGACAGCGATTTGGTGCAGCTTCTCGACTTCGGGCAGCGCCACTCCAACCATCCGCCCTACTTCAGTCGCGCTCTGGGCCGATGTTGCCTCCGTAATCAGTGAATTGAGGATCGTCACCACCTGATCTGCAATATCGGAGTCCGGAAAATCGCTTGCCGCCTCTTCAATGAACGGCCCCAAGTCTGTATTTAAGGTCGCCAATGCTTGTGCGGCCGAACTCCCCGCCACACTCTCGTCGAGTGAGGACGCCGATTGTTGAAGAACGACTTCTGTGCGGTTGTATGCAGGCTGCGCGTCGACGGATACGATGAAGCGCTGCACCTGCTGCGCAAAGCCCGTTCCCGTCACGATCAAAAGCGAATCGCCGACCTTCAGGTTGGTCGAGGTGCCCTGAAAGTAGAGCGTATCCCGCGTGCGAGCGTCGAAGTCGGGCTCAAAGGGTACTTGCTTGGTTGGATCGAGGGTCGGACTGTCATTGCCCAGCGTGATCACCTGTGGCCGCGTCAGTCGTGGCTTCAGCGTGTTCCACACATCGCGAGCGGGCAGATCGTCGTACGTTTCGAAGAACTGCGGCTTCTCTCCGGCTCCCGGAATGCTCTGCGCGCGCGTCCCCTGGGGAAGGATGCCGTTAAATCCCGCGGCCACCGTGAACGCCAAGTACACGCTGGCGGAAACCCCCGGACGCAACTTGTACCCCACCAACCGCGCCAGTTCGAGAACCGAAAGGCGTTCCGTGGCAGTACGCAGGAAACCTTCGTTCGCAATTCTTTCCTGATAAAACGTTAGTACGTCGGCTACCGTGGCCCATGCATCGAGCAATGCAATCGAGGGATCGCTAAGCGCCCGCGTTGTCAAGCCTTGGAGCGGATATAAGCGCTCCACTTTGCCACTGCCATCGTCTGCGCTGACGTCCAAATAGAAATTTGACAAGCGCGCCAGCATCGTCTCCAAGAATGTGGCGTACGTGCCGGCACGATACGCGAGCGCCGATAGTCCCGGACGGTTCGCCTCAACCTGCGGCGTGACAATCTCGATCCCGGCACAGCATCCGCAAGGCTGCTTCATCGTCCACCTCGCATGTTCAGGATAAGCCGGCCGTTCTCGGGAAAATTGGGATCGTTGTCAAGCCGCGCAATTTCAAATGGTCCCATCAGCAACGCAGAGTTGATCGGAAGTTCTTCACCCGGCTGATCGACGGTGGGATCCGGTTCGCTGATTTCAAAGCGTTCGAGTTCTGTGACCATGGCATTCTGCACGCCGGGAATGGCTTGCACGGCCGCCAGCAAACGGCTCACATAAATTCCGGCCCCAAAAGTCAGATTGTCGGGATGGAAAAATCCAAGTGAACCGTCGGGCAGCACGCCGTTACCCAGAGCGCTCAACACGGCCGCTTCAACGTGCGCCCGCTGATAATTCGGAAGCACGCACACCATGATCGAAAGTTTGAGTGGAACATACTCGGCCGGGCTGACGAGCAGGTCGTAACCCATTCTCCGAAATGGCTCGAGATAGAGCGTGATTTCCTCGATTAGTTCGGCATCGGCCGTATCCTCTCCCGCAGGATCGAGCGCTACCAGCACCGTGTACCAACTTCCGGTCCAACGCAGGGCTGCCTTCGCGCCCAGCAATTTCGTAAACGGTGCTGTGCAGATTTCATCGTCTTCTGCTTCGAGCAGCGCCCGCGCTTGCAAGCGCCGCGCGTTGTCCGCCGCGATCGACGCATAATCATCGGCCGTGATGGCCCGTTCGAGTTGCGAGGCGAATGCGTAAGGAGCGAACTGCTTCACATCGTCGATCGGCTCTGGATCGACACCGCCCTCGGCCGCCATCGGATTGCGCGGCTGGAGGTTGACTCCGCTGACTGTCCCGTTGCGAAATACGACATAAGTAATCGTGTCCCGGCCCACGTTGCCAGGCGTGCCGTTGCCAATGCGGTAGCTGGCACGAAACAGAGTCCCCGCTTCTGGTTGACGCCCGCACGTTCCATCTCCGAATCGCACATGTCCGTAGCCATCGTTGTCCATCTCGACTACGAAGGCGTTATCGTTGGGCCCGCTCTCCAGCAGGTCGCGCTGTGGCGTCCATGTCTCGAGCAAAGCGCCGAGGTCTTTCTTAAGTTCACCCCCCAGCGTCGCTGGCAAAGGCACGGAGCCATCCCACGATTTCAAGTCCTGCTGTGTTTGGGCGCTCAACTTCGCGAGCAGGAACTGCGAGTTCGCATCTGCATCTGCTTTCAATGCCTTAGCGATGCTCGTAGGATCGGCGAGATCGTCAAATGTGAACAGGGGGGGGATTGTGCACGGAGGCTGCGGCTGGCTGGAGTCCGCGGCCTTCGGACATTCGGGCGCCGGAGGAATACTCATCAGCGTGATCGCAGGCACCGCCTGGCGCGGATCCTGCTCCATGAAATCCGCCGCCGAACAGGCTGGCGGTAGTGGCTCGCTGAATGTGAGTAGCGTCTGACTCAATGTCGGCCGAAATAGTCCAGGCGTAATTGTCAAGGTTGCTGGCTCGCAACACTTCGGGCACTGCGGAGCACTTGATTCGGTGGGTACGCTTCCAAGAACCTCGACCGGATCTCCTCCGTTATCGACCAGAATCACGTTACCGCGCGCGACGCTGACGTTCTCCATGCAACCGCAATCGGGCGCCGGCTCCTGCGATGAAATGCACAATGGAAACAGGAGTGCGTCTTCCGAAGCCCACTCGATTTCGACAATCGGCATTCCGTACGGGTGTTGTCCATAGAGTGGGTCAACACCCGGCGTCACCTTTGTGAGTCGTACCGCCTGCCGATGCGTCGGATCCGCATCGGACGGATTGCCCGTTTTCGGTCCGAGCACTTCTTCAAGAATCAGGATGTCGCCCACCTTCAGATTGCGCAGCCGCCGCACTGTGTTCGGCGGACCATCACTGGTGGAAACGGAACTCGGAACCGCCGTCTTCGGTGGAGTCCCTGCAGTTCCGGCTGTCGTTGCTGCAGGCGTAGCGCGAGTCGGCGTTGTTCCCGGAGTGTTCGGGGTTGTCCCTCCCCCATTGGTCGTTTGCGCCGAGTCCCAAGCGTCAACAAGGGTCGCGGCAGTAGCGCCTGGAGCCAGGCAACACTCGCAATCCCCCCACGCATAAAAGTCGATTTCGCTGTGGTACTGATAGATCGAAATACTCCGGCTGCCGCCATTCCAGTAGAGAGGTTCGAACACCTCATAACTGGATGTCGGGACGCCAACCAGATCCGAGGGCGTAAGTATGTTTCGCGCGGCAGGCGTGCCCGGATACGGTGTAATGAAAAAAATCTGTGTGGCATCAGGGAACGTGAAATCCTGATCGGTCTTGATCGTGAGCCACGCGCGCGAATTGCAGCCATCGTGCATCTGGTAATCGACGATACGCGCATGACGCCGCACTGAGATCCGTTCCCGTGCCGTTCCCAGATAAGCCTCGGTCGCGACAGCGTCCTGGTAGTAGCTGAGGTAGTCGCCCGCATAGGCTAATAGCTCCACCAGCGTGATCCCGAG
>Ga0187771_10001077_pt1 | contig 17937 bp, 13 predicted proteins | sample 0116_SJ02_MP15_1_FD_133139 | JGI IMG/M metagenome (GOLD analysis project Ga0187771, IMG submission 133139) | Tropical peat soil microbial communities from peatlands in Department of Meta, Colombia - 0116_SJ02_MP15_10_MG | ecosystem: Environmental > Terrestrial > Soil > Wetlands > Peat | place...
TCTGACGCCGGCGGCGCAGAGCGCGCTGGTTCAATACGTGGCGGAGGGCGGTTCGCTCGCGATGACGGGCGGCGATCGGAGCTTCGGTCTGGGGGGCTACGAGAGCAGTCCGATCGCGAAGGTGATGCCGGTGGTGATGAAGCCGCCGCAGCGTCATGAGCGCAAGCGCGCGCTGGTTTTGATCATCGACAAGTCGGGCTCGATGGGCCGCAATGACAAGCTGGTCTATGCGAAGGCTGCTGCCCGCACCGTGACCAAAACGCTGAGCGACGCCGACCTGATTGGCGTAATCGGTTTCGATTCGCAGCCGTTTGTCGTGGTGCCGCTGGGACCGCTGGGGAAGGTACGTCCATATTTCGACGAACTGATCGGCCGGCTCAAGGCGCGAGGGACCACTTACCTGCTGCCCGCGCTGGAGGAGGCGGAGCGCACGCTCGCGCAGAGCGGCGCGTCGATCAAGCACGTCGTGATCCTGACCGATGGCGAGACCGGCGGCACCGCCTCGATGTATTACGACCTGGTCTCGAACATGCGGCGCGAGGGCGGCGCGACGATCTCAGCGATCGCGATCGGGCGCGAGGCGAATCTTCCGCTGCTCGAGGCGATCGCGCGCTACGGCGGCGGCGGCTTCTATCAGACCGACAGCCCGACCAACCTACCCGAGCTGTTTCTGGAGGACGTGAACCAGCGCGGCGGTGACACCACGATGGTGGAGAAGGACTTCGTCCCGTACACGGTATCGCCCGACCCGATTCTGAAGGATCTCGCCGGGCGGCGGCTGCCCGCGCTCAAGGGGTTCGTCGCGACCGACCTCAAGCCGGGAGCGAGCCTGAGCGCGTTCGTCGACAGCAACGGGGCTCGCAGCCCAATCCTGGCGAGCTGGAAATTCGGCGCCGGCAAGGCGCTGGCGGTAACGACCGACGCGAGCGGCCGGTGGTCGTCGTTGTGGGTGCAGAACGGAATCTTCGGTCCGGTATGGGATAGGCTGATCGCCTGGATGACGCCGCAGACCCCCACGGCACAGAAGTTCGACGTCGCGCTCGGGTATCGCGCCGGACGTATCGAGATCCGGCTCACCGACTACAGCGAAAATGCCGAGACCGCGAGCCGGCCGCTGGGCGCGATAGTTACCGGGCCTGACGGCGCGAAATACGAGGCGATGCTGGCGCAGGACGGTCCGGGTGAGCTCGCCGGAAGTATCGAAGCGGCGAGGCCGGGAACCTACAATATCGAACTCAAGCCGCCACGCGGCGGCCAGACTTTTCCACCGCTGGCCTACACGGTGAGCCCCGCGGTCCAGGCCGAGACGCCGCGCCCGGCGCCGAACTACGGCTTGCTCGAGCAACTGGCGTCGGGAACCGGCGGGCGGCTCAATCCTTCGCCCGGCGAGCTTGCGCTGTCGCGGCCGGAGTTCGAGCGCACAGCTTCGAGGAGCAGGCCCCTGATACTCGCCGCGATGCTACTATTGATCGGCGAGGCGCTAGTCCGCAGGCTGACCTTCTGAGGACCATGAACAGCGACGACGACCGTCCGGTCGAAGCGAATCATCACATCCAGCACGCCTACCCGCGCGATATCCGCTTCTGCGGCCTGTGCGGGGGCGAGATGCGGATTCGGACCGTGCTGCCCGACCGCAAGCGCTTCAAGGTTTGCTCGAAATGCGGCTATATCGATTTTCCCGGGCCGAAGCTGGTTGCGGGATGCCTGGTGGTAGAGGCCGGCAGAGTCCTGCTCCTGCGGCGCGGTATCCAGCCCCGAATCGGGCACTGGACTTTTCCGGGAGGGTACGTCGATTTGGGGGAGACGCCGGCCGAGGCAGCCTTGCGCGAGACCGTCGAGGAGGTCGGGATGCGGGTGACGCTCGAGCGCCTGCATGGAATCTACTGCGATTCGGCGAATCCGCTGGCGGCGGTCGCGGTATACCTGGCGCGGCCGGGAGCCGAGCCGCCCGGACTTTCGCACGAGGCGACTGAGGTTCGTTACTTCGCGCCCGGCGAGCTTCCGTGGGATGAGATCGCGTTTCGGACCACGCACCAAGCACTGATGGATTGGATCGCGCTGACCCGCTAGGCGCCGGAGTGCGAGCGTTTGCGCGGCTATCCGCCCGCGCCGAGCGGCTTGACCAACTGACGGTCGAAGGCCGTGGCGACTGTAACGATGGTATCGGCCTCCTGCGCACCCTTGTCGCTCCGGACGCCGACGATGCGAGCAAACCTGAGCGCCATCCCGCTTGCGTATTGGGGACTGCGCTGGATATCGCTGTAAGCGACCTCGACCACCACCTCCGGCCGCACGAAGACCGTGCCATGCTGCTCGGCGATCCTGAGCGCGAGCAGGCGCTCGGTCATCTCGCCGAAATCCGCGTCGGTGAGTCCCTTGAAGGTTTTGCCGATCTCGACAAATTCTCCTGTACGCTCGTCGCGAGCCGCCAGATGGTAATTCGAGAGCCAGCCATGACGCCGCCCATAGCCCCAGTCGGCGGCGACGATGACGAGGTCGAGAGTGCGGGCGTGCTTGATCTTGAGCCATCCGCGTCCGCGCACCCCAGGCGTGTAGGGACTCGCGAGCGCCTTCGCCATCACGCCCTCATAACCTGCGGCGACGGCACGGGCATAGAACCCCTCGCCTTCGGCCACAGAGGCCGGCAGGATTCGGCCTGCCAATTCAAGGTCAACCGGGGCAGCGAGCCGGCTCAACGCGGCGTATCTCTCCTCATACGGCAAATCGATCGTGAGGCTGCCGTCGAGCGCCATCAGATCGAACAGGAACAGCCGGATCGGTTGCTCGCGCCGCAGACGCTCAACCTCGCGCACGCGTCCGAAACGGCGCATCACTTCCTGGAAGGCGAGCGGCCGCCCGCTGGAATCCACGGCGATCACCTCGCCGTCGAGTACTGCCTGGCGGTCACCGAGCCGGCCGACGGCTTCGACGACTTCGGGCAGGCTCTGCGTAATCTCGTTGAGGCGGCGCGAGAAGATGCGGACGGCACCGCCTGCGCAATGGATTTGGACGCGGGCGCCGTCGAGCTTGTGTTCGAGCGCGAGGGGCGCGCCGAGGATCCTGAAGGCCTCGGCGATATTTTGGGCGGGCGCCGCCAGCATCGGGCGCATCGGGCGCGCGGTCGCGGATGGGGCGGCGGCCAGCGACCGCCCCTCCGTCCGCGACTCCTTACCTGCTTCCGCGTTCGCCGCCGGAATCGGTGCGGCTTCACCCGCGGGCGGGGGTGGTAGTGCGGGCGCTGCGCTCGCCCGCGGCGAGCGCAGCGCCCGCACCACGCGACCGAGGTCGCCCTCGAGCATGTGCGCGCGACGCACCTCGGCCACCGGCCGCCCGGCCATCCGCGCGATCGCCTCGAGCATGAGCCCTTCGCTCATCCCGTGACGCATTTCGCGGATGAGAATCTTCGCGAGATACTTACCTTCGAGTGCGGTTGCTTGCGCAAACAGTTTGCGCAGTTCATCCAATTTGCGCCGGCGCGAATTACGCCCCTCGATTTGCGCGATCGCCGCAAATCGGCGTGCGACTTCAGCAATCGTAAGTACCGGTTCGGGCTGGGTTGGGCGAAGGCGCAAGAGCATTTCGATGGCTTCACCAAAATCCGAGGCGGCCGCAAAAATCTCCTCGCCTTGCTCCGCGCCGCCGGTGATGGCAGCAACGATTCGCCAGATCGCGCGGCCGCTGACCTGCAACCGTTTTTCCTCGCCCTGCGCGAGGGCACGCCCGACCATGAAGTCAGCGGCGATTTCGGCCTCCTCGACGTCGAGCAGGGCAAGGAATTCACCGGCGAGTTCGGCCATCTGTAGGCGGCTGCTGGTCTGGCCGAGGGCCTGGCATACGAGAGCGAAGTCGTTGAAGGAGGCCACGGGAAAAGAATAATCCTGCCGCCCGCTTATCGCGAGTTGCGAGGCGATCAGCGCGGTCTAACTATTGACGGTTGGGGCTGCTCGAGAACGCGCACATATTGCTCGCGGTCGACGTTGCCGCCGCTGAGCACGAGTCCGACGCTGCGGCCCGTCATCTGCGCACGTTCCTTGAGCAGGGCGGCGAGCGGCGCGGCGCCCGCCCCTTCCGCGATATTGTGCGTGTCGGTGAAGTAATGGCGCATCGCGGACGTGATTTCGTCGTCCGACACGGTCACGACCCGTTCGGCGTGACGGTTGATCAGTTCGACCGCTGACGGTTCGGGCACGCGACAGGCCATGCCGTCAGCCAGCGTCGCCGACGAGTCCGTTGCGACGGGGCGGCCCGCGGCGAACGACAGCGCGTAAGCCGGCGCGTTTGCGGACACAACACCGACCACCTTGGTTGTGAGTCCGAGCGCTTCGCGGGCGGCGAACATCCCGCAAATGCCCGAACCGAGCCCGATTGGAACGTACACCGTGTCAAGGTTTTGCACGGCGCGGAGAAATTCGAGGCTATAGGTGGCAACACCTCGCACCAGCAGTTCGTCGAACGATGGGATCATCGAGAGACCGCGCTCGGCCGCCTGCGCATTGGCGAACTCGAGGGCGGCCTGAAAATCATGTCCCTGCTCGATCAAATCAGCGCCGAACGCGCGCATCGCCGCGTTCTTTTCGACGCTGTTGCCATGAGGGACGACGATAGTTGCGCGCAGCCCATGCCGGCGCGCCGCGGCGGCGATGCTCTGGCCGTGGTTGCCGCGTGTCGCTGCGATCACTCCGGCCGGACGCTTTCGCCCGCGCGCGAGGCTGTCGATGTAGATGAGCCCGCCGCGCAGCTTGAAGGCCCCGATCGGAGAATGATTCTCATGCTTGACCCAGACCTCGGTGCCGCATCGTGAGGCCAGCAAGGGCCATGCGATCTCCGGTGTCGGCCGCATCACGCTGTAGATGAGTTGCGCCGCCTCTTCGATCTGTTCCAGCCGCGGCAGTCTCATCGGAGTTCCAATTGCAGACCTCGACCTCGCAAAGGCCAGACATCAGCGTCAAACGAGCCTACGCAAATTGCGCAGCCGCCCGACGGTCCTCGAAGCACTAACCATCCATCAGATGTGCCTGGAGGAACGGGACAAAGGCGTCGAGGAACTGATTACGAGCCTCGTTGAAAAATGCGTGTCCGGCGTCGGGGATCACGTGGTACTTCGCGTTGGGGATGCGCTCCGCGATGATTTCGGAATTGCGCGCCGGAATCAGCACGTCCTGTGCACCGGTTACCACCAGTGTGGGTGTGGCGACCTGGGGCAGGCGGTCGTAGGTTTTCAACGAATAAGTTGCCTCGAGGTGGCGTTTGTAGGCAAAGGCCGGGGTCGGATGGGCGAGCAAGCGCGGGATCGTCTCCTCCAGCTGCGCGCGATGATCGCGGATGTATGACGGCGTATAGGCCAGCGGCCATGCCCGCCGCACCAACTCCGCGTCGGAGGCGCCGTCTCGCGGCGCGGTCAGGATTTTGAGCGATTCGGGGGGTGGTGGCACCGCATGCTTGCCTCCGCAGGTGGTGCATCCGAGCGTCAAGCTTTGCAAACGCGGCCCGTAACGCAGGGCAAGTTCCTGCGCGATCATCCCGCCCATCGAGACCCCGAATGCGTGCACGCGGTCAAAGCCGAGCGAATCGATCAAAGCGATCGCATCGGCCGCGAACATTTCCAAAGAGTACGCTACATCGGGCTTGTCGCTCTGCCCGGTGCCGCGGTTATCGTAGACGATAGTGCGAAATGAACCAGCGAGCTCCCCGACCAGGGCCGGATCCCATCCGGCAGAACTGCCTCCCAGTCCCATCACCATCAGCAGCGGATCGCCGCCGCTGCCGTGAACCTCGTAATGCAGCCTGACGTCGCCGGATCGTACCTGTGGCATCATCGCCTCCTGTGGCGCAACGCTCGTCCGAATCCTTATAGCACAAGCGGGACGATCGCCGATCCGCCGAGACAAATGCGGTTGGGGGCACCCTCTATGCGGCGCCCAACTCGCGCACAGGCGCGGAGGGTGTCTCCGCGGAGACAGCCTCCGGCTTGTGAAAACGCATGATCAGTTCGCTTCGAGCGATGTAGGTCGTTTCATCGTGGACGAACCCGTTGCGCCCCAGGATGTCGGTCAGGCTCTGGCGTGTGTAGTGGGTGATGTGCTCGTCGCGGTAGCCCCCGGGCATCAAAAAACCGTAGATCGGTTCGATCACGTTCCATCCGAGTGTCGCATAGTCAGGGGTGCCGATAACCAGCTTGCCACCAGGCCGCAGCACGCGCCGCATCTCGGAGAAGAGCATTTCATCGTAGGGGATATGTTCAATCACCTGTGAGTTGATCACGCAGTCGAAGCTTTCGTCCTTGAAGGGCAGGGCGAACGCCGAAGCGCGCAAAAGCGGAATGCCCAGGCGGCGCAGAAAGCGCATCTTACCCATGCTCAGATCCATGCCCACCGCGTTGTTAAGGCTCTGGATAATCATGCTCGAGCCGCAACCGATATCGAGGATCCGGTTCGAGCCGCGGGCCCAGAAGGTGGTGATCCGATGACGCCGTCGCTGCCAGTAGCGCTGCACCGGGATGAAGCTGTAGAAGGCGCGATCGTCGTAATCGGCCGAGGCAACCGAATTGCGCAAGCCCCAGAGCTTGAACGCCGCACGTCCAAGGTCGTATCCGAAGCGGACCAGGCGCGCATGGGAGCGGCCGCTCTCGCGGGGAAAGTAGGTAAACGGGACTTCAAAGATGCCGTAGCCCTGTGCGTAGGCTTTAACCAGGATTTCCTCCAGGACTTCGAAGTTGCGAGCCTCGAACACCATTCCCGCGACGACTTCGCGGCGGTAGAGGCGGAAACCGCTTGAAAGATCGTGCACCGGCATCGACAACAGACGCCGCATCCCGAAGTTAAGAGCCCGGCTGAGGAAGCTGCGCAGAAACGAGGTGTAGGCGACGCCGCCGCGCGTGTAGCGCGAGGCGATGATGACGTCGGCCTGGCCGCGTGCCCGCCAAAGCTTGGCTGCGAAGTCCGGTTCATGGGAGAGGTCGGCATCGAGCGTGAGCAGGTAATCACCACGCGCCTCGGCAAAGCCGGTTTCGAGCGCGCCGGCATAACCTGGCCGCCGCTCTCTTACCGCGCGGGCGCCGAGCGAGCGCGCAGTCTCCGCGGTGCCGTCGGTCGAACCGCCGTCAACCACGAGAATTTCGAATTCCAGATGAGCACGATCAAGCAGGGCACCCAGCCGCGGAATCAGTACGCGGAGGTTGTCGCTTTCGTTGACGACCGGAAGGATAACGGAAAGATCCATCGCACCCTGTCCATCTTTCTATTTGGAAAACCTCGCAAAGGGAACATGGGCGGCACACGCGCCCTTGCTCGCGCGCCGCACAGGCCGTACTCTTCTTTCTGGCGGGAATGAGGAGTGGGGTGGCTGCCGATGTACGTCCGCAGAATTGTAGGCTTCCGACAAATCACCGCGTTAGGTGCGGCCCTGATACTGCTTGCGGCGCCCGCGTTGGCGGCGCGCCTTCCCCGTCATGCCAGGGAACGTTCGCGCGCAAGCGAACCGCCGCCGGCCATGCCGCTCGATCAGATCCACGTATTGGGCAATCGCCCCGCGCCTTTCGCGCTTGATGCGCGGGCGGCGGAACTGGTCGATGTGCGTAGCGGCGCCGTGCTCTATGGGTATAAGGAGCACGAGCGGATGCAGCCGGCCAGTCTCGCCAAAATGATGACCTTTTACCTCGCGCTCGAGGCGCTGCGGCAAAAGCGGATTACGCTCGATACTCAGATGCCGGTAAGCGAAGCCGCGTGGCGGCTGTCGATGAACGATTCGGTATCCCGAATGTTTCTTCAGGTGGGTCAGCGCGTAGCCGTTCGTGACCTGCTTTATGGGTTGATGGTCTCGTCGGGGAACGATGCGGCCGTGGTGCTGTCCGAATATCTCGGCGGAAGTCAGGAAGCCTTCGCCGAAGCGATGAACAAAAAGGCTGGGCAACTTGGACTCACGGAGACGCATTTTACCAATCCTGACGGACTGCCTACGCCCGACGAATACACCACGGCGGCGGATATGGTGAAACTTGGGCGGGCGATCCTCGAGGGCTTTCCTGACGCGACTCAGTATACCGGCGCCAAGGAATTTACCTTTGACAAGATAGTCCAGCGGAATTTCAACACGCTGCTCTTTTATGACTCGCGGGTTAACGGGATAAAGACCGGCCATGTTGAGGAGGCCGGTTTCCATCTGGTTGCTTCCGCGCACTCCGGCGATATCGATCTGATCTCCGCCGTAATGGGCACTCCAAGCATGGAAAAGCGGCGTGTCGAGACCGACAAGCTGCTCGATTGGGCCTTTCGCACTTTTGCGACCGTGAAAGTCGACTGGCACAAGGCGATGCCATCCCAACTGCGTGTTTACAAGGGCGACGCTGACGAAGTCGCGATCGCGCCCGAGGGCGGAGTCTCGTATTTCACTGTCGACAAGGGCAAGGAGAACAAGGTAGCTCTGGTCGCCGACTTGCCGAAGAAACCGCTGATCGCGCCGCTAGCGAAGGGCGCTAAGGTTGGCCAGCTCACGGTGATGATCGAGGGCAAACCCGGGTCTTCGGTGCCAATCGTAACGCAGGCCGAGATCGGACAGGGCGGATTCTTCCACCGGATGGCGGATTCGATACGGCTTAAGCTCTAGCTACCGGCCCGGTATACGGTAAATGAAAAGGCTCCCCCCGTGTCAGGAGCGGAGAGAGCCTTTCCTTGAGTGGCGGAATCGTGATGCTCAGGCAGTGCGTTCCGCGACGAATTTCCCGATCACTTCCACGGCTTGCTGTCCCTCGGGGAGGAAGCTGGCGAAAAGCTGCCAGACGTGGATCATCTCGGGCCAGACCTCGAGCTTGACTTGAACGCCCGCGGCCCGGGCCCGATCGGCAAGGCGGTTCGAGTCGTCGAGCAATGTCTCGGCATCGCCGACCTGGATTAGCAGCGGCGGTAATCCCTTCAGGTCTGCGTACAGCGGGGCAGCCAGTGGCGTGCGTGGATCCTTGCCCTGCAAGTAGGCCTGGGCCATCCCGGTCAGACCTTCGCGCTGGACCACCGGGTCAGCCTTGGCCCGCGTTGTCATCGACTCGCCGATTCCCTCGAGGTCGACCCACGGCGACATGCAGACGCCGGCGGCCGGAAGCGGAAGCCCTGCCTCCCGAATCGCGACCAGAGTTGCCACTGTGAGTCCGCCCCCGGCTGAATCACCCGCGACGACGATCTTCGAGGGTTTGCAGCCCTGGCCGAGCAGCCAGCGGTAGGCCGCCACTGCGTCATCGACGGCGGCAGGAAAGGGATTCTCGGGCGCGAGGCGATAGTTAAGACCGAGCACGCGCGCCCGAGCCGATCGCGAAACGCGACCCATAAGATCGCGATGTGTCTTCACCGAGCCGATGACGTAGCCGCCGCCGTGCAGATAGAGCACGACTCGGTCGGCAGCGGCGCCCGGCGCGGTCACCCATTCGGAATCAACGCCGTTGGCGCTGACCCGTTCGCACTTGATATCCGGCGGGGGCGGTACAGCCATCTCCTCGAACACCGCGCGAAATTCCTGCGGGGTCTTCGGCTGCTTTTGCTGGATGCCTTTCATGGCGTCAATCGCCATCTGAAGCTGAGGGCTCGCCATCGCAAACGTCCTCCTGGTTGCAATTTGGTCCGCCGATGGTCATAGGCGTGACAATGAGAACCACCGGGCGAATTCGCCGCAGACTATCGCAAGGACAGCTGATTCGGCAAATTCGGCATGCCGGCGAGAGGCGGTGCAGCGGCAGAAGTCAACTGCTGCGCAACAGGCCGGCGAGGCCGGCGAACAACAGCGGAGTTATCGTCCACCCAGCGAGGATGTGAACCCACAGGTATAATCGCAGCATCCTGGCGGGAAGCGTCTCGCCGCCGAAGGGAACCCGCGGCCGACCCGCGGGGCTATGGCGCGGGTTAGGCCGCCAGTAGTTTCCCTGATGCAGTTCCACGACCGGCAGAAAATTTTCCAGCGAATAAATGAAACTGTTGAACGGTGGATAGTGAAGCGGCGGTCTGCCGGTTTTGACGAAAGTCTCATAGGCGCTCTCTTCCGTCGGAGTCATCAGCCGCGCCGTGTAGCCCCATCGGAAGAGTATGGCGCCCAACATTACGAACGAAAGAATCCACCACAGTGCTTGCAGCGGACGGTAGCCATAGCCAATCGTCCAGCGTAACGTGTAACGCCACAGGCGCGTGCCGAAGCTGCCGCCCCCGTACTCGGTGAGCGCGTTCTCGTGCGCGATCTCGACTACCGTCGCTCCCTCCGGCCTACCGTTATCGCGCAGCACCACCGCGAGCTGACGATAGGGCTGCGGCTGAACCCACATTGCACGCGGCTGGAGCCGCAGCCATTGGAGCCGGGTTGCAGAATCCGCAGGACCGCCGCTGATGGTGCCGTAGGTGAAACCGTTGAGGAAGAGGTTGCCGGGCGCAGGCCAGCTTGCGGCGTCGTCCCACAGTGCGCCGACATGGGCGTTGCTAAGATCGAGCTTGGTGTGAGGCGAAGTCTTTACATCGACCCAGTAGAGCGTGCCGCCAACGCTCGCGCGTTCCGCATTGAGGCCGTTTTCGCCTTTGCCAGTGAAGCGCGCATCGTTGAAGCTCAGGGATTGCCCGATCCTGCTCAGGCGGAAGTAGATCAATCCGCCGGTCGTGAACCCTTGGTGAAACAGGGCGTCGCCCGCGATCGCCGTTTCAACCACCGATAGCGGATTGCTACCATCGAAGTGGCCGCTGCTGCAATCAAGCGTGCCATCGATGGTCGAGCGAAAGACATTTACTTCGCCGTAATGGCCGTAACGCAATGAGATATCGCCGTTCACGATGGTTTGCTGGAGCGCGATTGGACCGGTCCAGCTCTTGCGCAAATCGATGCTTCTGATGTGCGCGAACGAGAGGTCGATGCCGTCCGGAATCGAGCAGGCTATGAACGTAAGCGGCAGGCTCACACTAAGATAAGAGAGATCCAGTTCGCCCGTAATCCGGGCGCCGGCGACCCCGATACCGCTTGGATGGACCAGCTTCGCGGCATCGGGGTTGGACAGCAGCCAAATGATGAGCGTTGCGCGAATCTTCCGATCATTGCCCCAAGTGTCGGCGGAGGCCGGATTATTGGGCGCAGCGTCGGGGTCCTGAACCGGGCCGGCCCACGCAACGTCGCGAGTTGGGGCAGTGCGCACCATGCGCAATTCGGCGAGGCTGAGCGGACCGAAGGCTGCCTGCGCCATTCGCTCGAGAGTATCGGCTGCAGTGGGATGGTTATCGCGGATCGGAGCCGCGCCTAACGAGCGTGGGAACGGTGCGGCGAGAAAGATGACCGTGAACGCCAGCAGAGCGAGCACAAACGGGCCCGCGGGCAAACCCGTGCTTGACCTAAACGCTCCCCGAACGCACCGCACGCCGACGCGGGCCCTATCTGAAGGCAGGTGCCACTTCCTCGGCAATAAGTTTCATATTCTGATCGATATCGTCGTGACGGCAGGCCCAGCTAATCATCACGGTGCGTGCGCCGGCGTCGACATATTCCTTCAGCCGTTTGCGGCAATCCTCGGGGTTGCCGTAAAGCGCGTAGCGTCCCGCGATCTTCGAGAAATCCTGAGCGTAATTCTTGCCCAGGGCCTTCGCGGCCTGCTCGCGGGCTTCGTCACGGTCGGGATAGACCGATGCGAAGATGAACAATCCCGGCCGGAATTTGCTCAAATCGCGGCCGGCTTCCTTACCGAATTGATAAATTTTTTCGAGACTCTCGTGCAGCATCTCTGGCGTGTACATGTATGGAAGCCAGCCGTCCGCATAGAGGGCCGCGCGCCTCATCGCGGGCTCCTTGCGCCCGGCGACCCAGATGGGCGGATGCGGCTTCTGCGTCGGCGACGGACTGACAGTTACGCCGGAGAACTTCGAATAGCGCCCCTCGAAAGTGACATTCTTTTCGGTCCATAACTTCGTAATCACTTCAAGCGCTTCGTTGCTGCGCGAACCGCGCTGCTTGACTGGCACGCCGCAGGCCTCGAATTCCTTGGGAAATTCGCCGCCCACGCCGATTCCCATGTGGTAGCGGCCGTCGGACGCGACGTCGAGCACCGAAGTCATTTTGGCGACGACCATCGGTGTGTACAGCGGTAGCAGCACCACCGTGCTCATCAATTTAATCCTGGTCGTTGCACCGGCTGCGACCGCCAGGTTGATCAGCGAATTCGGCACAGGTCCATGGAACATCATGTGCTCGCCGGACCCGAGGTAGTCATAGCCGAGGCTCTCGGCTCTCCGCGCGAATTCGGAAACTCCCTTGATTTCCGGCAATGCCGCGCCAAACTCGATTGCTGCCACTGGTATGCTCCTTCGCCTGTCGAACGATTCGGTCATGCCTGACTTGCCACGGCACGAACCTTTCGCCGTTTAGCATATTCGTCGGTGAAAGCCCTAGCACAACGCTCCTATGCCGCCCGCGAAATGAGCGGAGGGCGGGCGAAGCAGGCGGTGGTGGGGTAAAATCAAGACTGTGACCGACCTGCTTGAAGAGATTCGCCGGGCCGCGGCGCCATATGGCCTCAATCTGATCGCCTCGATTCCCGCGGCCAGTTATGACCGAGGAGCGCCGCCTACGATGCGCGCCGATTCGATTGACGCTCAAGCGCGATCGATCGTCGTGATCGGCAACGGCGGCGGCGCTCTATGGCACGCGTTGGCCGTACACGTCGCCCGTAACTCGGGATGGATGGAGCGCGAAAATCCGCTCGACGATTTTACCCGCGAAGCGATCGACGGCGCCGTAGTTACGGCGGCACGCGCGTCGGGCGCTCGATGCACCACGGTCTTTCCATTCGTGAATGGCGGCCCGACGCTCAACTTCATGGAAGCCGCGAAACTCGCGGGCCTGGCCGGACCCAGCATCATTGGCGTAGTGGTGAATCCCGTTTACGGCCCCTGGATCGCGTTTCGCGCAGCAATCCTGACGGACGCTGAAATTGACGCACCCGGCGCCGCGTGCGGTTTTGATCCCTGTCCGTCGTGCAGCACGCGAAGCTGCATCAGTGCATGCCCGGCCGGGGCGGTGGCGTTTCCGGCCGGATGGGACATACCGCGGTGCCTCACACATCGTGTCGAAGCCGAGCCGGATTGCGCGGCGTGTTGCCACGCGCGCATGGGATGCGTCCTTGGCCCGGAGCACCGCTATCCCGACGACGAACTTGTCTACCATCAGGAGCGCGCCTTGCGCGCGATGCGCCCGTATTATGACACGCACCTCCGCCCGAAGCGTTCGCGCTGATTCGGGCGATCGTGCGACAGTTCTGCCCTACCGCAAATGCTTTGCGACGGTGGTGGCGAAGTAGGTCAGGATCATGTCCGCGCCGGCGCGCTTGATCGCGGTGAGCACCTCGAGGGTTGCCCGCTCCTCGTCGAGCCAACCATTGATGCCGGCCGCGCGGATCATCGAATACTCGCCCGAGACGTTGTAGGCCGCTACCGGTACGTTGAACTCGTGCTTGGCGCGGTAGATCAGGTCGAGATAGGGCAGAGCCGGCTTGACCATTACGATGTCGGCGCCTTCTTCGAGGTCGAGTGCGATTTCGCGCATCGCCTCGTCGCCATTGGGAGGATCCATCTGATATGAACGGCGATCGCCGAACTGGGGCGCGGATTCCGCGGCCTCACGAAACGGCCCGTAGAAGGCCGACGCAAACTTTGCCGAGTACGCCATGATTGGAATATGGCTGAAACCTTCCTCGTCGAATGCCGTGCGAATCGCACCGACCCTTCCGTCCATCATGTCCGACGGCGCAACCATGTCGGCGCCCGCACGCACGTGCGACAGTGCCTCGCGCACCAATAGTTCCAGGGTCGCGTCGTTGTCCACATCGTTGCCCGCTATCACACCACAATGGCCGTGGTCGGTGTATTCGCACATGCAGACGTCGGTGATTACGGCGAGGCCCGGTACTTGTTCCTTGATCTCGCGGATCGCGCGCTGCACTTCGCCCTGATCGTTCCAGGCGGAGCTGCCTTGCGGATCCTTATGGGCCGGGATGCCGAAGAGGATTATCGCCGGGACGCCGGCGGTGTGGGTCTCGCGCGCCTCGCGCACCACATGATCCACCGACATCTGGGAAACACCGGGCATCGCGCCCACCGCTTTCCTGACGTCGCGTCCCGGACAGACGAAATAGGGTTGAATAAAATCGTCGGGCGACAGGTGCGTCTCGCGCACCATCCGGCGAATCGTTTCGTTGCGGCGCAGCCGCCGCGGCCGATTGATCGGAAATGCCATCAGGGTCCTCCCCCAGCGCGGGACTTGACCGATTATATTATCGATGCCGCCATGCGAACAGCGCCGTTGCGCTCAGCCGCGAGGCTGGAAGTGCGTGACGATCGCGTCGAGCAACGCATCCACCGTATAGTCCTTCGGCGACACTACGACTTCGAAACCCTCGCGTCGTGCAGTCTGTGCGGTAATCGGACCAATCACGGCTGTTTTCAACCCTTGCGGAAATTTGCCGGCCAGATCACAGAAATTCGTCACCGTGCTGGAACTGGTAAAGGTCACCAGGTCGATAGCGCCAGCCGCGGCCAACTCGCGAATACGGGCGCTATCCGCTTGCGCCGGCTTGACGGTGCGGTAGGCCGAGGCAACCGCTACTTCGGCGGCGCCTTTTGCGCGGAGCAGTTGCGGCAGTATCTCCCGCGCGACGGCGGCTCGCGGAATCAGGATGCGCGCGCCGGCGATCTTCGTCGCGCCAATCGCGCCGATCAGCTCTTCAGCGCGATATTCCTTCGGTGTGGCCGCGACGTTCAGTCCATACCTGCGGATGCGCGCAGCGGTCGCCGGTCCGATCGCCGCGATCGAGGCCTTTCCCAATTCGCGGATATCGCGCGCCAGTGTCTGGAGCCGGCCGATGAAGGCCTCGACGCCCGTAGCGCTGGTGAACACGATCCAATCCCAGGTGCCGAGCTTCGCGATCGCGCCGTCGAGCCCTGCGTAGCTTTCGGGCGGAGCAGTTTCGATGGTCGGGAATTCGATTGCTTCGGCGCCAAGGGCGCGCAGGCGTTCGGCCAGCTTCGCCGCATTGGCGGCCGCGCGGGTGACGACGATCCGGCGCCCGAACAGCGGCAGCTTTTCAAACCATCGCAGATTGGTGCGCAGGCGGGCGCATTCGCCCACCACGATCACGGCGGGCGCACCAATGCCGGCACGAATAGCTTCTTCCGCGAGCGTGTCGATCGTCGCGAGCGCGGTCCGCTGCGCCGCCGTCGTCCCCCACTGGATCGCTGCGGCGGGAGTCCGTGCTGGCAGCCCAGCGCTTACGAGACGCTCGAGGTTGGCGCGCATTCGCGCCGTCGACATCAGGATAACGAGGGTGCCGTCGCGCGCGGACCGCGCAATTTCGTCCCATCGCGTCGCCGCCAACGGATTTTTCTCAAAATCCTCGTGGCCCGTCAGGAAGGTGACGAACGACGCGTGTTCGCGATGGGTCAGCGGTATTCCCGCGAATGCGGGCGCGGCTATCGCGGAGGTTACCCCGGGCACGATATCGAATTGCACGTCCGCAGCTGCCAGCGCTTCGGCTTCTTCGCCGCCGCGCCCGAAAACGAACGGGTCGCCACCCTTGAGCCGCACCACGACCTTTCCGGCGCGCGCCTGCTCAATCAGGATTTGATTGATTTCCTCTTGATCGAATTCGCGACCGACTCCGCCCCGCTTTCCGGCGAAGATAATTTCGGTGCCTGCGGTAGCCAGCATGAGCACCTCGGGACTGACCAGAGAATCGTGGACCACCACCTGCGCACTCCGCATCACCGCAGCCGCACGGAGCGTGATCAGATCGGGTGCACCCGGTCCGGCGCCGACCAGATAGACTCTGCCCGCTCGCTTATTCACCGCTGATCATTTCAGACGCGCCTTGCGCGATCATCCGGCGGCCGAGGGTGGCCCCCAGCTCGGCCGCTGCTTTCGAAGCTGCGCCGTGATCTTCGGAGCCAGGTGCTTGGTTAATTTCCTGAGGCGCCGCGATCGCGTCAGCGAGACTCCTGTTTCCATCCACGCTGAACAGCAGTGCGCGCAGGTGCAACAAATCGCCTTCGACGGTTCCCTTTACTCCGACCGGCGAGACGCAGGAGGCGCCAAGCGTTGCCAGAAAAGAACGTTCCGCCGTGACTTCCGCCATCGCGCGCACGTCGTTGAGCGTGCGAACCGCGTCGTCCAGTTCGTCCGACGCGCAGATCCGGCTCGCGGCCAGTGCTTCGATCGCGAGCGCCCCCTGTCCGCCGGCCGGCACGAAGTCACCTTCGTCCAGCTCGACAAAGTTTGTACTGCCGCGCCGGCCAAGCCGGATGAGCCCGGCCATCGCGAGAATAATCGCGTCGAAGTCGCCAGCAAAAAGCCGTTTGAGCCGGGTATCGACGTTGCCGCGCAGCGCCGTTACGGTGAGATCCGGACGTAAACGCAAAGCCTCCAGCCGCCGCCGCGGTGACGAGGTCCCGAGCCGCGCACTCTCCGCCAGCGAGTTCCATCCTTCGCCGGTGCGCGTGACCAGCGCGTCGCGCGGATTTTCCCGGGCAGGTACCGCCGCGATGCGATAGGGCGCGGGTAGCACTGCTGGAAGGTCCTTCATCGAATGGACCGCGATATCGATCCGGCCGCTGCTAAGGGCTTGTTCCAGCTCCCGGATAAACAGGCCCTTACCCCCGGCCTGAGCTAAGGACCCTGTGTGCATGCGGTCGCCGGTCGTGCTTATCGGAACGATTTCAGCATTGAGCCCGCTGACGATTCGTTCAAGGCAGCCCCTGATCAACTCGGCCTGCGCCATCGCTAGCGCGCTCGGGCGCGACCCGATACGAAGTGCGAGGGGCATTACGCTTTGCCCGGCACGTGCATCAGAGATCCTCGTCGTCCTCTCCGTCGCCCGGCAGCGCCAGGGCGTCGGTGCCTGCGGTGCCCAGCAGGCGTCGCGCAATTTCGGCGGTATAGAGCCCGTCCGCGCCCGGCGCCTCGCGCAGGCCCGAAAGTATCCGGTGCAGCAGCTTGTTGACGATGCCGCGGGTCAGTGCCTCGATCTGTTGGCGTGCTTCCGGCTCGAGGCCGGCGAGCCAGACGCGATGTCGAGCGAGTTCGCCATCGCGCAGTTGTTCGATACTGGAGCGAATCTCCTTGATCGCCGGTACCAGATCGAGTCCGTCGAGCCACTTCATGAACGAGTCGACCTCGAGTTCGACGATGGTCTCAGCCTTCTGCGCCTCGCGTTCACGCTCCTCGCGCGACTCGAGCACCACCGAGCTCAGGTCGTCGATATCGTAGAGGTAGGCGTTTTCAGTCGTGTTAAGCCGTTCGTCGAAATTGCGCGGCACGCCGAGATCGATCAAAAACATCGGCCGGTAGCGCCGCTCGCGCACGACCGTCTCGAACTCTTCGGGGCCGAGGACCGGCCGGGTCACGGCCAGCGATCCGATTACGATGTCGGCCAGCTTCAGATACGGTTTGTAATTGTCGAAGGGTACCGCGGTGCCGCCCAATTGGCGCGCGAGCGCGACAGCGTTGTCGAAGGTGCGGCTGGTGATCAAGAGCGATTCGATGCCCAGGCGCTTGAGATTGCGCGCCGTCATCTCAGCCATTTTTCCAGCCCCCATCAACATCACGGTCTTGTTGCTCAGCGTGTCGAAAATCTTGCCCGCCAGGCTTACCGCTGCCGAGCTCACTGAGACCGCGCCATGGCCGATGAGCGTCGCCTTGCGCACGCGCTTGGCCACCGAGAACGCCTTGTGGAACGCGCGATGAAGTACGAGCCCGGTGCTGCCTGCCGCGGCCGCCTGCGCGTACGCAACTTTGATTTGGCCGAGAATCTGCGCCTCTCCGACTACCATCGAATCGAGGCTGGCCGCCACACGAAACAGATGGCGGGCCGCGGCGCGAGCGTCATAGCGGTAAAGCGCCGGTGTGAATGCCGAAGCCTCTACCGCGCGATCGGCCGCGAAGAACTCA
>Ga0187771_10001078_pt1 | contig 17926 bp, 16 predicted proteins | sample 0116_SJ02_MP15_1_FD_133139 | JGI IMG/M metagenome (GOLD analysis project Ga0187771, IMG submission 133139) | Tropical peat soil microbial communities from peatlands in Department of Meta, Colombia - 0116_SJ02_MP15_10_MG | ecosystem: Environmental > Terrestrial > Soil > Wetlands > Peat | place...
AAAAGCCGCTCCACGGCCACGGCCGGAGAGCGGCTTTTTTTCTCCGCCGGCCTGCTCCTATTCCACGTCGTTCGTCTGGCGGCGCACTCCCATCAGGTATGCAACCACGAAATCCTCCAGAGCACCATCCAGCACGGCGTCCGGATTGCCGGACTCCACCCCGGTCCGCAGGTCCTTGACCATTTTGTAGGGATGCAGCACGTAGGAACGGATCTGGCTTCCCCAGCCGATGTCCTTTTTCTCCGCGGCGATCTCGGAAGCCTTGACGTTCCTCTCCTCCACTTCCCGCTCGTACAACTTGGCCCGCAGCACCTTCATGGCGGTGGCCCGGTTGAGAATCTGGCTCCGCTCGCTTTGGCAGGCCACCACAATGCCTGTCGGCAGGTGGGTTATCCGTACTGCCGAGTCCGTGGTGTTGACGTGCTGGCCGCCGGCGCCGCTGGAACGGTATGTGTCCACCCGGAGGTCGGAGTCGGCGATCTTGATGCTGATATCCTCTTCCTCTATCTCGGGAAAGGCATATACCGAGGCAAATGAGGTATGGCGGCGGGCATTGCTGTCAAAGGGGGAGATGCGCACCAGGCGGTGGATGCCCGCTTCGGCCTTGAGATGGCCGTAGGCGTACTCGCCGCTGACGCTGAAGGTGGCTGATTTGAGACCTGCCTCGTCTCCGGCCTGGTAATCGGTGATGGTGGTTTTCCACCCCTTTTTCTCGCAGTAGCGCAGGTACATGCGCAGCAACATCTCGGCCCAGTCCTGGGATTCCGTTCCGCCGGCCCCGGGATTGATGGAAAGGTAGCAGGAGTTGCGGTCATGGCTCCCGGAGAGCATGCGCCGGAACTCGGCTGCCTCGATGCCCTCCTTGAGGCGCCGGTTCATCTCCGCAACCTCGGCAAGGGTCGCCTCATCCTGGGCCTCCTCCCCAAGCTCGATCATTACTTGTATATCTTCCAACTGCCGGACGAGCGTGTCCCAGTTCTGGAGGAGTTTTTCCAGGGAGGTGCGCTTGCGGAGGACCTCCTGGGATTTGTCCGCTGCATCCCAGAAACCGGGCGCAGCAATCTGGGCCTCTATCTCCTGGAGCGATTCCCGTTTGACGTCTATGTCAAAGAGACCCCCGAAGCTTGGCGATACGTTCTTCAAAGTCCTTCACATTGGCTACTTCTTCACGAAACATGTTGTTACACTCCTTGGTGGTGGTTATTTTGCCCGAAATCGCGGCCTTCTGGCTTTTCACGCCTGAGCCGGGCAAAGAGCGTCACTCCTATGGTCAGGATAACACACAACCGGGCCGGCGAGTCGCCTATTTTCAGATACAAGGAGTTCCCGCTGCCCGGCTTGATCTCGCTGGTCCGGAAATCCTCCTGAAAGAGGTTGCTCATGGTTCGGATATGGCCGTTCTGGTCTATAACGGCGGTTATGCCGGTGTTGGCGGCCCGGAGCAGCGGCGTGCGGGTTTCCACGGCGCGGAACACGGCGATGGAGAAGTGCTGGAAGGGGGCCGACGAACGTCCGTACCACGCATCGTTGGTGATGTTCACCAGGATACGCGCGCCGTTACGCACATATTCCCGGGCCAGTTCCGGGAATATCCCTTCGTAACAGACCAGAATGCCCGCCCTGGTCCGGCCGACGTCAAGCGGAACAATGCATGCGCCGGGGGAGAAGTCGCCTATCCCCACCACCAGTTTGTCGACGAAAGGGAGCAGGCGCTTGAACGGCACGTATTCGCCAAAGGGGACCAGATGCAATTTGTCCCCCCTGGCAATGGTCTCGCCGCTGGAGGCGACGACAAAGGCGCTGTTGAGAAAGGTGCGGACGTTGTCGCGGAGTTCGTGGGCCGGGCTGCCGAAAAGTATGTACGTGTTGAGTTCCCGCGCCAGGGTGCGAATCCGTGCCGCCTGTCGGGGCTGGTCCTGAAAGAAGAACGGAACGGCGCTCTCCGGCCAGACCACCAGGTCGATACCCCCACGGGCGGCCTCGCGGGTGAGCCGCTCGTAGATTGCCATGGTCTGCTCCTGATAGTCCGGGCTCCACTTGACATCCTGGTCGATATTTCCTTGGATCAGCGCTACCCTGAACGCCTGGCCCGGAGCCGGGTCCCCCTCGTTCAGACGGCTGAATCCGTAGAAAAGGGTGGCAGTGAACAACACCAGGAGCAACAAGGCGCTTTTGGCGGGGTAGGGAACCCCGGACCCGGAAACCGCCCGCAGCACCCGGTACAGGACCGCATTGGTCAGTACAATCAAAAACGTGATGCCGTAGACGCCGGCCAGGTCCGCAATCTGTATCAAGGGGAGGATCCGGTACTGGGAGTGTCCCAGCATGGCCCAGGGAAAGCCCGAGAGCAGGAAAGAACGGAAAAAGTCAAGTGCCACCCACGCCACCGGTAGGGTGAAGACTTGCTTGACCCCGGCCGATTCCCCGTAGCGGACGATAAGGGTGGCCAAGCCGTAAAACAAGGCCAGCCAGGCCGCCAGTGAGAGGTGGAGCGGGATGCTGGCCGCCCAGGGGAGATGGCCGTAGCGGGTGACAACAATATTGATCCAGGAGAGGATGATGGCGTAGGATGTCAGGCCGCAGGTAAAACCCAATCGGAACGCCTGGCGCAGGGAGACCCGTTCCAGGGAGATCAGGAGTGGTATCAGGGCGATCCAGGCCAGCAGGGAGAGCCCTGCCGTAGGAAAAGAGAAGGCGATCAGAGCCCCGGAGACCATGGCCAGGAATCCCTGCCGGTCAAAGAACTCCGTCAGGCAGATACGCGGGGTCTGAAGAATCACTCGCCACCCTGTTCTTTACCGGCAACGGCGTCCAGGCGTGCGATGAGAACCCGCTTTGCCTTGCGCTCGTCGGCATCCAGAATGGTGAGATGCAGGCCGGAACCGTCGATCTTGTCGCCGATGGCCGGAATCTTGCCGGTGAGGTGGAAGATCAGGCCGCCGACGGTATCGAACTTGTCCCGCTCGATCTCCACGTCGAAGTAGTCCTCAAGATCTTCCACTGGCATGCGGGCATCGGCGGTGATCGATCCGTCGGCGTTGACGGTGAAGAGCGCTTCCTCCCGGTCGAATTCGTCCTGAATGTCGCCCACGATCTGTTCAAGCAAATCTTCAATGGTGATGAGCCCGGAGGTGCCGCCGTATTCGTCGATGACAATGGCCAGGTGAACCCGTTTGCGTTTGAACTCCTGGAGAAGCTGCTCCAGATTTTTTGTTTCGGGGATAAAGTAGGGGGGACGTGCTATGGCGCGCACCTGGAGCTGCTCCCTGCCGTCGCTCCAGAATTTCAGCAGATCCTTGGCATAGATCAGGCCGGTGATATTGTCGATGGTGTTCTCATAGACCGGGATACGGGAATGGCCGCAGGCAATGATGGTTTCCAGGATCTCGGGGATGGTGGCTTCCGCGGACACACAGGCCATATCGGTGCGGGGGACCATGATCTCGCGCACCACCGTTGTTCTCAGGGAGAAAATCGAGCGGATCATTTCGCTCTCTTCCTCGTTGACCAAACCCTCTTCTTCGCTGGCTTCGATAAGGTCGTGAATCTCGTCTTCGGTGATTTTTTTGCGTCCGGTCATGAACCGGCTCACCAATTCGATGAACCCGGACTTTTTACTGCCGCCCTCTTCCAATTCTTTTTCCTCCTTTTGCAGGTTGCCGAAAATGTATGGTCAACAACAAATCATGTCCCGAAAAATTTGAACAACAGCAGAACGACCAGGGTAATCCCCGTCCCGAGGCACGAACCCATCACCACCTCGCCCATGGTGTGGATGCGCATGAACAGCCGGGAGTGGCTGACCATCAACGCCAGGATGACGGTCAGCAGCGAAATGAGCGGATCGCGGGAGTTGAGCGATGCCGCAGTGGCTATGGAAAAAGCGATTGCGGCATGGCCGCTGGGGGCCCCGCCGTGCAGGGGGCTTCCCGTACCGGACATGCTTTTGAGCATGATCACGACGATCAGGACAATCAGGATTGAGACCACGGTGCCAATATCCGAAGATGTGCCGAACATTGCCAGAACCTCCCCGTAGAGCGGCAGGATATATTTGGCCAGGATCAGGTAGCCCATGATCGCGGCCCCGCATGCTGCGACCAGCACTGCTCCTGCTGCGGTATCCTTCGCAATTTTTGCCAGGTGGCTGTAGCCGGGCGAAACGAGGTCCACCACCGCCTCCACCGCAGTGTTGAGCAGTTCGGCAAAGAGCACGAACAGGATCGAGATTGCCAGCAGGGCAAACTCCAAAGGATTCACCTTCAGGAAGAGCGCCAGAAGGAGCACCACCGCAGCGGCAATGAAGTGGTTGCGCATATGCCGTTCGGTGCGGGCTGCGTGGATGATCCCCTCGATGGCGCAGTTGACCGAGTCGATGAACCGCTCCGGTTTTACGGGTTCAGTAACCCTTCCTTCTTCAGAAGATTGAATAATTCCCTCTCCTTTTTTTCCATGCGCACGGCCTCGGCTTCGCCGCTTCGTTCGTGGTCATAACCGCAGAGGTGCAGAATGCCGTGCAACAGCAGAAAACTCAATCGCGCAAAGGTCTCCATGTCTCCTGCAGCAGCCTCACGGGCGGCGGTATCCGCCGAGATGACCACATCACCCAGGGCGTGGGGCGCTATGCCGGCGCATTCCCCTTCCTGGAGCGGAAAGGATATGACATTCGTGGGGCGGTCCTTTGCCAGATATTCCCGGTTGATGGCGCGGATGGTCCGGTCGCCGACGATGGAGATGGACAGCTCGGTCTCCTCAGGACATGCCAAGGCGTTTAAGATCCTCTCCGCCACTTTTCTTAGCCGGGATGCCATGATCCGGTGCCGCCTCTGGCGGTTGTTCAGCTGTATGAGCACTTGTTGCGTCTCCGTTTCCCGGCTTGCCTTGTTCGCCGGAGATAGCTTTCAGTTCGGCTTTTTTCTGTCCCATGCCGCCCTTATGGACCGGTTCGGGGTAATCGATCCGGTGATGGAATATGCCGTTCAGGATGCGGTTGAAACACCGCGCGATCTCATGGAGGTTCTTGAGGGTCAGTTCGCACTCCTCAAGCTGGCCGTCGATAAAGATATTGTTGATGATCTTCTGCACCATCCCCTGGATGCGGTCGGGAGTTGGATTGACCAGGGTGCGGGAAGCAGCCTCGACGCAATCCGCCAGCATGACAATGCCGGCCTCCCGGGTCTGGGGTTTGGGGCCGGGGTAGCGGAAGTCTTTCTCTTCCACCGTTTGGCCGCTCGCCTCGGCCTGGGTCTTGGCCCGATCGTAAAAGAATTTGATCAGCCCGGTGCCGTGGTGCTGGCGAATGATATCGATGATCGGTTGCCCCAGCCGTTTTTCCCTGGCCAGTTCGGCTCCCTCCTTGATGTGGGATATCAGGATCAGGGCGCTCATGCTGGGAGTCAGTTTGTCGTGGCGGTTGTCTTCGTCTCCCAGGTTTTCGATGAAATAGAGTGGTTTGGATATCTTGCCGATGTCGTGGTAATAGGCGGCAACCCGTGCCAGAAGAGGGTTGGCGTTGATTGACTCGGCTGCGGACTCCACCAGGTTGCCCACCACCACACTATGGTGATAGGTCCCCGGGGCTCTTACCATCAAATCCCGCAGTATGGGGGAGTTAAGGTTGGCCAACTCCAGGAGCTTGATGTCGGTGGTGTAGTGGAACAGCGTCTCGATGAGCGGGATGAAGCCGGAAACGAGGCCGGCGCTCAACACGCCGCTTACCAGGGCGAAAAAAAACACATATATCGTCTGCAAGCTGAACAGAGTGGCGCTCGAGGTCTGAAAAGCCAGGGCCATGGCAAGGTTGACAACCGAAACCTTCAGGCCTGCGGTGTAGATGGTGCTTCGGTCCGAGCATTGGCGTACGCCGTGGGCACCGACGATACTCCCGAGCATGGCATAGATCACGACCGTCATGTTGCTGTCGAACATGATGCCCAGGAGGGGCGCCAGGATCGCGCAGTATACGAGAGCCACTTCGGAATTGATAAAGATCCGCACAATCATCGGGCCGGCGGCAAAAGGAAACAGGTAGAAAAAGGAGCTGGCGTCGATGTCCGGGAAGACGGGGCCGATATTGTGGGCGATCAGGAGCGCAATCTTGAAGAACATGAAGCTGCCGGTGATCAGAAGCGAGATGATCAGGATGTCCTTGTTGGTCGGGTTGAACTTGCGGATGTTTTTCAGGGCGAAACGGTACGGGAAATAGAACAGCACCACGATCAGGGCAAAGAGGCCTGCAGCCGCGGCCAGGCGGTTGCCGTTGCGGTTTTCCTGAAAGATCGTTTGCAGCTTGTGGGCCTGTTCGGGGCTGATCCGTTCGCCGACCCTGACGATCATCTCTCCTTTCTGGACCTTGAAAAGCACCGGCCTGACGGTTTCCATTGCCGTCTTGGCACGCGCCTCCGATGCCTCGCGATTATAGAAAAGGTTCGGCAGAAGGATGCGGGCGATCACCCCCGAGATTCTCTCCCCGTCGCTGCGGTCGTTGAGGCCCGAAAGCCGCCAGTCGGCAACCATACGGCGGGCTTCCCTGATCTCGGTGAAGTCGGTGGCGTCGTTGCCTCCTTCGACCACCTGGCCATTGTCATTGATCAATTCCATGCCGCGCCGGAAGTCGGTCTGGAATGCCTTGCCGTCGAGAACGATCCGGCGCCGGTACAAGTCGTTCAGCATACGGCCGGCGTCTGCCAGAAATACCCGGTCCGCGGTAATGCGGGTAAAAGCGCGGATATCCGCCTCGCTCAACTCCGTGTCCAGGAGCGGGGCGAGCAGGGTGCGCCACTCGTCTGTATCTTTCCGGTTTTTGGCAGCTCGTTCCCTGCGGATTGCCGCCATGGCCTGTTCGAGCTTGCCGATGATATAGGTGGGGACGCGGTCGCTCAGGTTATATATGACGGGCGCATTGTTGGCAGCCTCCTTGCGGTGCTGTTCAGTCAGGGCGCGGTCTTCGACGAAGTAATCCAGGGGGGCGCGGATATCGGAGGTGGCGATGTCGCCGGCCTTGAATTCGGCTGAGCGGAAAGTCCGGCCGGGGAGCAGGATGAGCGTCAGCAGGAAGGCGGTCATAATGAGTAGAATAAATCTGTTGCGGCGCGCCGTTCGAGGGTTGGAAAACCACCTCACCATCAGGTCAAGGAGGTTTGATCCCAACTTGGTCAGATATGTCAGTGTGTTTTGGCCCTGATTTTTGGCAGGTTGCTCAGGCATAAGGGGTTGATGATCCGGCAAGGCGCCGCTCTGCGGCCCATACCATATAAGTATTTGAAATAAAATTTAAATATACCCTGCACAGACAACACTGTCAATAATGCACTTGAGGCGGGGTGAAATCGGGCCGCAATTCATACCTCGCAGATATGGGCGCCCGCAATTTCCACATCCGGCCACCCCTCGTAAATCCATTCCTCGATGCGTTCCAGCACCTGCCGGGCAATGATCTTGTCAGGGCTGACCGTTACAAACGCCAGCACCGCCGCGCCCGGCAGATCCTGGCGGTCAACCTCGGAGCAGGCCGTGTTGAAGCGGTTGCGGCAGCGCCCCAGTATGCTTTTGACAATGCCGCGCTTCTCTTTGAGGGAATGGGCGGGCAGATTCAGGTGGAGTTCCAGGCAGTAGATGAACATGTTTTTTGATTCTCTCCGTACGGATGATTCAGTCCTCGATCAAATTGGCTCCGCACTTGGGGCAGCGGCGCAGGCGGCACCACGACGAGTAGAATGCCTGGGCCAGTGCAGTCTCGCAGTTGGGGCAGCGAAAAACGTTCCGGGCGGTTAAGATGACCACCAGTAGGCTGGCGAGCTTCAGCAGATTGGCAGGGAAGGCCACTTGCCCGCCTGCCGGGGCGGTCAGACGGAAGACGACAACCAGCGCCACCGTGATTGCCAGCAGCCTGAAGTACAGTTTTTTTCTTTTTTTGTATTTTCTCTGTATCTCATCCATTGTTCAAAACCCGAATCTCAAACCGAGAACGATACTGTGATTGAGATAATCCATCTTGAAGGCCGGCCCGTTGACCTCGCTGAACCTGGGACGGGTGCTGCTGAAAAAACGGTAGCCCAGGTCCAGGCTCAACCGCTCCGTCAGTGCATAATCGATCCCCAGGCCTAACTGGTAGGCCAGGGCCAGAGCCCAATCGCTGCTCAGGGGTTCGCCGGTCACGGTAACGTCCGATGTCCCGATACGGACTGCGCCGAGGCCGGCCCCTGCATAGGGCGACCATGACCGGTCCTCGTCGTGAAAGACGCCGTAGAAGTTGAACAGGAGGCTATCCGCTGTCAGGCTGCCGCCTGCCGGGACGGCCCCGTCCGCAAACCTGGCCTTGTCGAGCCGGTTGCTGCGGTGGCTGTATTCAAGCTCCATGCGTCCCTCGCCCGCGGGGTTGCCCGGTTCCAGGTCCCAGCCGACCACGGCGCTCCCCAACAGGCCGGGGTTGAACCTGAGGTCGAATTCCCCGAGGCTGTCGTTGCACGTGGCGGTCATCAGGGCATTGCCGCCCAGGAAGGCCCCTGCATAGGGGCCTGAATGCATGGCTCAGGCCGGCCCCCGGAGCAGAAGCGGCAGGCAGAGGGCGACTATCATCCGGATTATGTGTCGCATGTTGTTCCTTCCTGGCTAAACTTGCAAGTCTTCTGTTTCCCGTGACGGTGCCGCGGCAGCCGGTCCAACGACATTTTACTGAACTTTGAGCGTTACGATGGAAGTCTGGCCGCCGAAGGTTGCGGTCAGGTCCGTTGTACCGCTACTGACCCCCACAACCTGGCCGGGCTGGTTCAAGGGGTCGGGCAGGATGGCGATGTTCCCGTCGCCGGTTGCCCATGTCACGTCCGTGGTAATATCCGCGGTGGCGCCATCGCTATAAGTGGCTGTCACGGTGAACGGGGTTTGATTGCCGGCGGTTATGCTCACCGTGCCGCCGGGGACAATGATGAAGCTGCTGAGGGTGCGCGTGCTGACCGAAACCGGGACGGGATTTGTCAGGAACAGGTTGCCGAAGGAGGCGGTGATGGTGGTTGCGCCGGTGGCCACGCCGGTGATCCGTTCTCCGGTCGGGCCGGCCGTGCCGACCGCGGCGATGGCAGGTGCATTGGAACCCCAGGAGACATTGGCCGTCACATTCTGGTTCGTGCCATCATTGAAGTAGGCGGTCGCCGTCAGTCTGCCGCTGGTCCCGGCCGTCAGGGCCAGTCCGGTCGAGGGCGTGACCGTAAAGGTCGTGAGCCGTGGATTGGTCACCGTCAGAAAGGCTGTAGAGCTCTGGCCGGCAGGTCCGGGGGAGGCGGCCGTGATGGTGGTGGTGCCGGGCGTTAATCCCCTGATCAACAGCCGGTTTGGAGATATCGTCGTTATGTTGGCGAAGGCTGGATTGGCAATCGTCCATGTGAGTGCCCCGGTGATGTCCCGCGCAATGCCGTTGCCGAAGGCGCCGGTCACGTTGATGGGGATGGAAGTGCCGTTGACCACGGTCACGTTGGCCAGTGCCGGGAAGCTGGCCAGGGTGCCGCCGGTTACGTTGAGCGTGGCTGTGCCGCTGATGTTGCCCAAGGTGGCGGTGATGCCGGTGGTTCCCTGGGCGATGGTCCGGGTAACGCCGGTGCTGTCGGGGTTCGGAGCCACGCTGGCATTGGACGAGGTCCAGGCAACCTGGCTGGTGATGTCCGGGGTCGTGCCGTCCGAATAGGTGCCGGTTGCTGTAAAGGTCACGGTAGACAGACTCAGGACCGAGGTATCGGGTGTCGTGACCGCAATGGATTGCAATACCGGTACCGTAACGGTGAGTACCGTGAAGCCGCTGACTCCGCCGAAAGCGGCGCTAATATCCGTGGCGCCGGCCGCCAGGGCCTGCGCCAGGCCGCCATTAGTGTTGCTGCCGGCTGCATTGCCGATGGTCGCCACCGCCGTGTTGCCGGAGGTCCAGGTGGCGTCGAAGGTGATGTCCTGGGCGGTTCCATCCGAGAAGGCGCCGGTTGCCGTGAACTGCTGGGACAGGCCTGAGGCGATGGTCGGGTTTGCAGGGGTGATTGTTACGGCGGAGACGGTGGCCGAACTTACTGTCAGCTTGAAGTCGGCCGATATGTTTCCCATGGTTGCGGTCAGGACGGCGCTACCCGGAGCCAGGCCGGTGACCCGGTTGGGGGCTGTCGTGGTCACGAAGTTGGCCACGGTGGCGCCATTGCTCGTCCAGGTTACCTCGTTGCTGATGTCGCGGGCAAACTGGCCCGAGTAGTTGCCGGTCGCCGTAAGTTGTACGGAGGTCCCCCGGGCGATGGTCGAGTAAACCGCACTGATCGTGATGGAGGTGAGAGGGGTGAGAGTGTTCGGCCGGGATGCACTTCCGCTCCATCCGCAGCCGGACAGCAGCATTGCCATAACAACCCCTGGCCAGAGCAGGTTGCGCATAAACTTACCTCCCGTTTATAACTTTCCTCATCCCGTGTGCTCGATTCCTGTGCCGAGCGCGATGGTCCTGCGCGGCTTGAATAGTACCGGGCAACAAGGAAGAACCCGGGCCCGCGGCGACTGGTACCTTTACTGACGTGAACAAGAGGGAAAATGTTTCATGAGACAACTCGTTCGACCAACTCGGGGGAAAGGTGTTGCAAAACGTCAACTCAGAAGTTTTGAGCGCAGGATCAGTATCCCCAACGCATACGAGACCTTGCGGCACAACTGGGCAGTTACGGACGGATTCAACAACTCCGACAGATCGCACACGAGAACGGCGATAACCCTCTCCTGGAGGAAAACGGGAAAAAAAGCCGAACGCTCTGCGGTGCTGTTGAGCTTTTGCAGGAGCAGTTTTGTCTCTGCAGACGCGGGGCTGCCCAGATAGGGCTTGCCGGTTATGGCACATTGCTGCAATTCCGGCAATGTCGTCATGGGCGCAGAAAAGGCTTCGAAATCGCGGATATTCTTGCGCTTCGAGCTGGCTTTCCAGCCATGGGCAACCCCATCTTTGATGATCACGAGGGCAACGGTTTCGGACGAGTTGGCCATAAAGTCCAGAACCGTCTTTGCCACGTCATCCCGCGATGTGGCATGGCTGAGTTGCCTGACGGCATCGGACAGCGACAGCGGCGCATCTCCACTATCCGGCACACCCTTGAAAAAATCATCATATGTCCAGTCAGGCCCTCCGTCCCGGGTTACATCACCGAGGCTCTTCCATTCCACTCCGTCAATTATGACCGGCGCAGCTTTTTCACAGGCCTTCGCTGCGACGGGGGGAGCTTCCGTGGCGCCAGCGCCCGCATATTTCGGGAGGAACCTGCCGGGGCGCTGTATGCCGAACATCTGTTCGAGAAAAATGTCGATGGCATAGCCGGAGACTGCCACCGGTTCTATTTTCCGGCCGAGAGCATGCTCAATTTCAGCATGTTTCCTGGGGGATATATCTTGATCCGTTGCTATGCGAAGCATTGCTCCATCGATCCCTACGGGGATGAACCGGTGCTTCTTTATGGCTGCCGGAGGGATGAGCGAAAGGTTCCGGGCTCCCAAGACGAGGAGTTGATCCTTTGTAAGGAAGGAGAGTCCCGACTTTTTGCCGAGACACCGTGCCAGATCATCATCGGTAACAAAGCCCATCTCCACAAGGCAGGTCCCGAGTTTGACCCCGTGCAGCACATGATTTTCCAGTGCCGAATCCAATTCCCGTGCCGTGAGGACTTTTTCCGATAGAAGTATTTCCCCAAGCCTGGCCATTTATTGCTCCCTCACGTCATGATTGAGTGCCGGCGGTCCGGATGCAGGCCTGTTCATTCAACGACCATCCCTTCCCTGAGCTGCTGTATGATTTCGACTTGGCGCTGGTAAATGAAGCGGCCGATGATATTGTCGGTCATCCTGTCGGGTTTGATCCTGAAGACGCAGATGTGCCCCTCGATTCCGCCGGCCATGGTCCTGACAAATGATCCCGCTACCGTCAAGGGAGTTCCGGCGAGGGTGAAGGACAAGATCCCTTCCTGGTCACTTTTGGTCGCCGGAACAAGGTCGGAACGGATTGAAACGCCGCATCCCGAAATATCCAGCAGATTCCCTTCTATGGTGACGTTGTCATAGGAAAATCTCAACGGCAGCCGGTCGCGAACCTTGACCCGGACCGCCTCCCTCCGTTCCGCCCGGATCTGTGCGTAGGCAAAATTATGCAGGATAGCGATCTTTTTGGCTATGTTGACATAGGCAGCGTAACAATGAACGCCCAACTCATGGTGGAAGTGCCTGCTCTTGATAAGGGTGCTGTTATCATGTTTCAGCAGCACCGCCTGATGCTCGTGTATCTTAAGCTCTACGCTGTCTCCGTCTATGACGGCGATGGTCGAGCCATAGCTTACCGGCACTTCGTTATAATAATTCAACAGCATGAGGTCGTTTTTCAGGCGTCCTGCTGCTATCTCGGCAAACACTTCCAGAATTGCAGCGCTGTCGGACGCGCCATCTTTGACGGTGACCAAGTGATAGATGTCGCTCTTCATCAAAATCCCCTTGACCTGTAATTGATCTAACCCTCCATCAGACATCACTTTTTGCCGTACTGCGCACGGGCTGGAGCTTGCCGTAACACGATGCAGTCAGGACTGTATGTAATATTTAACACATATTTGTGCATTTTAGCCATCAATTGACAACATAAACCACCGAACGGCAAAATTTTCCGCGGCGGTTATGAATACCTGCCCGGTTCCGTCATGTTCTCCAGCGCCGGGAACAAGGTCCCGGCGCCGGCCCGCCACGCCGGGATCGTTATCAGGATGTGCTTCCCCCTGCAAGATTCAGCGTAACCTTTTCCGGCGGAAGCTGTCTTAATTTGCAGTCGGCGCTCTGGTTTTTGCATTTAAAGGTTATATACTTATACTATCGATCCTGATATCCGGAAGCATGTTCGTGCACCGATGCGGAAAGGATGGCGGCTGTGGAAGGGATTCTGAAAATTGCCTACAAGCTGTTGGTGAATGACAAGGGGAAATTTGCTGCCCTGCTGGTTGGGATTACCTTTGCAGTTTTTCTTATGGTTATGATGACCTCCATGTTTGCCGGCATTCTGCATCGTTCATCCGCTACCGTACTTAACGTCGGCGCCAAGATATGGGTGATGGACCCCGCGGTCAATACGCCGGCAAACACCATTCCGTTGCCCGATTACGTCCTGGACGCAGTGCGGAGCATCAACGGGGTTAACTATGCGGTGCCCCTTTATTCCGCCGGGGCACTGGTGAAACTGCGCAGTGGCGTCTACCAGTCGGTAACGGTTATCGGGCTCGACGATGCCAGCCTTTACGGTCGGCCCGAGCTGCTCGAGGGGCGAATCGAGGACATCTATGCGGAAAACGCTTTTGTGGTGGTCAAGGATTCGGAGTTCCCCAAGCTCGGTAATCCCCGTGTCGGTACGGAGTTTGAGTTGAACGACCACCGGGGCGTAATCGTCGGCATCGCGCGCGTAACGACCGGCAGCCTGTTTGGCGTGCCGACCCTTTATACGACTTATAACCGGGCGCTCCAATACATCCCCTCCACAAGATTCACGACCGCATTTATTCTGATCGAGCCCAAGAGCAGTACTGCCGTGCCGTACATCAAGGCGCAGGTGGCGGCGCTCGGCTACGAAGCCTTGACCAAGGACGAATTTATCCAGAAAACTTCCGACTTTTACAAGTATCAAACCGGCATCGGCACCAATGTCCTCATCATGACGGTGATCAGTTTCATCGTCGGCCTTTCCATATCGGGACAGACCTTCTATACCTTTATCCTGGAGAACCTGGAAAAGTTCGGAGCGTTAAAGGCTATCGGAGCAAAAGGAAAGGAGCTCGTCTTAATGATCCTGTTCCAGGCCTCCTTCACCTCTCTTACCGGCTACGGCCTCGGCATCGGCCTCGCCTCCCTGGTGATAACCGTCGCAAGGCTCAGGCTGCCGAGCTATGCGGCAAGGATTACGTACCCAAGTCTTGGTTTTGCATTCGTCATGGTCCTGATAATCGCCGGCATTTCAAGCTACATAGGTGTCAGGAAGGTGCTCAGGATCGAACCGTTCGACATCTTCCGGGGGTAGTATGGCTGAGTTGGCGATGCGGGCAACGGAGTTGGTCAAGTGGTTTGGCGAGGGTGAGACCAGAACGGTCGCCGTGCGCGAGATCAGCTTTGATGCCTGGTTCGGGGAAATACTCTTCATCGAAGGCCCGTCGGGAAGCGGGAAAACGACCCTGTTGAGCCTGATCTCCGGGATTCTCAGGCCGAATTCGGGGACGGTCATGGTGGAGGGCCAGGACCTCTGGGCCATGACGAGCGACCGGATAGCCGACTTCAGGTTGAACAAAGTGGGGTTCGTGTTCCAGGATTACCACCTCTTTCCGCGCCTTACCACGGCCGAGAATGTGGCCATCCCCCTTATTCTGAAACGGATGGACTGGAATGAGTCCATTAACGAGGCCATGAAGTACCTGGAGATTGTCGGGATCGGGGACCGAGCCATGCTTCCGCCGGTCAAGCTGAGCGGCGGGGAGCAGCAGCGGGTGGCCATTGCGCGTGCCATTGCCAGCCGTCCCGACATCCTGATCTTCGACGAACCTACCGCATCCCTGGACGGGGACACGGGCAGGAAAATCGTGGACTTTGTCAAGAAAAACATCCTGAACGAGAAACGATGCATCATTATCGTTACCCACGACAGCAGGATCTTCGAATATGCCGACAGGATAATCAGAATGGAAGATGGCAGGATCACCGGTATCGTACAAGGAGGGGAACGTGAGGAATAAGGTCATATTCATCCTTGCTGCCATAGGACTGATGGCCGGCCTGGTGAGCGCTTATCTATTAAGTGTCGAGAAAAAGCCCCCTCCGCCCGTATTCAACCCCGCCTCGAACCCCTATGGGCAAGGGATCTACGCGAACGGCATCATCGAAAGCTACCAATCAAATGGAGAGAACATCAACATCTATCCGGAAGTGGCGGGGAAGGTTGCCGGCATTCCGGTCGCCGAGGGACAAAGCGTACGGCAAGGAACGCCGCTCATCATGATCGACGATTCCGTGCAGCGGGCAACCGTAGCGCAGCAGAAGTCACAGGCCGAAGCAGCACTGGCGCTCCTTGAGGAACTCAGGGCCCAACCAAGAAAGGAGACCCTCGATGTTGCCGGAGCCCAGGTGGACAATGGGATAGCCGGTCTTAAAAATGCCCAGGACCAGTTGGACAAGCAGCGTAAATCCTATGAACTCGACCCTAAATCAGTGAGTAAAAACGATCTGGACAACGCCGAAAACGCCGTCAAGGTGGCAAAGACAAACCTCGAAGTGTTTCGCAAACAGTATGAACTCACCAAGGCAGGGGCCTGGATTTACGACATCCGCAATCAGGAGCGCCAGTATAACGCATTGACCGAGGCGTACCGGTCCGCAAACGCCCTCCTGAACAAGTATGTGGTAAAAGCACCCGCCGATGGTGTGATTCTTGCCATCAACACAGCTGCCGGAAGCTACATATCCCCGCAAGGCACCTATGATACCTATACGCAGGGGTCTACGAATCCGGCCGTCGTCATGGGGAGCGGGCAGGATTATATCGGTGTCAGGTGCTATATTGACGAGATCCTCGTGCACCGGCTGCCGCCGGCAGGAAAAATAACGGCGAAAATGTTCATCCGGGGGACCGACATCAGTGTCCCCCTGGAATATGTCCGGGTTCAACCGTACGTATCGCCGAAGATCGAGTTGTCGGACCAGAAAACCGAGAGGGTTGATGTCCGGGTTCTGCCGGTGCTGTTCCGGCTTAGGAAGCCGAAGGAGATGGCCCTGTTTCCCGGCCAACTGGTGGATGTCTATATTGGGGAAAAATAAACGTCGATACCAGATGGTTGACCACTCGTCCGGCAGTCATCGGGAAGAACCCTGAAGGAAAGTCCGATGTCTTTAAATCGACTACTCGACATGTTGCAATGGAAAATAAAAGCACTCGTTAGCGTACCAGCCGGAAACCGGGGTGCGAGGGGAGTGTATGGAGTATTGCTGCTCTTCCTCGCCGGTTGCGCTGTCGGACCGGATTTTGAACGCCCCGCCCCCCCTGCGGTTGACCACTATACTCAAGGGGCCGAGCCGACTGCGACCATTGCCGCGGATGGCCGGACGCAGCGTTTTATTCCGGGGAAATCGTCTGTTGCCGACTGGTGGCGGCTGTTCGGATCCCCCAAACTGAATGCCGTTATGGACGAGGCCCTCGTCAACAACCCGGACATACAGGCAGCCCAAGCGAGCCTGCGCCTGAGCCGGGACAACCTGCAGGCGGGATACGGGGTGTTCTATCCCCAGTTGAACGGCGGATTTGGCGCCAGCCGTGAGAAGTTCTCCCCAGCCAACTTTGGTTCGAGCGCTCCCGGCAGCATCTTCAGCCTGTTCACCCTTTCGGCGACGGTCAGTTATGCCCTCGATGTCTTTGGCGGCGAACGCAGGGCGGTGGAAGGACTGCAAGCCCAGGTGGACGTGCAGCAGGCCACGCTTATCGGCACCTATCTCACCCTGTCGGGCAACATCGTCAACACCATGATCGCCCGTGCCGCCTATGGAGAGCAAATCGCAGCCACCGAGCAAATTATCACCCTCGTGAAAGAACAGGTCGGGATTGCCGAAACTCAGGCTCGCGCCGGCACGGTCCCGTATGCGAATGTGCTCAGCCTGCAGAGCCAGTTGGCCTCGTTCGAGGCATCGCTCCCTTCCTTGAAACAAAACCTCAACCATGCCGAGCATCTTCTTGCCACGCTGGCCGGCCATGCACCAGCCCAAGGGGCGCCGCCGCAGGTGGCCCTGTCCGACCTGACGCTTCCCGCCGAGATTCCGGTACGTCTCCCTTCGGAACTGGTGCGCCAACGTCCCGACATCCTTGCCGCCGAGGCACAGCTCCACAGTGCCGGCGCAGATATCGGCGTAGCCACCGCCGCACTGTTTCCGAGCTTTACGTTGAATGGCGCCTACGGCCAGAGCAACACTTCCATGAACAACCTCTTTACGAGCAACAGCAACTTCTGGAGCCTGGGGGCAAACATCAGCGCCCCCCTGTTCCAGGGCGGGAACTTGTGGTTCAAGAGAAAAGCGGCCCAGGAAGCCTATCAGCAGACGCTGGCCATCTACCGCCAGACCGTGCTTGCAGCCCTTGCCCAGGTCGCCGATGCCCTGCGGGCGCTGGAACATGACGCCGAGGCCCTGCAAGCCCAACATCAGGCTCTTGAAACAGCCGGGGAGGCGCTACTGCTAATCCAGGCCAATTATCAGGCCGGCATGGTCAATTATCTCCAGATTCTCACTGCAAACGGGCAATACCAGCAGGCCCGGATCGCATATCTCCAGGCCAAGGCCCAGCGCCTGCAGGATACCGTCGCTCTCTTCACTGCCCTTGGCGGGGGATGGCGCGGGACCGGCGGAGACATTCCGGGCGCCGCATCGGCCGGAGACGGGACAGGGCCAAACCAGGGGAAAGGGACCGTGCAATGACCTTTGGCACCGGAATGAGAGAGATTATGAAACCGGTAATCGCCTGGGTGATTACCGGCGCCATCATTTCCTTGATCCTGGCCGCCTGCAACGGAAGCCAGTGGAGCAACGAGGGGAACATGCATGACAGGATGGCCATATACTCGCTCATTTCTCTGTCCGCTTTTGCCGTCTTTCTCGTCTCATTCGGCGGAGGCAGGCGCAGGGGCAGGGAACCGTCCGGCGGGAGGGCGGCCGGGCAACCTTGCGCTACTTACCAGCTGTCGGCGCCTGAACTTACCGATTATCCGGTGTATGTTTGGGATTACCGTTCTTCATTTCACAAGTTCGTCTTTCACCCGGATGGCGCGTTCTTGAAATCGTCGGGCGTCTCGTCCAACGGCCTTGACCCAACGGCAACGGTTGCGGGGACCTGGGCCCTTGCCCCCGACGGCAAGCTCCGGATCACGCCCCG
>Ga0187771_10001079_pt1 | contig 17924 bp, 15 predicted proteins | sample 0116_SJ02_MP15_1_FD_133139 | JGI IMG/M metagenome (GOLD analysis project Ga0187771, IMG submission 133139) | Tropical peat soil microbial communities from peatlands in Department of Meta, Colombia - 0116_SJ02_MP15_10_MG | ecosystem: Environmental > Terrestrial > Soil > Wetlands > Peat | place...
AAGTTGAACGGTGTTTTTAAAACTGACAGCGCCCCCATTAGCCTGAATTATATCTCCTCTGTTAAACAGTTTATCCCACTCGACTGCATTTTCCCAGATTTTGCCGTCAACTTCCCCTGTTTTATCCTTAAGACGAATATTCAAATACGGTGCTCCCTTCTGAGAGAAAGCCATGTTCTTTTCCGTTACAAGAAACGAACCGCTGATTTTCTCACCGGGCTTAATATCCTTAATATAGACAGTTTTCATTTTCATAAATAAATCCGCCTTTTCTTTTTTCATAATTTACTTACTTCTCTCTTAGGATACGATGATCGCCCGCCCTGATGGTGAGTTTTGTTATATCAAAGTATTCCATCAATGGTATGATGAACTTTCTTGAAAGACCCGTCAACTCTTTGAAGCTTGCCGGTGTGGCCTTTCCGTCTCTCAACAGGAGGTTTTTATAATTTTCTCTGAGTCTGACTAATACATCTCTGTGATAGTAAAGATCTTCACTTATTTTTATCAAAGAACCTTCCTTGAGCATTACATTGATGACGCTCTCGGCCAGGTTCTTTCGGTCTGCAAGTTTTTCCATGAGTTCCTTTACAGTAGGAGGGGTAAGCCCTACCCCGGTATAGATTGCAGAGATCTCGACACGCAGGTCATCCAGTTCCCCCTTCAAATTGACCGCATGTCCCGGGATGCGGAGATTTTCCCTATCGACAACTATTTCTTTCCTGTTCTCAAGATCTTTTAAAGCCACATTGAAAAGCCTTGGACTGATTAATTGTCCTATTATATTTTTTAACTCTCCTTTTGATATACCCTCCTTAAGAGGATTTCTCTCATGGTATGCCCGCGTTTCAAGAAGAATTTGACCTTGTAGATTCCGATAGATGGAAAAAGATATAATCCTGGAATCATCAACATCTACAATAACAGCCTGACCTTTTGAACACATCGATTTAATCATGTTCTTGAGAAGATCTTGATGAATTCCTGTCCTTATCACGAGCTTACCGACATCAATGCCTTCAATGCCCGATCGCTCAACAATAACCGCGACTCTTTCTGAATCAGCACCATTACAGAGCAGATCAAATTCATTCAGTATTTTTTCAGAATTCCTTTTATATTTTCTGGCAGGAAGAGGGTCGACAATTGCCCCCCCTCCAATTGTCGTAACAGGCGAGTAGCTCCTTATGACAAACCTGTCTTTCGCTATTGCGACAATTGGAGACTCAAGAATAATCTGTGCATAGCCTTTACTACCCGGCTCCATCTCTTCACTATCAAGGAGTATCATCCGACCTATGACTTCATTTGTCCCGACATGAAAACGTGCCAGATTCCTGTTCTTTAATTTTTTGGTGTTATTTGATAAATATTCGATGCACAGATCGAGGCGGCTCGACGGCTCAAGCGTTTGAGGCCTGGCAAGGACATCTCCTCTTACTATTGAGGCCTTTTCGACCCCTTGTAGATTTATGGCCGTCCTCTGTCCGGCTTCGGCAATCGTTGCACTCTGATTATGGATCTGAATACCGCGAACCTTCGCAATAACTCCCTGCGGGAGTATTTCCACGTCTTCACCCAGCCCAATATCTCCGGAAATCAGAGTTCCTGTAACGACCGTCCCAAAGCCCTTCATGGTAAATACCCTATCAACAGGCAGCCGGAAGAGACCTGACTCCGATTCCTTTTCTATTTCTGATGACACATGATCCAGTGCAACAAGCAGGTCTTCAATGCCTGTACCTGTCACCGAAGAAACCGGAACAACAGGAGACTTCGCCAGAAACGTTCCCTCCAAAAATTTATGAATATCATCAGTCACGAGATCGAGCCATTCCTTATCCACTATGTCAATCTTTGTGAGGGCAACTACCCCCCTTTTAATTCCAAGAAGCGAGCATATATGGAGGTGTTCTCGCGTTTGTGGCATGACGCCCTCATCCGCTGCTATTACAAGAATCACCATATCGATCCCAGCAGCTCCGGAAACCATATTTTTTATGAATCTTTCATGCCCGGGCACATCAACAATGCCGAATATCTTACCGCTTGGTAAGGTCAGAGAGGCAAATCCAAGCTCAATGCTAATGCCCCTCTCCTTCTCTTCCTTGAGCCTGTCCGTGTCGATACCTGTGAGGATCTTGATAAGGGCCGTCTTTCCGTGATCGACGTGGCCGGCTGTGCCAATGATGATATGTTTCATGAGGTCTAAATAACAAACTAACCGGCGTTTAACAATAGTAAAAATCCCTTTTTTTTTATATTTTTACCCACCAGCCGGTTTCAATGATATGTAAGTCCTATGAACTTTTTTGTTGAAAAGTTTGGCCCAATCTTGATAAAAACGACGCTTAAAAAGGATTATGATTTTTATGCGGATACTTGGTCTTGATTATGGCAGTAAAAGGATCGGTGTCGCAGTTTGTGATGAGTTGGGAATTACCGCCCAGGGTCTTGCCACCATCACCAGAAAAAATAGAAGGCAGGTGCTCGAAGAGATCGCGAGATTTATCAGGACTTATGCTGTGGAAAGAATTGTAATTGGCTACCCGATAAAACTTGACGGCACTGAGGGTATCCAGTGTGATAAAATCAAAAAATTCGCGCGGCTTTTAGAATCCACATTCGTCCTTCCCGTTATCAAATGGGATGAAACCCTTACAACAAAAGAAGCAGAGGAAATACTCATCTTGTCCAATGTGCGCAGGGAGCACAGGAAAGGTAAGATTGATAAACTCGCTGCAGTTTTGATTCTTCAGGGATATCTCGACTCTCAAAGGCGTTATGAAAAAGATAAAAATCATCCACAAATATAGAAGGGGCCTTGCCATCTTTACCGTGGCTCTGTTGCTTTCATTTTTTTTGGCAACATTATACTATGCCATCAGCCCTGTAGATAATCGAAATGAGATCATTACAGTCGACATTCCAAAGGGTACCAGTTTTCTACAATCAGTTGACAACCTCGAAAGGGTCGGCTTAATAAAATACAAATATCTTTTTTACTTGCTTGTCATTTCAAGAAATGCACAGGGACATATCAGAGCAGGAGAATATGAACTTACAACCTCAATGTCCCCGATGGAAATCATCAGCAAACTGGTAAAAGGTGATATCAAATCGTATTTAGTTACCATTCCTGAAGACATCACGGCTCGTGAAATAGCTTCACGTCTTGCTGCCTTTAAATTAGTCGATGAAAAGGCCTTTTTATCCACATGTTCAGATGCAAAATTCCTCGCCTCTTTAGATATAGAAGGCGCCAGTGCCGAAGGATATCTCTACCCGGACACATATCGACTGGACCGATCCATGAGTGCGAAAGACATTATGAAGATTATGGTGAATCAATTCTGGAAAATGTTTACCCCTGAGATGCAAAAAAGGGCAGAGGAGCTTCGCATGACAATACCACAGGTTATAACATTGGCCTCCATAATCGGGAAAGAATCGGGAAACAAGGATGAAAAACCCCTGATCTCAGCTGTTTTTCGCAATCGGCTGAAAAAGGGGATGAAACTGCAAAGCGACCCTACAGCCGTTTATGATCTCAATAATTTCGGCGGAAATATAACAAGAAAACACCTGATGAGGGATGTGCCTTATAATACATATCGTATCAATGGACTGCCTCCCGGTCCTATTGCGAACCCGGCCGTCGACTCATTAAATGCGGCCCTTTACCCTGCCTCTGTTAATTACCTTTATTTTGTCTCCAATAACGACGGCTCCCACCAGTTTTCATCCAGCCTTTCGGCTCACAATAGAGCGGTTTTAAATTATCAAATTAAAAGAAAAAAAGAGTGATTTTTTTCTTGACAAACAAATTTTCCCTCCTTATAGTGGAGCAAAATGGATTATTGTGGAGGGAATTCTCGTGTCCGTCTTTAGGGGTCAGTATTATCATTCCATAGATGACAAAGGCCGGATCATCTTTCCCGCAAGGCTGAGAGAAGTCTTCGCCGAAAAATACGACAATAAACTGGTTATAACAAATTGGGACGGTTACCTGATGGTCTTTCCTTATGATGAATGGCGTATACTTGAAGAGAAGGTAAGCCATCAATCACTCCTAAGAAAAGAAGTCAGGGCATTTCAACGTTTCTTCATGTCTCCTGCTGTAGATTGCTCATTTGATAATCAGGGAAGAATTCTAATTCCTCCCAGCCTTAGAGAATACGCAGCCCTTGAGAAAGACATCGTTCTGGCAGGTATGCTTAAAGTCATAGAGGTATGGAGCAAAGAGCGTTTTGATAATGAAATAAAGAAGGCTGCAAGTGACGTAGATAGCTTCAGCAAATATATGGCGGATTTAGGAATATAACCAAAGGCCCATGGAATGTGCTCTTTTCATACACCGGTCATGCAGAGAGAGGTTGTTGAGTCCCTTCATTTACGAACGGGAGGTATATATGTGGATGGAACCGTCGGCGGAGGCGGGCATGCCCTTGAGATTCTTCATGGAACCTCTCCTGACGGCTTATTGATAGGTATTGATGTCGATGATGATGCGCTCCTCGAATCAGAAGAACGGTTAAAGACCTTTGGTAACAGGAAGATCATTGTAAAGGGTAATTTTGCCGACATCGATACAATTTTAGATAAGTTAAACATTAAGGAAATTGACGGCATCCTTCTCGATCTGGGGGTGTCTGCCCATCAACTGAAAATGGCAGAAAGGGGGTTTAGTTTTTCTCTGAATGCTGCCCTTGATATGCGGATGGATCGGAGCCATGGGCTGAGTGCGTATGATATTATAAATACTTTTCCTGAAAAAGAGTTAGCAAAGATCATTAAAGACTATGGCGAGGAAATTATGGCGGAAAGGATTGTAAAGACAATATCAGATCGAAGGAAGGTTACCCCGATCAAGACAACGGCCGATCTTGCCGCCATTATTGCAAGGGCAGTACCCTCCAGATTCAAATCCAAAAGAATTCACCCTGCAACAAAAACCTTCCAGGCGATCAGGATATACGTCAACAGTGAGCTCTTGAATCTGCACAAGGCTGTAGATCGAGGTGTCGATGTACTCAAGAAGTCCGGGCGGTTTTCTATTATATCATTTCATTCCCTGGAAGACAGAATCATAAAAAATTGCTTCCGCTCGTGGGAGAAGGGATGCATTTGTCCCCCGGATATCCCCGTATGTACCTGTCACAGAAGCGCCAAATTGAAGGTATTAACCAAAAAACCTGTAACGCCTTCGGCCTCTGAAATTGAATCTAATCCGAGGGCAAGAAGTGCAAAACTGAGAACAGCGGAAAGGATATAATCCGTGCAGTCAGAAGAAGTCATTAACAGCAATGTCTGCGGTGATGAGAAGAAGGCATCTTCCGAATTAAAATATTCGCCTTTTATTTTTGTCACTTTAGTGCTTATGGCCGTTGCCCTCGTTTATGTATGGTCTCATATCCGAATGACTGAATTAGAATATTTGGTTGCCGAGGAAATGAGCATAAAAGAAAAACTCCTGGAAGAACAGAGGAAGTTGAAAGTTGAAATCGCGACTTTGAAATCACCCCAACGACTTGAGGCAATCGCAAAAGAGAAATTGCATATGGCATATCCTACAAGGGATCAGGTTATTATACTTAAAAATGATGACCTTGCAAAAAATAATACGGATTGACTATGAACAGGAAGTACCGCTATGGCTGGTGAATCAAAAAAATGGCTCAGATTCAGAATTGCTACCCTATTGGTATTTTTCCTGATACTTTTCATCGCCCTTATATCCAGAGCATTCCAGATTCAGATACTCTCCGGCAAAATGTTAAAAACTCTTGCTGAGAAGCAGCATATAAAGACACTGCAGATAGAACCGGAAAGAGGCGTTATATTCGATCGCAATGGTGAAAAGCTTGCTGCAAGCACCATGGCGCATTCCGTCTACGCTGATCCGTCAAAAATAAATGATCCCGCAGACGTTGCGCAGAAGTTAGCTCCGATCCTGAAAATAGATAAAGGCGCTGTTATAAAAAAACTTTCGGGGTCAAAAAATTTCTGCTGGCTGGCAAGAAAAATCCCCCCTGATCAGGCAAGCAAAGTGGAAGAGTTGAATATCGATAATGTCTTTTTAATCAAGGAGCCAAAGCGCTTTTATCCAAACGGAGAACTGGCTGGCCGTCTCATCGGATTTGTTGGTCTCGACTATACTGGTCTTGAGGGACTGGAGCTGAAATACGATAACTATTTAAAGGCAGCCCCGGAAAAGTTGACCTGGGCTCGGGATGCCCGAGGCAACCGACTATACTCGATGGTTGATAAACCCGTCAATCAACAAGAAGAAGGATACAATCTAATTTTGACAATCGACAACCGCATACAGCATATCGTTGAGTCAAATTTAACGGAAGCAATTACGGCTAAAGGTGCGAAAGGTGGTTTTATCGTTGTCATGAATCCCAAAACGGGTGAAATTCTTGCCTTGGCTGATCAACCGGGGTTCGATCCAAACAAATTTTCAAGCTATGATATCGGAAAGGGGAAAAATAAGGTTATTACTGACTGTTTTGATCCAGGCTCAACCTTTAAACCCTTTCTCGCGGCTGCAGCTCTTGAAGAAGGCATTGTCAAAGAAACTGACAGGTTTAACTGCGAGAATGGTACATACAAGGTAGCAGACAGGGTGATACACGAGGCGCAAAGAAAACAGTACGGCAGTCTTACTTTTCATGATATTCTAAAATATTCAAGCAATATTGGTTGCGTAAAGATTTCCGAAAAGCTTAAAAAGGAACGATTTTATCACTATATTACGCAATTTGGATTTGGCTCAAAGACAGGAATCGATCTTCCCGGTGAGGCCAGCGGACTCCTACGAGCACCGCAAAACTGGACAAGGGTTGACACATCAACTATTGCCTTCGGCCAGGGTATCTCTGTTACAGCTATTCAGCTGATCTCTGCGCTTTCTGCCATTGCAAACAATGGTCAGCTGATGAGGCCTTATATAGTAGGTGCGATAGTCGATAAGCAGGGGCAAATCATCAAAAAATTTTCACCAACCCCTGTAAGACAGGTAGTATCACCAAAAACGGCGAAAAGACTCACTGCAATCCTGAAAGATGTGGTCGGAGAGGATGATGGAACAGGCAATAAGGCGCAAATTGACAACGTTGCCGTAGCAGGTAAAACAGGCACTTCTCAAAAGCTCGATACATCAAGACGCACTTACTCTTCAGGAAAGGTCCGTACCTCCTTCATGGGATTTTTCCCTGCCGAAGACCCCCAGATTGCCATTCTGGTCACCCTTGATGAACCACAGAGGGATAAATGGGGCGGCTTAGCAGCGGCACCCGTTTTCAAAAAAATCGGCGAAAAGATATTGACATGTTTCAAGACTGATATTAAGGAAGTCCCCTTTCCCGTTATGGAAGAAGAAAAAAAGGACGGCATTAAATTAAAACTCGTGTCGGTACCTCAAATAATAAGCCGTCACGCTGATATGGATAAAGACATGGATGAACCGGGTATGCCGGATTTCAGAGGAATGACAATGAGAGATGCTTTGAAAAAAGCCAGGGAAAAGAACATCGAAATCAAAATAATAGGGAGCGGCTGGGCGGTGAGCCAGGAACCTAAGCCCAGTGCGCCACTGCGCAACCAGCGGTTCTGTGCTGTTTCTTTCAGCACAGGCAATTGAGGAACCAATGTGCAAATACAGGCTGTTATAAAGGATATAGAAGTCCTCCAGATCTCGGGGAATCTGGAAGGAGAAGTCTCAGCCATTTGCTATGATTCAAGAAACTGTGAAAAAAATAGCCTTTTTGTGGCTGTCAGGGGTCTAAAGTCTGATGGTCATGATTATATTCAGGAAGCAGTAGAACGTGGCGCGCGATTTGTCGTTCACGAACAAAATTACACCCCCCCTCCCGACGCAGTATTCATAAGGGTTCCTGACAGCCGCCGGATACTCGGTATCCTTGGAAAAAATTTTTATAGCGATCCTTCCTCACACCTTTGTCTTATAGGCGTTACGGGAACGAACGGAAAAACAACGGTAACCTACCTGCTTGAATCCATTCTCAAAGAAGCGGGATTCAACGTGGGAGTGATAGGAACAGTCAACTATCGATTCAAAAATGAGGTGCTGCCTGCTCCGAATACGACACCTGAATCATATGAATTGCAAAAGATACTGAGAAAAATGGCCGACGAAGGGGTAACACATGTGGTTATGGAAGTTTCTTCTCACGCGATTGATCTAAGAAGGGTCGATGATTGTTCCTTCGACATGGGAATTTTCACAAACTTCTCACAGGATCATCTTGATTATCATAAAACATTGGAAAATTATTTTCAGGCGAAGAAACGCTTCTTTGACGAAATACTTCCCGCCGCTAAAAAGCCGCGTGGACAAACAATAATCATAAACAGCGATGATCCCTGGGGGCAAAGGCTCCTGAGAGAAATCAAAACAAATCTTTCATTGCGTACATTCGGCATGAAAAACTCTTGTGATACTGCTGTAAATCGATACATACTTTCAACAGAAGGCATAAAAGCCGATGTTATTATGGGGGGTAGGAGCTTCACCATATCCTCCCCCCTCATTGGGAAATTTAACCTTTATAATATACTGGCCGCAGTTACGGCATCTGTTTCCATAAATATCCCTGAAGGATTCATTCAGGCAGGCATTCAGAACTTAAAGAATGTGCCGGGACGCATAGAAAAGGTAAGCGCTCCCGGCGAGCCAGATGTTTTTGTTGACTACGCGCATACCGAAGATGCCCTCCTGCGCGTACTGCAAAATTTATCCGCATTCAAAAAGAGAAAAATTATCACCGTTTTCGGATGCGGCGGCGACAGGGATCGTGGGAAAAGACCCATGATGGGAATTGCGGCTACAACATGGAGCGACCTGACCATTCTGACTTCAGACAATCCCAGGACGGAAGAGCCACTTTCTATAATAAGAGAAATAGAAACAGGTATACGTAAGGATTCTGTTATAAAGCTTCTTCCTGAAGAGCTTGAAAAAAATATAAATGAAAAGGGTTATGTCGTTATTCCCGAGCGGGAAAAAGCCATTGAAAAGGCTGTTGCCCTTGCCTCTCTGTCGGACATTGTCCTGATCGCGGGAAAGGGTCACGAAAATTACCAGATCATTGGAAATAAAAAGATCCCTTTCCATGACAAACTGGTTGCTCAAGAAGCCTTAGCGGCCAAACGACACAGGAAAGCATCTTGAAAAAAGAACAAGCACATCCGGTCTTCCACGGTGCGGAAATCTTAAAGGCCACTGATGGGATCGTAATCAGCGGTGCGATAGATAGGATATTTTGCGGTGTATCCACAGATACACGACAAATCCACCGGGGTAACCTGTTTATTCCACTGAAAGGAGAAAAATTCAACGGTCATGATTTTATCGCCGATGCTGTAAAAACCGGCGCCGCAGGTTTCCTGATCCAGAGAGGTTCTGAAGATAAAATACCCCAGCGTCTTGAAGACGCCGTTGTCATCAGCGTCGAAGATAACCTGAAGGCGCTCGGCGATATAGCCAATTTCTGGCGCAGGCATTGCAAGGCGACTATTGTCGCCATAACGGGAAGTTCCGGAAAGACAACCACGAAGGAAATGATTGCAACTATCGCCGGACTATCAAAAAATGTTAGCAAGGCCAGCGGGAATTTTAATAATCTGATCGGTCTGCCTTTGTCCATCTTCAGGATAAATGAGAGACACGAAATCGCCATCCTGGAAATGGGTACAAATGCACCGGGAGAGATCGGCAGACTGACTCGCATCGCTGAGCCGGATATCGGTCTCGTAACCAATATAGGCCCCGCTCATCTGGAAGGTCTGAAATCCCTCGATATGGTGCGTGAAGAAAAAATGGACCTTTTTCGCAATATGGCAGAAAGCGGTATCGCTGTTATAAACCTTGACGACAAGAAACTGCTGATCTCAGATGCGGACTGGAGAGGGGAAAAGGTAACCTTCGGGCTGAATACAAATGCCGATGTCTCGGCAGAGAAAATTAAGACAAGAGGAGTCCAGGGGGTAAGCTTTACCATTAAGATAGGCGAGTTCAGGCAGGATATCAAAATGTCCACAGTGGGAAGTCATAATATTTATAACGCCCTTGCTGCCGCTGCATCTTCATGGGCGCTGGGTATAGAATACCAGACGATCTGTCAGGGATTAACGGCATTTCAGCCCGTCTCCGGACGAATGGAGATCCACCGACTGAATAATGGAGCATTCATTATAAATGATACATACAATGCCAACCCTGCATCGTTTCGCGCCGCCCTTGAGACATTGAAAAATTTAAAAGGGGATCATGAGAGCACAGTAATAATGGGTGACATGCTGGAGCTTGGAGACCAGGCGGAAGAGTTGCATGAAGGTATCGGGAGTCTTATGGCAGACACTGAGGTGGGCACCATATTCCTCAGAGGAAGGCTCTCCCCGGCGACGGCAGCGGGGGCGTTAAAAAAAAATATGCCGAAGGATCAAGTATTTTTTTTTGAGAAACCTGAGGAAATCTTATCCCGTTTATCCTCCTATGTAAAGGAGGGTGACTGGATTCTCGTCAAGGGATCAAGACAGACAAAAATGGAAGACACCGTGGGGGCGATCATTGAACTATTCGGCACAAAAAAAAGTAAAAAAATAAAAAGGAATTGTAAATGATATATCATCTCTTATATCCGCTCCATACTACATACTCCTATTTTAATGTATTCCGGTACATTACCTTCCGGACAATCTACGCCACGGTTACCGCACTGGTAATCTGTTTTGTTATCGGTCCCTGGTTGATCAGAAAACTTCAATCGCTTCAAATCGGCCAGACTATCAGGGATGACGGCCCCAATAGCCACCTTGCAAAAAAAGGGACACCGACAATGGGGGGGATACTTATTATATTTGCCGTTGTCATTTCCACCCTCCTCTGGGCCAACCTGACCATAGATTATGTCTGGCTTGTGATTTTGGTCATCGTCGGTTTTGGACTTATAGGATTCACGGACGACTATAAGAAACTTACTAGCCAGAGCAGCCGGGGGATCCCGGGAAGAGTAAGGCTGCTCGGAGAGATAGCCATAGCTCTGTTTGTAAGCACTATTCTCTATATCAAGCCGGGATTTACTTCCAATATTACGATTCCTTTTTTTAAAACAGTCCTCCCTGATCTGGGATGGGGGTATATCATACTCTCTACGTTCATAATTGTCGGCGCTGCCAATGCCGTAAACCTGACAGATGGCTTGGACGGCCTCGCCATCGGCCCAGCCATAACATGTTTTATAACATACCTGTTCTTTGCCTACTTTGCCGGCAATATAAGAATAGCCAGTTACCTGCAGATCCCCTACGTCGCAGGGACAGGAGAACTTGCCATAATCTGCGGCGCTACCGCGGGGGCCGGCCTCGGTTTTCTCTGGTACAACGCCTATCCAGCCCAGGTATTTATGGGAGACGTGGGATCTCTTTCCTTAGGCGGCGCCCTCGGCACCCTAGCGATCGCAACAAAGCAGGAAATCCTTCTTGCCATAGTGGGAGGTATTTTTGTGCTCGAGACCTTTTCAGTAATTTTCCAGGTGGGCTGGTTCAAGATGTCCAACGGCAAGCGCATTTTCAGAATGGCACCTATCCACCATCACTTTGAACTGAAGGGATGGGCGGAACCAAAAGTAATTGTCCGGTTCTGGATAATTTCCATTCTTCTGGCCCTGCTGGCAATCAGCACCTTGAAGCTGAGATAAGATAAATTTTATGAAACTTGCAGGACAAAGAATATTGGTTATAGGGCTTGGAAAGACGGGAATCGCCTCTGCCCGGTTCTTGGCAGGGAAAGGCGCTAATGTCGCCGTCACCGATGAGAAGCCTTTGACAGAATTAAAAGACGCTGTCCGTGATCTCGGCGATGCGTCTGCAAATTTGGAATTCCTCAGGTATGAAACTGACAGCCTGTCACGAGTAGATTTGATTATTCCCTCCCCCGGTGTACCGCCATCCAATATTTTGCTCATTGAAGCAGTCAATAAGAAAATACCTATCCTGAGTGAGATTGAGATCGCCTATAGATTTTTAAAGCCGCCTATGATTGCCATTACCGGTACAAATGGGAAGACAACCACAACCACCCTGATAGGAAATATTTTTAAAAAAGCAGGGAAAAGAGTCTTCGTAGGGGGTAATATTGGAAATCCTCTTATAGGTTATGTTGAAGGAAAGCAGGATGATGATTATGCAGTTGTTGAAGTGAGCAGCTTCCAGTTGCAGTGGCTTCAATATTTCCATCCTTATGTCGCTATTCTACTTAATACAACCTGCGACCATGTCGATTATCACGGCTCATATGAAGCATATAGGATGGCCAAAGAAAGGATATTTGAGAATCAGGGAGAACCTGATCTTGCCATCCTCAATGCGGACGAACCAAGATCGTTTGCCCTTGCAAAAGACATGGTCTCGCAAGTCCAGTTTTTCAGCTCAACGACAAATGTAAGCAAAGGCATGTTCCTGGAAGGCAACATGCTTGTCCATAATACCACCCAAGATAAGCAAGAAAAGTATCCGCTCTATATAATCAAGATTCCGGGTTTGCATAATATAGAAAATGTCATGGCCGCCATAATGGCCGCCAGGTATTGCGGGTGTCCTCCCGCAAGTATTGCCGGTGCTGTAGGGGATTTCAAGGGGATACCTCACAGGATAGAATTCACGGATGAAAAAAACGGCGTGGCATTCTACGATGACTCCAAAGGAACCAACGTAGGCGCGGTGGTACGGGCACTGGAAACATTTGCCAGACCCATCATCTTGCTCATGGGGGGAAGGGATAAGGAGGGAGACTTTGAAACTCTGAAGCCCCTTGTCAGGGCAAAGGTCAAAGAACTGGTTCTTTTTGGTGAAGCGAGAAACAGAATAAATGACTTGATTGGCGGTGTGGTCAAGACCTCAAGGTCAACAACGCTCAAAGAGGCGATAGGGGTTGCTTATAAGCATTCATCGCCGGGAGATGTTGTACTGCTTTCTCCCGGGTGCGCAAGCTTTGATGAGTTTTCAGACTATAAAGAACGGGGAAGGTTCTTTAAAGATGCGGTCAAAAATCTCTAATTTCTTCAAACAGCCACCGGCAGAGAAAAGGTTGGATATTATCATCCTCCTCGTGACATTGATCCTTGTCACCATAGGCACCGTAATGATCTATAGCTCAAGCTCCATCATTGCCATGAAGCGGTTTAACGACGGGCAGTACTTTCTTAAAAAACAGATATTCTTCGTGCTTCTTGGACTGGGTATTATGGTCTTGATGACGAAGATTCCCTATGATCTGTTGAAAAAATTCGCATATCCCGGCATTATTTTATCAGTGTTTCTTCTTACCCTTCTCCTTATACCACATGTCGGAATCCGGGCCGGAGGCGCTACCAGATGGCTTAAACTTGGGTTTTTTTCATTCCAGGTCACCGAAGTTGTCAAGGTCTCAGTCATACTTTTTCTCGCGTATTTCTTAACCAAAAAAAATAGCCACATAACAGAATTTAAGCATGCGGTGCTGGTTCCCCTGACAGTCACATTGTTTATTGTCGGCCTTATTATTTTGGAGCCGGATTTCGGGACAACTGTCATCATAACCGTCATCATGATGCTGATGTTCTATATGTCCGGATGCAGATTACTGCATCTTGCGGGCATCATGGCTCTATTTGTTCCTGTCGGCATCTGGCTCCTCTTACATAAGAGCTATCGTTTGGCAAGGCTGATGAGTTTCCTTGATCCCTGGAAGGATCCTCAGTATTCAGGATATCACATCATTCAATCCCTTATCTCCTTCGGCTCAGGTGGCACATTTGGTGTGGGAATAGGAGATGGCATGCAAAAACTTTTTTATCTTCCTGAACCGCATACAGACTTTATACTGTCGATCATTGCCGAAGAGAGTGGGTTCATCGGTGTGCTCATCGTCATTTTCCTCTTTGCCATTCTGATAGTAAGAGGGTTTATGGTTTCTTTCAGGGCCCCTGATCTTTTCAGCACGCTCCTGGCCTCGGGATTGACGATGCTGATCGCCCTAGAAGCATTCATCAATATTGCTGGTGTTATGGGCTTGATACCACTCAAGGGTCTGGCACTCCCGCTTGTCAGCTACGGCGGTACATCGTTGATCATGTCCCTTACGGCAGTGGGCATACTGCTGAATATATCCTCCTATGAAAAATAAACGGAAATAGGGACAGGGTATGAAAGTTATAATAGCTGGTGGAGGAACGGGAGGGCATCTTTTTCCTGGAATTGCTATCGCGGAGGAATTCTTAAAAAGGGATCAAAATAACAACATCCTTTTCATAGGAACAGAGAGGGGACTGGAAAAAAGGATACTCGGAGATTTGGGTTTTAATCTAGCCACACTTGATGTGGAAGGAATTAAAGGAAAGGGCATGATAAAAGCCATCAGTGCCTTATGGAAGATTCCTAGAAGTTTGATGCGGTCATACAGGCTGATTCGTGAGTTTCGTCCAGACATCGTAATTGGAGTGGGAGGTTATTCTTCTGGTCCGGTAGTTATGGCAGCACACTTTATGGGCATCAAAACAGCCGTTGCAGAACAAAACGCCCTGCCGGGCATTACCAACAGGATACTCGGAAAGTTTGTCGACAAGATATTTATAACCTTCTCTGAAACAAAGGAGTGGTTCGCGGGGACAAAGACCACTGTCTCCGGAAACCCTGTCAGAGCAGCCTTCTTTAAGGGAGGGCACGAATCGAAGAGGGGCATGGGTAAGTTTACTTTGTTAATATTCGGCGGGAGCCAGGGTGCCCACGCCATAAATATGACAGTCTTGGATGCCCTTCCCTACCTCGAAGGGATAAAAATCAATTTGAAGATTATCCATCAGACAGGCGGTGTCGACCTGAAAATTGTTTCTGAGACTTATCAATCAAAAGGGTTTGATGCAGAGGTCCTGCCGTTTATCACGGATATGGCGCAAGCTTACGGGTACTCCGATTTACTCATTTGTCGGGCAGGCGCTACATCTATAGCCGAGGTCACTGCCTGTGGAAAGGCGTCCATCTTGATCCCTTTTCCCTATGCAGCTAATGATCACCAGACAAAGAACGCTGAGGCATTGGTAAAAGCGGGGGCCGCCGTACTAATACGTGAAGCGGACCTCGACAGCAAAAAACTGGCCGAGGTTGTCCATCATTTTTACAGCCATCCGGAAATTATAAGAGAGATGGAGATAAAATCGGCAAGCCTCGGCAATAAAAAAGCAGCTGCTGACATCGTGAATATTTGTGTAGGGATGGTAACATAAAAAATTTGCAAATTTTGGTGGATTTAATACAAGATATGGTATATAGGGAAATTTAATATACTATATACAGTAAAACATCATATATGCAGACATTATAAAGTAAGGCCAGGTTGTATCAGGTGAGGGAATGAAGAACGGCATCAGAAAAGATACGATGCGCAGAAAGATTAAACGCATCCACTTTGTCGGAATAGGCGGCATCGGCATGAGTGGGATAGCGGAGGTACTTCTCAACCTGGGTTATACGATCAGCGGATCAGACCTGAGCCAGTCAGATCTCACGCAGAGACTTGCTTCACTCGGTGCAAGAATTTATACAGGCCACCAAGCCTCCAATCTCGGTGACACAGATGTGGTAGTCACTTCAACAGCGGTCAAAACCGACAACCCGGAAGTATTGGAGGCACACAGAAGGAACATCCCTGTAATACCTCGTGCCGAAATGCTGGCGGAGCTGCTGAAAATGAAGTTCTCCATCGCTGTGTCGGGAAGCCACGGCAAAACAACGACAACCTCGATGGTGGCAACGGTCCTTGCATCCGGAGGGCTCGATCCCACCATGGTGATCGGGGGAAAGCTGGCAAGCATCGGCAGCAACGCAAAACTGGGAGACGGGGAAGTCATTGTGGCCGAGGCCGATGAAAGCGACGGCTCATTTCTTAAGCTGTCGCCGTCCCTGGCCGTGATTACAAATATCGACCTTGAACACCTCGACTATTACAGGGATATTGAAGACATCAAAGATGCCTTCCTGCAGTTCGCAAACATCGTTCCCTTTTATGGTTCCACGATAATCTGCCTTGACGATGAAAACGCTAAAGCGATCCTTCCAAACATAAAGAGAAAAACCGTTACATACGGCCTTCACGCTCCCGCGGACTACACGGCGAGTGCTATATCATTCTCCGGACCTTCTTCGAGTTATACAGCGCACTATAAAGAGAAGCCCCTCGGATCTGTGACGCTTCACGTGCCGGGCCTTTTCAATGTTTATAATTCCCTCGCAGCAATCGCAGTCGCCCGGGAATTAGACATGGATTATCCGACTATCATTGAAGGCCTGAAGATTTTTAGCGGTGTTCAGCGGAGGCTGGAGGTCAAGGGCAGTATCAACGGGATTACCATCGTAGATGATTACGGTCATCATCCAACCGAAATCAGTGAAACGCTGAAAGCCGCAAAGCAGGTATGGAAGGAAAAAATTATCGTCGTGTTCCAGCCCCATCGCTATACTCGGACAAAGGCTCTCTTTAATGAATTTCTTACAGCTTTCCCTAACGCAGATGAGCTTATCGTGACCGACATCTACGCGGCAAGTGAGGCCCCTATAAACGGCGTAAATGCTGAAAAACTCTGTGATGGGATACGCAATCGCGGTCACAACAATGTCATCTATATACGTACTTTTGAGGATATTGTTGGTCACCTTCTTTCGATCGCAAAGCCGACAGACGTAATCATAACACAGGGGGCGGGGAATGTATGGAAGATCGGCGAGGAATTTTTGAAACAGGCCTCGCAAAAGTGAATACGCCGGGGAGGCATATGCTGAAAGATAACTCACTCCGGGAAAAGCTAAAAGATGTTGTTTCCGGTATGGTGTTGATCGATGAGCCAATGTCCCGCCATACATCAATCGGGGTCGGCGGGCCGACCGATGCTCTGATTTCTCCGGAAAACGCGAAAGAACTGGGACGGATTATCACCTATCTCAGGCATTTAAAAACTCCGTTTATTCCCGTGGGAAACGGAACAAATTTAATCGTGAGGGACGGCGGTTACAGGGGTGTCATAATTTCCATGAAAGGTCTTAACAGCATAGTTTTGAATAAAAGAAACACTGAATGGGCATCAATCCGCACTGGTGCGGGCGCTGCGCTTTCCGAGATAGTTCGCCTGGCTGCGGAAGAATCTCTAACGGGCATGGAATTTTGCGCCGGCATCCCCGGCAGCGTGGGAGGGGCGGTTAAAATGAATGCTGGCGCTTACGGCAGCGAGATTAAGGATGTCGTTGATAAAATCGAATTGATGGATAAAAAGGGAAATATCCGGGATGTAAAAAAAAACTCCCTGAAATTTGAATACAGGAATCTTGCTCTGCCGGAAGGTAAGATTATTACGGGTGCATCATTCCTCCTGACGAAGGGGATAAAGGAAAAAATTCAGGGAAGGATTAATGAGATTCTTGGAATGCGGAAAGATAAGCACCCTCTTGAATTTCGTAACTCAGGGTCCATATTCAAAAACCCTAAGGGAAGTGCTCCGGCCGGTCAAATCATTGATGAAATGGGACTTAAGGGCTATCAGATAGGCGGCGCAAAAATATCAGAAAAACACGGGAACTTCATTGTCAACTTGGGACAGGCAAAGGCGAGCGACATTATCGCGCTGATCGAAATGGTTAAGAAAAAGGTTAAGGCGGAACGCGGCATTATCCTGGAAACAGAGGTCGAAATAATCGGGGAAAACGGATGAAAAATCCCTTTAAATCAAAGCTGGAAACACGGAAATACAGGCTGAAAAGACGTTCCAAGCAGTTTATGCAAGAGATATTGCATACAGCTATGTTGATAGGAGTTATTTCGACAACTGCAGCAGTGATGATTTTTTTATATAATTTCATAATAAGCTCTCCCA
>Ga0187771_10001080_pt1 | contig 17919 bp, 26 predicted proteins | sample 0116_SJ02_MP15_1_FD_133139 | JGI IMG/M metagenome (GOLD analysis project Ga0187771, IMG submission 133139) | Tropical peat soil microbial communities from peatlands in Department of Meta, Colombia - 0116_SJ02_MP15_10_MG | ecosystem: Environmental > Terrestrial > Soil > Wetlands > Peat | place...
GGGGCAGGGAAGAAGACTGGCCTCAGGAGGGTGATGGTTCTCATCTTCTCCGGGTGCAGCAGCTCTGGAATCTTCCTCACGATTATGTCGGTGAAGTGGTCCGGGACCTTCACGTCATAGATGAGCGTCATCATTTTCTCCTCTTCCCGCTGAGAAAGGTATAGGGGAGTGCAGTACATGTTCGACAGATCTCCAATGTTGTCGATGACTCGGTTCCAGCTCTCCTCTAGGTCGCCGCTCGGGAATATTCGGACTATGACCATCATGGCAGTCCGAATATATCAGAGAAGCATCACACAGTAATAACCGTTTCAAATCAGAGGGTAGACCCTAACAGGTGCGCTAGCCACTGATTGAGTCAACCAAAGTATTCTCGTGCGCGTGTTAGGGAGTCGGGTTAAGGCGTAGCGTCCGCTCCCTCAATCGGGATGTACTGCCAGAGGTGTGGGAAGGAGCTTGCTCCTGGCGCCGCCTATTGCCAGAACTGCGGCACAAGAGTTGGTGAGTATTCTCCTGCCGACTGGTGGTGGACCTGGCGCAGAGAGAGATGGGAGCGGCACGACTGGGAGCCCATTGACGCGGCGTGGGGCGCAATCACGGGCGTTGGCTACCTGATAATCATCGGGCTGATGATCTTCTGGTATCCGGACGTGTTCACTCTCGTTGTGAAGTACCTCGAGAGTTGGGGGACATACGGCCACCCAGTCCTGCCGGGGCATGCCCTCGGCCAAGCTATGATCTTCCTATTCACGGCGAGTGGCGTCTGGGGCATCTTGAGCTCGGGTGGGAGGCTTGTGATAACGAGCAGAGTCGCGAGGCCATTACGTAGCGTCGTCGGGGGCTTGTTTTCGCTCTATGTAGCCTTCATCCTTACGTCGTTCTATGCGAGGGCAATCAATGGGGCGGGGCTTGTGCTCGCGTTCTTCGTGGGGCTCGCTGCGATGCTTGTGACCAACGCTCTGATCTCGTTTCTCCTTCCCCGCCGTAGGGCGCCGAAACCAACGCCGACTGGCTGAACGCAATTTCGGCTGAAGCGAAATAATTTTGGTGTTTTTTGTTTCCCGAAGTTGATTTCGACGCAGATAGCCCAAGCATTATTGTATCATGCGCGTGGGAAGATGAAGACCCTACAGAATTTCGTCTGCTCCCACTGCGACTGGAAATGGACGTCGATGGGAGGTTGGCCCGACCGTTGCCCGCACTGCGGGGCCGGGTCATGGAGAATCCAGTACGCCTAGAGCACCTGAGAGTCGTGGGAGTGGACGACCGCGACGTGGAACGCGGATCCCCTCCCCGTCATTCTTACTAAATGGGTTGTAGCCGTAGACCGTCCCTGTAGGCATTCAGGTTTGTTTCCAAGTTCTTTACCGCCGCGCTTTCCCTGATCGCTTCCTCAACTGATTCTGTTGCGACGAGCCCGGATACCTGAACAAGGGCGCCAAGCATGATCATGTTTGCGTAGAGCCCGTCTCCGAACGTTCTCTTCGCAGTCTCCGTTGCGGGGAACCGGACGACCTTTGCGTTGGTGGGAGGGACTTCCCTGACTGAGGTGCCATCGAGAAGCAGAGTACCAGTTTCTTTCAGGTCCTTCAGCAGCTCATTCGTCGCTTCCTGGCTCATGGTCACAAGAATGTCGCTCTTCCGCACAGCAGGGAATCCGATCTTGTCATCGGAGATTATGACCTCGCTCTTGGTCAGACTCCCGCGAGCTTCGGCTCCATACGCTTGCGTCTGTAGGACGTTCTTCCCGTCCAGCACCGCAGCCCTCCCCAAGACCAGGGCCACAAATACTACCCCCTGGCCTCCGCTGCCGCCGAACCGAATCTCAGTCTTCATCATCAGCTTCTACCCCCTTCTTTGAGACCTCTGCGACAGCTTCGTTCAGCGTTAGACGATGCCTACCGAGAAACTCTCCGACTACTATCCTCGAGTCCAATTCGGTCGGGGTCAGCCTTCCGCTTTCCTCCACCGACACGGCCCTCTCCCTGAACTGCCTCAGGATGGCCCCTGCGTCGCCGTATCCTGACCTTCTGCCGAAGCCTACGGGGCACTGGGTCACCACCTCGATGAACCTGAACCCGCTCAGCTGGAGCGCCTTCTTTATCGAGTCCTTGAGCTCCTTCGGATGAGCTGTCGTCCACCGGGCGGAATAGGCCGCACCCGCTGCCATGACGAGTTTCACACCATCTACTGGGTGCTCGAAGCTCCCGTAGGGGGTGGTTGTGGTGGTGGTGCCGAAGGGGGTCGTGGGCGCTACCTGGCCTCCGGTCATTCCGTACACCATGTTGTTCCCCATTATGACAAGAATGTCCGTGTTTCGCCTGGCGGCGTGGATGAAATGGCTCATCCCTATCCCGACGATGTCCCCGTCTCCTCCGAATACCACGACACTCAGGTCGGGGCGCACCAGTTTGATGCTCGTCGCCACCGGGATGCTTCTGCCGTGCAGAGTGTGGACGGAGTCGGCCATGTAGTAGGGAGACGGGATCCACGATGCGCAGCCGATGCCGCTCGTGAAGCAGAACCCGTCCAAGTTCCTGTGACCGAGTTCGTGGACAGCCCTGAGGAAGGTGTCGCTCAGGAGGTACAGGCCGCACCCCGGGCAGAAGGGGACCTTCAGGTTCCGCATGTAATTCCGTGGGGTGAACCCTGCTACGCTTTCAGTTTGCACGCATGATCAACTCCAGAATGTCGTCTGGGGTGATGAGCTCGCCCCCTCCTATCTTGTTCAGTTTGGTGACCCTGCGCCCTGCGACCCTTTCCACTTCGCCCGATATCTGGCCCAGGTTCATCTCGGGCACGATGACCTTACTCGTGGTTTCGGCCAGCCTTGAGACAACTTCCTCCGGGAAGGGCCAGATCGTCTTGAGGCGGACGTAACCAACCCTGACACCTGCGGCCTCTGCCCGCTCGGCGGCCTCGTAAACCGATCTGGAAGTGCACCCGAAGGACACGATGCCGACGTCACAGTCTTTCTCGATGTTGTAGCTCTCGGTCTCCACGATGTCTTGCGCGTGGTTGTAGATCTTGGCGTTTAACGCCTCAATCATCCTCCTGTGAACCGGCGCGCCCTGGGTGAATCGCATCCCGATCTCGTCGTGGGTCGATCCCGTCACGGCGACGTTGAACCCTTCGCCAACGGCGGGCATGGGAGCGACTCCTTCAGAACCGAAAAAATAGGTGTCCCCTGAGCTGGGGTGCCTGCGGTTCACGACTTCGAGACTCGCCCTTGGCGGCAGGTCGACGCGTTCCCTGACGTGGGCGATGGTTTCGTCCGCCAACAGGACGACTGGAGTACGGTATCTTTCAGAGAGGTTGAACGCACGTATGGTGAGCTCGAACATCTCTTGGGGGGAGTTAGGGGAGAGGACTATCGAAGCGTAGTCGCCGTGGGTCCCCCAGCGGGCCTGCATCACGTCCCCCTGGGCAGACTTCGTCGCCTGGCCTGTCCCTGGCCCCGCCCTCTGGACGTCTACCACGACGCACGGTGTTTCTGTCATGAAACCCCACCCGATTGTCTCCTGCATGAGTGAAAAGCCCGGACCTGAGGTCGCCGTCATCGCCTTACGGCCGGCCCAGCTCGCGCCCATCACTGCGCCGATGCTCGCCAGCTCGTCCTCCATCTGAATGAACGTACCCCCCACCAAGGGCAGGCGCTCAGAAAGGTGCTCGCTGATTTCGTTGGCGGGTGTGATGGGATAGCCTGCGAAGAAGCGACAACCTGCCGTCAGCGCCCCTTCGACGCAAGCCTCGTTGCCGGACCAGAACCGGGCTTCGTGCACGCCCGCCGTTGTTCTCAATGCTTGGTCGGGCCAACCTTCTCAAGCCCCTCATAAGTGAGGGAGTCGATTCTCGCGGTTAGAAACGACCGAGTTTCGCTATGATAAGATGAGAATAGAGCACTCGTCGAGCGCTAGAGTTTGAGTGCGCTTGGCAATTTGACGAGCTTCCGGAAGAAACGGCGCGCATCCGAGAACCTCCCCCGAAACCAATGGATCGTTTCAAGTTGGGTCTCAACCATCTCCCTCTGGAGCTTTAGTATTGCCAACAGCCTGCGGACGACGTCAGGCTCATCCAGATTCGCGGTCGCGTAACGGTACTTGGCATCCCTCACGAACCATTGCCTGCACTGGTAGCAGTAGTAGTAATCTAATCTGGAACCCACGTAGATCAGAGCAGCAGTCTTCCAGTCAGGCAGTTTGGCGCAGCGGATGCACTTCTCTGACGCCGATTCCATTGCGAGCAAATCCACGTAAGACGCCTCTTCAGGTTGGTTCTCTCCTTGGAACTGGTACGGCGTGGCTTGTCGGAGGAAAAACACAATCGCTGGATATATCGTTTCCCCAGGAATTCCTCTTACCTGACTGTGGCAGCACCAAAAAGACGATTGAATGATTGCAGGGACTGATCCGAAAGCCTTGTTGGCCAAGAAGGGGCGCGCGGCCCTGATTTTTGGAGCCGTGATGGACTTCTGGCGCAGCTGTTCACGGTGTCAACCTCGGCAGATCACTCATGGGCAAAGGCAACTGCTGCTCAGATACTCTGAATCATGCTCCTGATCTGGGAGCTTACGTCTTGGATTGACAGGGTCGTCGAACAATACCCGCACTTTACGTATCGGCCGTTGGGCATCGGCAGCGCCGCGCCGCAATTCGGACACTTCAGTTCAACGGCATCCAGACCGCCCTGACGCTCTGGCGGAGGGAGGCCTGAACTCCTGGCCTCGTCCTCCCGAAGTATCTGCGCCGAGATCTCGGAGATTTTGTTGTCTATCTCCGTCTGGAGCGACTTGACCTCTGCCCCATGCATCTTCATCTCGGTGTCCTTGTGCAGCTTGGAGGACAGGGACAGGAGGGTGCTGCGCTGAATGCGGCTCTGCTCTCCGTTGAGGACTTCAGAGATAGCAAAGAGGTTTCGCTGTATCTCTGCGAGGTTAGCGATGGCCCTCCTGTTGCCAGGGGACAGGCCTTCCTCACCTACGGGGTGGCCTACCTTTGCCTCCAGCTTCCTGAGTATTTCTTCCTTCGAGGCCCGGGACAGCATTTCAGTTTACATGAATCGCATCATTTGCTGATAAAGGGTTTTGATTTCTTCGGCGGGTCCCGACAAGTCCATCTCCGACTTGAAGCCCTGCACCCGGATTATCCCCCTCTTGGCTATGATGCCCTCCTCGCTGTACCTCACGCCCTGCAGGTCGTCGAGCCTCTGGACGATGACGTCGTCATTCTTGAACAGGGCACCCCTCTGGGCGTACAGCAGAATCCGCCTGTCGCTAAGTATCACCTGATATGCCTTGGTGCCATAGCGCACGTTCCGCCTGCTCGAGAACTTCACTTCCTCTCCGGGCATCAGAAAGTCTCTCAGCGTCATCCATTTTCAGCTCGAGGATGACAGGAAGCTCCAGGCAAGCACGGACAGCACCATCACCACAGACCCGAAGAAGCCTGCGACGAGGGCCTGGCTCGTGTCGGCGCTAAGGCCAATGCTTTCGACGAAGTTGAGCACGGGGGTCTTGACCATCCATGCGAAGGCGCCTAGGGTGAATCCCACGATCCAGAAGCCGAACAGCGCAGCCTTCCTGCCCAAGTTGACTCGACGATTGCACGTCAGGCACTGGTAAATCCAGACATGATTGAATTGCTTCACATGGAAGTCGAAAGTTATAGACGACTTCGCCGGAAGGTTGACGAGATTTTCCCTCGGACCAGAGTTAGATACCGCCTTCGCTAGAACCAGAAGCGTCGTGAAGGTATCAGTTTGACTGGGTTCTGGGACCGGCTCTGGAAGAAGGAAGAGGAGTTCTTCGAATCGGGCGACAAAAAGTTCAGACATGGTACGTCGTTCGTGGCTGTCTCGTCAATAGCGGAGCAGTACTACTGCGAGTACAAGCTTGAGAACGAGTTCGTGATGGGAGAGATCCCCACAGAAACGAAGGATGCCGGCACAGCCCTCCATGACGAGTTGATGCCGACGGAGAGGATCACAAGAGATGAGTTCGCGGAACTCGTCAGCAGAAAGGAGCCCACCTTAGCGGTCCTCCATGTCTGGGGCCCGGCGGGCGGCCTGAAGGTTGTGGGGGAGCCCGACCACATAATCTGGACGGGAGGGAAGCCGCTGTGGGTGATAGAGCTCAAGACCACGAAGGGAGATCCGAAACCCCTCTGGGAGGACCAGGAGAACCAGGTCAGAATCTATGGGCTGCTGCTCGAGAGGATGGGGTTCGACTGCTCGAAGATGCGACTGGCGGTGGTGAGGGTGAAATCTGGAGATCTGAGGGAGGAAGAGAAGCGAGAATGGATACTGAAGGTCTCTGATGCCCTCGTACAGGACAAGGTGTCTGAGTTGGAGGTCAAGTACCGGGGAATGATGAAGGCTCATCTGCTCGAGTACGATGCTGAAAGGGCAGAGATGGCCGTTCGTTCCAAGTCAGGATACTGGCTGCAGGAAAGAGAGCCCTCACCAAGTACGAGCTCAGGGAAGTGCAGAGCCTGCGAATATAACGTAGTCTGTTCCAAGTCGCTCTTCAAGCCTGGCTAGGCCTATCACACGGCTCACCGCCTCTTCTCTATCTGCGCGAGAATCGGATGAAGAATGCTTTCGCTGCGGTCTATAGAAACAGTATTCGCCTTCGCCTCGCCTTAAATAGCTGGCTGGGTCGGATCCTACATGGACCCAGTAGTCCACTTCGAAATCCCCGCCAAGGACGTCAAGAGGGCTTCAGCCTTCTACTCTAAGGCCTTCGGGTGGAACCTAAACCAGTTCCCAAACTTCGAATACTGGAGCGTAGTCACCACCGACTCGGACCAGAACGGGATGCCGAAATCCCCGGGCTCGATTAACGGCGGCATGGGGAAGCAGGGTGTGATAGCGCCGAAGGCGGTGACGGTCACCATCAGTGTGTCCGACATCGACACGACTCTGAAGAACGTGAAGAGCTTCGGTGGAAAGCCTGTAGGCAAGAAGATGCCCGTGGGAGACATGGGCTGGTCAGCCTACTTCGAAGATACCGAAGGAAACGTCATCGGACTTTGGCAGAACGCGGGAATGTAAGATTGGTTCGGGGCCTCAGGCCCTGACCATCCCATTTATGCTGAGGCTCTAACCTCGGGCTATCCACTCCGGCAGTACGCCCTTTCAGTATGAGTAGGAGTAGGTTGTTGAGGTGGACGTTTTTGTGCTTGTCGACGTTGCCGTGGATGTCGAGGCGGTCGTCGAGCTGGTCGTGGCTGTGGATGTTGCTGAGGAGGTGCTTGACGGCATGTCGCTCGTCGAAGTAGAGGTTGTGCTTGTCGACGCGGTGGGCGACTTCGGGGCCGGGAGGTTGAGGGCGAACCATATCCCCCCTATTCCCTGTCCGTTGACGTCCCCGGACTTGTGATCTTCGGAGAAGAGATAGAGCGGCCAGCCGTCGTACGTCAGTTGCTGCTTGCCGTCTGCCCTCGTCACGGCCTTGAAGGATGTCGCGTTCAGTCCCGTTGGTAACGTGAGGCTCTTGGTATAGAAGACAGGCCAGATCTGCACACAACTGCCGGTGCAGGTGCTGGTTCCGTTGGACTGAATGTCCGCGGTCCTGTAGTACAACGTCATTCCGGAGCCGTTTACAAGGTAGAACCCTATGCCGCTCCTGTAGGCGATTCCGACCGATTGGGCACCGGAGGCAGCACTAGTAACCGTCGCCGTATTGGTTGAGATGGCCGTGGTCGTAAAGGTGGTCGTAGAGGTGCTTCTGCCTTGGGTCGCTAACAGGTAACCCGTGGTCGCACCGAATACCAACGTCAGCACAATGAACGCTGTGGCGATTGTCTTGAAATTCAACGTCTTGGATTCAGACGAGCGTTGTTAACTAAATGAGGTTTCTTCCAAATCTCATCCAAATTGCAACCGAGATCGACCCACTAAACTCAGGGCGTGTCCAGACTGTGTGTGGATCGCCATCTGCAAGACATCGATGTCCCGAGCCAGCCGGCCAGACGGAGAAAGGTCCTGTCTCAGGAGGTTGAGAACGGATAAATCAACCAGCTAACGAAATCGCAGGCATGAGTGTGTGCCCCCATTGCAGCATGCCCATTGAGCATGTCGAATTCTATTCCCAAACGGGGAAGTTCGGGCTTTCGGGAATAATGCGCAAAGATGGGGATGCTGTAATCAACCTTGGGGGAGTTCCGAAGAAGGAGCCCGGGTTCTACTGCCCCGTGTGCGGTGAGCAGCTCACGGAAGATGTTCAGACGGCTAGAAGAATTCTGAGCGTACCTGACTCGAATTCCTCGACCTAGACGGGGTCCAGGACCCTCCTATACAGGAATGGTTGCCGATTCTACACGCCGGAATGACAAGTGCAATTTACTGCCTAGAACCTTACTTCTTCTTACTAGTGGCGTAATCGACCATGCCCTGGAAGTCGATTACTGTGACAGGCTCCACTCCTACCACCCAGGCGTCATGGCCTGGTGGGAGCATGGAGATTTCGCCCGGTCCGATGTCCATCTCGGTCCCATCGTCCATCTTTACGTGGAGCACACCAGTGACGTGGTACTGGAAGTGCGGCGCCTCGCAGCTCTTCGTCTTGGAGATGGGCTTGATGTGCTTGGACCACTTCCACCCAGGTTCGAAAGTCGCCCTTCCGACGGTTGCCCCGCCGAACTTGACAAGTTGTAGTCTGCCCTTGTCCCAAGTCCTTGTTTCGTCGGGAGAGCCGAACTTCTTTACCTTCGCCTTTGCCAACCCTAATGGGTTAGGAGATGGCCCTCTTAAGGCATGCTACGCGGTCTTCCTAACCTGATTGTGCCTTTCCACCGGGTAAAGTTGGGAACTCACACAGCACACATCAACGTGTGAAAGGCACGAACCTAAGAAACGAGTTGACGAGCCTAAAGCAATACAGCTTCGCGGTCAGAAAGCCCAGAAAGACAAGCAGTGCGAGTTCGGAGAAAGCGAAGTTGGCCATCGTCGCCACGACAAGAGCGATGGCAAGCAGGAGCCTCCCTCGCCTAGCGGGCGGCAGGAAAGAAGCGAGCAAGGCCCCCGTCGACATGTAGAATCGCGAAGCTTCAGAACGCGTCTTCTCCTTCCACTTGTCAATGGCTCTAAGCGTCGAGGCTGTGCTAATCCTCAAGCAAGGAGCCATGGTTCGAGAGGTATTTACGGCCTAAATCACGTATTGCATAAATTCCACCCCTGCATCTGTTGACTTGGCTTTGAGCGCCCCCGTTCCCGATGACCTGCAGAAGATCCTGGGCCCAAATGAGCAGGCCCAGCTCTACATCGCTCAGAAGATTTACCACCCCAAAATAAGCATCGATTCGGTCCTCATCACTAATCAGAGGATTATCCTCAGGCACCCTCACGCTATGGGACTGAAGAAAGACTACACCGACTACAGCTATCAAGATGTGACCAACGTCGTAATGGCCAAAGGGTTCACTCGTTCCACCCTCAAGCTGGTCCTCAGATTCGGGGGAGAACCGCTTGCGCTGGAGAACCTACCCAATTCAGAGGCCGAAAGGGCCTACGGCCTCATCCGCGAGAACCTGGGAAGGTACCAGGCCCCCTTCTCACAGGGCATGATGGGGCCGCCGGCATATCAGCAGGCCCCTCCCGTTCAGACCCCTTCCCCCGCTGGACCAACGACGGCGGTCGAAAGAGAGGTAGTCAAAATCAAATGCAGATACTGCGGGGCTTTGAACGACGAGAATGCGAAGGCCTGCGTCAGCTGCGGGGCGACCCTCTGAGTTACTTCGATCTCGTCCTACCATAGATTCAAAGCGCACCTCAATTCGCTAGTTCACGACTAGTTTGGAATCGAGGCCATTGGCCCAGAGAATCTGCATGGTGACAGGCGCGAGTTCAGGCATCGGGAAAGAGACCTCCAAGAGGCTGGCGGAACTTGGAGCAATAGTGGTCTTGGTGTGCAGAAACCAGAAAAAGGGAGAGAAGGCGATGTCCGAAATCAAGGGCGCTAGCAACAATGCCCAGGTCGAGCTTATGCTAGCAGACTTCGCGTCTCTCGATTCCGTTCGAGCGCTGGCGAAGGAGTTCCTGGAGAAACACCATTCGTTGCACGTCTTGGTCAACAATGCAGGAGGAGTCAACGTGATGCGTTCTATGACAGCTGATGGTTTCGAGACTACTTTTCAGGTCGACTACCTCTCCCATTTCCTGCTGACGAATCTCCTGCTGGATGTGCTTGAGAAGAGCGCGCCATCGCGTATAGTCAACGTCTCGTCGGCGTCGCATTACGGGGGGCACTTGAACTTCGACGATCTACAGATGAAGAAAAGATACGGGGTCATGAAGGCCTACTCTCGGGCCAAACTGGCCCAGGTGTTGTTCACCTACGAGCTGTCGAGGCGGCTGCAGGGGACGGGGGTCACTGTTAACGCCCTTCATCCGGGAGCCGTGGCGACCAATATATGGAAGGGTTCGATGGGTCCATTCTCATTTCTGGGGAACATTTCCAGGCTGTTCCTGATCAGCCCCGAGAAGGGGGCTGAGACACCGGTGTACTTGGCGACATCACCTGAAGTCGAGGGTGTGACAGGGAAGTACTATGATCACAGGCGTGAGAAGCAATCTTCGGCGGAATCGTATGACCGGGCTACCGCAGAGAAGCTCTGGGATGAGAGCGAGAAGATGACCGGGCTCTCTACCTAGCGGGCGCTTCTCTACCCCTTCCGGAACGACTAGATTCTCCATATCGCCAACCAATAAGATATTTCTGCCAATGAGGGAGGGCCAAGTGCGCGATGTCGGCAGGCAAGGGAACCAAGAAGCCGTATTCCTACACGTTCCGGACGCCCCAAAAGGACATACAGGGTCCTGGCGGCACCAGCCCTGATACGCTCTTCTCGATCAGAGACACCCTTCTCCTGCTGACCGAGGACTGCCTGGTAGTCGAACGACCGGAGGGCCTTTTCTGCGAGAAGCACAATCTCCCGGTCACGAAGGGAGCTACGAGGTGCAAGTACTTGGCTTCCCGTTTCGCTAGCAACGAAGGTGAGGAGAAGTCGAAGGCACAGGTCCAGCAGTACGTCAACGATATTCTCGGAATCAAGGACCCAAAGACCGTAAAGCGGCTTACTGGGTTCTGACGGCGTTCAGTCCCTTCTGCGTAAGCCTTCCGTCGTCCCCGATGTACCCGCCAAGCTGAAGCTTGGCTATCTCCCTGCCAAGCGTAGCCGCGGGGACCTTCGCGACCTTGTCCAACTTCTCTATGCTACCGGCGTGCGGAAGGGCACGTAGTATCTGCAGTTCCAGTTGAGAGAGCTCATCGTTGCCTGCCATCGCCCGCAACCGAGGCCTCGTGGTGCTATTGAACCCTCCAGTGAATCGCGATTGGCGTCGTGCTCGCCCAGTCTGCCGCTGAAGGGGGATGACGGGAGACCTCTAAAATAACCCCAGGACTGGAACCTTCTGTGCCTGTCTTCGATGCGAATGGGATTCCTCTGTACTATGAAGAGGCGGGAGGCGGCGAACCAGTCGTCTTCGTTCATGGTACCGTGTGCGACCACACTGTGTGGAAGCCCTTGGCGGACGTGATCTCTGCGAAGTACAGAACCATAGCCTATAGCCGGCGATACGCCCATCCCAACAATAGGCAGGGTGACGTGATGGACAGCACCGTCCAGAACAACGCAGGGGACCTCGCAGCTTTAATCGACGGGCTCGGGCTGGGGAAGGTGCACCTCGTAGGACACTCCTATGGCGGTTTCATAGCCGCGTTTTTCGCGCTCAAGCATCCGGACAAGGTCGGGTCTCTGACTCTCGCCAACGCGGCCGTCGTAACGATGCTTGTGGCAAGGTCCAGTGCAACGGCCTCAATCTCCCTGCTGCTCAGGTCGCCGAGCGTAGCGCTCTCTGCCCGCACTCTGATCAACGCAACAAGGGACACTGTCAAGGCCGTGGACAGCGGCGATGCCACGGCAGCTTTCCGGATCTTCGTGCCAGCCCTATCGAACCACAGGACTGATTTGCCTCCGAAGCCCCCGTCCTTCGAGGCGATGGTGACCCGCAATGCGAGAACCCTGCGGGAGACGACAGCTCCCTTCCCTCCTGTTACGAAATCGGAAGTGGTAGGAATCAAGGTCCCGACTCTGGTCATTTGGGGAGCCCTCAGCGCTCCATGGGACTACAAGGTCAGCCAGCTGCTCGCTCAGGCAATCCCCGGCGCCGAAGCGGTCGTGGTGCCAGGCACAGGCCACTTCTTCTTTCTAGAGAACGTTGCGGCCGCCAACGAAAAGATGATGAAGTTCTTGGAAGCCCCGCAGCTTCGCTGAGGGGTGTGTGTGCGCCCTCCGTTTCAAGCGAGCCGCACAGGGAGCCAATGATTATCTTGGTCCCAGACCATCCTGTTGCCGGTGTGAAGAAGTGTGATTAGCACTGGTCCAACTGGTTCTTCTCATACCCTCGAAAACGTGAAGACTCTCGGAGGCGTCGGCTCCATCCTGACCCTGCTCGGGTTCGTTCCTACCGTCGGCGCTATTATCGCAATCATCGGCCTGATACTCGTCCTTGTGGCGTTCAAGTATGCGTCAGACATCCTCGGCGACCCCAAGATTTTCAACAACGTGCTCTACGCGGTAGTTCTCGGCATCATAGGCCTCGTGGTGGGCGTGGTCGCGGTCGTCGCCACGGTATTCCAGGCGATGGGCATGGGCTATCTGTCCAGTTCCTTCTCCTACACTGGGCCCACCACCGTGACAGCCGGAGACATAATGGGCATGCTCGGGACAATCTTGGTCGGCCTCGCAGCAGTCTGGATCTGCTTCGTGGTGTCATCGATATTCCTCAGAAGAGGTTACGGAGAGCTTGGGAGGAGGCTAAACATCAGCCTCTTCGGCACGGGGGCCCTGCTCTACCTCATCGGAGCCGTCCTGGTCATAGTAGTGATCGGGTTCCTGCTCATACTGATAGCCGACATCCTCTTCATCGTTGCCTTCTTCTCGATCAACACGCAACCCCCTCCGCCATCGCCGATGGTCCAACCGGCTCAGCCCTCGATGTAAAAGTCGGAGGTCGAGCCGTTCCCCTTGTGTCAGAGCCGAGCCTCGACTAGTTAGGACGCCCTTGTCCCATTGGGGACCTGTTTCTCCGGGACGGCGAGAACGGGGGTTATCCCGTCTTCGTATCCTAGGTCAAAGAGCATCCCTTCGGAAAGCTCCCCCATCATCCTCCTCGGTTCCAGGTTGACCACGAAGAGGGCCTGCTTTCCCTGAATCTCTCTCGGGTCAGCTCGCTCCTTCTTCATGCCCGCGAGTATCCTCCGCTTGTGATCTCCAAAGTCGACTGTCAGCCTCACGAGCTTGTCGGAGCCCGCGACTTCTTCGACCGACTCGATCGTTCCGACGCGTATGTCGACACGGTCGAGGTCTGCTTTGGTGATCTTAGGTTTGATCGGGGTCATCTCTGTTCAGACCCGCATGGTGCCGCTAATTGGTTTTTTGTCGCGCGCAGGCGAAGCGGGTCGAGAGCCCTAGGCGGATAAGACGCCCGAATACTTCTCCCTCAAGGGCTTCTTGTCGAGCTTACCGGTGCTTGTCTTGGGGAGCGCCTCGGACAAGATTATGAATCGGTCGGGAACCCAGAACTTCGCAATCTTCCCTTCTTCTACGAACTTTTGGAGGTGGCTCGAAAGCTCCTCCTCGCTCGTTTTCTGCCCTTCCCTCAGCGACACCACTGCAATAGGTCTCTCTCCCCAATGCGCTTCGCGCGCACCGATGACCGCAGCCTCTAGGACCGCAGGGTCTCGCATTATCAAATCCTCCAATATCAGGGTGGGTATCCATTCCCCTCCGCTCTTGACAGCGTCCTTGATCCTGTCCACTATGGTCAGATAGCCTTCTTCGTCCATGACAGCCATGTCCCCCGTGTGCAGCCATCCGCCCGCCCAGAGGTCCTTTGTCTTCGCCTCCTCCTTGTAGTACTCCTTGGTGAGCCAGGGCCCCCTCACCACGATTTCCCCTGCTGCCTTTCCGTCCCTGGGGACGTCCTTCATCTCCCCGTCGACTACCCTGATTTGCACCAGTGGTATCGGAATCCCAGTCTTCAGCAGAAGATTGTCCACAAGCTCTTCATCACTTAGCATCCTGAGCCTTTCATTGGGGTTCGCCAGCGTGAGTATGGGGGCGGTTTCGCTTAGGCCATAGCCTGACATCACCTTGATTCCCAACTTCCTCGCCCTAACTGCCAGTTCCCTGGGGAGAGCGGCGCCCCCTATGACCACCTTCCAGTGCGATAGCGCCTCCCTGTGCTTTTCAGCCGAGGGGTGGTTTACCAGCATGTTCAGTATGGTGGGAACCATGTCTGAGAAAGTAACTTTCTCGCGGTCGACCAGCTCGAGGATGTTCCCATAGTCGTACCTCCCCGCCAGGACGAGTTTCTGGCCGTTCATCGCCACGGCATAGGGGATCCCCCAGCAGTGGACGTGGAAGAATGGGACGAGTGGAAGGACGACGTCGCTCGGGTCCATCCTGTTCTGGGGCGCCGAGCTGCCCAACCCTACAAGCGAGCTAAGGGTATGAAGCACGATCTGCCTGTGGGTGAACCACACTCCCTTCGGCATCCCGGTGGTCCCCGATGTGTAGAATATCGTCGCCTGCGTGTTCTCGTCCAGCTCAGGGAAAGTAAAGCTCCCGTCAGCCTGGGCAAGCATGTCGTCGTAGAACTTCACGTTGGGGAACGGGAGTGACGGGGCGGAACCCGTGTCGCTCATGGTCACCACTCCTTTGATAGAGGTCACCGCACCTGCTAGCTTGGCCGCCATGGGGACGAAGTCGTCCCTGAGAAGCACGAAGTCGTCGCCCGCGTGCGCCATGGTGTACCCTATGTGCTCCGGGGGGAGCCTGATGTTCACCGTGTGAAGCACCGCTCCCATCATGGGGACGGCGAAGTATGCCTCCAGGTACCTGTTGGTGTCGACATCGATGACAGCGACGGTCGACCCTTTCCTGACCCCCATGCCTTCGAGGCCCGCTGCGAGCTTCCTAATCCTCGAGTAGAACTCGACCCAGTTGTACCTCGTATTCCCGTAGACGATTTCTGACTGGCTTCTGCGGTGGATGGTCTGGGTGAGCAGCTTGTCGATTGTCAGCTGATAGTCCGGGGACGTATGCCCCTCCAATACCGACAAGATGACAGGCTCACTATTTTAGACTGTCGACCACTTTGTAGTACCGATGGGTCCGGGGCCATGAGGATGCTCGGCTCGGGCATGATCGACTCTCCAAACCTCAGCTTCGACGGGAAGTTGGGAGTTCCGCTCTTCGTCGCGGTCGGGGAGCACGACGAATTGTTCCCCGCTGATGGAGTCAGGGAGTTCTGTGACGGCATCGACTGCGACGACAAGGAGTTCCACGTGATTCCAGGGGCGAAGCACGCGGTATGGCCCGAGGGCTCATTTACTCCATTGGTCGAGTGGCTGACAAGGAAGTTCTGACCTGCATTCGCGGCAGCCCTCGCTGCCCCTAGGACAAGATTTGTTTGACGAGTTTTCTCCCCTGCCGGGCGAGCACTTGAAGATAGACCACTGCGAGTTTCCTGATGGGCTCCTTTACGATGTCGAACAGGGAACCTGGGCAGATTTGAAAGGGAGTGTCATACGGGTAGGAATCACTAGCCTCCTTTCCTGGTCCTTTGGTGTCTTCTCTGCGATCACCTTCAGGAACATAGGCACAGCCCTTGTTCGAGGCCAGGTCATGGGTACCATGGAAGGGTCGAGACACTTCGACGTGTTCCGCTCCCCCATCTCTGGGACCCTCTCTGCTGTCAATGAGCGCCTAATCGACGAGCCTGGGCTCCTTAACAAGGATCCATATGGGGAGGCATGGTTCGCCGAAATCAGGGTCAAGGACGATGGCGAGCTTGGAGGGCTGGGAAAGCTCCCTCAGGCGGGGCGTAGGATAGCGGAGCTGCTCAAGGAGCGCCACGTGCACTGCTTTGCCGCCTTCCCCGACTTCGAGATTGTCGACACAGGGGTTGAGTGCCAGGCGGTGCTCGCCAAGCTGAACGAGCTCCTAGAAAGGAGCACGCCCGGGACTGTAGTGCATGTCGTCTCAGACGACAGCAGCGCCGAAATCGAAATGCAACGATGGTCTGATCAGACGGGGAACTCCATCGTAGACATACAAAAGGAAGAGAAGATTTTCCACTACATCGTCAGGAAAGAGCCCTCGAAGGCTGGGCCAGGCTAACGCTCGATTGGGAGCATGACAGAGTTCCCCCACTCGGTCCAGGAACCATCGTAGTTCCTCACGTCAGGGTAGCCCAGCAGGTACTTCAAGACGAACCAAGAATGAGACGACCTCTCCCCAATCCTGCAGTATGTGATTACAGCCTTGTCCCTGTCGACCCCCTTCGAATGGTACAGATTCTCTAGTTCCGCCCGGCCTTTGAACGTCCCGTCGGCGTCGTTTACCGCCTGGCCCCATGGAATGTTCTTGGCCCCCGGGATGTGCCCCCCTCTCTGAGACTGTTCGTCCGGATACTCTGGAGGGGCGGTGATCTCCCCTGAGAACTCCTTCGGTCCTCTCACGTCGACGAGCACGCTGCCCTTCTTTCCTATCGAGGCCCTCACGCCCTCTCGGTAGATTCTGACCTTGATGTCTGGGCCTCCGATACGATATTCCTTGGGCGCGTATGCAGGTACTTCCTTGCTCAGCGGCCTGTCCTCGATCAGCCATTTCTTCCGGCCGCCGTCCATCAGTCTCACGTTCTCGACTTTGTAGTACTTTAGGTCCCAGAAGGCGTAGGCAGCGAACCAGTTGTTGAAGTCCCCGTAGAGAATGATCGACGTTTCCGGGGAGATGCCGCTCCTCTTCATCAGACCCTCGAGTTGCTCTTTTGAAAGAATGTCCCGAGTTACGGGGTCGTTCATGTCCTTCTTCCAGTCAAATATCACTGAGCCAGGGATGTGGCCCTGAAGGTAGTTCGAGGCGGGGTCGTAATCCACCTCAACTATGCGGACGTTGGGATCTTCAAGGTGCTCGGACACCCATTGCGTCGTGACCAGGACATCTGGGTGGGCATAAGATTCAGCCATATTATAACATATGTAATAATGCCGATATAAGCTTGGCTGTTAGCTGTCTCGAGCCCAAAGAACGGCTTCGACTCGGCCGTTCGAGGCTCTAAGCACAGCCGCCGCTCCCACCTGGCGGGAAGGATTCGTTGGAGCTGCGAACCGGATTCGATCTTACTTGGACGAGCTCAGATCCCAGATCTTCTTTTGCTTCAGTGCTTCCAGCGCCTTGTCGATATCCGAGACCGCCACTACCACGCCAGCCCTGGCGAACGGCGCAGTTGTAGCATAGGCGTGCTTGATGTTGATCTTCTTTCTGGCGAGCTTGCCTGCGAACTCACCGAACGCTCCGGGCTTGTTGTCCAATTCGACGTTGAGCACTTCCTCCTCAGTGAAACGGATCTTCGCCTTCCTGAGAGCTGCCCTTGCCGCCGCCACGTCGACGGCCAGCACCCTTGCAGCCTGTGCCCTCCCCTTGGCCTCTGGGACGAAGACCCCAACTATGTTGACTTCTGCGTCGCCCAGCACTGAGCAGAGTTTTGCCAGTGTTCCCGGTTTGTTGGCTAATGGAACCACGAATTGGGTGGCCTTCGAGATCATTGGGACGTTGTTACCTGTGATTTGTAATAAGCATTGCCAGGCGCGCCAGGTGGGAGGGCAAACTCAATCTACCTCGGGATTCTGACCTAGCCTACGAACAAGGGCGAAATGGGCCAGAAGTCGACATACCAGAGGACCTTCACGGCAGAGGACGTCAGCACCTTCGCCGAGCTCTCCGGAGACAAAGGGGTGCACCATGTGGTGGCTGACATCCAGGGGAGAATCATGGTACAGGGGCTGTTGACGGCCACCATACCCACAAAGCTCGGCGGGGACATGAACTACATCGCCAGACACATCGTCTACGA
>Ga0187771_10001081_pt1 | contig 17891 bp, 9 predicted proteins | sample 0116_SJ02_MP15_1_FD_133139 | JGI IMG/M metagenome (GOLD analysis project Ga0187771, IMG submission 133139) | Tropical peat soil microbial communities from peatlands in Department of Meta, Colombia - 0116_SJ02_MP15_10_MG | ecosystem: Environmental > Terrestrial > Soil > Wetlands > Peat | place...
ATTAGTTCATCGTGAGTCCCGAATTCGGCCACGCAGCCGTTTTCAAGAACCAGTATTTTTTCAGCCGTCTTTATCGTGGAGAACCTTTGGGCGATTATGAGTGTCGTCCTTGCCTTTGTTGCTTCTTCGATTGCAGACTGAATCTCCTGCTCCGTCCTAGCGTCCACGAAAGATAGAGAATCATCCATTATCAGCATTTTCGGGTCGGTTAGAAGTGCTCTTGCTATGGTTATTCTTTGTTTTTGGCCACCCGAAAGCGTGATTCCTCTTTCCCCGACGGGCGTGTCGTAGCCAGAAGGAAGCGATTCTATGAAATCATGTATCCTGGCTGACTTGGCAGCCTGCACTATCTCATCCATCGAAGCGTCAGGCCTGCCGAAAGCAATATTCTCCCTGATCGTTCCTGAGAATAGAAAAACGTCCTGCAAGACCACTCCTACCTGGCGTCTCAGGGAAGCGAGCTTGAACCGACGTATGTCAACTCCGTCTATCTTTATGCTTCCAGCCTGGATGTCATAAAACCGCGGAATCAGATATATCAGGGAACTCTTCCCAGATCCTGTCGCACCGAGTATTGCTATTTTTTCACCTGGCTGAACAGTGAAATTCACGTTTTTCAGCACAGGCCTGTCTTTCACATAGCCAAATGTCACTTTTTCCAGTTCAAGTTTTCCTTTCTCTATCTTTATGTCTTCGGCACCAGGCAAGTCTTCAACATTCCTCGGCGCATCTGCTATCTCTAGGATTCTCTCCATTCCAGCATACGCAGCAATCCACGTCCCGAGGGTTTGACTCACGTCTCTTATCGGGAACGTAAGTCTCATCATATACCTTGCAAACAGAATGATGTAACCGACCTGAGCAATCGCCAAGGCCGAGCCCGGAACGCCCAGCGTATACCCAGCGTAGACGTAAACTGAGGCTATTCCAAGGGTGAGTATCGCCGGTCCGAGCGGCATGTAAATTGATTGTATTTTGCCCGCGTTGATCGCCGTGTTCACGTATATGTCTTCTGCCTGTTTGAACCCTTCAACAACGTCTTCCTCTTGACGGAATATCCTGACCGTTTTCATTCCGATAATGTTCTGTTGTATGTAAGAAGTGAGCCTTCCCATGATTAGCTGCATGTTTCTAAAGAGCGGCATAGTGTCCACCCAGAGGCGCGCCGTGAAATAGAAGATAAGTGGCATCGTGCCCATGGAAATCAACGTCATTATTGGACTTATCGGAAAGATCACTATGATGATGATTATTGTCGTAAACACTGCGTTTAGAATAGTCCCCAGCCATGTCCTCAGGAACATGTCGACTAGCTGCATGTCGACTGTGGCTCTTGATGTAAGATCGCCGACGCCTGCCCCGTCGTAGAAACTGAAGGACTTGCCCTGGAGAGATCGGTAATAATCCGTCCTTATGTCTCGCACGATGTACTGAGATAGCATTCCGTGCACGAATATTACCATGAAGTTTGAAATTGCATACGCTATTCCAGCCAGCACGATGACCATTAGGTAGGTCAAAAGAAGCTTGAAGTTGATCGGAGAATATGGTATGATGTTGTTGATGATGTAGGTGGTGTACAATGGTTCTATTGAAAACATGATGGACCTTACGAGTGCAAGAACAACTATAATTGCAATGAACCAGTCATATTTCCTATGGTACTTCCATATTCTCTTGAAAGCAGAAAAGGATTGCATGAAACCCTTTTGGGGTTTGAGCGCCTTTGCATAATCGAGTAGTGGCTTTGCTATACTCATTATGATCTTGGCTAAGTGGAAACGATCTGAATCGATATAAACATTTTTAGGCAGTCCTCGAATCTTGTACCGCGGACCCGCACATGCAGAGAAACGTTACTCGCATCTCTTCCGTTTTTCCATCTTGCAAAAGGCTCAAGCTGGTTTAAAGAACATTGTTGAGAGAAGCATGCTGAGCAGTTAGACGGGCTTCAAATGCACCAGAATCATTCCCAACTCTAAGCACGCTTATTAAGTTGAAAACGGCATTTGCTGCCTGTGTTAGGTATGGCTAAACCGCATGACGTTAAGATAACCGTGCTGAAGCGATTCAACCCTTCAGAAGTCTTCGAGAAGAGTCCAGTAACTCCCGTATCGAGTTCTGAGGCGTGTGAGCTGTTCAAGGATGGACAGGAGTTTATCGTCAAGGGTGTGAAGATGCCGGAAGGATTCTGTACGTCAGCTTGGGTTTCAATCTACGCGAACGTTCGTCTCCTCGGCTACGGCGGTGACCTGCCATGGTACAAGGAGAAGGGCGTTGCCGTCAACTGTTGCATCGACGGATTGAGACCTGTTGTTTTCAAGCTTGAACGAGTCTAGAATATGAGCATGCTGCACTCTTTCGCGTTGATCAGCCGTTTGTAAGTGTAGTTGACCAGACATTGCTCTTGCGACGTTCACACACTTTATCGCTAGCGGGTAGACACCGTGTCTGTAGACCCTGATCTTGCAAGGTTGGTCGTTCAACTCATCTCGGATGGCAAGGTTGAGCAGTCCTTGGAACTGCTTGCGAAGCACTATGGTGTCAGTGTTCCGAGGATCAGGGTCGGCTTGCCCAAGAGTCGCCGTTCCCAGGTCCTAGGCTGCTACTCAGCCGCTGATCAAACCATTTACGTTTTGGATAGCGAAAAGCTGAAAGATCCGTTTGTGGTCCTGCACGAGTTTTACCATCACTTGCGCACTGGAGTGGATAAGAGACACAGAGGAACGGAGAAGCTTGCGACTACATTTGCTGGAAAGTTCATCGAGGAGAGTCACGCACTGCGAGCACATCATTCTTTCAAAGTCCAATACGCTTGGGTGAACACTGCTGACGAGAATAAGACTAGCTGAGACCTCTTGGGAGCGACCTCTCTCCGACTCGCGAATGCGTGCGAACGTTTCTATCAAAGTGGGAATGGACTCGGGCGCGCTTTTCGTTTAAGCAAGGCAAGTTGCGCCTGCTTTGTGAACTATGGGTAGGAACATGGCCTTTCGATTTGATACGTGCCTGAAATCTTATTACTATTAGGGTGCAAGAGTTTTCTTTGCGTTTGATTCAAAGCACGCATTATTTGTAGGCTGACACAAACCTTTTTCAGAAAGACAGTGTTTATTATGCTACTAGCCCAACCTGTGCTGCCAAGGGATACCATGGGAGATCACCTGATGGAGTCCACGAGAAATGCGTGAACGGGATTCTTGGAGAATGGGCGAAATCAACGAGAAACTGGCTTTGGGCTTATTTCGCGAAGCCATGCAAGCTACAACCCAAGGACCGTTTCAGTCCAAGATGCTTCAAGCAGTCAAAAACTACTCTAGAGCTATAGAACTCTATCAGAAGGCAGATACTAGTGAAAAAGAGCCCAGAGTTCACCGTTGTAAAGCGATGACGGCTCTGGCTGGATTTTGGTTTTACAAGGAAGCTTCTGAAAAGAGAATGCATATTCAAGAATGCTGGGAGCTGACAAAGCAAGCTCTCGGCTCCTGTGAAAACGAAAATAACGGCCCGGAATATGGAATAACGTTCAATCAACTCTCATCAAGTGCTCATCTTGCATATGTTTTGGAATGGGACTCAAAAACTCGCCAGAAGATTACCAGTGAAGCCCTAAAATATGGAGAGCGAGCGATTGGTCTCCTTTCCTCCTTGAAAGAGCCTGATGAGCTTGCAAAGGCCTACGCTTCGACAGCGCACCACCTCTCTGTGTTTGGCGATCAGTTTGTTCCGGACAGTGATGAGAAAGAAACGTACTTCAAGAAAGCTCTTGCTTACTGGGACAAAGCCCGAGAAATCTCAGAAGCCAGCGCACTGCTTCAATGGGCAAGCTTGCCAGCTTCAGTCATGCCTTGGAACTTGGATGCTATTATAGAGAACTATCGGAAGGCTTCGGTCTACGCTGAGGAAACCGGAGACACTCTGGTAGCTGCGAATTCACTCGGCGGCATGGCGGCTACAGTTTATTGGAAATCCCGTGCTACTGAAGACCCTCAGCAAAGCACGAAAATGGTTAGAGAAGCGTTACACTATGCCAAACGTGCGCGAAGACAGTACTCTTCAATTCAATTCGTCAGTCCGCGTCACGGAGTCCTGTGGACGAGTGAACCTTACTCCGAGTATTTCTGGGATAGGGCAGAAAGTGAAATAGACCTTGAAAAGAAGCGAGAATGTCTAGAAAAGGCAATAATGCATGGAATTCGCGGGGTGAGGATAGCTGAGAACGCTGGTTACCCCGAGATCATCATGTTTGCGCATCTACAGTTGAGCAAGGCGTTTGTGTCTTTGGCGCAGATCGAGATGAGCTTGGCGGAAAAGAAGAGGCTCTTGGAAGAAGCCTCGTCGCACAGTAAACGCTCCGTTAGCATCAGTGAGCAGCTCATTCCCTTCGATTACTGGAACCGAGGCGTAATGGTAGTTGAGTTTGCCAATCTAAGGGCTGAATTGTCGCTCGTTGAAAGTGATTTTAAGAGCAAAAGGGAGATTCTTGAAGAGGCCATTTCACTCAAAGAGCAAGGATTACAGTTATGCATCCAAGGCACTTCGCATTTCGAAAAGACCAAGGACCTGTTCATCTTCGTCGCTCTCGGTCAGACACAGTACAACCAAGCCAAGCTGATAAATAGCCTATATGAATTGACACACGAGACCGAGCACCTAAAGAAAGCATTGAATAAGTTCCAAGAAGCTGCTGTGTCATTTCAAAAGCCAGACTTGCCGAATCGCGTTGCAGAGTGCTATTGGAAAATCGCCTTATGCCATGATTCTGCAAATGAGCACTTGAAGGCCGCAGAGGCCTTCACTCTAGCCTCGAACAGTTACCAGAGAGCGACTAATAAGATTCCTCAACTCAAAGGCTTCTACAAAGATTATGCTCTTTTCATGAAGGCTTGGAGTGAAATTGAGAAGGCAAGACATTGTCATCGAAACCGAGAATATGGGTTGGCAGGGAAACATTTTGAGAACGCTGCAGAGCTGCACGAGCCGTTAGCGCAGTGGCGCTATTTGACTCCGAATTATCTGGCTTGGGCTGGAATCGAGCATGCAGAAGAGTTAAGTAGAAAGGAACGATGCGGCGAAGCGGTCCAAGCCTTCGAAAAAGCAGCAACACTGTTCAGAGAAACCCGGAAATCGGTTCACAAAAAGCTCGGCAAGATCAAGAACGAGGACGAAAAACAAATAGCAGCAGACTTGCTTAAAGTGTCTGATCTGAGACACGAATACTGCCTGGCCAGAGTCTCCCTCGAAAACGCGAAAATACTCGATAAGAAAGGGGACCACTATGCCAGTGCTCACGAATATGGTTCGGTTATCGGCGTTTTCGAAAATATGGCCAACGCACTAGAACCTGAAGAAGACGCTAGAGAACTTAGATTTATCGCAGCCCTTTCTAGGGGTTGGGAGAAAATGATGTTGGCCGAGCACAAGGATATGCCAACACTTTATGCAGAGTCGGCCCAGCTGTTTGAGAGAGCGGGCGAAAAAGCCACTAACGATACAGCCCGATTTCTAGCGCTTGGTCATAGCCGCTTCTGCAGGGCACTTGAGGCTGGAACACGATTCTTGGACACGCAGGAAATGACCTCATTTTCAAATGCGATGCAATGTCTGCAGAGTGCCGAGCGTTATTACAAGAGGGGCGGACTCAAGATTGATGCTGAGAACACGAAGGCGACCGAGCTCCTTTTCGAAGCCTACGTGCACGTCAACGACGCTAAGAAAGAGGTTGATCCTGAGAAGAGGGCAAGGCTCTACAGGATGACCGAGGTCATCTTGCAGGAATCGTCTAAACGATACGAGATGGCCAAGCGCACAGAAAAGAAGAGTCAGGTGCTCAACCTCATGAAGACAGTTAAGGAGGAGCGAGAATGGGCCATATCCTGTGCGCAGCTCTTGCGAACATCGCCTTTGGTTTCGGCCGCCTACGTTCAAGCGCCCACGCCGATCCCTGAGAGAGCTGTCGGTCTCATAGGATTTGAAAACGCTAATATCCAGGCATACCTTTCAGCACCGAGAGAAACAGTGGTTGGAAACGAAGTGGACATTCGACTTGATCTAATCAACGTTGCCAAGAGCTTCGGCCTGCTGGTGAGAATTGAAGGGCTGATTCCTTCAAGTTTGAAGGTCGTCGCCTCAGACCCGCGCATAAGTACCGAGGATGGCTCGCTAGATTTAGCGGGAAAACGGCTTGACCCCCTAAAAGTGGACTCAATCAGGATCAATGCGCAAGCCGCTCAACCAGGCACCGTCACACTGAACCCTAGGGTGGTTTTTGTCGACGACACAGGAAAATTCAAGACGTGCAGACCCAAGCCGGTCCGCGTGACCGTTAAGCCCAGACCATCGTTCGAGTTTAGAGCCAAATCCGCCGAGGACATTCTCAGCTTCCTCGGGTCTTCCTATTTCGAGGACAATGAAAAGAAGCTGCCCCTGGATAGCTGCGGGTGGAGAAGCCTTGCAGATGTGATGAGGAAAGGGAAGGTTCCAAGATCCAGCGTGTACCGAGCCGGAGGAGGCCGGGGCACGGCCATAGCGGAACTCGAAAGGCGCGGATTTGTCGAAGCGAAGGTAGCTTCCGGAGAAAGAGGTCGCGGCGGAAACATTCTAAAACTGCGAATCCGCTCCGAGAAGGAAGACGCTCAAAGATACATCCGGCACAGATTGCCTGAGAAGAAAGAACAGAATTTTGCTGACCTCTAGTGATTCTCTTCTTAGAGCTGCTAACTGCTTTTTCTCCTTAGACATAATTTTGCACGGTTTTCAGCAAAACGTGCTCAAAATCGGATGTTTTCCAGCGTTGATCTGCTTTTTGTGGATTTTCAATGTGCAAAAATGTGCAAAAATACTTATCTATTTTTGCAAGGCCGAAAATCAAGCAGGGAAGGGATTAAGGAGCATGGCTAGACGAGTTAGAACTTTTCAGAGAATGTTTTCGGCTAAGCGAACCGCATTGAACAAAGAGGTTAGACGCGTAAGATGCCCAAGGCGCGCGCAGCTCATGGCAACTATGCTAGTGGCCCTTGTTCTGTTTCAAACATTTTCGTTCCTGAGGCCGGTTAGAGCTACAAACAGCCCGAGCTTGGAACCTCTACCTTCGAATGCTATCTCGATGTCCATGGTGGAGAACGTCAGTGTTCTCAAGGATGCATACGCGAACGTGAGTATTCTGATCACTATACCTGATTCTCCTCTGACGGAAGTGTACAGAAAAATGTTGGGGGCACCACCAGATTCGAGAGTGGGTGAAGAAATGCCGATACCTGACAACGTAACGGAGGGTGGCATATTCCGGCCTGTCATGCAGCAGTATTACGATTCGATTGAAAAACAGCAGGCTTCCTGGTATGGGTTCAAGATGTGGGTCACTGATTCCAGTATGGTGCCGAGGGGTTACAACGACGAATTCAACGTTTCCCTAAGCGCTCTCGCTGCGCCGCAGGTGGTCAGCTTCACGACCGAAGGGACAGACGGATTATTGGACATTGCGGTTGGACCGAAAAGCGAGAATGCGGTGGAAATCGTCACGGCGTCTTTCTTCGACGAAGTCAATTTCGCGCAGTTAATGCTGAAATCACTGAATGAGAGCGACGACGGCCAACCGACAGTGTACGCATGTCTTCGGACTGTAAATATCACGCTACCAGCAGGAGCCACGATTCTAAACGAAGGAGAATTGGCTGGACTAAGCTGGAACGTTGATTTTGGAGGCGGCACCTCAGTAAGCGCCTGCGTAGCCACATCGGGCCCTTCCATAATCCTGAATGAAAGAACCGTGGTGTCAAACCAGAACGTCACTCAAACTCCTAATGTTCTCTGGACGGAACTACGCGACTACAAGGTTTTCGACATAAAATGCCTGTTCCCCGACACGACGTGGATAAGCGTCGCGTGCGGACTGAATGAAGCGGGCGATTTTGAGAAACAAATCGACTGCAGCTGGACTCACACCTACACCATGCCATATAACGATACTTTTGATGTGGGTGGTGTCTCGTGCAAATTAAACGGTTCGTTGACGCTGAAGCCCACTTTCAGCTTTTCCTTCTACGTTGGGTGGGGGTTCGGAGGCTTCCTCGATTTAGTGCCTCAGTGGTTTGAGACGTGGATAGCTGCTAGCGCACGGATAGACGTGGATTTCAACGTTAACCTTACAGGCCAGAAAACATGGGACTACAAAATCTTCCAGTTGGGTCCATATACAATCTACCCGTTCTTCTTCGACGTTTTCGGAGTACCAGTCGAACTCGACCTCAACCTTCAAGTCAAGGGGATGTTGCATGTTGGTTTCCAAGGGGGAGCCTACTTCGAGTTTGCAGGATACGCTCAAGCCGGCTTCAAGGCTGGCGTACGTTATGACAATGGCTGGCACCAAATATGGGAAACAAACAACGACGCAAAGAAAACTAAACTTGTGCTCAAAGCCCGTATTGGCCTGAACGTCAAGCCTAGCATACACTTGATATTGAGTCTTGAGCTTTACAACACCATCGGTCCATTCATAGACTTCAGTCCGTACGCCGACGCAACCATCAGCATAGAAGGGATTACGACTCTTCAAAATTCTGAATACAACATCACGTGGGACATTAAAATAGGCCTAGAAGTGAGTGTGGGAATAATTGTTGAGCATAACTGGCTTACAGACCTGCTGGGTATAGCGGGTCAAATAACGTATCCCATAGGAGACATACTACTTGCTGAATGGAAAGGTCAATGCGGGAGTTGTTCAAGCGACATCAGCATCACTGACGCGTCCCCTAACGAAGTTGAAAGCGGTAATGGCATAAGTGTCAAGGGCAACATCACAAGCGACTTTGCCGGCGACAAAGAGGGAAACGTAACCCTGTATGCTAGCTCAGATAGTGGTCAAACCTGGGACGACATAGCAACGACGACTTCCGACAAGAACGGCAGCTTCTCGTTCTGGTGGGTTCCTCAACCTTCTACAACGACTATATACGTACTGAAGGTTGGCTGGGATGGCAACCACAAATATGCATCCACAGAATCTTCTGAGCCATATCCGAGTGTAACCGTAGACTACCTAGGCTCAGATAATTGGACGCACATAGATGATCATACGCTCTGCAAGGATATCGTCGAGTACGAGCCCACTGGAAACGACGTCAACATCGTGCCTACGTATCACCCTTCCGCACCAATTGAACGCACAGACACATTTTACATAGATGATCCCTACGTATACTCGTGGCTCAACATGAGCGACATAAATGTCAGCCCAGGGTTTGGATGGCCCAACGGCTATTATGTACACTGGACTCTCTGGGGAGAAGGACAAATTCTCGAGGAAGACGATTTTATGAACGATCACTACTGGACAATACCGCAGCCATCAGGTTCAATGACACAGCCAGACGACTCTTTTTGGGATGTAAGGCAAAACTGGATTTGCTGGGCAAAATTCTCGATCCCACCCTGGATGTACGACCAAGGAATCACACTTACGATAAGCGTAATAGTCCACATGGGATCAAGCTTTTCCACATGGTTCAATGAGAACTTTCACATAGTGAAGCACCCCGTTTGGGTCACCCTTTCGTCACACTGGCCGCCTAATCTGATCGGCTCAACAGCAACGCACGTTCAGTACGGGGAAACAGTGCTTTTGGTCGCACGTGCCTACGATCAACCACCCGTCTTTGAGGGACCGTCGACTCCCTTTGCGTTTGACCAAGGGTGGATTAGATTGGAATACTCCACCGATAACATGACCTGGTATTGGCTAGCGGGCAATGGAGATCAGGACGGTAATGGCGGAGGAAGTTTTGATTACAATTGGACTCCGCCCGCTCCCGGGGACTATTTGCTTCGAGCAGGGTGGGACCCAAAGAGTGAGTCCATCTTGTATAACGGCACAGGCTATAGTATCGAGTATGTCTTCCCAGTGTACTATGGTTCATACAGTCCAGTCGAGTACGTGAGTATAGACAAAAAAACGACCATGCTGATTACAACTATCGATCCGCACATTGACGAAGACCATCCTTCAAACGCAGCGGTCTTCGCGGGGACTAATGTGACCATTCACGCATCGCTGGTCCAGATCTACTCAAGTCAACCCCTAGTTGATGTGGCGGGAGAAAACGTCACATTCCAATACACCCCCAACGGAACAGACTGGTACTACGTAGGCTCCGCACCCATGGAAGAAAACGGTCAATGCTCACTCAACTGGACGATTCCCATAGAGTTTTCCGGTACATGCTTCGTCCGCTCCATATGGTACGGCGACTCAATCTACGCAAACGTGACAGAAGTCGACCCCGATTTCTGGGTTACGATCGAGTTCATGCACAGAATCCCCACTGTCGTCGAAGTACTCAGCGGAGCTGGTGCAGAAATCGAGAGATTTCCAGGCACTTCAGTGGTGTTCCAAGTCAGAGTTCATTACCTCGCGGTTTCAACTGGCGGACAAGAATCATATTTCCGCTCCGTTGGGAGAGTGGAATTCTCCGTGAATGGCGTCTACATAGGCGCAGACGAAGACAGCGACGGCGACGGCATATATGAGTTACAGTGGTGCCCTCAGAACTGGACAGTCCTCGGCCTTCAAGGATGGGCAGCCCACTTCACGGGTCCGCTTTGGTACACAGACAGCCTTGCCAACTCAACCCTCGAAGTTTTCCGCTCTCAAGTCGATATTTCAGCTCCTCCGGTGATAGTCGTCACTCCCGAAATAGTTAGCACGACCACGATCACGTTCACGAAGTACCGAGGAGCCCAAGACACTTTCAACCTGTCAGTTGTCGGGTTGGATCCTAGCTGGTACACTCTTTCCGAGACGCAGGTGACCCTCAACTCTGAAGCCGACCAGAAGAACGTTACGCTAACCATTTCCATAGACCGCTCCCCAAGAATAGCCGAGTACACCCTCACCTTACTCGCCAACAGCCAAGCGGACCCCATGTCCACCGACTCCGCAACCTGCACCCTGAGCATCGTACCACCTGAGCTCGTCAAACAACCGATAGGCGGATTAGCCGTGTACGTCGAGCCCAAAACATTCAAGCCATCGATAACTGTTCCAGTTCCTGAATTCGTCGAATGCTCCTTTAACGTAACCATAGTCAACAATCAAAACTTTGACGACACAATTCTCGTAAGGATAAACAACGACGCCATAGAGTCACGTTACAAGGCCGATCTAACCTGGTTCAACTGGACGACAACGAAGGTATACATACCAGCAACCATTTTCAATCACAACATCACGCTTGGACTTGTAGCAGAGGTGCCGACGAAAGACTTTCCGCTCAGCCCGGAAACAACGTTTACGAAGATGTTCCAAGTCATCGCGAATTCGACAGTATGGGAAAAAGGCTTCGCAACGGACACTGGAACGATGACGTTAACTGATACTCAGTATAACCAGGAAGCGTCCGTCACAGTAATCGCAACAGACCGCAATATCGATAGTTTCGGAAAGAATGCGACCTACAAAGTAAACGTACAAAGCACAGCGACTGAAGGAGAAAACGTGAGAATAACCATCACCGGTGACCCATGTCTAACGTTCAGCTGGACCACACAAGAACTCACCTTGAGAGCCGGCTGGAGCTGGCTCCACTACTTGAACGCCAGCTTTTCAGGAACATACGCAGGCAATTTCTCATTCACTGTTTTGGACGAGGCTTGGTCAACAAGCCTAACCTACGAAGACGCATCACAAATAGGACTGATCGAAACCAACAGCTACACCGAATACGTACAGGTGACGCCGCAAGCAGTACCGCCTGGAGCAAGTTTCACCTATTCGCCTTCTATGCCAATGGTCGGGGACACGGTGACGTTCGACGCTTCAGCCTCAAAGGCCGCTGACAAAGCAATCGTGAGCTACACTTGGGACTTCGGCGACTCCAACGTCACAACAACCGCCAACCCGACCATAGCGCACGCGTACAGCATCGGAGGAACATACAAAGTCAACCTGACGGTCACAGACGCTGACGGCCTCACCTACTCAACACAACAGACAATGGAAGTCTACGTTCAAATAACTTTCAGCCAGACTGGCATAGGCTCCGACTTCAGCGGAGCAATACTCAATGTTGATGGCACTCCATACGGAGCAACCGATCTTCCGAAAACCTTCACTTGGGTGGGCAGCACAACCCACGTATTTGCTTATCAGTCACCGTTGATTGTCGGCTCAGGAGCGAAACAGTACGACTGGACATCGACAAGCGGCATGACTGAACTGCAGTCAGGACAAATCGACTTGACCACATCAGGGAGCATCACTGGAAACTACCTGACCCACGTTCACGACGTCGCAGTGACGAACATCACCGTAGGCAGATCATGGGTATTCCAAGGACGGCCGATCAACATCAGCGTCACAATCAGCAACAAGGGGGACTTCACTGAAAACGTGACGGTCACACTGTACTATAACATAACACTCAATCAGGTCGTAGGCACTCAGCAGACACGGCTACTCCCAGGAGAAAACGAGACGCTCCTGTTCGTGTGGAACACTCAAGGCGTAACCTACAACTGCAACTGCACTTTGACAGCCGTTGCCACAATACCTGTGGACGTTAACCCTGCGGACAACACGCTAACGCAAGGAAACATAAGAGTCAGAATCATGGGCGACATCACCGGCGACGGTAAAGTCGACGGCAGAGACATAACACTAGCAGCACTTGCCTTCGGGACGACCCCAGGAAAGCCCAGATGGAACCCTGACCTCGACATCAACCAAGACGGCAGGATCGACGGCAGAGACCTCGTGTTGATAGCCCTCAACTTCGGAAAACACTAGAACGGGCATAACCTTCCAACTTTTTCTTCTTCTAAGGCAAAAAGCTAGTCAACGTCGTCGCCAGCATCAAACGAATATGTTGAACCTACAAGGAGAATGAAGTAAAGTCTCGACTTCTTCTAGCTCTGGGTTCAATCTGAGTTGCGGCTTACGCAAGAAAGTATTGCTTGGTTCGGTTTATTCCAACAGGTCCTCGGTAGGCTCTTCAGAGTATTCAGGACGTATCCAACGTTTGAAACGGAATTGGTTGATGAAGATAAGTCGTTCCCTGTCTATCCAAACGTGAGAAGATCTGTGTATGTTGTCCAGTTTCATCGATGTCTGCAGGCTCATGAGCTTTATCAGAACAGCGTGAAGGGTCTCATGTTCCAAGACCTGGAGCAGGCTGTAGACCGTGAAGAGTTTTTGGCGCTTGTGCCAGTAGACTTTTATGATGTTAGGCTCAGTGCTGTCTATCCAGCCTCCGCCCAGGAATTTAAGGCGCCTCGGGTTCTCCGAGATCTGTATTTCCGTCGGAACGCCAACATCGATCACGAAAGACTTGCTAGCTCTTTTCGCGAATTTGGATAGCCTCCTTACGACTCTATTTTTTGCGTGGGCAGCAGACTACTAGGAAGCAAGCGTTGATAAGCGCTTGTCCATAAGAGTTGGGAGCATGGATTCCGGATTCTGGTTGACAGGCCGACAATGAACGAGTGTTCAGGGCGTTGAGGATTGTCCTTTTGAGTTGCCATGGGTTCTTCAGACAAGCCTTTCCTGTTAAGCAAAGAATTCAGCGAGTACTGGAATTTCAGAAAGTTGCCGTTGATTTCATGAGTTTGATAATGTTCATGCTAGAGTTTCTCGAGTTGTTCGAGGAAATGTTCATACTGTGTTATGCCGAGCTTCCAAAAGCTTGGTTCCGTGACGTCAAGGTTGACGATTCTGCCGATTTCAACGGGTGAAAGGCTGCTTCCGGCTGATAGGATTTTCTTGAATTTTTCCACGAATGTTTTGCCTTCTTTGAGGTATTCTTGGTAGAGAGCGTAGACGAACAGTTGAGCGTAGACGTACGGGTAGTTGTAGAATCTGAAGTTGGCCATGTAATAATGCGGGGTCACGGTCCATTCTGCCTCTGCTTCGCTGAACCACTCTATGGTGTCGAGGAAGGTCTTGTCCCTGACGGCAATCCAGTGCCTGCATATGGTTTCGTAGTTAAGGAACTCTCCTTCTCGGATCGCGTCGTACAGACTCTGCTCGAATCGTGCTCGGGCGGAGACTTTGAAGATCACGTTTCCGGCGCTGTCGAGGACTGAGCAGAGGATCGCCTTTTTCTTTTCATCAGAATCCGCACTGTTCAGCAGAAGGTCCGTGAGGAGCAGTTCGCCGAATATTGAGGCAGTCTCAGCCACGACCATCGGTATGTATCCTGTGTTCAGGATTGTCTGTCTCGACTGCGAATAGTAGTCATGAGTCGCGTGGCCTAATTCGTGGGCCAGAGTGTATACGTCTCGGAGCATCCCGTTGAAGCTGCTGAGCACGAACGCAGATTTTCCGTTGTACCAGGGGGCGCAGAAGGCACCGTGCTGCTTGCCGAACCTCGGCGAGCTGTCAAGATGGTTCCTCTTGAACATGTCTCTGACGGGTGAAGCGTAGTCTTCGTCGAACTTCTCGTATGCTTCTGTGGCCAGCTTCGCTGCTTTATCGTAGTCGAACTTGAGTTTAGGCGTGCCCGGAATGGGAGCTGCTGTGTCGTGGCAGCCGAGTTTGGGCAGGCCCATCAGCTTTGCCTTCAGTTTCAAGTACCGCCTGTACAGGCCGCCGTGTTCTTCTGTTGCCATCAGCAGGACGTCAACAGTGTGCTGGTCGATATCGTTCGCTATCAGGCTTGCCTGCATTGCGTTGCCGTATTTTCTCCTGTCGCAGACGTTCAGCCAGTCGTTGCAAATGTTCCTGAAGGCCGATGAGAATATCTCGCCGAACTGCATGAGCTGGCCGTAGATTGACCTGTAAGCTGATTCTCTGGTCGCTCGATCGGGGTGGGGCATGAGGCCGCTGGCTTCACCGTACGTCAGAGTCTTCTTCTTGCCCTCAACCATGACGTCGAACGTCCTAGTGTTGAGCCACTTGAGCTGCAGGTCTTCCCAGGCGATCACTCCGAACTGGTCCTTCTCGATGATCAGCTGTTCCTCAACCTCTGACAGCTGATGTGCAGCCTTTCTTCTGAGCCTCTCCAGATAATGCTTGTAATTCTTCAACGTCCTATCAGAGATTATCTTGGGCTTTCTTGATACCAAGTTTCCGGTTTCAAGCTCGAAGAACGCTAGCAGCTTGCTCAGTCTCGCTTCGGTCTTCGTTGCTTTATCATACAATTGTTGTGTCTCAGGCAGGGTCATGTTGGCCGCAAACGACAGATTGGCGAACATCGAAATGTCTCTGAGCTTCCCCTGGTATTCTTCAAACTCTCTTATGCACTTCACGAGACCTTCAGCAGACACTCCTCTGATTTTTCCTTGATATTTCCTAGCAAAGTTTTCAGCCATCTTGCTGACTCCGTCGATGGCGCTCTGAACCGAAGGATCAGTGACGCTCGGAAATATCTCTGAAAGGTCCCACGCAATATCGCTTCTTGCCAAATGCGTCATCTCAAACCAGAGTTGCACGGATTTACGTTAAATGCTTTTTCGCCGAACAAATGACTCTCTTAGGCTCGACTTTCTTCGCTTCACCCAAGCCCTGGCGAGAGCTGGTCTCACAGTATTCCTAAAAGTCGATAAAGTCTGTTTCCTGCTACCAAGTGTTAAGTCACAATTTCGAATACTCTTCTCAGAATCCTTGCCCTTGGTTCGACTTTCTCGAGTTCAGATTTCTTTGGTATTCGGAAAAATCTCTTTGATCTTTTTTACGAATTTGTTTTCGAAGTCTATGGCTTCCATTGTCTCAGTTATCTCTTCTACGTCATCGTCCGGGATGTATTTAGCGGGTTTTCCCGTTAATTCGTCGAGTGCGAGTCCGCATGAGTATATGGTGACACCGTCTTTTGAAGGCGCAATCACTACGTGTATTCCTGAGCGCTGGGCTGCCTTGACGTACTGCTGTAGGCTGAATGGGTATAGCAGTACTCTCAACGTTAAAGGCACCAGCCCGCGCTCGCTGGCAAATACATCTGCGCTTCCTTCCTTTGTCTTTTCTGATTTCGTCACTTTCATTCCTATATTCTTGAAGGCTTGCTGGCACGCTGATGCCACTTCATCAACCTTTGTGTTGGGGACGAGGAGTTTTCTTTCAGCACAGACAGCTAAATCTGCCATTCGAGTGGCCACCACAGCTAGTGACCTATCAGCCTTCCTATTACACTTTCTTATTCGGCCTAAGAATAGAGAGACAGTACTTCAACTGGGACGAACGGGTGTGCTTCTCTTTCGCGCTATCGGTCAGTTTATATGCGACCTGTTAGTATGGGCAAAAAAGGAAGATCATGATTCACAGATTGATCGGAAGAGTCATGATTCTCGGCCCAAACACGAGGGAAACCTAACTGTGACAAAATCGATGGTTCTTCGACCAGCGAGAACCGTGCTTTACTGGTTCTGTTTGTTACTTTTGTTTCTCCCATTTTTGCGACTAGGAATGTCTTTCGCCAATGCTTCGCAACCGAATTCCTCAGGTCCCATAGTTATCATCAACTTCGACGTTCAAGTAGACCCGGGCTCTTCCGCTTTCGTTGGAAGAGCAGTGAATTACGCGATAAGCAATCGGGCTTCAGCGATAATCATAGAGATGAACACTCCGGGCGGTCTAATCAGCGACATGCTTTCGATAGTCTCCTCGATCACGACGGCGAACGCTTCGGGCATACCGAGTTACACTTTTGTGGTGCCGAACGGCCTAGCGGCTTCTGCTGGTAGTTATATCGCGATGGCCACGAACAAGATATACATGGGCTCGGGCTCAGCCATAGGGCCAAGCACCCCGATAGTCGTAGGCGGCTCAGCTCTGGAGCAGAACCATACTCAGTTCCTCATGTTGAAGGAGATGCAGAGCCTCGCTGAAAAGTGGGGGAGGAACAGTACAGCCGTCTACCAGATGGTCCAGAACAATCAGGCGTTCTCAGCTCAAGAAGCCCTTAACAATAGCCTCATTGACGGGTTCGCTGACTCGCTAGCCGATGTGATAAGCAAGCTCTCGCTGAGCGCAAATCAACAGATAGTCTTCAACGAGTCGCTCTACGAGCAATTCCTAAGCGCGATTAGCAGCCCTATTCTTGATGGCATACTAATCCTGTTGGGCATCGTTGCCATCGCAATCGATTTCTACCATCCGACTATTCTTCTAACCGTAGCCGGAGCCATCTGCATCGTTGCAGGGCTTATAGGAGCAGAAATCATCGACGCGTCAATTCTTGGTTTTCTTATACTCGCAATTGCGGCAGTGCTCATTATACTGGAACTGAAGCTGGGACACGGGTTTGCTATGATGGCTGGAGTTGCGCTCGGAGCGTTCGGCATCTTCTATTTGGCCCAAGGCATCAACTACTCGCCGTCTCCGATAACCAGCGTAACTGACTTGGAACTGTTCCTAGTGGTGGTCGCAGGCGTCGTGGCCGGACTGTATTTCAGATGGGTCATAGGTCCGATCAGGTCCCGCGCTAGGCTCACGGGTCCCGAGGCTCTTGAAGGAAAGGTCGGCGTTGCAGTGACTGATCTTAAGCCAGACGGAGAAGTCAGAGTCGGCGGCATAATATGGAGAGCCAGATCAGTGTCGGGCGAAATATTGAAGGGCGAGGCTGTTAGAGTGAAATCGCTGAAAGATCTTGTCGCAACGGTCGAGAGATACAGTTCCGAAACTCCAAAGGGTTCCCAATGACGCCGAGAGTCTGCGCCGAGCACTAGGACAGCAAACCTAATAAGACCAGATAGGACAGAACTCGGAATCTAAGGAGATTCTTGATGGATCCTGTGACCTTAGCGATTGAAGTCTTCATAATTTTGATCGTTGTCATCATACTTCTGAGCGGGATCAAAGTCCTGAAAGAGTGGGAGAGAGCTCCGCTGCTCACCCTGGGACGCTACAAGGGGCTGAAGGGACCGGGCGTGATCTATGTGCCGCCGTTCATAAGCCGTGTGCC
>Ga0187771_10001082_pt1 | contig 17888 bp, 20 predicted proteins | sample 0116_SJ02_MP15_1_FD_133139 | JGI IMG/M metagenome (GOLD analysis project Ga0187771, IMG submission 133139) | Tropical peat soil microbial communities from peatlands in Department of Meta, Colombia - 0116_SJ02_MP15_10_MG | ecosystem: Environmental > Terrestrial > Soil > Wetlands > Peat | place...
CCAGAGGGATGAAGTCCAGGGCGCCGGCGGTCGTAAAGGTCTCTGCACTGACCGGGGACGGGGTGGAAAAGCTCGTAGACGCGGTGGAACCGATCAGGAAACGCTTCGAGGTGGGCACCCCCGAACTGAAGCTCCGCAGCATTAGAGGGATGATAATCGAGACCGCCAGAGGCGCGATGATGATGAAGCTTGCAGCCGTTTCGGGCACAAAGGCGGATGAGTTGGCCCGCCTGGTCATTGCTGGCAAGCTCACCGTAGACGAGGCGGCATCCAGGCTGGCCGCCTGAATGGCTCACCTTTTCTCCAGAGGGACGTACTTCAGATTCATCGGCCCCACATAGGTTGCATCGGGCCTGATCAGCTTGTTCTCGGCCACCTGCTCGTTGTAGTGGGCCATCCATCCGAAAACCCTGCTCGCCGCGAAGATGGGGGTGTAGAGCGGGATCTCGATCCCCAGCAGATAGAAGATGGGCGCCGCATAGAAGTCAAGGTTGGGTGGGATCGCCTTCCGCTCCCACATCCTTCTCTCGACCTCGTTGCAGAGCCTGTATAGGCTATCGTCTCCACCGCGCCTGTTCAGAATCTCCTTCAGATACTCCTTGCAGAGCCGCGCTCTGGGGTCGAACTCCTTGTAGATCCTGTGTCCGAATCCTATCACCTTCCTTCCCTCTGCCAAGGATTTCTCAACGAAGGCCTCCGCCTTCGCGGGTTCCCCGATCTCGAGTAACGTCCGCATGGCTTCCTCGTTCGCCCCCCCGTGGAGGGGGCCCTTCAGGGCCGCGAGCCCGGCCGTCGCTGCCGCGTAGGGGTCGGCGAGGGTGGACGCGACAACCCTTACGGCGAATGATGAAGCGTTCAGTTCGTGCTCCATGTAGAGGATAAGGACCCGCTCGAAGACCCATTTTTCGTAGACGCTCGCCTCCTTGGCGGTGAGCATCTGAAGAAGGTTCTCTGCGAACCCAAGGTCGCCCCGGGGACCCCTCGGGGGTTTTCCCATTGGGACCCGGTGGCAGTTAGCCGCGAGCACTGCCATCTTGGCTTCCAGGGATCCCTGCCGTTTGCCAACTTCCCGCTCCTGGTCAAGGCTGCCCAGCGACGAGACCGCCGTCCTTAGGACGTCCATGGGGACGGCGCCGCTCCCCATTTCCCGCATGACATCGATCACCTTCTGGTCTACCTTCCCCATCTGCTTCAGGTCTGCCGAGAAGGCCTCGAGCTCCGCTTTCCTGGGCAGTGTTCCCTTCAGAATCAGGTAGGCGGTCTCCTCGAACCCGGCATTCCTCATTATCTCTTGTATGGGAAATCCACGGTAGACAAGGGACCCGTCAGGGTCGCTCTTCGCGATGGTGGTGTCTGTGACAGATATCCCGGCCAGTCCCTTGGGCGCCTTCATCTTGTCTGTCAGACCACACCACTTACCGGTGGGTCCTCTTCAGCCTTAGTGCTTCCTTCGTGGTTTCAGCGTCGGCCTTCTCATAGGCGTAGTAGTCGATGAGCGCGTAGAATTCCTCACGCGTCATCAAGTTCTTGATGATTCCCCTCTGTGTCCCGTCGGCCATCAGGGTGTCCAGGGCGTCCCTTGCAGCCTTCATCATCGCCCTGAATGCCGTCACAGGGAAGATTACCATGTTGTAGCCCATCGACTCGAACTCCTTTGCCGTCATGTAGGGGGTCTTTCCGAATTCAGTCATGTTCGCCATCATTGGGGACGTGATTTTTCTTCTGAACTCGACGAACTCGTCCCTACTTTCAAGTGCTTCGGGGAAGATCAAGTCGGCCCCGGCCCTCTCGTAGGCCTTCGCCCTTTCGATGGCCGCGTCGATCCCCTCGACAGACCTGGCGTCAGTTCTTGCTATTACCAGCAGCTCCTTCTCGGCCGCCCTCCTCGCGGCGATCACCTTCTTGACCATCTCCTCTGTGTCCACCAGCTCCTTCCCCTCCAGGTGCCCGCACCGCTTCGGAAGCACCTGATCCTCGATGTGCATCGCGGCCGCCCCCGCCGTCCTCAGCTCTGACACGGTCCTCGCCACGTTGAGGGCTTCGCCGAACCCTGTGTCCGCGTCAACCACAAGAGGGACACTTGTCCGGCCGGAGATCTCGCGGGCGGCCCTGACAACCTCGGTCAACGTCGTGACCCCCAGGTCGGGGAGCGCCAACTGGTTCGAGAACCCCGCCCCTGAGAAGTAGAGTGCTTGGAAGCCGGCCCGTTCGGCGAGTCTCGCCACAGCGGGGTTCGGGACCCCGGGCGCCACCAAAATCCGATTCCTGGCCAAGAGTTTCCTCAGCCTGGCCACCCCCGTTCCTGGCAACCTGGCCCGGCGAACTTTCTCCTGTTTTATGTCTGTTCCCCGGAATGGGGGAGCCGGCGTTCAGGTCGCCAGGATTAAATCGGACTTGGAAGGGCGACGCAGCGTGCTCGGCAGCTATGCCGCCCCCGCGCCTTACCCTGCGGTATTCGTTCACGGGGCAGGCGAAAACAGCCTTCTGTGGAAGAAGACTCTCGAGCGCCTTTCTGGGGGCTCACAGGCGTTCGCAGTGGACCTCCCGGGTCACCCAACCGGTGAGGTTGCCTGCAAGACCATCCCTGAATACTCCCAGGTGCTGTTGGATTTCATTCGACAGCGGGGGTTGCGTTTCCCCGCCGTCGCAGGGCATTCGATGGGGAGCGCAGTTGCCATCACGCTGGCGATAGAGCACCCGGAAGTCATAGGCGGCCTGATAATCGTAAGCGGGGGCGCCAAGCTGGGCGTCGATAGGACCGTGTTGGAAGGGCTGCGCAACCAGACAATGAAGACTGTGGAGAAAACCATCACGCCCATGAGCTTCTATGCCGTTGATCTCGCCCTGGGAAGGGATGCGCGTTCCGCCCTTTCTACCTCGAACCCGCCCGTCTTCCTGAACGACTACCTGGCCTGCGCGGCCTACGACGAAAGGGAGCGGCTGGACAGAATCAGGACGAAGACCCTCGTCGTCTGTGGGGACGCGGACAGAATGACTCCCCCAAAATGGGCCCATTATCTCCAGTCCAACATCCAGGGAGCCGAGCTCCGTTTCATCAGAGACGCGGGGCACATGCTCCCCATCGAGAAGCCCGAGGTCCTAGCGGGGATGATTCAGGCCTTCCTCGAAGGACTCAGCCGGTGAATTCTTCGCCGCCTCTCCCGATCCTGGCGATTTCTCCCACTAGGGCTATCATCCCTTCCTGAGTGACGGATGAAACGGGGTAGGGGTCAGCCCCAAAGGAGAGTCTCCTGACGCTCCTGAAGAGCTCTGCGTAGAGGGAGTACTGCTCGCTGTCCTTTGTCGAAGCTAGGGCGTCCTCAAAGGTCTTGGCGTCCCGGCTCCAGTCGAGAATCTTCTTCACCCCTCCCTTCGCTATGTCACGCTTTGTCAGGACAGTAATCTTCGGAACGCTCATCCTCAGCCCCACCGACGCCGAAAGCAGCGCCAACGAGAGGAAGTTGGCGGGGGTGTTGGCAAGCAGCGGATCCAGGAGGAAGAGGAGGACCTTCGAGTCGGCTCTTGTTTCTCTTACGATGTATTCCCCGCTTTCCCTGAAGGCGAAGAGTTCGGTCTGCCCTGGGGTATCGACGATGACATACTCGGCCTTGAAGGAGTCTATCTGCTCCTGTATTTCCTCCAGTTTGGTGGCGACCAGGTCGGCAGCGAGGATCAACGCTCCGTTGGGTCCCAGGTCGTATTCGTCCATCACCTGCTGGAGCTCAACCGACTGCCTGACATCGACATCGGGCTCGTAGGGTAGCTTGACCACCCCCGGGTCGAGGTTGACAGTTATCGCGTCTTCACCCCGCCCTACGTACCATTCCCTGAGCGCGCTCGTGAGGAGGGACTTGCCCGAGCCAGCCGTCCCGGTTACGAATATCATGTCCATACTAGTTCAACCTGGGTTAAGGTTCGTCCGACCGCGACTTGATCGTCGCCCCCGCTGCAGTCGATGCCTCCACAATCTCTTCGACTATCCTCAGCGCCTCGTTCCTGGCGGCCTTCATATCTCTGGCCACGACCGCCACGTCCACTTCTATCTTCGAGACGCCGTCCTCGATGCCTCTCGGATGGGACTTGATGTAAGCCCCAGGGTGGCGCTTCAGTTCCCTTGAGATGAGAGGGGCCATGGCCGATTCCATCAACCCCGTCATCTTGATCCTGAACGTTTTCCTGGCGAGGGGCCCCAGCTTCCTCTTCACCTCCGGCTCAACGCTCCCCCTGTAGATGCTGCGCATCTCGGAAGGAACCCCCGGAAGGGAGAAGATCACTGTCTGTCCTGCCACAAGCCTGACGCCGGGGGCCGTCCCGGCATCGTTGGGGACAGGCAATGCGCCCAGAGGGAGCACCGCCATCTTTCTCCTGGCGGGGGTGAGTTCGATGGCTGCCAACCCCCTCCTCACGTAGTGTTCCTTGATCATCGAAAGCGCCTGACTGTTCAGCTTCGTCCTCAAGTGCAGTCCCTGGGCGACCCCCTCGAGGGTCATGTCGTCCGGGGTCGGGCCAAGCCCCCCGACTGTGATGAGAAAGTCGGGCTTCCTTCGGAGGATCTCCCTGAGGGCGGATGATATCTCGTCCAGGTCATCATCCACCGTTGTGACGACTTTCATCACCAGGCCGACCCTCGCCAGCCGCCGTCCAATCCACTGGGCGTTCGTGTTCAGGGTCCTCCCTATCAGGAGCTCCTTGCCCACCGTCAGCAGTTCTACCCTCACGTCGGCGGAGACCTCTCACCTTCAGGCTTAAAACGAGTGTGAAGGCCTCCGTTTCCATGGAGCCGAGGGAATACCCCTCCCGTCCCCTGGTCGGCGCAGGCGCCGTGGTACACAAAGGGGGCCGGGTCCTGCTCGTCAAGCGTGCCTTCCCCCCCAACAAGGGGATGTGGTCCTTCCCCGGGGGGCTGGTCGAGCTGGGGGAGAACGTTCCTGAGGCTGCCGCAAGAGAAATCCGCGAAGAGACGGGGCTCAGGGTTAGGGTCGAAGGCTTGATTGACGTAGCTACGGACATCGATAGGGACGAGGCTTCGAGGATAAGGTACCACTACGTATTGGTCGATTACCGGGCCAGGCCAGTCGGAGGGAAGTTCAAGCTCAATGCCGAGTCCACAGATTATGGCTGGTTCTCGGAGGAAGAAATAGAGAAACTGCCGATGAGCACTCCAACCAGAGCTGCCCTGAGGAAGTTCTACGGGTCGCTCCGGACGAAGCGTCCGCTAAGCTAGGCCACCGACTCGCGGCGTGGGTTACTCTACTTCTCCTTGTTCCCGCTGAGCCACCATTCGAGATAGTCTGCCTGCTGTCTCGAGCGCTTCCGCCTCTCGTCTTCGACTGGTGTCCTGGCCTTGAAGCGGGCATCTGAAAGCTGGTCCCTGGTCAGGAAAGCACCGCAGTTCTTGCATGCGAATCTCTTGGTGGGCGTGTCGTACATCATTATACCGACATTGCATTCAGGACAGATCTGGTCCAACCGTTTCGGGGCCAACGGGGGCGGCTCCTTAACTTTTCTCCAGTCCGGACTTTGGCTGAAAATCCGTTAAATAGCGTAATGAGGGGAGCGGAACCGAGTTAGAAGTGGCCGAGAAGCTGGTGCTTCCAGGTCCGGCGTCCGAGGAACTGGGGGCTTCTGTGGCCAAGAAGCTTGGCCTGGAGCTTCTGAGTGGCGAATTCAAGGTCTTCCCCGACGGCGAATCGAAGTTCACAGTAGAAGGTAGGGTATCCGGGAAGAGCGTCTACATCGTCCAGTCGACCTACCCGCCCGTGGATCAGCATCTCTTCCAACTGATGCTCGCCGCCCACAACCTGAGCCAGGAAGGCGCAAGGGTCACGGCTGTGGTCCCCTACCTCGCCTATGCCAGGCAGGACAAAGAGTTTCTCCCGGGGGAAGGGGTCACCCTGGGTACAGTCGGTCACCTCCTCCGTTCGGCAGGGATAGGGAGGCTGGCAACCGTCGACATCCACTCTGCGGAGGGCCTCTCCCTTTTCTCGTTCCCGACCTACAGTGTCTCGGCCATACCGGCACTCGTGGACCACGCAAGGAGGAACCTCCCCCTTCACGATCCAGTGGTCATCTCCCCTGACTTCGGGGCTTCAAAGAGGACCGAGGCGTTCGCGCAGCTTCTCGGGGTAAAGTTCGAGAAACTCGAGAAGTCCCGCGACAGAACTACCGGCGAGGTCAGCGTAAAGGAAGCCAAGCTCGAGGTCAAGGGAAAGGATGTTGTGATCGTTGATGACATCATAAGCACCGGGGGGACAGTCAAAGCCGCTGCGGCGGAGGTGCTCAGAAACGGCGGGAACAGGGTCTCAGCTCTCTGCGTGCATGGGCTCTTCGTCGGTGACGCCGCCGAGAAGATCGAAAAGGCCGGGGTAAAGGATCTGGTGAGCACCAATACGGTCCCGGGCAAGTTCAGCAAGGTGGACGTATCTGACGCCCTTGTGGCCCACCTGAAGACGCTTGAGGAATAGGTCTCTGGTCTTCCTATCGGGAGAGCTCACGTCACTGCCAGAAGCGGAAGCGCGGGCCCTCTTCCTGGCCTACGACCCCGAGTCCAAGTTCGAGGTACGGGAGAAGAGGGTCATGCTCGTCGATTCCAGCGCCGACCCCATTGCGATTTCTCGTAGGATAGCGTTCGCAAGGAGGGTGGGGGTGCTGGTCGAGAATGCCTCCCAGGTCTCACCCATCGTCAGGGGGAAAACGTCAAGGCTGAGGAACTTCGACATTGGTAACAAACCTGCACTCGACCCTGTTCGGTTCCTGAGGGGCTTCAATGCGAAGGTTGACCTGAGGAACCCCGACTACGAACTCACGCTCGTCCGCGGGGAAGAGGAGTACCTCGCGGTAACGGCCCCAGGGGTGATGTGCCAGGGGTGGTCCCGCCGGAGGCCGCGGGTCAGACCCTACTTCCATCCCGTCGCCACCTTCCCGAAGCTAGCCCGCGCCCTGGTGAACCTCTCGAGGTGCAGGGAGGGGCAGGTCTTCCTCGACCCCTTCTGTGGGACCGGAAGCTTTCCGCTGGAAGCCTCGGTCATCGGGGCCAAGGTTGTGGCCATTGACAGGGCTCAGGCCATGGTCCAGGGTTCACTCGCCAACATGAGGCACTTCGGCCAGCAGTGGCTGGGAGTGGTCCGCGCAGAATCCCTTCGCCCTCCCCTGACCATGGTCGATGCCATAGCCACCGATGTCCCCTACGGCAGAGCATCAAGCACCATGGGGGCCGGAGGAGCGGAGATCCTCAGAGGAGCCGTGGAATCCTTCCCCATGCTATTGCGCAAAGGGTCCCGCGCGGTCGTGATGCACTCGCGCGCCGACCAGGTCAACAGTTCCAGAGAGCTGGCTGTCGAAGAGGAACACGACCTTCACGTTCATAAGAAACTGACCAGGAGAATAACCATCCTGGAGAGGAGATAGTTTCGGCAAAGCTAACGGTTACATTCCTCGGCACGAGCTCCGCCGCCCCCACAAGAGACCGGGGGTTGCCGGCAGTGGCCATCCAACGTGAAGGGGAGGTGGTCCTCATGGACTGCGGAGAAGGGGTCCAGAAGCAGGTCATTGGCCAGGGGATAGGGCTGAACAAGGAGATGGCGATTCTGATAACCCACCTCCATGGTGACCATGTCACCGGTCTTCTCGGGCTGCTCCAGACCATGGGGCTCGCGCAGCGGAAGAAACCTCTGGCCATCGTGGGACCTCCCGACCTCCTGAAGTGGCTGAAACTGACTTCGCGCCTACTGCACATGGGGCTCACCTTCCCAATCCAGTTCTATCCGGCGAAGACGGGAATGGTCCTCAAGCTCAGGTCGTTCAAGGTGAAGGCGACCCGGGCGGTCCATTCAATCGAGGCGTACTCGTACCTGGTCGAAGAGAACCCTCGTCCTGGCGAGTTTCATCCGGAGAAGGCGAGGGAGTTGGGCATCCCGGAGGGGAAGCTCTGGTCGAGGCTCCAGAAGGGTAGGAGTGTCACGGTGAAAGGCAGGCGATACTCGTCGTCCGACGTCACTGGTCCCAGGCGACCAGGAAGGAGGATAGGTTACTCGGGGGACACCCGACCCTCACTGAGGCTAGTCCGATTCTTCCGTGGGTGCGACCTTCTGATCTTCGACTCGACCTTTCAGGACAGCGACAAATCCAAGGCAGTCGAGAGAAAACACAGTACCTCCGTGGAAGCCGCGCAGGTCGCTTCCAGAGCACAAGCGAGGCGGCTAGCCCTCACTCATTTCAGCGCTCGCTACACCCGTTCTTCGACCCTCGTGAGGGAAGCGAGGTCCCTCTTCCCGAATACGTTCGCCGCCGCGGACGGGATGACCGTTTCGGTCGACTACCCGCCTTCGTAGGCGGTTAACCATCCAATCACTTCGTCAAGCTGGTCTGACTCGATTCTAACGAAGATGGGGCCGAGGGGCGATTCGTCCTCGCTCCCGCAAAGGACAACGACCCCCGCGGCGGCCGCTTGCCTGTTGATCATCAGCGTGGTCAGACTTCCTTGGCGGGAGTCGGTCAGGAGCCGTCTGGCCGCAGCCCTCACCCGCCGGTCTCTGAGCTCTTCCCGCAAGTGGGCCAGCGAACCTGCCCCCTCCGACCCGTAATGGACCTCAGACCCGCTTCGTTTCATGTCTCCGGGAGAATCACCGACCACGTTCAGGATTGCCCTCGCCACCTTCTCGGAATCTTCCGAAGGAGAAACCCTGGCTTCTATGCTTACCTTGACCTTTGCTTCAGGAATCAACGGCCTTCATCCAGCGGTCCACCGCTTCCACCATCGACGCTGCGAGTTTTGCTGGGGTAGAGCGCTCGTTGCTTATCACCTCGTCCGCCGAGGCGATGGCGTTTCCTATCCCCACCGCGAGCTCTCTCTCGTCCCTCCTGGCGAAAGCTTCTCTCGAGGCTGGGTCGTCGGACCTCCCTCTTTCCTTAAGGAGCTCGAACCTTCTCTCCGGGGAAGCATGGACTGCGATCAAGATTACCGGTGCATTCTTCCTGAAGGTCTCCACTTCCACCATTGAACGGATTCCGTCTATCACCACCCGGTCCGCTCTTCCCGACCTTATCTCCGCGAGGCAGAGATCTGCGACAGCCGATTCACCCCGCTCTTTGCGGAGGTTCCTCATCACCTCCCCGGTGTTCTTCGCGTCGGGCTCAAGCCCCCTCCTCCTCGTCTCTTTCCTGATGACGTCCCCCATGACCACCCTGTGCCACCCCCGCTCCACGAGAGCCTCCGATGCAGTCGACTTGCCGGCCCCCGGCATCCCGGTCACCGCTACGATTCGCAACAATGCCGTGGGAGCGTGCATATTGAAGCGGATTTAAACGAGTCCTGGCCTCCTCACCATGGATGCGCGCCTTCGTAGCACTCGAGATCAGCGACCTGGGGGCGCTCGATTCGCTGGTGGCCGTACAACAGCAGCTGGTGGCCACGGGTGCAGACCTGAAACCGGTCGAGAGGGGGAGCATCCATTTCACTGTAAAGTTCCTGGGGGAGATATCCCAAAGCGATTCGCTCCGAATAGACGCCAGTCTCAAGGCGCTCAACCTGAAGGGCGGCGTGGTCGAAGTCAGAGGCGTAGGCGCCTTCCCGAATGTGCGGCGGCCGAGCGTGATCTGGGCCGGCGTCGCTCCTGAAGGTGAAGCAATCATTGCGCCCGTAGCTCAGTCAGTGCTTTCTGCCCTTCAGGACTACGGAGAAGAGGACCGGAGGCCGTTTCGCCCTCACGCCACCCTCGCCAGGGTGAAATCTCCACGAGAAAGCGCGGCGCTCGCCGAATGCCTCAAGAACAATTCGGAGAGAAGCTTCGGGACGACTCCTTTGAGGACACTGAAGCTGAAGTCGAGCCTGCTCACCCCCCGAGGGCCGGTCTACTCCGACGTGGGAGTGTACGTCCTAGCATGACCACGATTGCCCAGATCCTAGAACAGGCGACTCCCCTCGTCAGCCCGTCTCCAAAGCAGGTGGCCAGAATGACGGCGCTGGCCGATTCCCTCCTCCGGAAAACCAACCTTGCGGCTTCGAAGTACCCCGAAACCAGGGGCGCTCTTCTGGGAGGCTCCTTTGCCAAGGGGACCTGGATTCCAAAGCATGTGGACCTCGACATCTTCGTCCGTGTCGACCCGTCAGCCTCGAAGGAGCGGTTCGAGGAGGTCGGGCTGGCCATCGGTGCTGCAGCCACAACCGGCTACCCGAGGGGGAAGAAGTACGCCGAACATCCGTACACCGAGGCCCTCGTCGAAGGCGTGAGAGTGAACATTGTACCCTGCTACGCGGTGGAGCCCAAGAAGTGGATGAGCGCCGCCGACCGTTCACCCTTCCACGTCGATCTGGTGAAGGGGCTCTCGGGAGAGACCAAGACGCAGGTACGGCTTCTCAAGGGTTTCATGCAGGCAGTGGGGGTATATGGAGCGGAGATCGAGACGCAGGGGTTCAGCGGGTACGTCGCCGAAGTCCTTACCATGACTCATGGCAACCTGGAGAAGGTCCTCCGCTGGTTCGCAGGCTTCAGCCCCGCCAGCGAAGAGAGGATGTTCCACCTCCCAGATCCCGTTGACGAAGGGCGAGACCTCGGGATCGCGGTCTCCCACGAAAAGCTGGGACGTATGGTCTTGGCTTCCAGAGACTTTCTAAGGAGCCCAAGGCGGGCATACTTCGTGAGCCCCACCGGCAGACCACGTCCGGAGATGAAACAATCCGTCGTCGCTCTGATCTTCTCGCACCGGAGGCTCAGTGAGGACACACTCTGGGGAGAGCTCCGGAGAACGATGAAGCACGTCGTGAGGCACCTCGAAGTGAACGGGTTCAGAATCGCAAGATCGATGGCGGCGTCCAACAACCTGGACAGGAGTGCCATCCTCATCATCCCCGAGCTCTCTGACCTTCCTGAACTCGAGCAGAGGATTGGCCCAACCGTCGACCGGAGGAAGGACGTGGAGGCCTTCCTCGACTCGGGACGCAAGGCTTCCAGACTGATCTGGGTGGACGAGGATGCGAGGGTCAGGTTCCTGAGGACGAGGCGGTACCGGAAGGTGCGCGACCTGCTCGAGGACCTGTCGAAGGGAAGAGTGGGCCCGGTCGGGGCGTCCAAGGAGCTCGAGAAGGCCATGCGGAAGAGTGGGGTTGTGCTGGAGGGGAGGAGCCTTGAACGGGCGGCCAGGGCGTCGAGCTGGCTCATGGACGGACTACACGAGATAACCACTGATGCCCTTGGAACTCGCGCAGCCTGAGGAACTCACGAAGACGCCATACATCAACGTCCTCACCTATCCCCGGGTCTCGCTCGTCTCCGCGAAGTCGCGAATCAAACAGCTAGAAAGACTCGGTGTAACCGGAATCGTCTTCGAAGGGCATGCGAGAATAGGGCGGCTCGGCATCCTCGGCCTGGGGACCGTGGGGGTCGTCGTACGGGCCGAGGCCGATGGCCGATCATATGCCCTGAAGATCCGGAGGACCGACGCCAACAGGCCCAACATGGATGAAGAGACAAGGATCGCCTCGCTGGCGAACAAGGTCGGGGTAGGGCCCGAGGTCCATGCTCATACCAAGGACCTAATCCTGATGAAGTTGCTGCGGGCCGAAGAGCTGGACGACTGGATCAGGGGGCTCCACGGACAAGGAAGAAGGGACGAGGCGAGGGAGATGGTTCATTCAATCTTGAACCAGTGCCGGAAACTCGACATCATGGGGATCGACCACGGGCAGTTGAGCAACCTCCGCAAACACGCCGTGGTGGCGGAAGGGAAACCATGGATCATTGACTTCGAGTCGGCGGCTACGACCCGCAAGCCAAGGAACGTCACCACCGCCGCACAGTACCTCCTCGTTGGTGGGAGGTTGTCACCTGCCATGAGAAGGACCCTCGGCATTCATGAAACTGCGCCTCTCCTGAAGTTGTTGTCTGACTACAAGCGCGACATGTCCGACTACAGGTACGCGAAGATACTCGAGGAGCTCAAGATTGCCTAGGGTTGTATCAACCACGAACCCTTAAACCGACTCGCCTTTTGGCTGTCTCACGTGGGGCCGTAGTGTAGCTTGGTCCAGCATACCAGAGTGAAGATCCTCACGGTGAGCCTGGGGCGCTGGCGATCTCGAGTTCAAATCTCGACGGCCCCACTTGACTTTCAGTAGAACTTCTTAGTCTCCGTAGAGTGCTCTTCCACCCTGATCTTCCTCTTGCCCATCTCCACAAAGAAGGGTTCCGGGTCGACCGTCGCCTCTGCTGGGAAGACTCCTGGCTCTCTTATCTTCCCAGTCTTCTGCCACTGCGTGACCACGGCAGGTGGGACAGATGTATCTCTCGCCGAAGGGATTCCTCTCTCCGGGTCGTTCCACGTCATTATGTAGTACGTCACGGTCGCAGGAGCTTCCTCCTTGGTCCCGAAGACGTCGACTCTGAATGCATCATACTCGTACTCTTCCGTTGGCGGAGAATCATGCCTTGATTTCGCAATTCCTCTCTGATACATCGCCGTGAGATAGTCCAAAGGCGAGATTCGTTGATCTCCGAATTGGATTCCCTCGGTGTCGCCGAAGCCTAGGCTCTTGAGAGTTCTGAAAGTGGCGAAGTCCGTGCTCGGGAACCCTATCCTGAAGGTCACGTTCTTGCACCCTTTCCCGACGTACCTACCAAGAGTCGCTGGCTCGGAATGCTTCACGTAGTAGGCCGTGACCTTGCCGATTGGTTCCTGCATCGTGACCGTGGTCTCCCCTGACAGCACGGGTTGCTTCTGGTGGCGCCCATCGAGCCACATGACGGGCTCCTGAGTGAACTCGTCCATGACAGTCCGGATGGAGTAGCCGGGCCACCCCGGCTCCTTCACCGCCAGGGTATTCCCCCATGAGCAGTAGATGTTGATGGTGTCAACGGTGTCGAGCTTCGCAGCCCCTGCCGCGCCGGCCACATTGGTCAGACCAGGAGTGCTGCCCAGTCCTATTGTAGCGTTGAGCCCCGCGTCCTTCCACTGCTTGTTCAGCTCCAACTGCTTCAGGCAGGTGTCGAAGAAGCCTCCAAGGTCTGTGTAGTGGGCGCCTCCACGGACGCAGGCGTTCATTGCGGCAATGTTGGTTTGATACCAGGCACAGTTGGTCACGGTGTCCACTCCCTCGGATTTCACGACCTTCGCGACGGCGTCGGTGTCGCTGGCGTCCAGTTCTAAGACCCTGACTCGATCTCCCAGCTTCAGGTCGTCCATGGCTTTCCTCACGTTTCCAAGCTTCCGGCTCGAGGCTATCACCTCCGCCTTCGAGAGTTCCACCAGGTCCTGGACAGCGTAGGCTCCGATCTGTCCTGAGGCTCCTAAGACAAGTGTTCTCATTTTTTGTCTCAGCCGGAGTGCGGGCTCGCGTGACCATTATACGGGTTTGCGGGTCGAACTCTCTTGTACGCGCAAATTAATCGTGCTGGAAGCGGTTCTTTTTACCACGAAAGCGACCCGAATGTAGAAAAAGATATGGAATATACGTAAATATGCCGTTATGCTATGGTATTGGACGGGGATGTTGGAAATTGTCAGAAGTTGTCGAAGAGATACCGTTCATAGCCGAAGTCATTCAGGGCGGAAGGATTACAATCCCCGATGAGGTAAGAGACCTCTTCGAGATCAAGGAAGGCCACTTCGTCCTCTGCAAGGTCAGGGTCATCTCGAGGCGGGAGAAGAAGCCCAGAAACCGAAGGAAGGTGGCCAAATGATGGAGCACGTCAGGACGATACCAGCGAACAAGAAGTCCGCTGAGCTCTTCGCGGATGCGAGGAAGGTAATCCCCTCGGGCGCGTCTTCGCTGATCAGGGTCGCGGGACACGAGCCCAATCCCCGGTTCATGCTGAAGGCCAAAGGTTCCCACATCTGGGACGTTGACGGCAACGAGTTCATCGATTTGCTGATGTCCTACGGGGTTCTGATAAACGGGCACGCCCACCCAAGGATAGTCGAGGCAATAAGGAACCAACTGGAGGACGGTACGATCTTCGGAACGCCCACCGAGCTGGAGCTGAAGACCGCCAAGAAGTTCCGGGAGATGGTTCCGAGCGACATGGTGCTCTTCTGCAACACAGGGACCGAAGCCACGATGCATGCCATCAGGATGGCCAGGGCTGTCACCGGGAAGGACAGGATAGTGAAGTTCGAAGGCGCCTACCACGGACAGCACGACTACGTGATGTTCGGAGTTGAGCCCTCGGAGACGGGCCTGGAGATCAAACCGTACAGCGTCCCCTACGACCCTGGGATTCCCGACGAGATATCGAGGACGGTCGTGCTGGCGCCTTGGAATAACCCCCAGGTTCTGGAAAGGATCATGAAGAGGTACAGGAACGACATAGCGGCGATCATCACCGAGCCCATAATGACGAACTGCGGGGTGATACTGCCTCACCCAGACTACTTGCACCAGCTAAGGGAGATAGCAGACAGGTACGAGGCGCTGCTGATCTTCGACGAGGTGGTGACAGGGTTCCGGGTGTCGATGGGCGGCGCCCAGGAGTACTTCGGGGTGCAGGCAGACCTCTGCACCTACGGGAAGGCCCTCGGAGGAGGCGTCCCCATCGCGGCCATCGCTGGTAAGAGGGAGGTGCTCGAAATGGTCTCGCCTGGGAAGATGGTCTTCGGCGGGACCTACAACGCCAACTCGCTCAGCCTTGCCGGGGCCTACGCCAACCTCCAGATCCTCTCGGAGAACGGCGGGGCGGTCTACGGGAACCTCCACGGACTCGGGACCAAGCTGATGAAGGGCTTGGAGGAGGAGGCAGCCAACGCCAAGGTCGAAGTGCTGGTCCAAGGGGTCGGCTCCGTATACCAGATCTTCTTCACCTACCTCCACGAGATACAGAACTACAGGGAAGCCCTGAACACCAACGACGAGAGGTTCCAGACCTTCCAGCAGGGGATGCTCAACCGCGGGGTGTACATCCACCCTGACCCCTTCGAAAGGCAGTGCCTTTCAACGGCCCACACGCAAGCGGACATTGACAAGATCGTCCAGGCCGCAAGGGAGTCTTTCGTCGAAGTCCGCGAGCAGTTCGAGTAGACCAGTTCCAAGAGGCCCCACAGTCCAAGGGCAGGCACTAGGAAACGTTAATACGAGAATCGAGGGTGAACTGGGTCTTCGGTTGGCATCGAACCTAGCCTCCGAGGCTGCCCTTCTGCCGGCCGAGGGGCGAAAGGCGGTTAGCGGCTCGCGGCTCCTTACTGTTGAGAATCTCTCCATCGACTTCGTGTCGGTCGACGGAAGGGTAAGGGTGCTCAACGACGTCTCCCTGCGTGTGAACAAGGGCGAGGTGGTCGGCCTCGTTGGCGAAAGTGGTTCCGGCAAGACCACTCTAGGTCTTGCAATCCTCGGATTGCTCGATTCGCCTCCGGCCGACATCGTCAGCGGCACGATTACCTTCGAGGAAAAGGACCTCCTTCACCTGAAGGGGGATGAAATGGAAAGGATACGGGGGACGGGCATCAACATGGTCTTCCAGGAACCCTTGGATTCCCTGAACCCGGTCTACAGAGTGGAATCTCTGATCGAGGAGGCGGTCGAAGTCCAAAGGAAGAGGACCTCCCCCTCGACCAACACGAACAAGGAGGAGGACACGAAGCTCATCACTGGCCTTCTCAGGGACCTCTGCATCGACAAGCCCGACGAGGTCCTGGAGCAGTATCCTCACGAGCTATCCGGTGGGATGCGCCAGAGGGTGGCAATCTCGATGTCGATAGTCGAGAAACCGAAGCTGCTCATCGCTGATGAGCCCACTACCGGCCTCGATGCCTACGTCCAGAACAGGATTCTGGGCATGCTGAGGGAACTCAAGAAGGCAGGGGGGACGCTGCTCTACGTCACCCACGATCTGACGGTTGCTTCACAGATCTGCGACAGGTTGTACATCATGTATGCCGGACGAATCATGGAGGCGGGAGAGACTCACGCTGTCCTCGATGATTCGATGCACCCATACACCAGAACCCTGATCGCCTCCGTCCCGGAAGGGTTCGAAGACTCTCCCCCCCTCCCCGTGCAGCTCGGCGAGCCCCCCAATCTTGCCAGGCTCCCCAGCGGGTGCAAGTTCAACCCCCGTTGCCCTTACGCCAGGGACGTGTGCAAGGCGGAAGAACCGCGGCTGATGGAGATCCTGCCGGGAAGGTACGCCGCGTGCTGGAAAGTGGGAGGTTCCAATGGAAAATATAGTTGAAGTTGAACATCTGACCGTCAGCTTCAGGTCCAAGAGGAGGGTGAGTCTATTTAGGAAGAACCCCCGGGTGAACGCCCTCGAAGACGTCTCTCTCACCATTGCCAAAGACGAATCCTTCGGGCTGACCGGGGAGACGGGCTCCGGCAAGTCCACTCTAGCGAAGGTCCTGGTCGGACTCTACAAACCGACCTCGGGAACCGTCAAGGTCCTTGGAAGAAAGATTGACTACAGGAAGAAGGAGGATATTTCGTTCTTGAGAAGCAACATCGGCCTGGTCCTTCAGGACCCAGTCAGGTCGCTCAATCCGAGGCTGACTGTCAAGGAAATCATCTCCGAGGCGCTGATCGCCTCGAAGACCTATCCCAGGAAGAAGTTCAACGAACGGATAGAACTGATTGCGCACCTAGTTGGGGTCACCCCGGACCTGCTCTCAAGGAACCCAAGGGAGCTCAGCGGGGGCCAGAGACAGAGGGTCAGCCTTGCTCGGGCTCTGGTCGTCCCCAAGCAGCTCCTTGTGCTCGACGAGCCCACCAGCGCCCTGGACGTGTCAATCCAGGCTCAGGTCCTCAACACCCTGAAGATGCTGAGGTCTGAGCTCGACATGTCATACCTGTTCATCACGCACGACATCAACGTGATAAAATACGTCAGCCACAGGCTGGGGGTTCTCTTCTACGGCAGACTAGTCGAGGTCGCCGACATCCGCACCGTAGCTTCTGAGCCCAAACACCCCTACACCCAGAAGCTCATCTCTAACGTCCTCACTCTTAAGAGGACCCAGCTCAGGTCAGAGCCGGTCTCGGAGCACCGTCCCGCCTCCACCGGATGCCGATATCGTCTAGTTTGCGACTCCGTATTCCACCGATGCACCGATATCCCTCCCACCATAGAGCTGAAGGAGGGACACAAGGTTTCGTGCTTCCTCTACGACCAGCCTCAGGCTGGCTTCGTTGGCCAAGAGATTCCCCGAACAGGTCCCCTATCCTAGAAGCCTTGTCCTTACAGGTCAACTAGCTGATGGCACTGGCCCGGCGTCCTTGTCAACGCGACCAGTCAGAACCCTTCTGATGTCTCTTCCCCTGATCAGTATGTGCGGCCTCAGCTTGACGTCCAGCGATTCTCTCAGTCCTTCCCCCAGAAAGCTGAATCCGGCGACTACCAGCATAACGACGATGGCCGGGATTACCACCTCCGTTGGGTAAAGAAACAAGACGTAAGGGGCACCACTCACCATCTTTCCAAGCTCAGGCAGGTTGGAAGGGATGCCCACGTTCAGATAACCGAGTGTCGAAAGAGTCAGCATGGCCGAACCGATATCAGTGGTCGCATAGACAAGCACGCTCGGAAGTACGTTGGGAAGAGCATCCTTCCTGACTATGTACATGAAAGAGGAGTTCAACGCCTTTGATACAGAAACGAAGTCCTCAGCAGCCACGGCCAGCACAGCTCCGCGCACGAGCCGGACGTAAGATGGCCACCAGACAATAACCAAGGAAATGCTGACGTTGAGGAGGCTAGGCCCTAGGGTGGCGGCTATGGCCAGGCTCATTATAATCTGGGGAAAGGCGAGAAACATGTCCGTCAGCCTCATTATCACCTCGTCCACTCCTCCCCTGAAGTATCCCGCGAGGGTTCCGAGGAATATCCCGAGGAGCGCCGATGCCACGACCACGGCAATGGAGATCCCGAGGTCTACGGGAAGAGCTGCAATGACCTGCGAGAAAATATCCC
>Ga0187771_10001084_pt1 | contig 17875 bp, 17 predicted proteins | sample 0116_SJ02_MP15_1_FD_133139 | JGI IMG/M metagenome (GOLD analysis project Ga0187771, IMG submission 133139) | Tropical peat soil microbial communities from peatlands in Department of Meta, Colombia - 0116_SJ02_MP15_10_MG | ecosystem: Environmental > Terrestrial > Soil > Wetlands > Peat | place...
CGCACTCGGGCATGTCAAATTTCCACGCCAACGCGTCGACGAGCCCGCGTTCTCCGAGTACTCCCATGTCGACGAGGATCTGTCCGAGACGGCCGCCCGATTCGCGCTGTCGCGTGAGCGCGTCGTTGACCTGCTCCTCGGTGACGAGGCCGCGGCCGATGAGAAGGTCCCCGAGACGGAGCGTGGCTTTGTCCGCAACGTCGTGCACGCCGAAGCGGACGATCTCACCGAGCCCGTCGCCCTGGAGATTTCCATTCCCGTCGAATCCGACGGTTGAGTACGCCTGGGTGAGGTCGCTCCACGGCAGCACTCCGGGCTCGGGGGGTTCCTGGGGCGGCTGCGCGGGTACTGTCGCGTCGGCGTCAGGGCGCTGGCGGGTGCGCGGGTGATCGCCGCGTCGGATCTTCATGTCGACCGATCGATGTCGCCAGTGGACAAAACCAGCATGACGACAGGCTACCGCCGCGCGCCACAAAAGCGGTGACTCCCGCGCGCGGCCGTGAAATCAGCGTGTCCGGTCGAAAGGGCGGGACACGTGAGCGCGCCGGTCGAATACTCGTGCGGTCGCCTCGCGCAGGTCCGAGTTGTGCGGGGAACGGTTTGCGGTCTGGGGAATCGCGCTGGCGCGAAACGCGCGTGCTGAAGCAGGTCGCCCGGCCGGCAGGGGGGCGACCTCCACGTTCTTCGCCTGACCGTGATCCGGCCCGGACACGTCTCGCCCGAGATTCGCGCTCTGTTCGAATCGCGGAGGTATCGCCGTCCAGCCGAACGTGAAGTCGTAGGCCTCGATGCCCGGCGTTGCCGACAGGACGAGCGTGGCTGCTCGTAAGAATGTCCTGACAAGAGAGGGTAAAGCCGAGGAATTCCTCTCACCTCGACCTTCCGCAGTAGCGCGCCATTCACCCGGACGGCGAATGAGCTATGGCCGCTGAGCACGAGGTACACGTTGTGCGCCGTGACCGCGAGACGGACCTCGGCGTCGCTTCCTGCGGCCATCGCCTCGTGACCGATCGTCCAGGTGCCAGCGAGCTCGACGCTGCAGGAGTACGGAACGCTCGAGAACGTGTACTTCCTCGGAGCCCTGAGGGAGGCGTTGCGACCGTCGAGGCTGTCCTGTGCACTGCTCAGGTTGCTGAGGTGGTCCAAGCCGAGGTACGTCTCTGGCGTGAGGGCGTTTTCGGCGTGAGGTCGGGAACATCGGTTCGCGCGGGGAGCTGCACCAAGGGATCGGCCTCGATGAGGAGTTCGCGGATAAGTGCCTCGGTCTGGCCGTAATCACCCTCGCCGGTCGCGAGGTGACGAACGTTGCCGTCGCGGTCGATCAGGTACTCCGCTGGCCAGTAGCTCTTCCGGTAGGCGTTCCAGGTCGTGTGGTTGTTGACGATCGCGATCAGGAAACCAGCATGGAGTTGTCGTACCGCCGCGGCGACGTTCGATTCGACGTGTTCGAAGGCGAACTCGGGTGTATGCGCGCCGACGATGACGAACCGGTCACGGCGGTAACGCTGGTACCGGGCTTCGACGTGGGGCAACTCACGCTGGCAGTTGATGCAGGACTAGGTCCAGAAATCGACGAGAACGACCTCACCCCGCAGATCGGCGAGTGACAGCGGCGCATCGTGAGGGGTGTTCAACCAGGCAGTGATCCCGGTGAACGCCGGGGCGCGGCCACAGCGATCGGGCACCGATGAGTTAGCGGTGCAGTCGCCGAGGTTTCCGGTCGGAACGCCTTTCACGGCGGCTAGCTGGTTCTCCGCGAACGTCTTTTCCTCGACGTCGTTCTGGAGGGTGCTCATGTACCCGGGAACGAGTCGTTGCGCGCCGTCGGTGAGGTTGACCGCCATCGCAAGACACATCGCGATGAGAATGACACCACCAACCCGGCGGATTAGCCTTGTTTGGCCGCGTAGAGTCCGTACCCGTTTGAGGAGCTCGCCGCCAGCGAGGGCGACGATGGCCAGAGGAACCGCCGTACCGATCGAGAAAGCGAGCGTGAGCCCAATCGCGCCGGGTCCGTATCGGCGCGTCGCGCCCACGGTGGTGATGGTGGCCAGGACCGGGCCGGCACACCCACGAACAGGGGACCGAGTCCGATCCCGAGTGCGAATCCACTCGTCGTGCCGCGCGGGGTCGCGTCCGAATATGGGCGAAAGGACGCTCGATCAACCTGTCGAGTATCGGCACGAGCAGGCCGAGCCCGACGAGGCCGAGGATGACGAGTCCGGCTTCCCGCAAGAAGTCCTGTGGCAGGTCAAGTGCGCTGAGCCACGCCGATCCGGAGAGCGTGAAAGCGCCGAAATTGAGAATGAGCCCGGCGACGATGGCGATGGGGCGCCAGCCTCGCCTGTGTTCCGCATCGGATGCGACTGGCGTCGCCCGGCGACAAGGACAACCGATAGGACGGCAGGATGCACGGCGAGATTCCGGTGATCAACCGGCGACGGTGCCGATCGCGGGCAAAGCCAGCATTATCGTCGTGCCACCAGTGCAAGAGCATTCCAGTGTTACCGGTGATTCCGGCGGGCGGCGCGCCCCCTCATCGCGTCAGATGCGGCTACAGGGCGCGCAATGTCGCTGTTGTGCCGATCACGACGAGCGGCTGTTCCGTCGGGCGGAGCCAGCGCAGCGTGTGGAGAAGCTCCGGCTCATTGAGGCTTACGCATCCGTTCGTCGAGCCGCCGGTCGAGACGTGGAGGAAGATCGCCGAGCCCCGGCCGGGAACGATCGGCGTGCTGTTGTACTCGATCACGGCGAAATAGCGGTATGCAGTGACCTCAGTCCACAACGCTTCACTGCCACCACCGAACGGTGGCCTCGTGCCGCAGGGGACGTGCTCGAAGCGGTTGTAATCGACCGTCGTCGGGTCCTCATCCCACCAGTCACCGCACGCCAGCTGGTGGTAGCGGTACGCGACCCCAGGGTCAGGTGCGGTGCCGTACATCACCGCCCCGATCCCGAACGTACCGATCGGGGTGGTGCCGTCGCCTTCGATGTGGTGGCTCGATAGTCCATGCCGGCCGATCCACGCCGACCACGGCCCGCCGACCTCCGAGAAGCACCCCCTCGCCCGGTGCCAGAGCGTCACGGTCGCCGCCTGTGATGACAGCGACGCCGCCTCGACGAGGACAAGCTGAGACGCGTTGGTTGTCGAAAGCAGGCTGTTGGCGAGGTTCGCCGCGCACGAGGTGGTCGTCTGGTCGGGTGCGGCCGTGCGAGCGACCCCCACCGCGGCCCAGCCAGCGCCGATGCCGACGTACGTCACGAGCAGCGCAGTAGCGATACGCGCGGCGCAGCGGTTCAGTGTCACAGGGAACGCTCTCCCGGCGTCAGGTCGAACCCGGTCGGGTTAGCCACCGGTCAACGAGAAGTGCTGGTAGTCGGGTGAGCCCGTCCAGTTCCCACCCCAGTACCAACCGACGGAGGCGAAAGCCGCGACGAGGGTGCCTCCGGGGACGGCCATGCCTGGCCGAACGTCGGAGCGGTCGAGGAACCTCGCCCCGGCCACGGGCATGACGACGCCGTCGTCGATGTACGGGTTTTCGACCGGGTTCACGTCGATGGCCTCGCCGTAGGCGTGCACAGACCACTGAGGTGGTCCCGGTGCCACGGCCAACCGGCAGTTGAACGCCGACGTGTTGTCGGCTGTCATCGAAGCGGGGTCCTGCCCGTGGAAGGCGTCGACCGGGACCATGCGGCGGATGGGGAAGCGAGCCGCGTACAGGCGGCCGAAGATCGTGCGGACGTCGTCCACGACGGCCGCGTTCACGATCATCGTCCCGACGTGGCTGTGACCGTCAAAGCCGTAGTAGCGCAGGTGCAGAAGTCGGAGTTGACTCGGCGGGACCGGACACCCGGGCCGCCAGGAGTAGCGGACGGTCGATCGCGTCACCGTCGACACTGTCGAGGTGAACGGGGGGAGCGGCGTGCTCGTCTGCGCGTCTGCTGACGCGTTGGGTCCAGCCACTACGAGGGCAAGCACCATCGCAACAATCAGCGTCGGTAACCGATTACGACGGCCACTGCGGGGGAACCGACGCCAGGTTCGTGGTCGGGTGGGTAGCTTGGTCATGTCGAGGTCTTCGATCCTGCCGGTGCGTCGCGCACTTGGACAAGTGGGACCGCTCTCCGTCGACGATCACGGGCGGCGAGAACGAGTGCTGCCGCGCCACCGGCGACGAATAACGCGAGCGAGGCGATCTCGACCGCGTCGGTGCCGTTGTCGTGAGTTAGCCAGCAGTACTCATCGACGAATCGGGCGATGCCCCACAGCCCGACCGCGGTGGCGGTCACAAGACCGACGGGACCACTTTGTCGCACAACGTGGCGCTCAACCCACAGGACGACGACGAAGATCGCGAAGCATTCGACCGCCTGGAAGATCGGGGCAGGGAGTCGTTTGCCGATCTCGCCGGCGTAGTACATGCCGAACCAGGCCGATGTCGGTTTCCCTCCGCCTGCCACCTCGAACTGTGGTCCGAGCAAGCGTCCTATCGCCCACGCGCAGACGAGGACGGGTGCGACGAGGTCTGCCGCCGTGCCGAGCCGGAGTTGCGGGCAACGACGATGCGTCGAGACGAAGCCGACCGGCAAGCCGAGCGCCAGACCACCGAACGAGGAGAGGCCGCCGTGCCAGATCGCGAGGATCTCGATCGGGTTGCGTGCGTAGTAGCCGAAGTTGGCGACGACATGCGCCGCCCGCGCCCCAACGATCGCCGCGACGATAACCCAGAGGAACGTCACGCCGAGCCATTGGTCGGGGTATCCGTGGTCCCGGAGGCGCTTCGCGAAGTATCGGTAGCCGAACCAGAACGTGATCGCGAGCCCGATGCCGTAGGTGTGGACTTGCAGCGGACCGATGTGAAATACGACCGGAATCGGCTTCAGCGTGCGCCTCCGCTCGGCGGGTGACGGGTTGGGGCCCTAGGCCTTTCTTCGAACAGTATGGCCGCGACGATCCGGAAACAGGTCGGCGGTTTCGTTCGGCGGTCGGTCTAGGGTCATTCGGGCGGTCGCGCGTGCCCCGGAGTCCGATGCCTGCGGCGCGCTACGCGTTCTCCTCGGGAACGGCGTCGAGTCTGGTGCCTTTGGTCTCCGGAACGAAGCGCCAGAGAATCGGCAGCGCGGCGAGCAGTAACACCGTGAGGACGCTCACGGTGTCACCAATGTTGCCAATCAGACCTCCCCGTTCACTGAGGACGCCGACGATGGAACCTCCCGTCACCTCTCCCGTGTTGGCGAAGCCGTTGCCCACGATCGCCGACGCCTGGGCCCGGATCCGTGTCGGGAACGACTCGGCGGACATCGCTGACAAAGCGGGGCCGACGCCGAGTCCGAAGAAGACGGCGAGGATGAGAAAGACGAAGTTCGCCGCCTCAGTACTCGAATGGAAGAGCGCGACCCCGCTGGCACACGCCGCCAGGAAGTAGACAGTCGCGACCGGCTTGCGGCCGTACCGGTCGATGAGGCGGCCACAGACGTAGTAGCCGACCGTGCCGAGAATGACAGCCGTTCCGAGATCGACCGAGACGAGTCCAGTCGAGAAGTGATGCTCGCGTTCGGCGTAATAGACCCACCAGCCGGCGCCCGCGGTGACAGGGATCTTCACGAGAAGCGACACGAATCCGAGCGCGAGCACGCGCCGTCGCCAGGGTCTGACGAGCGCGGCGCTCATCGGCTCCTTGGTCGGGCGGTTCTTTCTCGCCTCGATGAACGCCGCCGTTTCGCGCACGTAGCGGCGCGCGACACCGATGACAAACGCCGGCAGGACTCCCACGAGATAGAAGGAGCGCCAACCGAGCACCGTGTGCTGGAGTCCCGCGCCGAGCAGCACTGCGGTCGCTGCGGTGCCCAGCGGCACGGCGAGGAGGAGCTTGCCGAGCGCCCGTCCCCGAGTGGCGATCGGGAACTCTTCGAGGACGACGATCGCCGCGAGCGCGAACTCGGTGCCGGCGAAGATCTGTGTCAAAGACTGGAACAGGACGAAAGACCAGACGCTCCAGCTCGTGGCGGTGAGCCCGGTGAAGAGTGCGTAACCGAACAACCCGACGAGCAGGAGCGGTCGGCGTCCAACGCGATCGGCGAGCCGGATCGCGAAGAAGGCGATGAAGGATCCGGCCGCGATCGGGACATTCGCGAGCCCGAGCGTCCCGAGGCTGACGTGGAACGCTCGCTGCAGCTGCGGGGCGAGGAGGGCGCGAAGCTCCCCGTCGAATCCGTTGAAGAAGGCAGCGGGGATGAGAAGGAGAAGAAGGATGCGAAGATACCGCTCCGATCGCTCCTCGATCGCCACTGGGGCATCACCCTACTGACGGTCCGAACTGCGAGGTCGACCAGGGTCCAGACGCGGCACGGTCCCGAGTAGCCTTTCAGCCGAAGCCGTCCGTGCTCCCCGGGACCAATGCCTGTGGCGACAGGCGCCTTGCCGATGACCTTGCGGCTCTCGGCCGACGGGCCGCCTCTCGACGGCCCCGCAACACCGGTGCCTCCCCGGAGGGAGTCCTTGCGCTGCTTCCTGCCTACCTCCGAGGCTCCATTGCCCCCCGTTTTCGGTTCGTTCGCCCCCCTCTTTCGAGTGGAACGCCCGTCCCGTCCGAATGAGACAACTCGGCCTTGGTGGATGCATCGTGCTCCGGTTGCCACCGGACGTCAAGAGGGTTGCGCGAGATCCACTGTTTGTCGACAGAGTTCTTGAGACATACCCAGATCGTCCCCACACGATCCCCAGAGAATGAACAGATCTGTCCACAGGACGGTCTTGTTGGAGCTCGCCAGACGGGCCGATGGCCTGGTCCAGGGGACGAGAACGGCCGGCCGCCACGAGACGGGGGAGGAACGTTGCCGACGAGGCCGGGAGGGGCGTGAACCCGGCGCGGCGCCAGGGGCGGTGACAGGTCGGCGGCGTGTCAGCAATCGGGTGACACCGCTAGCGTCGCCCGGGGGAGGCGCAGATGGCGATTCGTCAAGCGCTCGTCGGAGGGCTGGCCCAATCGGTCATTGATCTCAACGGTCCCGGCCGCTACGTGCACTGGGGCTTCATCCAGATCTCCGTGGCGAACCTCGTCGTCATCGCCCTGATGTTCGTCGTGTTCGTGGCGGCGATCCTTGTCCCGTTCCCGAAGCGCCGCGGCGAGGATCGATGACGGCCGGCTCCGGTGAGCCGAAAGTTGACGTGCAAGCCGATGGGCCCGAGGACGCCGGCCAGTGGAGCGCGAAGTTACGGCGCGCGGCCGTCTCAGCGTTTCCGCCCGGACGACTTCTGCCCGATCGGCAACCTGCGTACGTCGCGTCGTGGATCTACGTCTTTGGTGCCCTGACGCTCGCCGCGCTGGCGATCGTCGTGCTATCGGGCTCGGTGCTTGCGATCGAAGGCCCGACGTGGTGGCATCTGTCGCGCGTTGGGCTCTTCGTCAACTCGATGCACCTGTGGAGCGTCGAGCTCTTCTTCTTTTTCATGGTTATCCATTTGTGGGGCAAGTTCTTCATGGCTGCGTGGCGCGGGCGTCGACGGGCGACGTGGATCACGGGCGTCCTCTCTTTCGTGGTCTCGGTGGCGGCGGCGTTCAGCGGCTACCTGTCGCAGCAGAACTTCGACTCTCAGTGGATCGCAACCCAGGCGAAGGACGGGATCAATGCCACCGGGGCTGGAGCGTTCTTCAACGTCCTCAACTTTGGACAGATGCTGATGTGGCACATCCTTTTGTTGCCCGCCGCAGTCGGGCTGCTTGTTATCGTGCACATCCTCCTCGTGCGGCGGCGCGGGGTCGTCCCACCATTCGCGCCGGATCCGGGTGACCTCGTCGAGCCGGACCGCGGTGCTACAGCCGGCGATCCGACCGTCGCTCGGATGGCTGCGCCGTGAGCGCGACGCTGACAAGGGCGGGGCGGACCGGAAGGTTCCGACCCGATGGCGACGTCGAGGAGTGGCACGGTCGTTACGTGCCTTACGACATCGTCAAGGAGTTCACCGCGTCCTTCCTCGTGGTGCTGCTACTCGTGCTCGGGCTGTCGGTCGTTTTTTCCTCGCCCGACGTGCATCCGGTGACGATCAGAACCTGGGCACAGCACGCACCGATCGACTTCGCCCGGACCGCGGTCACCGAACTCGCCGGCATGAGCCCGACAGCGACTTATGGCCCCCCCTACAACGACACCGCCGGGGTGAGCCAGTCGATTGGTCCCTTGTCGCTCGAGAGGCTGATGGGCGTTCACCACCCGATCAACACCGCGCTCGACGATGTCATCGACCCGCTCAGGACGCTTCCCGCGGATCCGACGCTTGCTTTGGCGATCACGCGGTACACGTCTGCTGCGGCCCAGACCCAGAAGAGCTGGACGAACGCGTACGGCACCGCGCTAGTCCACGCTCGGTTCACCGACGGGGAGCTGAGCACCCGCCCCGGGCGCTACGGGCCGGTCGCCCTGATGATCGGAACGCTGACGACGATGGCACGCAGCGGTGCCCTCGACGGCGCGCTCGTGAGCTCGAATCAGTTCTACGGGACCGACTACACGAAACCACTGCTGTTCATGGCCGATGGTGCGTACTTGGCGAATCTCGCTGCCGCGCAGCACCTGCAAGGCACGCAGTGGGGGATGATGAATGAGACCGGCAACTTTCCCGGTCAGTCCTGGCTCTGGCTGTACACCTTCTGGTACCAGATCCCGCCCTTCACGAACTCGTCGAACGCCGACGCGCAGATCTGGGCCATCATGGTCGTGCTCACCGCTCTCCTCGCGCTCGTTCCGTTCTTGCCCGGGGTGCGCGCCATCCCCCGCCGGGTGCGCATCTATCGGTTGATCTGGCGAAAGCATTACCGTTCTCTGGCTGTTCGGGCGGACGAAACCGTGTGATCGGTTGAGGGATCATACGGTCTCCCTGGCGGGTGAAAGACAAGGAGGCGCGGTCATGGACGTGACGGTTCCGGCGGCCAGTGGCTCGATCCCCGCCTACCTGGCTCTGCCCCGGAGCGCAAATCCCGAGCCCGGGGTGGTCCTTGTCCACGACGTATTTGGCATGACGCAGGACCTGCGGAATCAGGCTGATTGGTTAGCCAGCGGAGGATTCGTGGCGGTGGCGCCCGACCTGTTCCACGGTCGCAGGAGGATGGCCTGTGTGCGAAACGCGAGACGTGACATCGTCGCGCGTCAGGGGAGGATCTTCGACGAAGTCGAGGCGGTACGCAACTGGTTGATCGGTCGACACGAGTGCGCAGGCACGATCGGCGTCATCGGTTTCTGCATGGGTGGGGGTCTGGCCCTCACGCTTGCCTTTGGTCGCGGTTTTGCGGCGTCGAGTGTCAACTATGGATCGGCGCCGAAAGACGTCTACGACGAGAGCTTCCTTGCTGGTAGTTGCCCGATCGTCGCCAGCTACGGCGCCAAGGACCGATCGCTCCGAGGTGCGGCGGACCGGCTGGAGCGGGCGCTTTCTGATGCTGGCGTGATCCACGACGTGAAGGAGTATCCCGGTGCCGGGCACGGGTTCCTCAATGATCATGAAGGTGCGCACGACCCACTTCCAATTCTCTTTCCTTTGGTGGGCAAGTTCATGGCTTACGGCTACCACGAGCCGTCCGCCGGGGACGCGCGACGACGAATCGTCACGTTTTTCGACGCGCACTTGAGATCGGGCCGATTCCCAGGGGTGCAAGAAGGTGGGGGATAGGCCGGATCCGGCGCGGCGGCGGGAACCACCTGCTTGTCGAGTAGTGCGATCCTCTGGGTCAACCCTGTCGAATCACTCCTGAAGGCGGATTTGTTCGTCTGCTGACGCCGGGTTGACGCCGGTGACGCGATGATCGGCGAACTCAGCCCGGAGCCGCTTGGCGCAGCCGCACTGGGTGACGCCTCGCGCGCCTCGCGTCGATATCCGAGATGGGGCGGTGTTCCTTCCGAGCGAGCTGAATCCCTGGTGATTCGGACCATAGTCAAGGATCCGAATTCCGGCAGTTTGGACCTACCGAGTGCGACAACCAGTGTCTCAGGTGGCGGGCCCGGCCGACTCGGCGTTTTCAGATCAGAAGATCATTAGAGGTCCGTTAGCAGTTCGTGACGTGCCAGGAACAAAGCTCACCGGGGTCGTAGCGTTTCAAATTGAGAAGCATTGCGCCAAGCCCGCCGTCGGGAGGGAGATCGCATGACCAAACGACTCAGTCACTCCGCAGTGTTGTTCGGACTCGCGTTCTCTGTCGTGCTCGTCGGCGGTCTGCTCGCCTACGTGGCGGCGACTCCCGCCTCGGCTTCGACGTCGCTCAGCATCGCAACCGTGACGAGTCCCCAAACAGCCGGGTCCGGGTTCGTCGTCAACGTCGACAACGCGACCGCCGCGGCGAGCGTGACGCTGGCGCTCACGACCGCCCCGAGCGGGAGCACACTCGTTTGCGCACCATCGAACACGGCGATCGCCAACGCAAGCGGCGTCACGACTTTCAACGACTGTGTGATCAACAACCCGAGCACCGGTTCCGGCGACATCCTCGGGGCAACTGACACCTCCGGGGATAGTCCCGGCTCGAGCAATCCCTTTGTCGTCCTGGGCCCGGCTGCGAAGCTCGTCTTCACGACCGAACCGAGTGCCACCGCGTCGGGCGGAACCGCGTTTGGCACCCAGCCTGTCGTCTCGATTGAAGACACCACGGGCAACGTCGTCACCACCAACTCGTCAACGGTGACCTTGGCTCTTGCCGGATCGCCGACGGGTGTTACGTTCTCCTGTACATCAAATGCCCCGGCGGCCTCGGCGGGAGTTGCCTCCTTCGCCGGATGCAAGATCAACCTCGCGGGCACTTACTCGCTCACCGCGACCGACGGGACTCTCACGGTGGCGGTGAGCTCGAGCATTCAGGTGAGCGTTGGCCCCGCGGCTCAACTCAGCTTCACGACCGAACCGAGCAATTCCGCCGTACCAGGGACTGCCTTTAGCGTTCAGCCTGTCGTTTCGGTCGAGGACGCCGGTGGCAACGTCGTCACCTCCGGAACCAACAGCAATGCATCTGTCACCTTGGCGCTCACAAGCGCAGCGGCTGGTGCCACGCTCGCCTGCACGGCGAACAGCGTCAGCGCTTCGGCCGGTGTCACCACTTTCGCCGGCTGCAAGATCAGCCCAGCGGGTAGGTACTCACTGACCGCGAGCGCTTCTGGGCTCTCCTCGGCGGTGAGCACCGGGATCACCAACGGCGGCACGACGGCAGTCACGATCGCTCGGTCGTCTCCGACGAGGACCGCGTCCCAGTCGAGCGCCGTCTTCACGGCATCGGTCGCCAAGGTCTCGGGTACGGGAACCTTGACCGGGTCGGTCAGCTACGCGGTCGACGGCAGCGCCGCGTCGGGTTGCACGGAACTGCCCCTCAACTCAGGGCTCGCGAAGTGCACGATCGCGTTTGACTCCCCGGGTAGGTACAAAGTCACCGCGACCTACGGCAACGACCCGCTCTTCAATTCGTCATCTGCTTCGGTCACCCAGGTCGTCGTCAACAGGGTGTCGCCAAAGGAAATAGACATCTTCGAACCGTCGGCGAGTGTCAGCTTCGGGTCGCCGGTCCGGTTGCGGGTCCATCTCTATGGCAGCTGCGGAACCGTTTCGGGAAAGGTGACCGTCGAGTTCGCTGGCGAGGCGATCCGTTCGGCGACGCTCGTGAAAGGCGTCGCGAGCTGGAGGTTGAGCGCCGCGGTCGAAGCGAGAATCCGGCACGGGAAACACACCCTCGTCGTCCTCTACAAGGGCCAGAGTCTCTACTTGTCCCACGACCAGGATGTGGTCATCACGATCACCTGATCGGCCGATGCGGGTACCGCTGAGTTGGTCTGAACGCCCCACCCTTCTGAGCCATTGTCGGGGAAGGCGGACGTTCTCTCTCCCGCCGGTCCTCGATCGGCGGGAGAGAGGCGAGTGAGTCGGCCGGATGTGTTGCGGGTTCCCTCTTCCGGTTGACGTGTTCACGGTGGGCGCACCATCAGTGAGCTTGTCGAACCCGCCGTCGAACCGGGCCGAGCTTTGCATCGAGCCTTTTCGGCTTGTGTCGTGGTGTGACTGGCGCATCGGAGAATCAGTTCGCGGTTGTCGCGTAATGCTCCGCGTCCCGAGGTGACCGCGACGTTTTATTGGCCGCGTGAGCGACCGGAGGGACTCTCGGGTCTCGTCGGCATTGGTCTTCGCGGGGATCTTCAGTCCCAACGATGTTCTGGCGGCCGGCCGACCGGTCTGCTTCGCGCCGGTAGGCCTGTTAGCGGAACCTACTTGGCGGGGAGAGGGGGCAGCCGCGCCAGGACGGCGGGCAACGGCCACGCCCGGGGGCGGCAGGGGCCGTTCGGGGCTGCAAGCGCGAGATTTGCACAGCGGGGCCGCGGGCGGCATCCGAGGTCGACGACGGGCGAGCACTTACGGGCCAGCCGGCGGCGTCCCTACGATCGGAAGTCGCGCGGGCATAGGCGCGGAGCCGTAGGTTTGCGAACGACAGCACGAAACGTTGGACCTGGGATGGAGGGCGAAGTCGAAGTAGCAGCGCCTGGGTCACCAAGTCTGGTCTCATCTCGGTGAAGGTGTTCGTTTCATTCGCAGAGATTTTGGCAGGGATATTCCGCGTTTCCGGCCGTTGGCGTTGGACCCGGCGACAACCACCCCGGTGCCCGTTGCAAGGCCGTCTCGCTGTCGCCGGACAGCAGCTATGAGTGAGGCTCAATCGTCGGCTCGACGAGAAGTCCTCGGTCGGTTGTATGGCGTCCTGGTCGCTGCTTTGGCCATGCTGTACGCGCTCGGAGGTTGGGCATGTCTAAAGTTCATTCGTTCGCCGTACCGGAGTTGGCGATTCGCCCATCGTGCGATCCGAACGTTCATGCGTGGGGTGGGCATCGGATTGGTGATCGAGGGCAACCTGGAATGGCCGCAATACGAGTCCGTTGTCATTGTGGCCAATCACAGCAGTTTCCTGGATGGCATCGCGCTCGTTGGAAGCTTCCCCGATCCGGTCTGCATTGTTGTGGCGAGTGAGTTCGCACCACGGCCTTTTGTTAGCAGCGTTCTGAAGAGGCTTGGAGTCGAATTCGTCCACCGCGGTGATTCGCAACAAGTATCACGTGACACGCGGCGCCTGCTGCGAAGATTACGTAACGGTGATCGACTACTGATCTTCCCGGAAGGCTCGTTGGACCAGTGTTCCGGATTGCGGCCGCTCCAGGTTGGCGCGTTCTTCCTGGCGGCGCAGACCGGGGCACCGGTCGTGCCCCTTGGAATCGTCGGCAGCGACACGGTTCTATGGCCGGGTAAGTGTCTGCCGAGTCGAGGCACCATCGAGGTCCGGGTCGGAGAACCGGTGCCTCCTATCGGCACACGGCGACGAGATCTCGTTTGGTTGTCCGAGCGCATCCGGAAACAGCTCCTTCAGCTCAGTGGGCTTGCTGATCTCGGAAGAGCCCGTTCCAAGGACCCAGGGCAGGGCTGGAGCTGAGAACTGGTCCGCGTTCGACGACCTCTCATAGAATCTCATGCGCAGACCCCTGAGCCGAGAGCGTGGTCGAAACCTCCACCTCGCCCCTGTTGACGTCCCTTGAAGAGGTGTAAATCGCGCAGCGGTTCCACCACGTAGCAGACCACCGATGTGAATGTCGGCGTGTCCGGATAGACGCGACAAAGGAGATCACTCCGGTGGCCCTGGAAGATCTTGACCCCTATGCGCTACTTGAGACGCTCTACCAGGCAGTGACGTCGACCTCATCCGCCACAGCGTCGAGCTCGTCCTGCAGGCGCTCATCGAAGCCGGGGCGCCGGCGGTAATCGGCGCCGCCCCTCACCATCAGGGCCGACGAAGCAGAGCTGAGGATCCCGAAGCTCCGCTCGGGCTCGTTCTTTCCCCAGATCCTCGAGCACCGCCGGCGGGTCGACCGGGTGCGCCACGCGCTGGTGATGGAGACCTATGTGTTTTGCGACGCCACCTACGTGCAAGCGCAGGTCCGCGGCCCAGTTGTCTCCCAGGAGATCATGGTCGCCATCGGAGTGCGGACCGATGGCGACCGCGAGGTGCTCGGCTGCGAGGTCGGCGACTCCGAGGACGGGACCTTCTGGACTGCCTTCCTCCGCGAGCTCCGCGAACGGGGTCTCGGGGACGTCCGCTTCGTCATCTCCCAACACCCCCTCAGCCTCAGGTTCGCCGCCGAGAACGTCTTCATCGGTGCGACCTGGCAGCGCTGCCGGGTGCACTTCCTGCGCAACGCCCTGGCCCGGGTGCCGAAAGGCAGGACCCAGATGGTCGCCGCTGCCATTCGGACGATCTTCGCCCAGTCGGACGCCGCCCATGTCGAGACCCAGCTCGACGTGGTGGCGGACACCCTCGGCTTCGGCTTCCCGGAGGTGGCGAAGATGGTCGCCGGGGCCAAAGATGATCTTCGCGCCTTTCGGGAATTCCCCATCGCACACTGGCCAAAGATCTGGTCGACGAACCCCTGGAACGCCTGAACGCCGAGATCAAGGGACGCTCGAACGTGGTCGGGAACTTCCCGAACAACGCCGCGGTCGCCCGTCTCGTCACGATGGCAGCTCAGTTCCCGTCTTGTTCACGTCCAGAGGAGTCGGACGAAGAATCAGATGCGATCCGTCCGCCCAGGGCGCCCGAGTCAGGCCTTGTCGCACGCGAACAGGCCCGTTGCCTGGGAGACCGGCCCGATCAGGACGACGTTGCCACTGCTTTCGTCACCTCCCAAGACGGCAGAATCTCCGCACACAAGCCGCTTGAGCTGGGAATCTTTGCGCGCTCGGAGGTGTGAGAATCCAGGACTTCGTTCACAGGTGTCTCACGTCATAGTTCGCACCTCAACGAGGGAGGTGCGGGATGTCGATGGCGCGGCCGTCGACCGTCGGACGATTGCTTGGAGTCAGCCGAACGAACACTTAGCGGATCATCGAATCCGACCCCCGCGTCACTACCGGTGAGTTCGAGCCAGTACTGCGACCCGTCGACAAGATTGCCCACGTCGGAATGCTCCACAAGCGACTCGTAGACTTGCGTGAGCGAGCCGCCGCCGAACGTGAACCGCGAGCTCATCACTCGTTCATGGCGGAAGCGGGAAAATTGAAGCGCCAGATCGCAGCAATCTTCCCCCCGGCGTGGAGCCGTTGCGGCCCGGTGGCCAGGATCGAGGAGCGTCCAAGGTCGGTGGCGGAATCAAACTCCGTGGTGGTCACGACTGAATAGGTGCCTTCGGCCGGCTGCGTTATCGGACACGACGGAGTTTGATTCCTCTTTGCCCGCCAACTGCGCTGGGGTTCTTTTGACGGCTCCCAACGATTGTCGACGAGGCCGGCTTCGTCTCGCACACCCCGCGGCGAGGGCTCCAGCATTCCCATCGAATCATTCGTGCACCTGCAGGCGTCCTGCGATCCCGACACCTCTGAGGGCATCCCGAAGTGCCGAATGGTGTCGCATCAACCCGGCGTTCGGGGGTACCAGGCCTCAGCTCGATTACGAGGAGTCGGCGGTCAGTGGGAGTTCGCGTCGGAGAACTGACGCATGGACAACTGACGTATGAAGTCCATGACTGTGCCGGGCGAATCGCCGCTCTTCGACCACTTGGCGTCGTTTCGATCGCTCGATGCCATGCGGTTACCCTGAGGGCAAATCTACCGTCAAGGACAAGTTCAAGGATAAGCACTGCTCCTTCCCGGGAGGCACCGATGGCCGGGCAACCCACGTTGGTCATGTACGAGGCGGAGCCATGGCAGGAGGGACGTCTGTGCAAAGCTCTGCCGGAACTGCCGTTCCGCCAAGTCGACGGCCCGTTGAGCGAGGCGACCGTCGACCAGGTAGGCGAGGCATCCGTGGTCTCGGTCTTCATACGCTCACGGGTGACCCGTGCCGTCATTGAGCGCATGCCAAGCGTGCGGCTCATTGCCACCCGGTCGACCGGGTTCGACCACATCGACCTGGCCACATGCGGTGAGTCCGGCATCACCGTGTGCAACGTGCCCTCTTACGGGGAGAACACGGTCGCCGAGCACACCTTCAGCCTCATCCTGGCGCTTTCCCGCAGGCTCGCTGTCGCTATGCGGCGCACCGCTTACGGGGACTTCTCGCTTTCCGGCCTGATGGGCTTCGACCTGCGGGACAAGACGCTCGGGGTGGTCGGGGCGGGCAACATCGGTCTGCACGTGGTCCGGATCGGGCGAGCCTTCGGCATGGAGGTACTGGCTTACGACGCTCGGCCGCACCCCCTGCTCGCCGAGGTGCTCGGTTTCCACTACGTCACATTGGACGAAGTCCTGTCCCGCTCCGACGTGATCAGCCTGCACGTGCCTTACCGGCCCGAGACTCACCATCTCCTGGACCGGGAACGCCTCAAGATGCTGAAGCCGGGAGCCCTCGTCGTCAACACTGCCCGAGGTGCGCTCGTCGACACCGTGGCCCTCCTCGAAGCGCTGGAGACAGGCCATGTCGGAGGTGCCGCCCTCGACGTGATCGAAGGCGAGGAGCAGCTCATGGAGGAACCGCAGATGTTCCACCTGCCCGAGACCGAAGAGCAGCTGCGCCAGCTGCTCACCGGCCATGTGCTCGCCAAGCACGACAACGTCATTTTCACCCCGCACATGGCCTGGTACAGCAAGGAAGCCTTGGAGCGAATCCTGGACACCACCTGCTCGAACATCCAGGCCTTCCTGGCCGGGGCTCCTGAGAATGTGATCAACGCCAGGAGCTGAGCGCGGTCTCTGCGAGGCGATCAGCGAAGGTGCAGCGGCACCGCCTGAAATCCATTGCTCGGATAGGCATCTCTTCGCAACGGCTCAGTCGTACCGAGCCCGACCGTGGTCGTTCTGGCCGGAAGCTCTTCAATGGCGACCCGCTTCTCGAGGCGGGCCAGGTGAGCGCCGAGGCAGTAGTGAATGCCCGCCGCGAACAAGAGGTTGTCCCCTGGGTCACGGTCAAAGCGACCGGCGTCGGGATTATCAATCGCGCGTCCACCACGGTTCGCGGCGATCCAAATGAGCGAGAGCTTCTCGCCAGCACCGATCTTCTTGCGCTCTATCTCCACGTCGCGCGTTGTGGTTCGGCGATTGGCCACCAGCGGGCCGTCGGCGCGCAGAATCTCGTCGATCGCGGGGGCAATCAAGTCTGGTTCACGGCGTAGCTGCTGGTGCATGTCCGTGTGCTGTGCGAGGTAGACCACAAGTGTCCCGAGCGCCGCCGCCACTGTTCCGCCGCCAGCTATGCAGGTGCGCAGCAGGCTGACAATGTCCTCGTCGCTTATCGCCGCCTCCTTGATAACGGTGACCATGAGACTCGCGGTGATGTCATCGCTCGCGTCCGCCCCGGCGTTCCGACGAACCTGGAGCGCCTCGGTGACATATCCCGCGAACTCGCGAGCGAGTGCTGCTCCCGCTTCCTTATCCCCCGACAACGCCTGATTCTGATTGCCACGTGTCCAGTTACGGAGGTTCTCCCAGGCCTCAGAGGGCCAACCGAGGAAGGCACAGAGTGTCTTGAAGGAAAGCGGCTGGGCAAATTCGGTGACGAATTCCACCGTTACGAGCCGGGCAAGCGCTTCCTCGGCTTTGCGCTTACCGCCTCGGAAAATCCTCGTGACGTACTTCTGACGGTTCGAGTTGGGATCCACGCCGGTGTATGCCCTCAATTCCCAGGCGTTTCCCCACCGTCGCAAATGACCGCGCCTGAGATTTCCCCGAGACGTCGTGCTACTGGCCTCCCAGCAGTCGTTTCAGGCGAGGCAGCAGCACTCAGTGGCAACAGGGCGAGATGTCGAGGCCAGGGACTTGTTAGATGGCCTGTGGACTGGACTTATCCAGCGCGCTCGGAGGGACTCGAACCCCCAACCTTCTGATCCGTAGTCAGATGCTCTGTCCAATTGAGCTACGAGCGCAGATCACCCGAATGCG
>Ga0187771_10001085_pt1 | contig 17870 bp, 15 predicted proteins | sample 0116_SJ02_MP15_1_FD_133139 | JGI IMG/M metagenome (GOLD analysis project Ga0187771, IMG submission 133139) | Tropical peat soil microbial communities from peatlands in Department of Meta, Colombia - 0116_SJ02_MP15_10_MG | ecosystem: Environmental > Terrestrial > Soil > Wetlands > Peat | place...
CCTCCCCGCCAGCGCCGGCGGCGTCCGCAGCAGCGCCGGAAGTCGGGACGTTTCCGACGATCGGAGCGGCGGCGAGCGCCGACAATCCGCCCGCGGTTGCGCCGCAGACCCAGGCCGAGGCTCGCCAGGCGCTCTATGCAGACCCGCTTGCGCGCCGCATATTCGACGAATTCGAGGCGCGCCTCGTTGAAGTGCGCCTTCAGCCTGCACCCGTGACGCGGACTCCGACCGAGGAAGTCGAGGCGGAAAAGAAGTAGCAGTCAGCCACCTCCGGGCGTGGTGAGATTATTCAGGAGCAATCGCGTGGCTCAATTTGATTTTTCCTCCCTATTGCAGCAAGCCCAGGCTTTGCAGGAAAAGCTCAAGCAGACCCAGGAAGCAGCCGCGGCCAAGACCGTCGAAGCCGAAGCGGGTGGCGGGATGGTGCGGGTGACGGTGGACGGTTCGTTGAAGTTGCGCAAGCTCGAGATCGAACCGGCCCTCCTTTCCGCCAACGACATAGGGATGCTTCAGGATCTGATCGTTGCGGCGGTCAACGATGGGTTGCGGCGGGCGCAGGAAATGGTCGCAGAGGAGGTCGGCAAGCTCGCGCCGATGGGCGGGCTAAAGATCCCGGGTCTGTTCGGCGGGAGCGAATAGAGCAGGTCTTGTCCTTTTGGACGAGGATGAAGTCAATGGCTGACTCCGGTGGCATAGCGGCGGCGGCCTCGCCTGAGGCCGACGCGCGGGCTGAATTCGAGCTGCACCTTTACTTCCAGATGAAGCTGATTCGCGCCTTTGAAGAGCGCGTTTCACGGCTGCATCGGCAGAACAAAATTCTCGGCGGAGTGTATTCCGGCGCCGGTCAGGAGGCGATCGTCACCGGTATCTGCGCGCCGCTGCAACCGGGCGATTTCGTTGCGCCGCTCCATCGCGACCTGGGTGCCCTGCTGATGCGCGGGGTGGATCCCGGCCGGCTGATGGCGCAGTTGATGGGCAAGGAGACCGGACTCTCGCGCGGCAAGGATTCCTTTCTGCACGGAGGCGACCTCGAGCACGGAATCTTCGGTTCCACCTCGATGCTGGGTTCGTCGCTGCCGGTGGCGGTTGGCGCGGCGCTGAAATTCCAGATTAAGAAGGAGAAACATGTCGCAGTCGCCTTTTTCGGCGAAGGCGCATCTTCGCGCGGCGACGTTCACGAGGCGATGAACTTCGCGGGCGTGCGCAAGCTGCCTGTGATCTTCTGCTGCGAGAATAACCGGTACGCTTATTCGACGCCGCTGGAAAAGCAGATGGCGATCGAGGATGTGGCATCTCGCGGCGAGGCCTACGGTTTCAAAGGCCATGTGGTCTCGGGCAATGATCTGCTCGCGGTCGTGCAACTGAGCGAGCGGGTGATAAGCCGTGTGCGCGAAGGCGGCGGTCCCGAGCTGATCGAGTGCAAGACCTATCGCTATCGGGGCCATAGCGAGCACGATCCGGCGCTTTATCGCAACAAGGAGGAACTGCTCGAGTGGGAGAGCCGCGACCCGATTCCGCGCTACGAGTTCTACCTCGAAAAGAAGGGTCTCGACGTTAAGCGTGTCCGCGAAGAGATCGACGAGCGAACGCGGCAAATCGTCCAGGGCGCGGTCGAGTTCGCTGAACAGAGCCCGCTGCCCGAAGCGCACGAAGCTCTCGAAGACCTTTACGCGCCCGGCGACAAGCACTGACGCCTTCTTTGCGCGCGGACGATGGAAGTCACCTACGTTACCGCTATCAACCAGGCGCTGCACGAAGAGATGCGGCGCGACGAGAACGTTTTCGTGATGGGCGAAGACGTGGGCGAGCTCGGGGGCGCATTCAAGGTGACCGACGGGCTGCTCGAGGCGTTCGGCGAGGACCGCGTGATCGATACGCCGATTTCCGAGACGCTCATCGTCGGCGCCGGGATCGGCGCAGCGATCCTCGGGATGCGCCCTGTGCTCGAGATGCAATTCGCCGACTTCATCTCGTGCGCCTTCGACCAAATCGTCAACACCGCGGCCACGCTGCGTTATCGTCACGGTGGAACCGTGTCATGTCCGCTCGTAGTTCGCGCCCCGTCGGGTGCGGGCGTCCACGGCGCGCTTTTTCATTCGCAGAACCCCGAGGCCTGGTTCACACGGGTTCCCGGCCTCAAAGTCCTCGCGCCCGCGACGCCGTATGACGCGAAGGGTCTGCTCAAGAGCGCCATTCGGGACGACAATCCGATAATCTATTTCGAACACAAGCGGCTCTATCGAAGTGTCAAGGAGGACTTGCCCGAAGGCGAGTTCACTGTGCCGATCGGTGTCGCGCAGGTCAGGCAAAGCGGGCGCAACCTGTCGATAATCACGTACGGCGGCACGGTCCATCAGTGCCTCGACGCGGCTCGAATTGTGGACAAGGAAGACGGGCTCTCGGTCGAAGTGCTGGACCTGAGAACACTGCTGCCGCTCGACCGCGAGGCGATTCTCGCGACCGCGCGCAAGACCGGCAAAGTGCTGGTCGTCCACGAAGACCGGCTCACCGGTGGGATCGGTGGCGAAGTCGCCGCGCTGGTCGCCGAGTTTGCATTTGACTCGCTCGACGGGCCGGTCCGGCGATTGGCGGCCGCCGATACGCACACGCCGTATAGCCCGCCGCTCGAGGAGTTCGTTCTGCCTGACACCAACAAGATAACCGAAGCGGTTCGAAGCCTGGCGGCGTATTGACGTGGCGGTCGAAGTGACAATGCCCCAGATGGGCGAAAGCGTGGTGGAAGGGACAGTCACCAAATGGCTGGTCAAGGCGGGAGAATCCGTTCGCGAGGATCAGCCGCTGTGCGAGATTTCGACCGACAAAGTCGATACCGAAATCCCGTCTCCTGGTACAGGTGTAATCGCACGGCTCGTCGCAAACGAAGGGCAGACTCTGCCGATCGGAGCATTGCTGGCCGTAATCGAAACGGCGGCTGAGGCCCCCGGACCCGCGAAGCCGGCCCGGGCACCAGCGGCGGCGGCGAAAGCCACTACGCCGGCCCCGATCGCTCGAGTGGCCGCCGAGGCCCTCCCGGCTGTATCCCCGGTGCCTTTGCGCGTTGCACCAACCGGCGCTCCACCACGCCGCTACTCGCCGGTGGTCCTGCGCATTGCCGAAGATCGCGGGGTCGATTTGAATCTCGTGCCGGGAACCGGAATTGGTGGACGTGTCAGCAAGCGGGACGTCGAGCGTTACCTCGAGGCGTTGGAGCGCGGACAAGTGCACGGTCCGCCCCACGCGGAAGTGATACGTCCGGCGGCCGCTGGCCCGATAGCGCCGCCGGCCGCCGCCGCGCCGCCTGCGGCTCGAGTGACGCCGCCTGGGGCCGCGCCCGCCGCGGGTGTGGTTTTTCGTGCGCCGGTCTATCAGCCGCGCGACGGCGATATCGTGGAACCCTTCACGCGCCGCCGTAAAATCATCGCCGAGCACATGGTTTATTCCAAAACCCATGCGCCGCATGTGGGCACGGTCGCCGAGGTGGATCTCACCAAAGTGATGGCGTTGCGGGAGGCGCACAAAGACGCCTTCCGCAACCGCGAAGGCTTCGCGCTGACTTTGCTGCCGTTTGCGGCGATGGCGACGGTGCGCGCGCTCAAGGAATTTCGCCGGATGAATGCGTCGGTCGCCGGCGATTCGGTGATCATCCGCAAGGATATCAACCTCGGTATCGCGATGGACGCGGAGGAAGGGCTGGTGGTCCCGGTGATCAAGGGCGCCGAGGGGCTTTCGGTAGTGGGGCTGGCGCGGGAGATCGAACGCCTGCATCGCAAGGTCCTCGAGAAATCGCTCACTGCCGACGATCTCTCGGGTGGGAGCTTTACGCTTTCGAATCCCGGCCGCGAGGGGAATCTATACGGCTTCGCGATAATCAACCAGCCGCAGGTGGGCATCCTCAGGATGGGCGAGGTAAAAAAGCGGCCGGTCGTGATCGAGGTTGACGGTTCAGACGCTCTCGCAGTTCGCACCATGATGTATCTGGCGCTGTCGTACGACCATCGTGTGATCGATGGCGTGCTCGGCAACCGGTTTTTGTTCCGGACTTCTCGAATCCTCGAGGAAGCGGACTTCGAGTTGTAGCGCGGTTGTGGTACGGGACACGGAAGTTATGCAAAGCTTCGGCGGGGGCTAGGGCCGGTCGCAACGCTCGATGGCAGAAAATCTCAAACGCGGTGACGGTTTGCCGCCGGCGATGACCCGGCTGGTCAAGGAACTGTCACGCCTGCCGGGGATTGGTGAGAAGACCGCCGCGCGCCTCGCTTTCAATCTCCTCAATCGTCCGCGCCAGGACGTAATCGCGCTGGCCGAGGCGCTGCTCGAGATGAAGGAGCGGGTTGGCCTGTGCTCGGAGTGCTTCGGCTTGTCGGACACGGCGCGCTGCTCGATTTGCAGCGACGAGGCGCGGGCGCATGACCTGATTTGCGTGGTCGAGGGCCCCGCCGACCTTATGGCGATCGAGCGCGCCCGCACCTACAACGGCGTTTACCATGTCCTGCACGGAGCAATCGCGCCACTGGATGGTATTGGTCCCGACGATCTCAAGATGCAGGAGTTGCTGGCCCGCCTCGAGCGGTCCGGCGGCGTCCGCGAAGTGATTATCGCGACCAACGCAACGGTTGAAGGTGAGGCTACCGCGCTTTACCTTGCGAAAATCCTGAAGCCGCTCGGGGTCAAGACGACGCGCCTCGCGCGGGGCCTGCCCGCCGGCGGCGACCTCGAGTACAGCGACTCGGCCACACTCTCGAGCGCGCTTAGCGGCCGCCGCGAACTGTAGGGGAAGGCAGCCTGGGCGCCAAAACTTGCGCGCCGCGACGCGCGGGCGTTAGAATCGCTCCGGCAATGCCTCCGGCGGGCGCGAACCTCGTCACGTGTCTTCGCCGAGAGCCCGTCAGGTGCCCGCGCCGTTCAACAACTCTTCGACAAGGATGGTGAACTCCTTATGGCTTTTGAACTGCCCAATCTTCCCTATGCGATCGATGGTCTCGCGCCGCATATCTCGAAGGAGACCCTCGAATTCCATCACGGTAAACATCACGCTACCTATGTCACCAATCTGAACAACCTGATCAAGGGAGGCAAATTCGAGAACTCGACTCTGGTCGAGATAATGAAGAACGCCGGACCCGGCGGGCTCTTCAACAACGCCGCTCAGCACTTCAATCACAGCTTCTACTGGACCTCGCTCAGCCCCCGCGGCGGCGGCCAGCCCGGTGGCAAGCTGGCAGACGCAATCAAGAAAGCCTGCGGTGACTTCGACGCCTTCAAGAAGAAGTTCACCGAGACCGCGGTAACCCATTTCGGCAGCGGATGGGCATGGTTGGTGCAAAACGCCGACGGCTCGCTTGCGATCGAAGCGACTCACGACGCCGACAGTCCGATCGTTCACGGCAAAACCCCGTTGATCACCTGCGATGTCTGGGAACATGCGTATTACATCGACTACCGCAACGCGCGGGCGAAATACGTCGAGGCCTTTTGGAACATCGTGAACTGGAACTTCGCGGAATCCAACCTGAAGTAGTCAATTCCGGCCGAAGCCAGGCCGCCTGCCGGCGGCGTGGCTTCGGCGCTCCTTCTGCCCCGCCAGCCGCCGCTTCCGACCCCGCGCATGACTTGCAGGTATCGCTCGTCCTGGCGCCGGCCTGACCTCCGCTCGCGCGAGGCGCTCCGCGTGTCCCTCATGCCAATTGCGGCGCTCGTCGCCCTATCGACGGTGGGATGCGGCCCGCGAGAACTGACCCCGGTACAACGCGGCGAGGTCGTGTACCGCACCAATTGCGCCTCCTGTCATAATCGCGACCCGAATCTACCCGGATGGATGGGGCCGCCTATCGCCGGCAGTTCTCGCGCCCTGATAGAGGATCGCGTGCTGCGTCTCTCTTATCCGCCGGGCTACGTGCCCAAGCGCAACACACACAAGATGCGCGCCTTGCCGTGGCTCAGCGGGCATATCGACGACCTCACCGCCTATCTCGACCAGGCGGCCAGGGATCGCAGGTAGAATCGCGGGTGCAATTGCGCTGGACGCGCGCCCGTGAAGTTTCCTAACCTGCCTCCTACACTGTCCGCTCAACAACCGAATGCATGCGGGAGGCCATCCGATGGAACTGCTTAAAGATCGCGTCGCTATGATAACCGGTGGAACGGGTGCGCTCGGCCGCGCCGTCGCCGAACATTTTCTCGCCAACGGCGGCAAGGTTGCCGTCCCGTGGATCGTCGAGCCCGAAGTCCCGCTCTTCAACCAGCGGATGGGCAACCGCTTTCCAGTCTCGAGCATCCACCTCGATCGCGTCGACCTGGGTGACGAACAGCAGGTCGCGAACTTCGTCGACGCCGTTGTCAAGAAATGGGGCAAGGTCGATATTCTCGTCAACCTTGTCGGCGGCTTCTGGGGCGGCAAAACAATCGCCGAGACCACGCTCGCGGAATGGCAGGCCATGTTTGACCTCAACCTCAAGCCGACCTTCCTCTGTTGCCGCGCGGCGATCCCCGTGATGCAACGGAACAAGTACGGTCGTATCGTTTCCGTAAGCTCCCGCACCGGCCTTCTCGGGGCCGGCGAATTCGCCGCCTACGCCATCGCCAAGGGTACGATCAAGACTTTTACCGCCTCGCTCGCCGAGGAAGTCCTCAACGACAACGTGCTGGTCAATGCGATCGCACCAAGCACTATCGATACCGAAGCCAACCGCAAGGCGATGCCCAAGGCGAAGCACGAAAACTGGGTCAAGCCCGAGGATATCGCCAAGACCCTCGCCTACCTCTGTTCCGACCAGAACCAGGTCACCTCAGGCGCCGTTGTTCCGGTCTACGGCCGCGCCTGATATCTCCGGCTAACGGCCTCTTCGCGTTCAGGAGAGGCCGTTAGCAGGCCCGCGCAACAAGATGATCGCGTCGATCTTATACCTGCTGGATCACCCGGTTCCGCTCTTCCTTGCGCTGGTGGTCCCGCTGCTCCTCGCGGCCGGATTGGGAATCCGCTGGTCGTTATGGCTGCGTGAAAGGGTGGACCAGGAGACTCGCTCCGGCCTTTCCACGATCCACGGAGCGATGCTCGGACTGCTCGGCCTGATGCTCGGCTTTACCTTTGCGATGGCGCTGTCCCGCTATGACTTGCGCCGCCAACTCGTGGTCGAGGAAGCCGACGCGATCGGCACCACCTGGCTGCGCTCGGCGCTGGTCCCCCAACCTTATCGCGACAGTGCGGACAAACTGTTGCGCGCCTACGTTGACGCGCGGCTCGAATTCTACGCCGCCGGCCTCGACCCGGATCGCCTGCGCGCCGCTCTCGAAAAAAGCGCGCAACTTCAAATGTCGCTGTGGCGTGAAGCCATAAGCGCCGCTCGCGATCAACCCACGCCGATCACCTCTATCTTCATCCAATCCCTCAACGAGATGATCGACCTCGACGCCAAACGTATCGAGGCGCTCGAAAATCGAATCCCGGCCGCCGTTTGGGTGGTACTGACGGCGGTCTCGCTCCTCGCAAGCCTGATCACCGGCAGCATCTACCCTCGGCGCATGTCGGCGGCGGTCCTGATCTTACCAATCGTTCTTGCGGCCGTAATGACCCTGATTGCGGATCTGGACAGCTCCAGGGGTGGCCTGATTTTGATCAGTCAACAAAGCATGGTTCGTTTGCAGGCCGAACTCAAGGAACCCCTGCCGGTCCCTCCTGCGCCGTGACCGTCTGTTGGCGCAGGGCGCAGTATCCTGCCCGCGCGTGCGCTTTGCTCTATTCGCCCGCTGCCGTGTTTTCCGGCGCTGGCGGCTTGGATTCGAACAGCTCTTCGAGTGTCGCTTCCAGCGCTTCCAGCTTGACTGGCTTGCTGATGTAGCCGTCCATTCCCGCGGCGAGGCATTTCTCGCGATCGCCCGGCATCGCGTGCGCCGTCATCGCCACGATCGTAGTGCGGCTCCCCTGCCGCTCGCGCTGCCGAATCTCCCTGGTTGCCTCGTAGCCGTCCATTTCCGGCATCTGGCAATCCATGAAGATTACGTCATAAGGATGCTGCGAAACCGCCTCGAGCGCCTCGCGTCCGTTCGCAACCGCGTCCACCTCGAAACCTAGCTTCGTCAACTGCAGCTTCGCCAGCTTCTGATTGATCGGGTTGTCCTCGGCGAGCAGGACCTTGAGCTTCCGGGAGGGCAATTTGAGCTTGCCGCCGGCAGGCGGCTCCTTCGCACCAGCGCGCTCTTGCGGCTCGGATTCGGCCTGGACCGTCTCACCGGACACTGAAGCGATCGCCTTGACCAGCGCGTCATAGAGCAACGATTCCGGCACCGGCTTCATCAGCCAGCTTCCATAGTCCAGTCCGGAAAGGCGCGCGTTGAACTCGATTCGAGGGCCAGTCGAGGAGACAAAGATCAATGCCGTTTTTGCCAACGGCGGGCTCGCCTTGATTCGCCGCGCGAGCTCGATCCCGTCTACTTCCGGCATCATCACGTCCAGCAGCGCGACTTCGTAAGTGTTGCGCCGCATCAACGCCAAGGCTTCTTCCGCTGAGGGCGCGCTCTTCGGCAGCATCCCCCACGCCGCAGTCTGACGCTCGAGAATGTGCCGGCTCGTTGCGTTGTCGTCGACGATCAAGACTTTGTGCCCGCTCAGCGAGGCGAACCGCTCCGAGGCCGGCCGCTTCTCGTCCACCTGTTTCGCGAATTGGGCCGTGAACCAGAAAGTCGATCCGACACCCGGCTTGCTCGTTACCGCTATCGTGCCGTGCATCCCCTCGACCAGTTTCTTCGCGATCGATAGCCCCAGGCCGGTTCCTCCGTAACGCCGCGACGTCGAAGCATCGACCTGCGAGAAAGTCTGAAACAGCAGATTCTGCTTTTCCTTGGCAATACCGATGCCGGTGTCGCGCACCTCGAATCGCACCACCACCTCGCGCGGATTCTCGCCGAGCTTGCTCACCTCGAGCGCCACTTCGCCGCGCTCCGTGAACTTGACCGCGTTGCTCAGCAGGTTCAGCAATATCTGCCGCAGCCGCGTCGCATCGCCGCACAGCAGCTGCGGCACCTCAGGCTCGACCGAGAGGTTAAGTTCCAGGCCCTTGCGCCGGGCCTGCTCGGAGATCAATTGAATCGCACCCTCGACCGCGTCCGTGAGATTGAAGTCCACCTCCTCGAAACTGAGCTTGCCCGCCGCGATCTTGGAAAAGTCCAGGATATCGTTGATCAGGTTCAGCAGAACGTCGCCGCTTTCCTGAACGTCGCGCGCCAGATCGCGCTGGTCCTCGGTCAGTTGGCTATCCAGCAGTAATCCCGTCATGCCGATGATCGAGTTGAGCGGCGTGCGAATCTCATGGCTCATGTTGGCCAAAAATTCGGACTTGATCCGCGCACCCTCCAACGCCGCATCGCGCGCCTCGGTCAATTCCGCCTCCATCCGCTTGCGCTCGCTGATATCGGCCACGACAACCGACAACGCCGTCATCGCCCCCGAGGCATCCAGGATCGGCGAGTGCGTGACCGCGACTTCAACCGGGCTGCCGTCCTTGCGCAGACGCACGGTTTCATAGCGTTCGGGCTTGCGGCTCAGGTCGATCCGCCGAATCCGCTGAGCCAGTTCCCCGCGGCCGTCCAGCGGCGTCATCAAAACCGCACTGCGCCCCACCATCTCAGCCGCGCTGTAGCCGAAGCGCTTTTCGGCCGCCGGGTTCCAGCTCGTGATCATCATATCGGTGGTTTCGCTGTATATCGCGTCGCCCGACGCGCCGACGATTGAGGCCAGCAGCGAGTTCGCCTCCTGCGCCCGTTTGGTTTCGCTGATATCGCGAACCGCCGCCACGATTCTCCGGCCCGGGCCGTCGCCGCCCTCGAACGCGGAAACATTCAACGACACCGGAATTTCCCGCGCACTTCTGCTCAGCAGCAGCAGTTCGATATCGCGCGCGAGGCCCTCCTGCCGCACTTTCTCGATCACCTCCGTTGCCCGGATCGGATCGGTAAACAGCGACGGCAACCTGCTCCCGATCAACTCCTCCCGCGCGTAACTCGTCAGTTTCAGCGCCTGTTCGTTAACGTCCGTCAGCGTCAGCGTCGAATCGCTCACGAGCAATGCGTCGGGCGACGATTGCACCAGGCTCCGGCTGTACTCGCGCTCGGCCCGCAGGGTCCGTTCCATCGCGCGCTGTTCGGTCACATCGCGCGCCACCCCGAAAATGCCGAAGACCTTGCCCGCCCGGTAAAATAGCGAAGCGTTGAATGAAATCGGAATCTGCTTGCCGCTTGCGGCCTTGAGCGTCAGGTCAACGTTGGTTATGTAGCCGTCGGCCAGCGCCTTTTCGATCGCCGCGCGCGCCTTGGCCGGCTCCGTGAAATGGCTGTCGAAAGCGCTCCCAAATAGGGACTTCTTCGGCAGTTCCGTGAGCTGCGCCAATCGCTCGTTGCCGTCGCTGATCCGCATGTCGGGATCGACTATCACCATCGCGTCCACCGACGATTCGATCAGTCCCCGCGTATACTCGTGCGCCTCGCGCAATTCCGCCTCGATCCGCTTGAGCCTGGTGATATCGTGGCCGATTCCTGCGACCTCGACCACCGTGCCCTCGGAATCGCGGATCGGAAACAGGCTCGCCATCGAGATCACGATGGTCCCGTCCTTCTGAGGGACCCGTTGCTCCCACGCCAGCGGTTCGCCGGTTTCGAAGATCCGTTTCGTCGCCGCCTTCGCCAGCGAAGCTTCTTCCGGAGACAGGAAGGACTCGATTCCGCGTCCGATCGTTTCCTTGGCTGAAAGGCCATATAGCTTCTCGGCTGCCGGGTTCCAGCTCGTTACGCGGTCTTCCCGCGAAGTCGAAAGTATCGCGTCCGCCGAAGCGTTTACGATCGTCGCCAGCAGCGTCTGCTGGTGTTCCAGCCTGACCATCTCGGTGATATCGCGGCCGATCGCTCCGACCGCGCTGATATTGCCGCTCGCATCATAGGTCGGAAACAGATTGACCCACGAGTCGAAAAGCGTTCCGTCCTTTCTTTTGCTGTTCAGCCTGAGATTCACCGGCTTGCCGCACTCCAACAACTCGGCTACTGCGTCGCCCATCCGCACGTGTTCCTCGCTCGGAACAAACTCGAGAATCATGCGGCCGATTGATTCGGCGGCCGAGATTCCGAAAAGCTTCTCCGCTCCACGGTTCCAACTGAGTATGCTGTTGTCCAGGGTAGTACTGATTATCGCGTCCTCAGAGGCATTGACTATCGCCGCGAGCATCCGTTGCTCGCGCTCGGCCCGCTTGCGCTCGGTCACATCGCGCACGATATTCGAAATGCCGAGCAGGTTTCCGGCGCCGTCGTAAATCCCCGAGACCACCATCGCTATATCAATCTGCGAGCCGTCCTTTCTCACCGCGGGCACTTCGAGATGGCGCACTTGTTCGGGATGCTCTTTGAGGGCAACCGCGTCTTCCTTCATCAAGCTCAACGCGTGCTCGCGAAGTTCCGGCACGACGTACAACTCAGTGACGTTTCGACCGATTGCCTCTTCCGCCGTAAATCCAAACAACTTCTCGGCACCCCTGTTCCAGCTCATTACTGGGAACAATGGTCCGATCGAAGAGAGACTGAATATTGCGTCGTCAGAAGACTCGACAATCGAGGCCAGCAACGCCTGCTCACGTTCGGCGCGTTTGCGTTCGGTGACGTCGCGGACGATGCTCGAGGCGCCGAGCAGATTTCCGGCTGAGTCATAAATTCCCGACACCGAGACCGCGACTTCGACCGTGCTGCCGTCTTTCCTCAGTGCCGGGACCTCGGGGTGGAGCACAGCCAGCGGATGCCCCCCGGCAGCGGAGGTAAACTCCCGCTTTATCCCTGCTTTCGCACGCTCGCGCAACTCGGGCGGAACGAGCAGGTCAACCAGGTTTCGTCCAATCGCTTCCTCGGGATTGAATCCAAACAGTTTTTCCGCAGCCGCATTCCAGCTCGAGATCCCGGCGTCGAGACCGACGCTGATAATGCCGTCGTCTGAAGACTGAACGATAGACGCCAACAAGCCCTGCTCGCGTTCGGCCCGTTTTCGCTCGCTGATGTCCGTGATGATCCCGGACAATCCGGTCAGCTCGCCTTGAGGGTCATAGATGCCCGCGATCACCAGCGACGCGTCGAAAAGCATCCCGTCCTTTTTCCGAAGCACAAGTTCGAGGCGTTCGACCCCGAGCCGGTGATCGCGCGCCCGAGCCAGTAAATCGGCACTGCGCCTTTCTACCCGCGTTTGCGGCTCTGCCGGATTAAATATTGTTACCGGTCGTCCGATCGCCTCCGCGGCCGTGAAGCCCAGCAGCTTTTCCGCGCCGCGGTTCCAGGTCGTGATCTTCAACTCCGGCGAGATACTGATTACTGCGTCATCGGTCGACGAAACGATCGAGGCCAGCAATGCCTGCTCGCTTTCGGCTTGTCTGCGTTCGCTGATATCGCGAAAGATGATCGACATCCCGAGCGGGCTCCTTTCGGAATTGAACACCCCGGTGGCTACCAGCGAGACATCGACCAGGCTGCCATCCTTTCGCTGAAGCGCGCTTTCCATCCGGCGTACAAAGCTGCGATTCTGTTCCAGGGTCGCAAAGTCTTCTCGGATTTCTCTCTCGACCCATTCGCGAGCCTCGGACGGGAGGTAGAGTTCGGTTGCTCGCTGGCCAAGAGCTTCCTCGCACGTGAAGCCAATCAGGCGCTCCGCGCCCTGGTTCCAGCTCATGACGCGAAGGTCCGGCGAGATCGTTACGATCGCATCGTCGGCGCTTTGGACGATTGCGGCCAGATGAGATTCGGCCCTGCTGGCACGCTCGAGCCGCTCGGATTGCTCCACCACCGTCCGCTCGAGTGCGCTCAGAAGCTGTTCCAGTCCTGCAATTCGCGACTCGAGTTCGTCGCTGTGGGAATTTGTCTCAACTTGAGACATGCGCATCCGTCAATCGCGAAAGACAGGCTTGTCGAACAAGGCCAGCAGACCCAGCTTGAGACTCAATGCGATCGTGCGGAACATTTCGGCGGTCGCCGAAGGGATCGCCGTACGCGAGAAAATTATGACCGCAAACAGTTCGCCGTCGGCCAGGATCCCGCCAAATCCAAGCACCGATTGCACCCCAAACGGGATTACAAACTCCTTCTGCGCAGGGACAAACGGGCTGCCTGCCGCCACCGGAACGTAGAACACGCCGAAGTTTTTTCGCTCAAAATCCTTGATAATCTCCGGTGCCGGCCGCAGAAGCTCGGACATCGGAATCCCAAGCTGCTTGATCAGCCGCGAAATCATCGGAAACTGCTCGATCACCGATTCGCTTTGCAATGGCAGGCACTTATGCCACCTGGACACCTCCCGCCTGTTCCATTGCGGCTGGTCTCCCGAGGTCCCCAGCAGGACCAGACATTTCGTACCTTCCGCTACCGGTGACGAGGCCGCGGATCGCGCCGCCTTCCGCAGATCCTCGGGGAGCCCCACATAGTCATGTGTCCTGAAGAACCGCACGAGGACACCGGAACGCTTGCCGAAGGGCCCGGTTTTGAGGTTGTCGTAGAGATACTGCGTAACCCTTTGTGCGGCCTCTTCCATACTCGCCGACTGGGCTGTCAAGGTCCGCAACGTTGCGCCGCATCGAACCATGTCCGCGAGAGTGAACTGGGCCGGGTCGTAGAATTGTTCCGGAGCAGCTCCAGCGACGGGCTGAGAACCCCCGTCCAGCGCGCCGTCTGATATCGGACCAGACTCTTCGGGTGACGCATAACGCAACATCTCCGGCGGGCAATGCGCACTCACGACGCAATGATCATGCCGCCGGAGTGCTCGCAATCATCACTCCGAAAGTCGATCGGAAGGCCCCGATCCTGGCTAAATCTGGAAATGGATCGCGGTCTTGCGCCGCTCGACCAGCGATTGCAACGTCGTGCGGTTCAGGATCTCATGCACGCTGTCCCGCACCTCGCGCCAGACGTCGCGCATCGCACAAGCGTCTCCGCGCTGGCACAGAGTGTTGGTCCCGCCTTCTTCCAGGCATTCGACCGGTACGTAATCCCCTTCGATGATCTGCACCACGTCCGCCATCGTGATTTTCGACGGATGGCGCGCGAGCAGGTACCCCCCGCTCGGACCCTTCTGGCTCGCCACCAATCCTCCGCGTTTCAGCTCGATCAAAAGCCGCCTTAAGTAGTTTTCCGGAATATTCTGAACTGCGGCGATCTCCTCGACGCGCTGCGGATGAGCCGTCGGATAACGTTCCGCCAGCATGATCAGCGCCTTGAGGCAGTAGTCTACGCCAACACCGAACTTCATCGCGTTCCAGATCGCGCTCCAGCCGACCCGTACCTAAAGTACCACGTCCGGGAAATATCGACAATAGTTGACTCTGTTAGTCATCTAATTAGTTGACTAAGATACTCTCTTAAGTTACTTTCTCGGTCGTTCACCTGCGAACTGCTCGTTAACCGCCGGGCTTGGAGACGCCCTCAGGCAGGAAGCTACGTCGAGCTATGCCAAAGCGCGAACCACCGCCGTGGGAGCTCGTATTAAAGCGCAATTCAGTCGAGCGTCTTAAGGGTGAAATATTTCCCACCGACCTCGCGGACCAGTGGCAGCGCTTGGTCGACACCCCCTACGAAAGGCTGCCCGAGGAGGACATCGTCCGCCTTCAATGGTTCGGGATGTACCACGACAAGCCGAAGGTCGGCACCTTCATGCTGCGGATCAAAATCCCAAGCGGGATACTGAGCGCCGCCGGCCTGCGCGTGATCGGCGAAATCTCCGAGGAATACGGCCGCAATCAAGGCGAGCTGACCACGCGTCAGAACATCCAGCTTCACTACATCACGCTCGACCGCTTCGCCGCGATTCTCGACCGTCTGAAGGCGGTGGGCCTGACCACGATGGGGGGATGCGGCGACGTGGTGCGCAACATCACCGGATGCCCGGTCGCGGGCCTCGATCGCGCAGAGCTGTTCGACGTTACTGGATTGATCTCGGAAGCTGCCGGATTCTTCTACGGTAATCGCGAGTACTCGGACCTTCCACGCAAGCACAAGATCACGATCGCGGCCTGCCGCCATCAGTGCAACGCTCCGGAGATCAATTGCATCGCTCTGGTCGGTACGATTCGCGAAGGCCGCGAGGGCTTCGCCGTCCGCGTCGGCGGAGGACAATCCTCGACGCCGCGCCTGTCGCGCCATCTCGGCGTATTCGTCACGCGCGGGCAGGCAATGCCGGTCATGCGCGCGATTATCGACGTGTGGCGGTCAACCACGGAGTACCGCATCTCGCGCGTCAAGGCCCGGCTCAAGTTCATGATCGACGACTACGGCGTCGAGGCTTTTCGCGACCTGGTCGAGGCGCGGCTCGGCTACAAACTCGAATCGCTGTCCGAGCTTCCGCTACCCGACGGCGAGAGCGATCACATGGGAATCCACGAGCAGAAAGCGGGCGGACGCTTCTACATCGGCTTTCCGGTTTACCTGGGCCTGACGAGCGGGCGCCAGATGCGCGATCTTGCCGAGCTCGCGGCGAGCTTCGGCGGCGATATACGGCTCACCCGCCGCCAGAACTTCATCCTCACCGGAGTCCCGAAGGAACGGCTCGACGAAGTGGTTGCGGCCGTTGGCGAGATTGGCTTTCCGCCCGACGCCAACGGACTCTATGCGTCATCGATCGGATGTATCGGCGACCCGCATTGCAACTACGCGGTCACGCCGACCAAGGAAAAGCTAGCGACGATAATCGCACGGCTGGTCGAACAATTCGGATCTGCTGTCGCGGATCTGAAGGTCAACCTCGACGGTTGTCCGCATGCGTGCGCCCAGCATTGGACCGGGGACATCGGCCTGCAGGGAACGACCGGACGCGGCCCCAACGGCCATCCGCTGGAAGCGTTTGACGTGATTTTGCGCGGCGGTCTGGGGCGCGACGCTGCGATTGGCAAGCCCCTGCTGCGCCGCGTGCCGTCTGCGCGCGTCGAGGATACAGTCGCGCGGCTCTTTGCCGGCTACCTCGCGCAACGATTGCCGGGCGAGTCGTTCGCAAAGTTTTGCGTCCGCATGCCTGACGACGCGCTGATTGCGCTTGGGAATGGAGCGGGCGAAACCGCCACTCAAGCTACCGCTTAACGATCGATCGGAAGACCCGAGGTCACTGATGGAAGCGCAAACCGAACACCACCTGATGGACGAACTGGAGGCGGGAGAGGCCGCGGTCGAACTCGACGACAAGGAACCGCAGGAGGTCCTGGCCTGGGCGATCGAGAAATTCGGACGCCGGCTGGCGATTTGCTCAAGCTTCCAAGCCGATGGCTGCGCGCTGATCGACATGGCGTGGCGGATCGATCCGGGTATCCGCGTTTTCACGATCGATACCGGCCGCCAGCCCGAAGAGACCTACAGGCTGATCGATCGCATCCGCGACAAGTACGGGGTGCGTACTGAGAGCTTTCTGCCGGACGCGGACGTTCTCCATCAGATGGTGACGAAGCATGGCAACAATCTTTTCTACCGCGACGTGAACCTCCGCCTGCTGTGCTGCCAGGTGCGCAAAGTGCTGCCGCTGCGGCGCGCGCTGATGAATTACGATGCGTGGGTGACCGGCCTCAGGCGCGACCAGTGGGCGACACGCTCGAATATCCGCAAGCTCGAAATCGACCACGACCACGGCGGGATCGTAAAGTTCGCGCCGCTGGCGGACTGGACCGAGGACGAGGTGTGGGACTATATCCGCGCCAACGGCGTTCCGTACAACGAGCTGTACGACAAGGCTTACAAGTCGATCGGATGCGCGCCGTGCACGCGTCCGGTCGCCGACGGCGCGGACTCGCGCTCCGGACGGTGGTGGTGGGAGACCGGCGCGCCCAAGGAATGCGGGATGCATTGCGCGATCGAGACCGGCGGCTTCGAGCATGAACTGGCGGCGCTGTTGGGCAACAATGGCAACGGTTCGGCGCACAATGGCAACGGCTAGTGGAGAAAGTCGCCCACAGCGAATCGATTAAGCTTGAGCGCTTGCATCGCGATATCTTGGCGCCGCAGATCGAGGCATTCGTGGGCGCCGCATCTGATGCAGCCGGCCGAGCGCCCTACCTGGCGCTGGCTCAAGCGATCGAGAAGCTGGAAGTGCCGGCGGAATTGGCGGCCCGTCTTGGTGCGATCACCGAAGTGCTGCTGACCAGCGGACGCGTGCGCAACAGCTACGGGCCGGGAGCCGAACTCGCGCTGTGGTCGCTGTTCCAGAAGACCCCGCGCGGCCGTGAAATTTCCTCTTCGATTGCTGCGATGAACACGGCGCTTAAATCGCTCGAAGGCCAGCCACTCGAACAACTGAACGCCGCCGCGCGCGGGCCGGGCGCTTACGCGCTCACGCTAAAGACCGCGGAGTGCCAGGTCGTGCTGCGTTTCGAACCGGGGGGCGTGCGGCTCGAGAGCGTGGAGCTTGGCTCAGCCTGAAACGTCGAAAAGGCGGTCGCGGCAGAAAGTGAAATCGTGCGGCCGGTTTCCTCGAGGTCTCGTTGCGAGATTAGCCGGCCAGGTCAAATCCAGAGAATGATTCCGTCGGCGGGCTCGCTGGTCGCGCGCCGGATCGCGCGGAGGTAGAGTCCGAGCTGGACGCGGTATTCGTCGGCGCGGTCGGTAATTTCGAGATCGGTCTTGAAATCGACCACGGTCCATCGCCGAGCGGCGCCGGCGTTCTCCGCGAAGGCAAGGTCGGCGACACCTTCGACCAGCGTCCTATCGTCAAGCATTACGGCAAGTGAGGATTCGCGCCGGATTTCCGAGGCACGGCCGGCACGCCGCATCAAGGGCGACGCCAACGCGGCGAGGGCGGCTTCGACCGCCGCATCCGCTTCGTCCCGCGTAGCGCCAAGCATCCGTGAGAAGAACTCCACCGCGGCGGCAACCTCTTCGCGCTCCGC
>Ga0187771_10001086_pt1 | contig 17869 bp, 14 predicted proteins | sample 0116_SJ02_MP15_1_FD_133139 | JGI IMG/M metagenome (GOLD analysis project Ga0187771, IMG submission 133139) | Tropical peat soil microbial communities from peatlands in Department of Meta, Colombia - 0116_SJ02_MP15_10_MG | ecosystem: Environmental > Terrestrial > Soil > Wetlands > Peat | place...
TAAAAGATATTGATTTCGAAATCAAAGAGAACGCCGTGACAGCCATAATGGGTCCTTCAGGATGCGGCAAATCAACATTTCTACGGTCAATCAATCGACTTAATGATCTTATCAGTGGGTGCCGCACATCAGGAGAGATAATGTTCGATGGACAAAATATCTACGACGATGGCAGCAATGTCTACGAATTGAGGCGAAGAGTGGGCATGGTGTTTCAAAAGCCTAATCCCTTCCCAAAATCTATATTCGAAAACGTAGCTTTTGGTCCCCGTATCCATAATACTGCAAGAGGCGAAAAGCTCAAGGAAGTTGTAGAGAAAAGCCTTAAAGGAGCGGCTTTATGGGATGAAGTCAAAGGCCGCCTGAATGAAAACGCCTTATGCCTCTCAGGTGGGCAGCAGCAAAGGCTGTGCATAGCACGTGCATTGGCGGCAGAGCCTGAACTTATTCTCATGGATGAGCCCTGCAGCGCTTTAGATCCGGCCGCAACAGCCCGCATTGAATCTCTCGTCGAAGAACTCAAAGAAAAATACACCGTCATAGTTGTGACACATAATTTACAACAGGCGGCGCGCGTCTCGGATTTTACCGCGTTCATGTACGTTGGCCAACTAGTGGAGTATAACGAAACAAGAACCCTGTTTGACACGCCGAAGAGTGAGTTAACTGAAAATTACATAACTGGCAAATTCGGCTAATCTCAAAGACATCAAATGTCTTCCTGAAAATTTCTGCCTATTTGCCTGATAAGATGTTGCACCTTGTCAAGCTAAGCTTGAGGGAAGACTTGGAAGGCAAACCAAACAAATTAGCCGCTAATGCTTAGAACGCAAGCGCGGTTTCATTCTTGGTGCCCCCAGCTTTGTTGTTTAAGTGGCGATTATTTGATCCACATTTAGGTTCAAAACAATCTCCGCGATGTCGCTTGCGTACTCTGCGGTCCTGCGTATGCTTTCCATTATCATTCTTACCGTTGATATTCCTCTGGCTCCTTTCTTGGCGAACGCTCTGACTGCTTTGTTTTCCATGGCTGCGATTGTTTTTGCCTTTGAAACCACGCTGTCTGCCAGCGCGTAGTCCTTCGTGTACAACGATCGTGTTGCGTCATCGAACACTGACCTTGCAAAAGAATCAATCTCAGAAATCTTCTGAAGAACTAAATTATCGACTTTTTCGTCCAGTTCTAGGACGCTCTCTGCAATTTTGGAGGCATGATCAGCTATTCTTTCCACCGACTTTACGATCACGCGATAGCCAAGACAATCCCTTTGATTGGAAAGCCCTATGTTCTTCATAACTGCTTCACTTTGCACAGCTGCTTTTAATTGTCGAATTACGTAAAGGCTGAAGCGATCCACTTCATCATCCAGCGCTATTACCTCTTTCGCGAGCGCCTTATCCATGCTTTGCAACGCTTTGATGACGTCTTCGTGCATCGAAATGGCGATGAGGCACATTCGTCTCAGGGCGTTTTCGACTGACAGTTCTGGGTAACTGAGCAAGATTTGCAGTTTCATTTCGTCGGGTGTTTCTGAAAGTATTTCAGTGCCTACAAGTTTTCTTCTAGCAAAGTCTTTGACTAGGTTCCTCTGCAGAGATGTTATCCTTTCCTCTTTTGTCTTGATCGTGATTACGTTATAGCCTACTAGGTAAAGTGCCACGATCTTTCGTGCTATTGTGTCTGGGTCGTCCTTCTGAGAGATCGTGATGCTGGCTTCGCCGAGTTTAGTCTGCTTAGACAATTCCTTTGGCGTGAGAAGAAGCGATGCATCGCTTTGTTTTGAAACTACTATCTGGCTCCCCGCTTTAAGGTTCATGTTTGTTACCCATTTTTTTGGCAAGGATACGATGTAGGTCGATTTGCCCGTCAACTGGATTTTTCTTGTCTCTTCATTACGTTCTGTAACGAGTTGTTGTTCTTCCAACCTGCCCACTTTCTATATAGTTGACTTCTTTCTATATTCTTTATTTGCATAAGGTATATAGATATTTCGGTTTCTATGTATACAAGAAAAAAGGTGAAACAAAAAGTGAAGAATAGCTATAAGATTCTGCTCGCAATCGTCGTAATCGCCATAGTCGTGGCCGGCATATTCAGCTATATGTATTTGCTTAAACCATCGACTTCTAGCAAGCCAGTCTCTGTGACTCTTTACGGGGCAGGATCGTCTCTGGTCAATCCGCTCATGTCTAATTGGGCGTTTGCCTATGGACAGATCCAACCGGTTGATGCCCAAGATGTTCAAGTCAGCTATGCCAGTGTCGGTAGCGGACAGGGAATCTCTGAAATCAGTCAGAAACCGCCTCTTGTCAACTTCGGCGCTTCAGACGCTCCTTTAACCAGCGCACAATACAGTGCACTTAGTGCAACTCTCGTTACCATACCAGAATCGATCAGCGCTGTCGTACCAGCGTATAACCTTCCAGGAATAGGCAACGGCCTGAATTTCACAGGCTCTGTCTTGGCCCTAATCTTCCTCGGCAATATCACGTATTGGAATAACCCAGCGATTCAAGCCCTAAACCCGCACGTAAATCTACCCGATCAACCAATTTCGGTTGTTCACAGGTCTGATGCAAGCGGAACCATGTTTGCCTTCACCGACTACCTCTCTCTCGCTAACAAGGAGTGGAACGACACACCAGGACTTGGAAAGAAAACTCTTCCGAACTGGCCCGTCGGCGTGGGAAAGAAGGGCAACGAAGAGGTGGCAGGTTACATAGAGACAACCCAGTACTCAATAGGACCACTTGAAATCGCATACGAAGTTCTAAATAAAGGACTGATCTCGTATGGAGCAGTGCAAAATGCCGCGGGCAATTTCATTCTTGCAAACGCGACCTACATAGAGGACGCAGCCCAAGCTGGAGCCACCAGCGGACTTCCAGCCGGAAATGCCTCGTGGACGAACGTGTCTATAATCGACAAAATATACAACAACGCAACGGCCGCCTATGCTTATCCCATCACCACATTCACTTACGTACTAGCATGTCAGCAGCAGACCGATAAGACCATGGGTACGGCTTTAGTGAACTTTCTCTGGTGGATAGTGAACTCAGCGCAAAAAGGTGGAACGACTGAGGGCTACGTACCACTCCCAGCAAACGTAGTCACCATCGACGACGCTACCATCAATTCAATTACCTACAATGGTCAACCCGTACACACAGGGACCTAGCTTTTATTAGGTCCCCTTTTTCTATCACTACGAAACGCAAGCTTTGAGGTCTGAGCGTCAGCATGCCCAAAGTGCCTAAAGGCGACCTAACCCTAAAGGCAGCCGCTGCTACGGCAGCAATCCTAATCATCGGCCTACTTGGATCCCTCGCGGTTGAGCTTTTCTTAGGTTCAACTCCTTCCATCAACAAGTTCGGCCTATCTTTGATTCTCGGCAAAACCTGGGACCCGCTAGACAACGTTTACTTGTATGGTGCGCCGCCTTTTGTTTACGGGACAATACTGACTTCCGCCATTGCCCTTCTCATAGGGCTACCCATTAGTTTGGGCGTGGCGATATTTCTGACAGAGAAGCTCAAAGGGAAGAAGACGATCGCTTATGTTCTCGGAACAGTGATTGAGCTTCTAGCCGTCGTGCCAAGTGTCATTTACGGATTATGGGGGTTGTTCATCCTAGGCCCCTTCCTGCGTGATTACGTGGAGGCACCCTTGCATCGCTACCTAGGCTTCATTCCTATCTTCAGAGGGACCCCGTTAGGTTCGGATTTCTTCACCGCTGGAGTGATATTAGCCATAATGATCATCCCGACCATCTCTGCGGTCTCCAGGGACATTTTGAACGCGGTTCCAAATAGCCAGCGGGAAGCGATGTATTCGCTTGGCGGTACTGACTGGGAAGTGATTCAGAAAAGCGTTCTCCCCTACGCAAGGTCAGGTATCTTTGGAGCCACCATCCTCGGTCTGGGGAGAGCTGTAGGGGAAACGATGGCAGTTACGATGGTAATAGGCAACATGCCCAACATTACGGCATCACTATTTTCGCCTGGGTATACTCTGTCCTCTGTAATCGCAAACGTATTCACGGAGGCACCGTCCGCACTATACCGCTCTGCCCTCATCGAACTCGGCCTAATCCTATTCTTCGTGGCTTTGATAATCAACCTTCTCGCTAGGCTCTTGCTCTGGAGAATGACACGCGGTTCTCATTTCAGAATTTGAAAAAGTGATACGACGATGCCAAAAATTAACCCCAACCACGCCACCGCTCGAAGGCGAAAGGCAGTAGACAAATTGATGACCAGCCTGATAGTCGTAGCAACGGTCCTTGCTATAGTCCCTCTAGTGCTTATAATCGCTGATGTCGCCTCAAAGGGCATTCCAGTAATAAGTCTGTCGTTTTTAACTAGTCTTCCAGGATGGTCAGCCGCAGGTGTCCCGACTGGAGGCATAGCTAATGCGCTGTTCGGATCTTTCATCATGATCGTGATAGCCTTTTTGATCTCGGTGCCGATTGGCGTTGGTGCAGGGATCTTCTTTTCAGAATGGCCTGAGTCTAGGCTTTCCACGATTTCAAGCTTCACTAATGATGTCTTGGCAGGGTTTCCCTCGATTGTAATAGGAATATTCGTTTATATCGTGATTGTGCTCTCAACTGGAACGTTTTCAGCTTTAGCTGGAGCGGTTGCACTCAGCATTATAATGATTCCAATCATTGCTAGAAGCACAGAAGAATCTCTAAAAATCGTCCCGGTAACGCTGAGAGAGGCCTCAATGGCGCTTGGTGTCTCGAGGTGGAGAACGGTGTTAAAAGTAGTCATAAGCACGGGGAGGAGCGGGTTGGCAACAGGCATACTATTGGCAGTGGCGCGCGCCTTAGGAGAAACCGCCCCCTTGCTCTTGACTGTTCAAGGCAGCAACCTTTTTCCAACCAGCCTGTTTCAGCCCACTGCCGCATTACCGCTTCTTATTTTTAACTATGGAATGTCTGGAGATCCAACCTTAGAGGCGCAAGCATGGGGGGCAGCCTTCATCCTTATCATTGTTATGCTTGCATTGAACCTCTCCACAAGGTTCTTATTAGGTAGAAGGCTCGGAGAGGTTAGAGCAGAAATCTAGGTGATCATGACAAATGGGAACACGAGAAGCAGTTAAAACTCAAAAGAGGAGGAACGAGTCGAGACGGCTGATTATCAACACTCGAGTTTGGGCACAACAAAAATAGAGATAAAGGATCTTAAGGCGGGCTTCGGTGGGCTCTCCGTTCTGAATGGTATTAGCTTACAGATCTCCGAGAAGAGCATAACCGCTATTATGGGTCCTTCGGGCTGTGGTAAGACTACCTTAATAAGATGCCTGAATAGAATCCATGAACTGACGCCTCGTGCTTGGGTCAAGGGAGAGGTTGTTTTAGATGGAGCTAACATTTACGACCCAGAAGCGGATCCAGTTGCAATTCGCAGGAGGATTGGTATGGTCTTCCAAAAACCAAACCCATTTCCGACCATGTCCATATACGATAACGTGGTGGCGGGTCTGAGACTCAACGGAGTAAGAGATAGGAAGATACTCGACAGCGTAGCAGAAAGGAGTCTCCGAATGGCCTTTCTGTGGGACGAGGTCAAGAATGATATCAAAAAATCTGGAGCTGCGTTGTCAGGAGGCCAGCAGCAGAGACTGTGCATAGCGCGGGCCCTTGCGGTTGAGCCAGAAGTTATTCTTATGGATGAGCCCTGCTCGGCTCTTGACCCAGTTGCTACTGCGAAAATAGAAGAGTCAATTATGTCGCTTAAACAGGACTACACGATAGTGATCGTGACGCATAATATGCAGCAAGCCGCGCGCGTCTCGGACCTCACTGCATTTATGTACTTGGGTGAGATTGTGGAGTTCGGAGACACAACGAGCGTGTTTGAAACACCCAAAAGTGAACTAACAGAAAAATATTTAACTGGAAAATTTGGTTAGGTGAAAACGCATGAGTAGGTTGCTGGATAGAGGTCTGGAGCAGCTGACGACCATTCTGCTTAGGATGGGTGACATGGCTGAAAAGACCATCAGAATTGCTATAACAGGTTTCATGAATGGCACAGACGTTAGTGATGAAATCCGAGAGCTCTCAGAAGATTTACTCGCAATGACTGTAAGCGTAGAAGACAAAGCCTTTGAATTAATGGTCAAATATCAACCTGTTGCCTCCGACTTAAGAATCATAAACTCTTACATGAAAATCGCATATGACTTTGAAAGGTATGGTAGATATGCATTGGACATAACCTTAACTCAGCGCAGATTTGGTGCCTCACAAAAATGTGCATACTCTCGAGATTTGATGGAAAAGATGGCTGAGAAAGCCGTTCTCATGGTCCACACGAGTGTAGACGCTCTTAGAAGCAATGATGGAGAAATGGCAAAATCGCTTGCGACCACCGAGAATGAAGTTGACGCGATGTATTCTGATTACTTGGATAAGTTGTCAAAGGCTCCTCCTAGCACGAAGTGCGTAGTCTCCACTGCTCTTGTGGTTAGATACCTCGAGAGGATCGCAGACCATGCAACATATGTAGGGGAAAGTATCTACTACATCGCAACTGGTCAAAAAGTACTCCTCAGGTGATTGCAATACAAGCCAGCGAAAGAATATTAACATCAACACAAGAATGTTGAAGGAGATGTGAAATTTGGAAAAAAGAAGTTATAAATGGTTTGAAAAACGTCGAAGAACCAAAGCTTTGGATCTAGCTCAAGAGCAGATAGTGAAAGCCTTAGATACTGTTACCCTGTTGAACCAAGCGGTGCAAAGCTTAACAGAAGGAAAAAAGGAGGAGGCGATCAAGCACATCCAATATCTTTTCAAAACTGAAGAAGAAGTGGATGAACTGCGAAAGGAAGTTTTCAAAGAATTGTCCAAAGGTGCAGCCTTGTTCGCTGACTATCGCGAGGATATTCTGCATCTTGTCAAAAGACTTGACACTCTTGCCGACCACGTGAAAGACGCAGCCAGATGCATGGAAATGCTCAAAGACGATGAGCAACCTCATGAACTCACCCAGAACGTCGTGCAAATGACTTCAGCCCTTGTTGAATGTGCTTCTGCTTTGCGTGCGAGTATTCAGAAGATCTCGGATGCTCCCGAAGAAGCTATAGCAGGTTCAAATAAGGTTGAAGAGATCGAACATAGAATCGACGAAGACTATTTGAACACAAAGAAGCTGTTCGTCAAATACGGAGAAAAGATGAACGCAGGAACTATCGTGATTTTCGATGATTTAATTGAATTCATCGAACAGGCCGCCGACATGTGCGCCGACACGGCTGACTACATCGTAGTTCTTTCTAGCAGGGAACAATCAGAGGGCATCGTCTCCTAATCGCAGCAGAGGCCATCATTCAGCATCGCAAGGGCGCCGAGTCAGTCTAATTTTACAGCATTCATAGAGCAACCCCAGACGTATACATTGCCACCTAGAGTACACGCCAAAAAAACTAAGGGAGGGAGATTTCGTTTATTGGCGAAAGGTCTTGTAGGTCGTTCATTTTTATTTCGTTGTCCGAAATAGTGTAGAGTACGTTCTCGATGTACAGAGATCTTTGCACCCAGTAGCTCTGATTCAAAACGCTTATGCCGTTCTCCATTTGTGTGATATTTCCGACTGGCACAAGGCCTTTTTGTAGCGTAATGTTAAATACGTAGGCGCCTTGCCAAACGAAATCACCATATGCGCTCGAGGGAACACCATTTGGATACTGAGTTTGGTTTATTTTTGCGACGAGTACAGGTATGACTAGTAGATCTTTCGACTTGTCGAAGAGGAGAGCTTTGGGGTCGGTCAGAACGGGGGAGCTCGACCCTCTGTCACCGATCGTGTAGTTTGCCATCAGTTTGGGGTTTGTGACGTTGCTTACATCAAACAAAGAGATTTTTATCCCTTGGTACCAAGCAAAGTATCCTTGGTCCGAGGCTGTTGTTTCTTTGCCAACACCTATGAGGTGAGCCTCATCATACGGGTCGATGTAGTCTGAATATCCCGACATGTTCAATTGACCGAGCACAGTTGGGCTAGTAGGCTTACTTAAATCAATCACGAACAATGGATCGGTATTTATGAACGTTACGAGGTAGCCTCTGTCACCCACAAACCTGGCGGAGTGCAGGTTCTCCCCTGCAGCGAGATTCTCTAGCTTTCCAACTATGCCCAAACTCACGTTCATTATATAGACGTTGTTCTCTTTGGTGCCGTTTTTCCATGTGGACGTTGCTACTCTAAAGGTCCCATTATACTCGTCCATCGAAAACTGATCAAGCACCTGCCCAGGTACGCAGCCCTTCGCTTCAAACGTCATGTTGCTAGCCTCAACATGCAAGCGATAGATCGTGGTGTTAGTATTGTCCGTCTGAAAGGTCATGTAGATGTTCGCCGTTGACATGTACATGTTGCTAGCTTGGCCCATTAACACGGTGAGGTATGTGGGCGTTTCTGTTGGGTTTTGCATGTTCAAAGCGGAAAACGTCGTGTACTGGTAGTACTCGCCAGAACCTGGAACATAATGAACTTCTGTGGGAGCTATCTCAGTCATCTGTCCGTTAATGTAGATTTTTGGAAGGATCACTGTGTCGTAGACCAAATATGCGGGTTGACCCGTGACCATGTATATGTAATCGCCAATCATTCTCGAATCGAAATAGTTGCCCGTGATAACGAAGTCGTTCAGAAGCTTCGGGTTTGATCTATCAGTGATATTGTAAACGTCTGCAAAAGTTTTGGCTTCCACATTGTAGCTAGTGTACAAGCTCGACACCGATGCGGAACTATTGCTTCCCAAAACCGTCAATCTATCGCCACTAACAAAAAGTCCAATGAGGGACGATTGATTGGCATAATTTATCCTGGAAACCACCTCTGCTTCCGTCGCTGGGTAAGCCTTGACGATTGAAACAGTCGTTCCGGATATCGCGTAGATGTATCCTAGGCTGTCGGCTTTAACTATGTCCGCCTCATCAACCCCTGCGACCTGAATATTCGTGGGCGAATAAGCAAGTGCGGGCGCGGCACTGCCGACTGATGGAACGCTGGTAAAGAACATACTCCCTCCAGACGGAGACGTCAGGATAGGGGTCGCAATTGCCCATAGTCCCCCTTGGTAGAATGAGAAAGGATCATGTATTGTTGCGTTTGTAATCAAGAAATTCTTGAGCGCATTCAAAGAAGAGAATGTTGCCAGCAATCCAGTCTGAGCGGACCTCGGGGAATTCAGAATAGAGGGCTGATAGTTGTAAATCAACGTAGCCAAGGTCAGAGCTATAAGAACTGCAGAAACTCCATAAAGTATTGTTCGCTTCCTGATACTACGCTCCATCATATTAACACCTATAGGGATATACGCCTTGACAGTATTTTATGCCAAGCATTAGTACGATCTGTTCCAAAAACTAGAACCGTCTCAAAGAGATAATCAAGTCTTATTTACGCTGATTAAGATGTTTGATTCTGTCTGCTAGGTTCACATTTAGCGGGCGCAATTCTAAAACTAATCCATGCCATTCCAGAACTATTGCGAGGCAAGCGCGAAGATTCGGAGGCGCATCGTGGTGGATCGAACTGCAGCTCCAAAGACAACTTGCTCACTAATAACGGTCTCAGAAGGAGACACGATATTACTCGCGCCGGCATTTGAACAAAGAAAAAGGGGAACGAGTGTTGTTAGTTAGTTTGCCACTCGTAGTATATGGTCGTTGTTTGGTTGGGATTCAGGCTGATTGTCCATGAAAGGGTGGGGCCTACTCTGCTGGCTGGCGGTGTGGACGAGACCAGATCGTAGCCGTAGATGTATTGTTGTATAAGAACCTGTGCGCTAGTCGACTTGTAGTTTGTAATCGTGAGGTTTATTCCCTCGTCTTCGTACCCGATACCGTTGCTATTCGTTATGAGTTTTGTCACTGTTGACGTGACCTTTATGTCGTAAGCGTAGTTGACTAGCGCTATGCTTTCTGCGTTCACCGGTGTATAGCTAATGGCATCTTCCCCTATCCACGTGTTTCCTCTGTAGAACTCTATCGTTCCCCCCGCAAGCGGTTGACCAAGCGTGTCGTTCAAGTGATAACGGTTCTCCACGTCGCCTCCTGACCAGAAGTATTCTTGGCGCAGGCCGACAGTACCGTTGAAGAGTGGCAACCTAACAGTTGTACCACTCTCAAATGACAACTTCGAGCCGTATGTGTATTCATGGTATTCATCCGTCGCATTTGGCGTAAAACTGACCCCGGTAGAAGCTACGGAGAAAACGGGTTGGGCATAGAGAGAGAGGGATTCAACGATCGGACCGTAGTAGACTATGTGGGGACCGCCGCTTACTAGCACTAGAGTGAAGTTGCTCCAGCTCTCCACGTTCTCTATCGTTGCCCAGCATTCGAGGTAGGACGTCTCCACGTTGACGGAATACGTTGGGTACCATTGCGGGCCTCGCATCAGGTAAGAGACGTTCATTTCGTACTGCCCTGGCGGCGAATTTGTCACAACGTCCACGAGTATGTTGGGTCCCTGCACTTGGACCACTTGGTTCAGAACGATTTTCGTTATCGTGTTCGTTGGAATCATGATCGTGCCGTTGTTAGCCTCTAAAAGTAACATGGTGTCCCAGCTGAGGAACCTGCCTGTGTAGATGTCGGTTGCGGTGTAGACGGTTATGTTGTCGCCGTTTTGAAGAATCGGGTAGTTCTCCTGACTCGTGGTGATGTGGAGCACGTTCAATCCTGTCACTGTGAGCGTGTCAGTTAAAGCGCCTGATGGAAGATAGAACTGAATGTCATTTGTACCGTTCTGAAGTTTGACTGCTTCTGTGTACCCCACGAAGGTGACGCCGTTTCCGTAGATTGTTACCTTGTCAGCTGGGTAGTCGTTAGTCTTGGTCGCAGAATTGGCCAAAGAGTTCGAGCCTGAGCTTGCGAATCTCGTCGCTGCAAAAGCGATGCCTACTGATAGGACGGCTATAATGCAGATAAGAGCCGACACTTTTTTCGCGGAAATATGCATCGAACCCTCCACTCGTTTAACGTCAGTGCTAACTCCAAAAAACATTGTCTGCCTTCTGATACTGCTGCTTTCCATCCTATTAACACCTAAAGAACCGTATGCCTTCACGATATTTTATGCTAAGCTTTGGTACAGCATGTTCCAAAAACTAGAACGGTCTCAAAGACCACATTCGAACCGCCTCATACCAGAATATCACCACGACGATCCCGCCGAAAACTGCGATAAACAAACTTTGTCTCGAAAAATCTGGCATGAAAAGCACGAAATACATAGCATAAAAAGTGGTCGAAAAAACCGCGTAGAAGAAATATTTTGGAAACAAAAGCCTTCCCAACTTGACAAAGTGGCGGAGCACCCCAATCTTGACCTCACTAACCAACGAGTATTGACCCTCGACTTCATCCTTCTTCACCAAGCCCAGCTGTCTCAGTTGCTCAAGATGATGCAGAGCAACGCTAGGACTGCTGAAGCCTAACGCTTTCTGAACGTCTCTGACGCTCAACTGGCCACCACTCTTCAAAAGGAGCCAATAAACCTTCCAATCTTTCCCTCGAAGAGAATACTCAAACTGATCCTCCTCCCGCTCACCCAATAAGACTCACGCACTCAACATAATACAGCGCAAACATAGAGGTTTATAATACTTTCAGCCAGCCAAGTTTGCCCTGTTTAATGACGAATCAGCAAAAAACACATTCTAACATACAAACCAGATCTCATCTGGAAAAGCGCGCGCTGAAGATGATTATGTGTGTAACACTACAAACAATCTAGACGAAGCAAAGCAACTCATTGAAGCAGGCTTCGAATTCGCAACAGATATGAACAACTATAAGTTATTCAAAAAGAGAGAATAGGGTACTTGTCTATACCTGTGGGGTCGTCGTCTAGCTTGGTCAAGGATACCAGCCTGGGGCGCTGGCGGTCCTGGGTCCAAATCCCAGCGACCCCACCACAACAACCAGCGGCACCTTTTTGGCTAGTTCACTTGCGTTTCCGGAACAGCTTGGCTTGCTCAAAGTCGCATACGTACTCGAAGCCGGTTTCGACGAGTTTCTGTGCCTCTTCTACCGTTTTCGCCGTAGCTGAATGATATTCATCGCTCTCAAAGTTCACGAGCTGCGTGTACATCAGCGTGCTCTGTACGTTTCTGTGACCAGGCATCTTCATAATGTGCAGGATGTCTTTAGTCTTAGCGTATTCCATGGTGGCTTTCCAGTGGCGGAACATATGGAACGTTATCTTGTTTAAACGGTCGTTTTTCAGTTTGTTGGCGATTTTTCTTCTTTGTCTGCGGAAGCCTCGGTGAGTACCCTGCTCAAACCTAGGAATACTTCGGGCTGCTCTTTTGGCAAGCTATTCAGCATAGCCACCAGCTTGTCACTTATTCTTAGTTGACGTGGGTCGCTCCCTTTTTCTGGCGTTATCCGCACAGTTTTGTTTTCAAGCTCGCGCGCGCTCCACTGGGATGTGTGTTCAAATCCCACCCCGCCCACCTCCGCTGAATCCATCCCACTTTTTAGCGCGCATGCGCTTACGTGCAAGAAGCGCATGTATAGAACTTTATTTCAAAACTCTTATGTATCAACCAAGCCCACATTATCTACGGGAAGGCGAGAAAGTTGAGGAGAATAGCTTCATACATTATCGTAGCTTTGTTGTTTTCCAATTTGTGTGTTTTTGCCTTTATGATTCAACCAGCAAGAGCACCATCAGTCCTTCATAATTCAACCATCACAATTAATCCAGACGGAAGCATAACTCCCTCCACAGCAAACATCACCACTCACGACAACGTCACGTACACATTAACTGGCAACATCATTAACGGCTCTATCGTTGTCCAAAGAAGAAACATAGTGGTTGACGGCCGCGGCTACACGATCCGAGGCGCAGGTGCCGATATAGCCTTTGGCTCAAGAGGCGTAGACGTTACTGGAACAAGCAACGTAACTATCAAAAACACGAAGATTGAAACTTTCTTTTACGGGATCAGTCTAGCTTCTTCTCCCCGTAGCAACATAAGTGGAGACAGCATAAAAGACAACGGTCAGTATGGCGTCTTCCTCTTTTATTCATCAAACAGCACCGTTTCTGAAAACAACATAACAAACAATGGGCTTGGCGTCCTCTTGTACGATTCTTCTAATTGCACTGTTTCGGGAAACAGTTTTGCCAGTGATGGTTTGGCGGTCGAGGAGTCTTTCCACAATGCTGTTGAGAATAACTTGGTTAACGGCAAGCCTCTTGTCTATTTTGAAGGTGTTTCAGGTCGCGTAGTGAGTAGCGCAGGAGAGGTGGTGCTCGTCAAGTGCGACAGCATGGTCGTGGACAACCTCAACCTGTCCAATGTAAGTGTCGGGGTCCAGCTGTATCTAACAAACAACACCGAAATATCAAACGACAACCTAACAAATAATGCGCTAGATGGCATCGCTCTCGATTCTTCTAATTGCACTGTTTCCGGAAACGACATAACTAACAACAACCTGTACGGCGCCTTTCTCTATCACTCCTCTAATTGTGCTATCTCGCGAAATAGGATAACAAAGAACAACAATGGTATCGGTCTCTATTCTTCCTCGGACAACACACTTCTTGGAAACAACGTAACAGACAACACCCAGCATGGCATCGAGCTCAGCACTTCCTGTAGCTACAACAATGTTACAGAAAACAACGTAACAGACAACGGGTATGGCGTCAGCATAGGTTCTTCCGACAATAACAGGTTCTTCCACAACAACTTCAACAACACTCAACAAGTGGACACCGACTCCTCAACAAACGTTTGGGACGATGGCTACCCTTCTGGCGGAAACTACTGGAGCGACTATAAAACAAGGTACCCAAATGCTGTCGAGAATGACAGCTCAGCTATATGGAACACGCCCTACGTCATCGATTCGGGCAGCATGGACAGGTGCCCGCTGATGGGTCAGTTCCACACGTTCAATGCGTTCCCGTGGAACGGCAAGTACTACGTGGACGTCGTCAGCAACTCCACGCTTGGCAACTTCAACTCGGGAATCAGTCTCGAGAACCCAGCTGATAAAGTAATCCTCTTCAACGTGACAGGCACGAGCAGCACAGTGGGCTTCTGCAGAGTAGACATACCCACCTGCTGGGCATCGATCGGACAGTCGGGTTATTGGACTGTAATCGTCGGAGGCACACACTACACTAATGAGACGATCATCACGTCAGGAAACTACACTTACATCTACTTCACGTACACTCACAGCACACAAACTGCCCAGATAACGAACACAAACATAAGCTCTGTTTATAGCCTAACCATCACATCAACTGCGGGTGGGACAACATCTCCAGCTTCTGGCACGTATAGCTATGCAGCCGACTTGACGGCTCAGGTTACAGCAATTCCAGAAGCAGGATACTCGTTAGATTATTGGGAGCTTGACGGTGCCAATGTAGGCTCAGCCAACCCTTATGCAGTCTACATGGACAAAGACCACACGCTGAAGGCTGTTTTCTCACTCATTCCGCCACCGCTTTCAGTTTCCATAAGTCCATCTTCGGCCTCCATAACCATAGGTCATTCCGTAACGTTCGTACCATCCGTCTCAGGAGGATACGCTCTACGCAGCTATCAGTGGTATCTCAACGGCCACCTGGTTCCAGAGGCAACGAACGTGTCATTCACCTTCGCGCCAGTCAGCACAGGAACATACTATGTGTACTTGAACGTCACCGACAGCACGGGCACCACAGCAAAATCAAACATTGCCCAAATCATCGTAACAAAAGCAGCACCACTCGGCGGGATCTCAGTATCAACAACCACTTTCAACCTCTTAACACCGTGGCTAAGCGCCGTCTCCCTGTTGGCTGCTGCAGTGCTGCTGAAAGGGTTCATCGCGAAGAAAGGAAGAACGCGCTAGTTCATTTTCACTTGTCTCTCCTTAATTTTAACATCTGTTTCTTCGCATGCTTCAAAAGAAGACTTTGTCTAAGGTCTGTGTGCGTGTGGCTCATATCCTGCCTTAGCCCACTTCTTGTCGATTTATGGCGCGCTAGCTTCAAGAGAAAAGAAAAAAGGAGTCGCGGGAGATATCTCCACTTGGTGGTGGGTTCAAATCCCAGCGACCCCACCAAAGCCTTATTCTACGAAATAGGACAAGTCTAACCATGTATTTGCGCAAATAGTACTGTAAGGGTCACGCGTGCCAGTTTTTTCAGAACGTATATTATCTCAGCTAGGAACACGGATAGCGCGTCAGTAGCTGCGGGTTACGTCCAAATCTCAAGTCAATCAGAAAGGAAAATAGTTGAAGAATAACGTCGTCGTACCCTCGCGATATAATAGATGTACCCGATGAGCAAGCCTATCCAAACGACTAGAAACACTGTAGCAGCCAATCGTAATTCCTAGCTTTGAACAAACAGGTTAATCAGCAAGAGGAAAACGAACAAGAAAGTGGCGACTAAACATGCAACTCTCAGAGTCATCAGGGTTTTCCGCGAATTCCAGCCCTCACCCGCTCCACTGCCTCGTGCTTTCTGACGTTGCTCCCGGATCTGTTTTAGCCTTTCTTCCGACAGGTAATACTTGCCATTCAATCCAACGAAAATACCTGATCGACCAAGTCTCCGACGCATGGCTTCTTCAAAACGCGGTGGCAAACCCAACTCTTGTATAGTCATAGCTTTTTCTGGACTTGTAGCCCCTTTTTGACGGAACCTCTTAATAACCTCATTGAGCCATCGGCGCATTCCTTCTCGGTTTCTAAACATTTGGCTTCCTCAAGGAATAATTGTTCGTCCTCTTGTTCCTTCGCAAGAAGCACACGGAATGATTAAGTGGACACAACAACCTTGTCTACAATAAGCGATGGACATAAGACAGTTCGAAAGCTTCTCGTATCGCTTCCGATGGCTGTGACCGAGTTTAGAGCTTCGTAGAGATTACCCGCGATGGTGCATGGCTTCAGGGGATAAGCAACTTGCCCGTTCTCAACTTTGAAGGCGTTGCTAGCGTTTACTGAAAAGTCTCCAGTTATGACGTTAGAATGCAAGGCTCCGGTTAAAGAACCCTTCACGAGAACTCCATTTCCCATCTGGCGCATCAGGTCATCAAAACCGCTTGCCCCTGGCAAAAGAACAAGGTTCGAGGGTCTTATCGTTGGCTGGTTAGCATAAGCTGGTGCGGCACCGCCTCCTCGACTCGCGTTTCCGGTGCTCTCGCGGCTTTCACGTTTAGCAGTGTAGTTATCGTAAAGGATGCTGGAGAGGATGCCCTTTTCAATTATCGGCGTTCTCTGCCTCGGAACGCCTTCATGATCGATCTTCGCTGTTCCAAAACCATTCGGTAGCGTTCCGTCATCCACTATGGAAACAACTTCACTTGCAACTTGGCTTCCAGTTCTTCCTTTGTATACCGAACGATTCTCTTGGACGTTAAGCGCTGAAATTCCGCTTGGAAAGATCACCGAGAAAAGCTCATTCCAACTCACGTTCTCAAACAGAACTGCGCCCACGTATTTCTGGGGTAGCGGTTTCTTGCCGAGGCACTCAATCGTCCTTTTTGAAGCGCTAGTTGCTATGGAGTGAAAATCCTCAATATAGGATCTTGATGCGAATTCCTCTCCACTGGACACTTCTTCAGCTCCAGATTTTGCCTTGACTCCAAAAAACCCGGCGATTTCAGTTCTTCTGTCGGAAGCTTCCACGCCGTTTGAATTGAGTGTAGCAAAGCAGGCAGAAGTAGCTGTAATCATCGCCATTGCTTGAACGATCCGCTTGTCAAAGTCTCCGATGGCTATGCAACAACCACTGCAAGATTCGAGGAGCGTCTCGATCTCTAGCCCAAGAATGCGTTTGTCATAGATTCCACCTTCGCCCGTCGGCGCCCTGGCATCTGGCAGGGAGGACCAGTTGGGGTCTAACGGTCTAATTTTCGCTATCTTTGTAGCTTCTTCGGCGGCTTCAAGAGCTTTCTTCTCCTCAACGCTTGAAACACTCGAGAAACCCACGGCCTTGTTCACTACGGATCGTATTCCAACGCCTGCCTTCATGCCGCTGTTTATCATAGGCAAACCCTTCTTTTTGATCCAAGGCTCGGCTATTCGTGCAAAAGTTCCTTTTAGCCCCTTTACAGTGCCGCTTCTTGAGGCAAATATTCCGCCTATGAACTGTACTATGGTTTGATTTTCCATGCAGACGAATGCTTCAGCCTCATCAGCCCCTAACGCTTGAGCGTGTTTAACCGCCTTGTTTCCGATGTCTATCAGTTCGTGCTCGTCCATGTTTACGCCGCACCCCCAAACTGGACGTCTTTGATTTTTATATGCGGACCGCCAGTTCCGACGTATGCTCTTTGGTTAATCTTCCCGCAACTTCCGAATGGTGTGGCGTCAATCTGTAGATCATCGCAGATCGTGTCGATCTTCTTAAGAAGCTCGAGTATGTTCCCAGTCAATGCAACATCTCTCAGAGGATACTTTAGCTCGCCTTTCTCGACCCAATAACCTCTCACGGCTTTGAACAGGAAGGTGCCGGTGTCCTCAACCTGGCCCCCCGAAGTATCTATAGCGTAAATTCCTTGCTTAAGCTCTTTCAAGGCTTCTTCGAGTTTAGTGTTGCCAGGATCAAAGTACGTGTTCCTCATCCTGACTATAGGTTCAAATGAATAATCTTGGCTCCTAGCGTTGCCGGTTGGCTCTGCCTTTAGCGCCGTAGCAGTGACCCGACTTTGAAGATAATGACGAAGAACTCCTTTCTCAAGTATCTCAACACGAGTGCAGGGCACTCCTTCATCGTCAAAGGGAAGAGAATAACCTCCTTTCTCGGGCAATCCCTCATCAATTATCGTCACGTCCCCCGTCCCCAACTCTTTTCCGATTTTTCCAGATAA
>Ga0187771_10001087_pt1 | contig 17860 bp, 17 predicted proteins | sample 0116_SJ02_MP15_1_FD_133139 | JGI IMG/M metagenome (GOLD analysis project Ga0187771, IMG submission 133139) | Tropical peat soil microbial communities from peatlands in Department of Meta, Colombia - 0116_SJ02_MP15_10_MG | ecosystem: Environmental > Terrestrial > Soil > Wetlands > Peat | place...
CTTGCTCAGGCGTCAGCTCACCCTCTAGAACGACTTCATAACGGAATACGACTTCGTCGGAACGAGTCCTGTCGAGGCTTACCTTTGTGACGACCTCACGAAGTGGAATCCCGTCATTGTTGGCGCACATGCGCACAGCCATGTTGACGCAAGTTGCCAAGGCTGCTTCCAGCAGGTCGTGAGGCCGGAAGCCGGAATGGTTCCCGCCTTTGTCAATAGTAGTATCGGAAACGCCTTGATGTTCTCCGTCTGAAAACCGGGTCTGGTATGGAGTCAGTTCACTCGTAGCACGGATCATGCGTGCATTATCCGAAAGGCGGGTCCAACGCGCAAATGCAGGCGGGCGGCGACCCGCTTCTGCTAGACTGTCGCGTTTAACCCAAATATGTCCGCTACCGTTGCGGCTCCAATCCCTACGTCGAGCAGGATCGAAATTTCGGAAAAAACTCTGTTATCCGGCCTCGCCCTCACCAGCTTCGCCGCCCTTTTGCTCGAACTTGCCCTGACGCGACTGTTTTCGGTCGTGCTTTTTTACCATTTTGCTTTTCTTGCGATTTCGATTGCCTTGCTCGGGCTGGGCGCCGGCGGCGTATTCGCGTACCTGCTGAAGGTCCAGCTCGCGAGCATAGACACGCGACGGCTGGCCGCGCGGCTCTGCATGGCCAATTCTCTGGTCGTGGTGGTTGTACTCGAAGTCGTGCTTCACGTTCCGGTCGCGCTTCATGTTTCCGTGGTGAACTTTCTGCGCCTGACTGTGCTCTATCTCGCTGCCGCGGTGCCGTTCTTTCTTACAGGACTACTGTTCTCGGTGGTGTTCGCGCGCGAAACTCATCGCATTCCGCGCCTTTATGGCGCCGATCTGGGCGGCGGCTCGCTCGCTTGTCTCGCGACCGTGCCTCTGCTGAACTGGCTGGGTGGGCCAAATGTGATTCTGGCTGCTGCGGTGGCATTGGCCATCGCCGGAATGCTCTGGGCCGAGGCTCGCGGCACGCGCAGAAATGCAGGCCTGCTGGCGCTGACGCTCGCGGCGCTGATTGCAGCGAATCGTTCCGGACGTCTTATCGACGTAGTCTATGCCAAGGGCATATTCCGCGATCCGGCGTGGGTAGAATTTGCGCGTTGGAACGCGATTTCTCGCGTCGAAGTAGACCGGCTGGGGCAGGCCAAGGCCGTAGTGATCGATGCTGACGCTTCGACATACATCATGAACGCCGACCTGGCGCGTTGGAAAGGAACCGGCTGGGAACACAATCTCATGTCCGCTCCTCCCGCGCTGGCTAACGTTCTGCGGCCGCACGGCGAGTTCGCCATCATCGGGCCGGGCGGCGGAGTTGATGTGTTGCGCGCGGTTGCCAACGGCAGCCCCAACGTAACCGGGATCGAAATCAATCCCATCATTGCTACCACCATCATGCGCGGGCGCTACGCCGATTACTCGCGTCATCTCTACGATCGGCCCGAGGTACACATTTACGTCAGCGACGGGCGGTCGTTTCTGCGCTCATCGGCGCAGCGCTTCGATGTTGTGCAGATGACGCTGGTGGATACCTGGGCCTCGACGGCGGCGGGCGCATTCGCGCTGAGCGAAAACAACCTGTATACCGTCGAGGCTTTCCGCGAGTATTTCGACCATCTCAAGCCCGACGGAATGGTCGCCATCACTCGCTGGGAGTTCCGCCATCCGCGGGAGGCGTTGCGCGTGGTCGCAGTCGCGATGGAAGCGCTGCATCGGATGGGAGTGGCCAATCCGGAGAGGCATTTCATGGTCGCGTCGCAAGGCGCACTCAACGAGGATGGCATCCCGGTTGCGGTGCTGGCCAAGAGGAGTCCTTTCACCGCTGCGGAGGAGGAAATCGTACGCAACTATCTCGACGAGTACGATACGATCACACCGCTCTATCTGCCCTCGCGGCCGGGGAAGAGTCCGTTTTCCGATCTGATCGCCAGCAATGATCCTTACGCTTTCGCCCGTGGCTATTCCTATAACGTCGCCCCGGTCACTGATAACGCCCCATTCTTCTTTTTCACATTGAAGGCCAGTCAGATCCTTGGCCAAGAACGTGTGCACAGAGGGATTGACTGGAAGGTGAACCTGGGAGTGCTGGTGCTGCTTCTTGTCCTGGTCATTTCTGTGTGCGCCGTGCTGCTCTTTTTGGTCTTGCCCTTGGCGCTGAAGGCCGGCAGGGCCCGTACGTCGCCGCTTCCGCTGCTTTATTTCGTGGCGGTGGGATTGGGCTACATTCTGGTGGAGATCGCGTTCATCCAACGTTTCGTGCTGTTTCTAGGGCATCCCACGTATGCCTTGACGGTGGTGATCTTTCTACTTCTCGTTTCGAGCGGAGCGGGGAGCCTGTACTCGCGCCTCTGGCTGCCGCGCACGGAAATGGGCTGGCTGCCGCTGATGCTGGTTGCTGCGACGCTTCTGGTCTATGTGTTTTTCTTGCCCAGCCGTCTGGCGGGACTGGTCGGCCTCGACTTTGGATACCGGCTCGTGGTCAGTGGAGTTCTTCTTATTCCGCTGGGATTCGTTATGGGGATGCCATTCCCGACGGGTTTGCGGGCGCTGGCGTCGCTCCCAGCTCCGGGCTTTCCCGCACCTGACAACGACTTGCACAACGCAATCGAGTGGGCTTGGGCCATGAACGCGGCAGCCAGCGTCCTAGGATCGGTGCTGGCCATGGTCATCGCCATCCAGTTCGGACTGACCGTGACGCTGGCCTGCGGCGCAGGGGCGTATCTCATCGCGCTCGGGCTTATGCCCCTCTTACGCACGAAAACGGCTTAGGCCCGGCCCCGGTTTTGTTATTATTCTCGCGTGGGCGTGCCGCCGAAGAATGAACTCCATTCTGGGCTGTGGCAGCGGCCGGCAAAAGACGCGAAGGCTGGCGTATTGAGGGAATCCGGTGCCTAGTCAGAAGCAGCTCAGATGGTCGCAGCTTCGGGTTGGGATCACAGTGATCGTCGCCAGTGTGACCTTGGCGGCGCTGTTGTTCCTGATGTCCAACACAGCGGGGCTGTTGACCCCTCGCATTATCCTCCGCGCTTACTTCGATAACGCCGAGGGTCTGCGTACGGGCGCTCCAGTCCGCCTGATGGGTGTAGACATCGGCAATGTGACCGGGGTCCGTGTCGTTCCCGACAAGGACAAACAGCTCACTCCCGTCGAAGTCATCATGAAGGTGAGCACGAAATATGGTTACGGGCTGCACCGGGATTCCACGGCCTCGCTCGACACCGCCGGAGTGCTGGGGGAAACGTATATCGATATCGACAGCACGCAGGCTGTCGGTCCGCTGGCGAAGGATGACGACACCCTGGCGACGCAAGTGCATCCCGACTTTAACCAGGTGGTGCGCTCCAGCCAGAGCACGCTGCAGAACATGCAGGCGTTGCTCAACCGTGCTGACCGCATCCTCGCTTTTGCCGAAAGCGGCAAGGGTTCGCTGGGCAAGTTGATTTACGATCCCACGCTTTACAACCGTTTCTCGGTCACGGTGGCGGACTTCCAGAAGATCGTGGATCAGGTAGGCAGCGGGCAAGGCAGCCTCGGTGCTCTCATCAGCCGCAACGACGCGTATGACAAGTTCGTGGCCACGCTCGACAAGATGAACGGCGTGATTGATGACATTCAGCAGGGCAAGGGTACGGCGGGGAAGTTTGTGAAGGATCCCTCTCTCTACAACAACGCCAACGACACTATCGCCAACATGAAGACGCTGACCGAAGACATCAACGCCGGCAAAGGCACGATCGGCAAGCTGTCTAAGGATGAGGAACTGGCAAAGAAGCTCGATACCACCATTACCAAGCTCTCGCAGTTGACCACAGAGCTTGAAGCCGGCCAAGGGACTGCGGGCCGGTTGATTAAAGACGAGTCGCTTTACAACAACGCGAACCAGATGCTGACGGAGAGCCGCGATCTGGTCAAGGCGATCCGGGAAAATCCCAAGAAGTACCTGAGCATCAAGATGCACATCTTCTGAGCGCCTGGGCGGTCTCTCCGTAACTCTAGTGCTCGCCGATTCCGAAGAGTGCGCTCAGCATCAAGATCACAAGCACGCCCAAGGAAATCAGCCCATACTTCCGGTCCTTCTCCCGGAAAAACAACAGGCACGCCACGATGACGCGGACGACTGGAGTGGCGAGCATGAGCAAGACGCCCACACGTTCGATGTCCAAAGGAATGGGGCCGCTGACGAATAGCCCATCAATCAAGCCGGCCAGCATGATGAAGAAACACCCGAAGGCGCCGACGCGCAGTACCAAGGCCACGGCGCGGTCGAAGGCGGGTTCGCGCAGTTCGCTCATTGCCAACCCCACAGGTTATGCAGAAACAGGTGCGCGGAAAGATAGAACATGATAGCGACAAGCAGATAAACCACGATTTTGGTGTGAATACGGGGAGCATATCGCGCGCCGAGCAGCGATCCCAAGAATACGCCCACGGCCAGCGGCGCGGCGTATTGCACCAGGATGTCTCCGCGGCGGTAATAGACAATGGCGCTGGCCGCGGCGGTCACGCCGATCATGAAGTTCGACGTCGCGGTCGCAACCATCAGCGGCACGTTCATGAAAATGAACATGACCGGGACCTTGATGGGGCCACCGCCGATCCCGAGCAACCCCGAGAGCGCGCCCGCGACCAGGGATGCAGCGAGTCCTAGGGGATAGCGCTTCACCTCATAGGGCGGGATCACGGCATCGCCATTGACCGCAGGGGAGGAATCATCTTCCGGTTTCACCTTGCCGCCGCGGCTCAGGATGACGATGGCACTGTAGAGAAGAAAGCCAGCGAATAATCCTTCGAGCAGGCTACGGTTGAAATAACCGACCACATAGGCCGTGACCGCAGCGCCGAACGCTGTTGCCAGCTCCAGGGTCATGCCCAGACGAATGTCGGTCGTGTGGCGCTGCAGGTGAACCGAAGAGCTTGCGGCCGACGTTGTGATCACCGCGACCAAGCTGGTTCCGATGGCTTGGCGAATGGGAACGGCAAAGTGCAGCGCCAGGATCGGCGTGAGCAGAATGCCGCCGCCAATCCCGGTCAGCGCGCCCAGCAAGCCGGCGCAGAAGCCAAGAATCACCAGAAGCACGGTTACCAAGGGATTGCGAGCCTCCCATTGGCGATTTTTCCGATGGGGATACTCAACGTGTCAAGGAAGGTTGTTTGGTTCAAGGGCTGGGCGGGGAACCCCGTCCGCCGCAAGCTACGACACCGCCGAGTGCGGTGGGTGCCCCACTTCTCGCTGGTTTTGCGAGAAGTGGGGATTTTCGATGGCGCTAGCAGAATGCATGGGGACCATTTTTGTAGCTTCAACCTGCTCGTGCGCGTGATAGCTGGATCGTACCATCGGTCCGGATTCAACGTGGCGGAAACCGAAGCGAAGCGCTTCCTTCCGCAGGTAGACAAACTCCTCAGGCTCATAGAACCGAGCAATGGGCAGATGATCTTTCGACGGTCTCAAGTACTGCCCAACCGTGAGAATGTCCACGCCGCGCATGCCCAGGTCGCGGAAGACCTCGATCAATTCTTCCGTGGACTCGCCCAGGCCGACCATCAGGCCGCTCTTGGTCACCATGCCCGGAGAGAATTTCTTTGCATTTTCCAGAAGAGTTAGCGAACGCTCGTAGCGCGCGCCGGAGCGGGCGGAGCGGTAAAGGCGCGGCACGGTTTCGGTGTTGTGGTTGAGCACGTCGGGCTTGGCCTTGAGGACAATACGCAGAGATTCGTCTAAGCCCTGAAAGTCGGGAATGAGCACTTCGACGCGGCAATCGGGCGCGAGTGCTCGAATTTCGTGGATGGTTTCGGCAAAAATGCGGGCGCTGCCGATGTTGTCATCGTCCCGATTCACGCTCGTGACGACCGCATGTTTCAGTCCAAGTGTGGCAACGGCTTCGGCCACACGGCGGGGCTCGTCCCAATCAATCGGCTCCGGGCGTCCCTTGGGCACGGCGCAGAAACCGCAGCGGCGCGTGCAGATGTCGCCCAGTAGCATGAAGGTTGCGGTCTTGTGATTCCAGCACTCACCGATGTTCGGGCACTGCGCCGACTCGCACACCGTGTGCAGCCCGAGTCCGCGAGCCAGCCGCTTCAGATCATGGAAGTTGTCTCCGACAGGGGCCTTCGCCCGCAGCCACTGCGGCTTCGGCGTCCGCGGCGGAGGGGATAGCGAGATCTGAGTGAGTTGGGAAGGAGCGGACATTTATTCGATTTTATCAGTTCGCTATGTCCGGGATGGAGGCAGCGCTATCAAAGTCAACTTCCGGATTGCCGACATCCTCCCAGAACTTTCCACAAGCCCGTTTCCGGGGCATAGGTAAAGCACGAAGAGGCTCGGATCACTTCCGGATTGCCGGCCGGGAGCTAGGGTGGCTTCGGTCCATGGACTCGGACAATCCGTTAACGGGGAGATAACTGCAAAGCCGCCTCACAAGAAGGATTGACCTAGGCAGTCGGAGCGTTCAGCTTGAGGACGGCGGGCTTCTGCGGCGTGACGCTGGCTCGCGTCACTGAAGGGCTCACTTCTTCGCGGCGAACGCGCATGGCCCTTGTAGCCTGTTCAGCACGTTCCGGCTCAGCTCGATTAGCGCATCGCTTTGGCTCGCTAGTGGATCCTCGTTGCGACCGACGAGATAGTAGCGGCCCCTGGCGGCTAGTATCTCGGCCGGCGTGACACTGGCGAGGCAACCGCTGGCGAGTTCCTTCTCGGCATTGAAGCGGCGACTGCTTTGGTAGATGTGCGACGCGCCCGAGGCATCTTTCATCTCGTAGAGCTCCGCGATGAAGCGCTCGTTGCCCCGGCCGTACCGTCGGACGTAGAGCGTCGAGAAACCTTGCTTCAGGTAGAACTCCGCCCCGCCATCCATGTATGTGTACAGTGTCGCACCCTTGTAGCTCTCCGGTTGTTCGATGTCTTGAAGACCGCCGAGCGTCGCGCCGGAAGGCAAAGGACCGGCCCCACGGCTGCATGCCCAAAGGCCGAGCGCTAGCGTGCACGCTAGTGCGGCGCCGCCAACACGTCTCATGCGCGGATCTCCACGACCTTGACGGCGTCCAAGTCCGCTTTCCCCAGACCGAGAGCGGCCGCGTGCCTGAGCTGCGGGGCAATCATGTCGAATTTGAACGTCTCGTCGTGCTGGGCCATGAGGCGAGCGCAATAGGCATCGACCGCCACCATGTCGCCGCTCAGGATGAGCTTGTTGACGCGCGGGACAACCTGGGCGCCTCCGCCCAACCCCGGACCACTGCGCGCCAGGATCGCGCGGGCGTCCACGACGTTGAGCTGCGGCCTGACCGCGTCGGCAAAATGGACCAAGCGCTGGTGCATCAGCCCAGACCGGCCCTCGCTGTCCTTGGTATGAACGAGCATCCGGTCAGCCATGGCAACTGAGCCGAAATGCATTTTGAGGGCGCAGGTGAAACTCACCCACACATGGCGCTTCACGACCGGCAGGCTAACCACGATCGGCGCCTCATGCAGAAGCCGGTGAACAGCCACCGGTTTTGCGATCGGCCAGGCCGGATTCCGGACAAAGACGAACTCGTCCGGATCCGAAAAATCCCGGGCGAGAACGGGCACGCCGCCCTGAGTGAGCTTGTCCAGGACGCCCAGCCGCCGCAGGATGTGTTCGGGCGGTATGGCCGCGCTCAGTCGGGTCCCGTGAGAGTCAAAGAGGCTGGTCTTACTCACGCCGGCGCGCTTCATCTCGGCGGCTACTGCCAGGACGAATTCGGGAGCGGTCGTCACCGGATAGGGCTGCGACGTAACGTAGTTGCCGCGAAAGATCGCCTCGCGGCCCAACTTTGCTAGCGGGTCCAGCCCTCCCAAGGCCTCGATCCCTGCACGCAGCATGGCACGCGAATCTTCGCCCTCCACGGCGACGAGCAGAGGCTTGCCAGCGGCAACAAAGGGATTGGGTGGCGCCGACTTGCAGGCGCGCGTTGCGAGGCTACACCCCAACTCGAACGCTGCCGATGCCGTGGCGAGTGCGCCGGCACCCAAGCGAAGAAAGCTCCTGCGATCGAGCAGCCCGGAAACGGATGAATCGTTCACGACGCGACTCCTTCCGCTCGACTGGCATCCAGCCAGCGGCCGACAACCGCCGCGCCAGCCATCAAGAGGAATCCGAAGCCGACTGCCCCGCCGAGCATGATCTGAGCCGCCACTCGCGAATCGTTCAGTCCCCTCGCGGTCAGGAAGACGGCCAGCATGCCAGCCACGACGCCGACGGAGCCTAACAACGGTGCGGCGATGATGAAGGCGATCCTGGTGCGACGTCGGCGAAACGCGAAAGCGCCCACCACGCCGATGACCAGGGCCGCCACCGGCCATGCAAGCAGCGGCGAGAAAAAGGACTCACCAACCTGGACTGCAGCCAGGCTGACCACCGCAGCGCTGACCGCACCCAGGAGTGCGGAGCGCGGCTGCCGATTCAACAAGCCCAGGGCGATCGCAGTGGCCCCAACCGCACAGGCAATGCGTGGCGCCCACGAGCCCATGAAGCCACCCACGATCCACCCTAAGGCCGAGAAGCCGAGACCGGCAATCGCCCAGAGCCATAGCGGATGGCCTCGATACGGCTGCGGCGTTCCGCCGCCGGAGATTTCAGCGGGAAAGAGGAAAGCCCCTATAGGTGCCAAGGAAGCTGCTCGCATGACTCTCTTCGTATCCCTCGATCGGCGCCCTTACACATCCGCCTGCTCCTAATAATACGCCCGCCGCGTACGAGAGTTACGTCTAAGTCCCGATGGCGGGCAACCCAGAAGTCGTAGGCTACAGCAGATTCCCAACGACACGAGCCAGAAGTCGGCTTCTAGGAAGTAGCTGCTCAGGATTCTGAGCAGACGACGAGCAAATCGGAAGTTGAACCGTACCCTGTCACCCCACCTCCACCAGCCCGTAAGTGTGTTTCCACCTCGCTCGCATCTGCACGAGGGCGCGGCTGATTTCTTCCGACGAAATCTCTGCGTTCGGCCCGGCGAGCACGGCTGCAGCTTCGCGCTTGGCAGCCTCGAGCAGCTGCGCATCGCGAATGATGTTGGCGACACGGAAGCTGGGCAGGCCCGCCTGGCGCGTGCCGAAGAATTCCCCCGGCCCGCGCAGTTCGAGATCGAGCTCGGCGATCTTGAATCCGTCATTGTTCTGCACCATGGCGTCCAGGCGCCGCTGGCCCTCTTCGGTGATTTTGCCGCCGGTCATCAGGACGCAATACGACTTGGCAGCGCCACGGCCGATGCGTCCGCGCAACTGGTGAAGCTGCGCAAGTCCGAAGCGCTCGGCGTGCTCGATGACCATGACCGTCGCATTGGGCACGTCCACGCCGACTTCGATGACCGTAGTCGCGACCAAAACCTGTAGCTCGCCCTTCTGAAACATGCGCATGACTTGATCTTTCAAGTCTGCGTCGAGCCGGCCGTGCAGCAGGCCTACTTTGAGGTCAGCGAAAACCTGCCCGCTCAGTTCGCGGTACATCTTGATTGCAGCCTTGAGTTCAGATTCTTCATTCTCAGAAATCACCGGATAGACCACGTAAGCCTGGTGTCCCGCTGCGACCTGTTTGCGAACGAAATCCCAGACTTTGGGCGATTGGTCGTCGGGAACACAGCGGGTGACGACGGGCGTGCGGCCGGGCGGAAGTTCGTCGAGCACGCTGAGATCGAGATCGCCGTAGAGCGTGAGCGCGAGCGTGCGCGGAATGGGCGTCGCGGTCATGACCAGAACGTCAGGCTCGGGAACAGCGGACTGTACTGCAGCTGCCGAGCTTCGCTCGGCCGGGCGGACGGGGGCGTCCGCCCCTACATAGCCCTGGTCAACGCTGTCGCTAGACTTCTTCATCAGCTTCAGCCGTTGCATCACTCCGAAGCGGTGCTGCTCGTCCACGATGACCAGGCCGAGCCGGGCGAATTCGACTTTCTCTTCCAGCAGCGCATGTGTGCCGATGACAAGCTGCGCGTTGCCTTGTGCGATGTGCCGTTGAGTTTCGCGCTTGCGCTCGGTCTCAAGCGAGCCCGTCAGAAGAACGATACGGTAGCCAGCATTCTCCAGAATCCGCCTCGCCGAAAAATAGTGCTGCTGCGCCAGAATCTCGGTCGGCGCCATCAGCGCCACCTGACAGCCGTTTTCGATCGCGATGATCGCCGCCTCGAAACCAACGATCGTCTTGCCCGATCCGACATCGCCTTGCAACAAGCGCCGCATGGGATAAGGTTTTTCCATGTCGGCAGCAATTTCCTTGAGCACCCACTTCTGTGCTGCCGTTGGATGAAAGGGAAGAATCCTTTTGATCGCGGCGCGAACGCTATCATCTAAGCGGAAGGCGATGCCGGTCTGCGTTTTCTGCTGGCGCCGCTTCAACTCCAAACCCAGTTCCACGAAAAACAGTTCGTCAAAGATCAGGCGAATGTGCGCCGCTGTGCGCGACGACTGCAAGTTCTCGAAACTCTCGCCGGGCTCAGGCCAATGAACGTTCCATAGCGCTGCGCGAGGTGGAATCAACCCCAGCCGGGCGCGCACGACGGCAGGAATGGGCTCGGGCAGATCGGGAGTGAGATTATCGAGTGCAGTGCGGATGACGCGCCGAAACCAGCGCGGTGTGAGGCGGCCCTGCCCCGCCGATTCGTAGATAGGGACGATGCGTCCGACCTCCAGTGATTCCGCCACCTTCTTTTCTGCTCCGCCATTCTCGCCGTTGTCGCTGGAATCTCCGAGAATCTCAAATTGCGGCTGGATGAGCTGTAACTCGCGGCTGCGCTGGTCCTCCTCAACCTTGCCGTAGAGCGCGATCATCTGACCGGGTTTGAATTTGCCCTGCAGGTAGGTCGCGTTGAACCAGAGGCAGCGCAGGCGGGCCCTCCCCTGCCCGACGACCAGCTCAAAGATCGGCATGCGGCGGGTGCGGAACAGGCCGGAGTTGCGCACCTCTGCGATCACCGTGGACATTTCGCCGGGACGCAGTTCGGAAATGCCCCGGGGGTTCAGCCGGTCTTCGTAACGAAAAGGAAGATAATAGAGCAGGTCGCCAACGGTGTGTATGCCCTTGCCAGCGAGAATCTCCGAGATGCGCGGACCGACCCCTTTGACGTACTGCACCGGAGTGGAGAGTTCGAGCATACTGTAGCCGCAGGGAAACTACTCTTCCCCAGAAGAGGAGCGAGAGGAGATGCCCGCAAGCATGGTAGCAGCAGCAGTTGCCGCATGGTTTGGGTTTGGAACCGCCGAGGAGAGCCGCGGTGTCTAAACCATCAGTGTTTATGAATTTTCTCGAGGCATTCGTCGCGATTGTGTTGGGGAATGTAGTGTATTTCATCCTCATGCCCTCGCTGCCGCCGTTGGCCCAGCACCATCGCTTCCATACGGACCTGGGCACGCTGGTGGACTTCTGGTTCTGCCTGGTGGCGTTTGGGCTGATCCGCACTGCCAGAAAGTGGAAGTAAGCGAGAGACTTCGGCGATTCAGGAACCATCAAGTTACTATGGAACCTCGGTCGGCCGTGATCCGGGACGGTAGAGTCCGTTGAAATAGAGAAAATTACAGTTCTGCACGACGCCGGTTCCTTTTTGCTGACCCTAAATGTCCAGCCCGCTCCAAGGCATTTGCCGGCGCATCCACTCCAGTTCACGCCGGAGCTGCTCCTGCTCTCTCATGAACTGTTCCCTTTGCTGTCTCGTTTGGATGCGCAGCTGTTCACGCTGTTCGCACAACGACGCACGAAGTCGTTCCGCCATCTCTCGCGCGCTTTCGGCGGCCAGTTCCGCCTGCGGACGCAGCCTGGCGATTTCGTTCTGCACTTCACTGAATGCCAGGGCGGACTCGGTCTGGCTCAGAGGCTCGTCAAAGCTCTCTTCTTCCAGCAGGTCGCCCGATTCCTTGCGCGCGGGAAGAGTCAGATTCAGATTGAGCTCTTTCTTGTCGCGAACAATTCCAACGCTGATGGAGCTGCCATTGCGCGAGCGCACTGCGTGCGAAAAGTCACTGGTATCATGCACGGGCTGGTCGTTGGCCTTGACGATCACGTCGCCGGCGCGGAAACCAGCTTTGTCGGCGCGGCTGCCCTTCTCGACACTGCGAACCAGCACCCCGTTGCCGTTCTTGACGCCGAAAAACTCTCCCAGCTGCGGAGTAATACATTCCACCGTTAATCCGCTTCGCGCGGAAGAAGTCATCACCACAGAAATCGAGGGAATGTCGATTTCCGGCACGTGGATCTCTGGGATGGCGAAGTGAAAATCCTTCGCGGCGGGAGCAGGCAAGGAGAACTCCTTGTGCCGGTCGGCCAACTGCGCCTTCACGGTTATGGGCTCACCGTCGCGGCTGAGGCCGAGCGTGACGACGCGGCCCGGGGGGGTCTCATGAATCATGCGGCGCAACTGTGCGGCGCTTTCAACCGGAGTGCCGTTCATGGTGAGGATGACGTCGTGTTCCTTGATGCCGGCTTTCCCCGCCGGAGCATCCTGATCCACCATCGTGACCTCGACTCCTTTTTCCTCTTTGAGCTTCAGCGCGGCGACGCGTTCACTAGTCACGTCTGCGATGTCCACGCCGAGGTAGGAGTTCGTGCCGCTGTCATCGCTCGACAACGCGAAGACATGTCCGGACGGATCCAACGCACGAGTCTGAGCCGCATGGGAAAAACTGAGCAGCAATGGCAACAGCACGACGCTGGTCAGAATGTGTTTGCGCATGGTCATTCTCCCTGCCCGAATTGCGCGATCCAGCGGATCAGCGACTTCAGCCTTCTCATCCCTGATCGCTTCGCGTTTGTGATGATTGTTGCTTTCTGATTGTTGGTGGAAAACCCAGTTCTCTGCGTTTCTGCTCCTCAATCAACAATCAGAAAACCGACAATCATCAATCTCTCTAGCGGGCGCGCTTGAAGCTGATGTCGCCCGTCGTGGTGTGCACTTTCAACATCGGCCCACCGCCGTTTAACTTCCCCTCAGCGGATATCGTTTTCGACGCCCAATCGCCCTCGCTTCGGACATAAATGTCGGGAAACTCCGAGGTGATGCGATGTCCGCTGGCTAGGTCTACACTGGCCCGCACGTTCACGGCGACGTCGGAAGCGATGTAAACGGTAATATCGCCGGCAGAAGTCTCTAGCTGGGAATCCCGCCGCTCGCCGCCTGTATTCACCAGCTTCACCACGATTCCGCCAGCGCCGGTTTCAGCCTGTGCCGAGGGCGCTCCATAAAGCTCGATGCTGCCGCCACCGGTTCGCGCGCGCACGTGGCCTTGGGCCCAATTGAGGTGAATGCTGCCGCCGCCGGTATCAATTTCCGCCGGTCCGCCGATGTCGCCTAACTCGATGCTGCCGCCGCCCGTGGAGGCTTTCACTCTTCCGCCACAATGGTGAACCGCGATGCTGCCACCGCCAGTCTCAATTCCGGCGCCCAGCGCGCAGGACTGAATCTCGATGCCACCCCCGCCGGTTTCGGCTACAAGCTTGCCATTCGCCTGGCGCACCTCGATGGAGCCACCGCCGGTGTGCAACCCAATATCTCCACTGATCGTGCCCACATCGATTGATCCACCGCCAGTCTCCGCATTGGTCCCGCCGCCAATGTCGTCAAGATGTATGCTGCCCCCGCCGGTTTCGGCTTCCACGCGACCGGCGACGCCCGTCGTGTCCACAGTGCCTCCCGCGGTCTCCAGCTTGACCAGAGTCATCTCCCGCGGAACCATGACGGAAAACTCTCCCCAAAAATATCGAGGCCGCCTTCCACCCTGCCAATCGCCCACGATCCAGGCGGTGTCACCTTTCACATAGGCCGTGACTTTGTACTGGTCAAACTGGTGGCGCGCTTCTTCTTCGGAAGCGGTACGAAGACGAGTATGAACGACATAATTAATGCCTTGCTGTTGCCCGCCGCGAACAACGACCGCGCCCATGTCCACTTTGACCCTAAGATTCTTCACTCCGGCCAGCGTACCGGTAATTTCCTGTTGCCAGCCGCCGCCTTCGCGGGATACGCGCGTTTCCTGCGCCAGGGCCAGCGGCGTCAGCAGCAGGACTAGCACACTCGCAAGTCTGATCCACGATTGCTTGTGTTTCAAACCCTCCACTTCAATTCCTTTCCCCCCATTTCTCGAGCACTTCGTATCCTAAGAAGCGCGCCTTCAGTCCCACATCTTCAGTCAATCTCCGGCAACTGGGCCAACAACGTGCGGGCCTGTGATTTGATGTATGTGCTCTGATCTTTAGCAGCGAGCGCCATGAGCACGCCGCGCACGCTGCCATCGGCCTTCACCGGCTCGAGCAGGCGCAAGGCCTCGATGCGTACGCCGGAATTAGTGTCGTTTACCAGCGCGCGCAGCACGGCGTTGCGGACATTCGTGTCATCTTTAACATAGTTACCCAGAGCGTCCAACGACTTCAGCCGTACTCCCGGGTTGGTGTCGTTCTGCAGTGTGTACATTAGGGCTTCGCGCACCTGCGTGTCGCCGGTCTTTTGCGCCAGCAGGTCAACCGAGTCGACTCGGACGCCAGAGTTGTAATTGTTGCGCGCGGCATAGAGCAGCAACTGCTGGATGCGCTCATCGTTCAGTGATCCCTGGGCTTCCTGGGTAGAAACAGTGTTGTACTTGATGCTGATCTGATTGGTGCCCGGCTCCTGGGTGATGGAACTGATGCCGGTGATGGAAGCTTCAGTGGGGGAGGGGGGCACTGTGGGAGTAACGGCGGTCGTTGCATGCGGTCCATAGAGCCTGTAGCTGGTCCCAATTCCACCGGCGAAGCCCAGAATCAGGATCGCCGAGGCCAGCGCGGGCGAGAATCGCACCTGCCGCAGCCAGTTCGCCGGATCGAATGCCAATCGCCTCAAGAAGCCGCCCTGATGCGCCGTTTCCAGCGCTTCCTGCAGCTGCATGCGCGAGGCAGCCAGCAGATTCGGCGACGGATCAGCCGCCCGATCCTGCGAAAGCCGCGCATGAAACTCCTGCTCTGCCCTCAGCTCAGCCGCGCAATCAGCGCAGCGTGCCGTGTGCTGCTCCAGTTCGTGACGAGCGTCGTCCGCCAACTCGCCATAAACATAGAGCGTGGTATTTTGTCTCACCCATTCGCACTTCATATCCGTTTCCTTTTCCGTGGCGTCATCCCGACGCCCCGCGCTTTCATCAGCGGGGCGAGGGATCTCGCGTGCAGCGCCACGGTCCCGAACCGACTCATCTCATATCCGCCAGCGCCCCGCGTAACTTCTGCGTGGCCCGGAAGAGCGTATTCTTGGCCGTCTCTTCCGTGGTCTGCAACATCTCGCCCACGGTACGCAGCTTCAATCCGTGATAATGCTTCAGCTCGAACACCATGCGTTCGCGCGGCGTCAGCTTGCTAAGCGCTCCCGCAATGCGCGCGCCTAACTGCCGGCGCATCAAATCGCGCTCCGGATTTGCTCCGGCCCGTCCGTCGGCCACCCGGTCGAGCAGGTCGTACTCGCTGCCGTCAGCGTCTTTCGCTACCGGCGCATCTTCCTTCCGTACCTTCTTCTTACGCAGGTGATCGAGGCACAAGTTGGTCACGATCCTGTAAATCCAGGTATAGAACGAACACTCGAACCGGAAACTGCCAATGTTCTTGTAGGCCTTGAGAAAGGCGTCCTGATAGACGTCCTGGGCGTCGTGCTCGCTGCCCGTGAGGTGGAGCGCCAGGCGAAGCACCGCCTGGTCATAGTGACGCACCAATTCCTCGAAGGCGCCGGCGTTTCCGCGCTGCGCCTCGCGGATCAACATCGTGTCATCTATGCGGCGTTCCTGCCCAGCCATGCGGCCCTGTGGGGGAATGTGGTCACCGCTGACTCTCTCGACTCTCTCACTCTTTGCTTTAGAGTGGGCCCGTTCGCCAAACGCAATTGATACTGCCCATGCATCGGCCGGCATTTCTTGTCCTGTCCTCTGCCCGGCCCGGGATTCATGCCGTAATCCGGGCTGGCACAGGAATAGACGGAGAGTCAAGGCAACCGTGAGCAGAAATTATAGGCCGTACAAGCACTTTTGGCAGGCCCTAGGTAATTCTGGGGCAGGGAGTTAGGGGAAGACAGAACAGCAGCGAGGGCGCGGTGCGGGCGCCCGCGCCGGCGCGGCAGGCCAGTTTGGCAGGGAATGTGCCCTGAGAATGGGCAGTGGAGTCGTGTGGCGGAGGCACTCTTGCCCCGCATGGTGCCGGTCGCCAGCCGCGCAGCGGCGAAAGAATGCAGCCCACGGCGCAAGCCGTGGGAGGAGTGTTGGGAGATTCAGCAAGCCCCGAAGGGGCGGAAGAGCTACTATTCTTGCGACGCCTTACGAAGTCATCGGCGAAAGCGAAAAAGGCTCGAGAAAGCGGCAAGTTATGGATCGTAGAAAATCGATGGCACGCTCACGCTGGCTCCCAATGCTGACCGCAGCTGTCACGTTCTCCAATCTTCTGACGCCGTTACGGACGGGGGCCGATCACCTGGAGGGAAAGCAGCGAGCAACAGGCGCACCTGAGCACGTGCTTTGTGGAATCGACGTCTACAAAACGGCGGTCACAGAAGTGATCAAGGCTTACGGTGAACCAACCGAAAAGCGCGACATTCCCGCGGTGGGCCTCAAAGATGGCGTCGGAGGGGAACGCAACTATACGTGGGTGAAGGTTGGGCTGCGACTTGCGGTGTGGACCGGCTATCACAATGACCATGAGTCGAGTGTCTACGGCGTGGACGTGTGGGGTCCTGCGCCTCAGGGAGAACTCGGTAAGAGTGGCCGCGGCCTAGCACTCGGTTCCACGCTCCAACAACAGAAGGCTATCTGTGGGGACCGCTTCTTCGTCTCGTCCAGAGACAAGGGGAAGGTGAAGTCCGTCCTGCTGGAATGGCGCGACGGCACGCAGTTGGTCGCCGATTACGACCCCGACGGACATATATCGCACATGCAATTGTCCGCCGACATCGAATAAGGGGCGTGTCGCGGTTGCCGCACCCTTAAGGCGAGGATGGCCTACTCCGCCGCTTCCTTCTCGATGACCACCTTCAGGTGCGCAGTCACGTCCTTGTGCAGCTTGACCGGGACGGTAAACTCGCCCAAGGTCTTCAGTGTGGGAGCCGGAGATAGAACCCGTGCCGTAGGCACGGCTGAAACGCATAGGAGGGCTCTCAAGCGTCCCTACGGGACGCGGCTGTCCTGGTGGGACGCTTACCCGCCAGTAAACTGGCGGGCTATTTTCAGAGGTACCTCCGGCACCGAGGCGTTCTGCGCTAAGCATCGCCGAACACTCGGGATCACGACCCCGCGCAGGATTACCCCTCCGCCGCTTCCTTCTCGATGACCACCTTCAGATGCGCGGTCACGTCCTTGTGCAGCTTTACCGGGACGGTGAACTCGCCCAGGGTCTTCAGCGGCTCGTGCAGCTGAATCTTGCGGCGATCGATGTTAAAGCCCTTCTTGATCAGCCCATCAGCGACATCGCCCGACGTGACCGACCCGAACAGCTGGTCGTGCTCGCCCGCCTTGCGCGTGAACGTCACCGACACGCCCTCGAACTGCTTGCCCAATTCCTCGGCCGACGCTTTCTCCTTGGCAGACCGCCGCACCGCGGCGGCCTTCATCTGGGCGATGACGGCCTTATTGCCCTCGTTCGCCTCAATAGCCAGCTTCCGCGGCAGGAGAAAATTCCGCCCGTATCCTTCGGCGACCTTGACCACGTCGCCCCGCGACCCCAGCTTCGCTACGTCTTCTTTGAGAATGACTTCCATGATGGCTCCAATCTCTCCTAAGCGTTGTCATCCCGAGCGAAGCGAGGGACCTGCTTTTCCTTCGCAGCCAGCAAACCAGATTCCTCGCTACGCTCGGAATGACAAGCTGTTTTCAGATCCGTGAAAATCCGTGGTCGAGGCTTAACTCGCCCTTCCCGC
>Ga0187771_10001088_pt1 | contig 17847 bp, 12 predicted proteins | sample 0116_SJ02_MP15_1_FD_133139 | JGI IMG/M metagenome (GOLD analysis project Ga0187771, IMG submission 133139) | Tropical peat soil microbial communities from peatlands in Department of Meta, Colombia - 0116_SJ02_MP15_10_MG | ecosystem: Environmental > Terrestrial > Soil > Wetlands > Peat | place...
ACATCGCCTCCTCCTGCTGAACCTCTCCAAGGCCGCTCTGGGTGCCGACGGCGCCAACTTCCTAGGCGCGATCTACCTCACCCAGCTCTGGGCTGCGATCCAGCGGTCGGGGCGCCCGGACAACCCAATCTACCTGTTCCTCGACGAGGTCCACAACTACGCGATCCCGACCTTCGCGGACATGCTCAGCGAGGGGGCGAAGTACGGCCTCCACGTGGTCGCGGTGACACAGTACCTGCACCGAGTCCCCCCGCGGATCCAGGCCGCCCTGCTCGGGAACGTCGACGTGTGGCTACTTTTCCAGCTCGGGGTCGAGGACATGGACGACGCGTGGAAGATCGTCCACGGGGAGAGCCACGGCTGGACCCCGCAGGACCTCGTGGAAGGCCTCAAGCCGCACGAGGTGACGATGGCCACGTCCGGGAGCCTCCTGAAGCTCGAGACGCGGGCCTGCGCGCCCCCCGGAGCTAATGCGGAGGAACTCTTGGCGGCCGTGGTCGCCAGCTCGCGAAGATACGCCCAGCCGGAAGACTCGGAGGCGTCCCCCTGGCTCGTGGACCAAGACGACGTGGAGGCGCTGCTCAAGGCGCTCTCTTACCGCTCCCGGTCGCTCGAGGAGTTGGGAGGTCTCACTGGCCTGCGGGCCGACAAGCTCGCGGCGGCGCTTCGGCAGTCGGAGGACGCAGGGGACGTGGAACGGGACACCGAGGAACCTGCTCGGATCCGTCTCACCCCACGCGGCGAGGTGCACCTGACCGCGCTCGAGGGGCGCCGGAACGAGGGAGAGGATCACGTCGAGGCGCTTACAGACCTAGTGATGTGGCTCAGAACGAAGGGCATCCCGGTCACGATCCCCGAGCAGGTCGCGGGGGTCCTGATTCCCGACGGGCAGTTCCGCTATGGGGGCTCGGTTTACAACGTCGAGGTCGAGTGCTCCACGGTCACGAAGGCCGCGGAGCAGGTCGTCCGGAACGTCCGGAAGGCAGGGGAGGCGGGAAGTCGGGTGCTGATCGCGTTGCCGGAGGCATTGGGCGTTCCAAGGCTCCTGCAGGTGCTGGACGGGGCGTTTCCAGGCCTCCGGCTGTGGCCGGATGGCGTAGGGGTCGTGTGGAGGGGAGAGGGTGGGCAGTTCCACCCGCACCGCGTTGCGGGGGTCGAGGTTTGGCCGTTCCTGGAGGAAGCTTGGGAAGGCGAAAGTGAGCCCATTCCCGCTCCCGAGCCGGAGCCGGCCATTGTGCCCACCGACCCGCTTCCCGCGCTGTTGCGAGGAATCGTCCGGGACTTCCTGAAGGCGGGGAAGACTGAGGCGACCTCAACCGAGTTGTTTGCAGCCCTCCCCGCATGTGAACAGGACCGTCGGACCGAGGAGCAGCTCGGAATCGCCTTGAGCAGTCTTGGCCTCACTCATCACCGCGTCCGAGTCGGCGGTTCTCGGGTGCGTGTGTACGGGCTCCCGACTTCGTGGGCCAGTGGTGGACCAGCACCCCGGACCAGCCCTTCGATGGGCCCGGGCGATGACCGACGGCCCTCAGGCCGCTGGTCCCGCGATTCTACGTCAGAGAACAACTGAAGTGGACCAGCGAGGCCCGATGGACCAGCCGATTAGATTCGGTAGAGGTTGGGGACCAGAAATCCAGTCAAGCGGACTCGGGTTGCCGATAGCAAGGAACGCTCGCGCTAACACGTTTCGAATGCGGTCCCCGAGGAATCCACGGTTCCGTTCAGAGCGTAGACCTCCGACTGGAACGAGGTCATAGTACCATGCGAGCAGATGTTGAACAGGATGTTCCAAACGGGTATGTCGTTCACGATGACCCCGTAATCGTTCTTCTCGAAGGAGAGCGTGTACGTCGCGTTGGCGTGAGTAAACTCCGAAACGAATGCCCGTCCGGCCGTCGTTTCCGTTGCAACCGTGGCGGCCCGGGGACTGTCGATCACCCCTTTGGGTAGGGACGGGTTGTACGGTTCGAACCCACAGGTGGAAGCTGAACCGCTTAGCACACCGACCTCCCCGGCCGTGCCGTTCGCGGCGTAGACGATGAGCTCGCCTCCATGACTCGCCGAGGAGTTGTACAGGAGCACCCATGCCGGAGCGTCCCCCTGGTAGTAGCGCCCATTGTAGGCCGGGTAATCGATGGTCCGGACCGAACTGTTCCGAAGGGGACACGAAGGGGTTCCAAACAGACTGGCGGCGGACTGGCCAGAGTCGAAGGTGTTCACCATCGCTCCCGCCCAAGTGAGGTTCCAGGGACCCCCGGGAATCCCCCCGATTATGGAGGCCCCGGATGCGACGGCGACGCTCTCGGCCTCGGGACCGGGGGTGGTTCCACTCCCGGAAGAGTGGATCAGGGGAATGACTCCTCCCAGGACGAGGCCTAACACCACGACACCCGCTGCCACAGCGACGCCGATTATCGCGATTCCCCGTCGCGAAACGGCTCGCGTCCCCTGCGGGGCTTGGCGCTGCCCCGTGGGACTGGGCTCGGCGGTGGCCGCATTAGGACCCAGCGGCTCGCTCGATGCAGCTGGCATCGGTACCTCGAGGTCCGACGCAACCGGAATTGCGACTCCAATCTTAAGACTGCGTCCACCGGACCCAGTGAGCCGTTCCTCCCCCGTACGGGGACGGGAAACTCACAGCCAGAGGATCATCGCGCGGTGGGGCAGACCTTCCCTCCAATTGAACGCGACGACCACCCCGCACACCGCGAGCGCAAGCCCCGCGACCATGAGCGCGAGGTAACCCGTGGCCGTGTCCGACGAGGCTCCCGCGTTGCAGGTCGGGTTCGCGACGCACGCATCGAACATGGCGAACCACTCGCCCGCGAGCAGGAGGAGCGACAGCCCGATGGTCACCAGTATCGCGCCAGTCCAGACGATCCGCGGGTTCCTTCGCGATGGGTCCGAGATGCCCTGATTAGGGTTGTCTCGCATCTTTCTCCCTCGCCCGTAGGAGAGGGAGAAAGGGCGAGACCGCGAGACGCGGGGGGGACCCCGAGCGCAGCGAGGGGGAGGACCCGCGAGTTACGCACGATGGTAAAGGGCGACTGCACCCCCGGCCGGAATGAGCAGGATTCCGACGACGAGCAGCGTTAGCAGAAGTGCGGTCCATACCTCATGGCTTGGGCAAGGCTGACCGGCGGGTGGAGGTCCTGTCCCGTTGTAAGTGGAGGCGGGACAGTTGTTCTGATAGGCGGTCACGCACGCGAGTACGATGAGAGCCAGACCACCGACCACGAGGAGCACTCCAAGGTGCTTCCGTTTCACTCCATCGCAATTCTCACGCCTTCGCATACGGCTGGCGCTTCACGCGCCCACACGGGAAGGACCCACGAGCGAACTGCCGGGATAGCACACGCAGTCTCAGCGTGATGACCTCGTCAGCCATCGCAGGGGCACGCCATGCTGGTTCAAGGCGGCCCCACCTACGGTCGGCCCGGGAAGATTCCGGTGCCGGACCCGACCTTACGACGAATCACCACTCGGGTGCTCTTCACTGTGAAAGCGTCGCCCGGGGATTCGACCCTCGTGACCGAGAGCCGACACTGTTCCGCACTCGCAAGTAGAGAATCCAGCGAATTGCTCGTAAGCGCGGCCCATTGGAAAGGTCCAATCTTGACCGCGGCCGAGTACCCGAGACCGGCATCCCGGAAATCGTCAATTCGGAGGGATCCTCGAAGTCCGGCCCAGTTCCAGTCTGCGTGAGCACCGTCCTGCCATCTAAGCGTGAAACCTCCCGGCCGGATGTCGATTCTCGTAGGCCCTCTCCCGCCACGACGGAATGTGCTTGCAAGGAAGAACATGCAAAGTCCAATGTAGGCTAGGATCAGCGCCAGAATCGTCAGAATCTCTAAACCAGCAACGCTCGAAACCAGGTGCGGGAATCCCCTAACAATCTCGGGCACCAAGAGACCAAGGCCAACGACTCCAATCAGAAGGATGCCAAGGATGCCTAGGCGCACAACGGCCAAGCCCTTCTGTTTGGTCATGCGGTAGGCCCCTGCCTCCGCCAATGAGATGTCAAACGATTCGATGTTTGCCTCCATCTAACGCGGAACTCCTCGGAGCTACGTCGCGGCTTGAACGACCCCGTAGAGTGCCCCGGCGACGTTCCCGGCTTGAAGGATGATGTCGAATTCGAGTATTGGCTTGACGGAAGCCACCGTCGTTGGAGACTTGAACTGGGCGAAGGCCTGCTCGAACCCGAAGACGCCAATGCCCAACCCGAGGACCAGCAAAGCTAGAGGGACGGGTTCCGTCAGTCCCACGATGAAGAAGACTATTCCCACGAGATCGAGGGCCAGCGATATCGCAGCCGCGAGGAATGCCTTTGTGGGACCCGAGAGTTTCTGGTTCAACTCGTACAGGGCAAGGGGGAAGCCGAGTTGGAACTCGAATAGAGTTCCGATGACCAGTGCTGCTGTAGTCCACGCGGGTTGGTTCGAACCCCCGCCCGTCGCCGGTTGGATGCCGGAACCCCCGAGCAACTGGGTTCCCACTGTCGAGTTAAAGAACGACTCCAACACGTAAATCGAGCTAGACTCCAAAGTTGAGAATGCTGACCCGACAGTGTTCAGCAATGCCTCCATGGCGAGACCCGTAAGTGTACCAATCAAGAGCCCAACGAGGACCTCGACTAGGAAGGAAGGACCGATGTCTATCGAGGAGAGGACGGTCAGAGCAGTCACCACCACCGTGCCCAAACCAAGCGCGACCAAGAAGACTGGTCCGCTCAGGGCTGTCCAGACCGCATTCGCATCGCCGGCCTCAAGGGTTCCGGTGGCGGCAGTGTCGTTCTGTGCATGCCCGAGCGCAGATTCGACTGACCATGCGTAAGACTTCATCGCGTTCGAAATGGGCTGAGTGATCGTCTTCAGCAGGCTGGTCACGAGTTGGAGAAGATAGTTCAAGAGCTGGTCCAGCGCGCTCAGAATCGTCTTGCCGATGCTGACAAGGGTCGAGGCTGCACGGGCCAGTATCTGCGCACCAACGGCCACCGCCTCGTGGGCCAAGTGATTCAGATACGTGAACGCGGCCGTCGCGGCGTTCCACACCGTGTCGACCAGAGAGAGAACCGTGCCGAGCGGGTTCGTGACGAAGGACGTCGCTGCATTCCACATGTTCCCCCAGAACCCGCTGGGCTGGGGGGGCGGGAAGACGCTCGCCGGCGGACCGTAGAGGCCGTCGTTGGGGTCGGTCCCGTTAGAGATCCCATTGAGAACGGTCGGATTGAGTCCGAGGAACCCAACCTGATACGTCACTGACTCCAGGGTCCCGTTCACCGAGTTCGCGCCGCCGGTGGTGTTGTCGAGGAGTGCGGCCAGGAGGAGGTCGAACGTGGCGGTACTCGTGATGTTGAGAGTGACTATCGATTGGAGAGCGGAAGGAGTGTCGGATCCATTGTAGAGAGTCGGGTTCGAAGGGAGGCCGCCGCTGTTGCTCCCGGTCGCCGAGGATGTGGCTAATACTTGGACGACGAGGGGGTTCGGTTGGTTGCCGTTGATGAACTGAGGAGTTCCGGTCTCGTAGGAGCCGGTGATGTTTCCGGGTCCTGAGCTGATCGCCCGGTTCTGCCAGTACGCTCCGAGGTCGACCATCAGGTTCGAGCCGCCGAAGCCCGAGATGTAGGCCTGCTCGGTTGAGCCGACGAGAGGGAGTGCTCGGGAGGCGTTGAAACTCGTGTTCCTCCCAAGAAAAATCGCCTGGCCGAGGGGCGAAGCGAGGAATTGCTCGCGGGGAATGAGGATGTCGTTCATCCCTGTGGAGAGAGTAAGGCCGGAGGTGGTCCCTCCCCATGGTAGCGGGATTGGATCTGAGGAGACAGCGGTTGAGGTATTGACGACCACGAGGTCAAATGACTGCTCCCCGGTGTATCGCTGGAGTCCGGTCGGAAGGCTGTTGACCGTAGAGTTGTCGGTGGGAATCCACAGCCACGTGGGGGCTTTCCCTCCCATCGGCACTTCCCGGAACACTCCGTAGAGCGTCGACCGACCCCCGCTGTGGGTTCCCGCGACATTCACGACAAATGACCCACCGTGAACGAGGTCGTATGTCTCGTAGACCTCGGTCCCGCTCCCGTTTATGTAGGCGGGCTGAGGCCATCCAGTGAGGTTCTCCGAAACCTCCAGCGATATCTCCTGCCGTTGGGCGGTCTGGGTGACCGGGAGCGTGGTCACGTAGTTCGTGATGTCGGCGACCGACGATTGGGTCCAGAACCCCGGCGCGGACCAGTTGTCTAGGTATCGGGCGCGCCAGCTGTCGTCCGTGTAATTGTCGAACACCCTGACCGCGTAGCCGATAGTGCCTCCTTGGTTGCCGAGACCAGTTAGGTTGGCGTCCACCGATTGAAACTCGAGGCCGAGATCGTATAGGGGGTCGACCCGCTCTCCGTCCGGGATTCCGTCCCTCGGGGTTGATGCGGCGAGAGGATTCGCTCCCCAAGAGAGCTTGCCCCAGACCGTGAGTGTCAATTCGCCATTGTAACCGCCCATGATCACGCCACGGAGCCAGCCAACGTTCTCGGAGGCGATCAAGCTCTGCAGCACTCCGAGGGCCCCATTATTCCATAGCACTTCGGCATCGTAGGGGTTGTCATCTTGGAGGCCGCTGCTGGTCCAGTGCGCAGCGTAAGTCGTGTTATTGGCCACAGGCCATCCGTGGTGGTTGAGCCCGGAGGGAGTGACGTTGTAGCCAAATGGGTTCGAAGTGTTCTCGTACCAGCACTGGAAGTCGGCCGGACAGCTTGAACCTGAGAGAATGAAGGTCAGGTTCCAGGTGTCGAGCAAGTGGCTGCCGGCGGTGTCGAGCGTGTTCGGGTTGAGCCCGTACTCCTTCTCGACGTAATCGTTCACAAGGCCGTTCGTTGCGAAAAGATAGGGATTGGCCCAGACAGGCTCGTTGGTCCACGCACCGTACGTATTCTCGTACGTGATAGACCATCCGTAGTCCTTCTCGGTGTCGGTCAGTCCATCCCCGGAGGTGTCACGCAAGTAGACGAACGACTTGAGGGGACTGAAGGCGTAGTACTTGGTCTGCCCGATCTCGTAGACCAGGGAGACGTTGACCGTATAGACCGTGTTCGGCTGGCCCAGCTGCAAGATAACCTCGAAACCAGCACTCGCGGTGCTTGTGATCGTAGAGGGATTAAGAGGGATCCCGGTGGAAACTCCCGAACTGTTTGTATAGTTCAACGCGCCGGAGACCCACGTCGGGTTCTTGGCCAAGAACCACGCCGGGAGCTCCCAACCGACGGCGGCCCCTCCGCCCGTGTCGCTGAGGGAATCGTAAGGCTGGTCCTGCTCCCAGAGAGGGAGGGTGTAGTTTGTCAGGAACTGCGGGACAGAGTACTGAGAGACATCGGTTAGGCACCCTCCGCCCTCGCCAGAAGGGTAGGTGGTAATCCCGTACATTGCAGAGTAGGTCGTCCAGGGATAGAGTCCATGCAACTGAGCGACGTACTCATAGGTCCCGGGACCAACTAGCGCGGAGCTTACTTCGTCATCTGTCAGGTTGACACCGGTTCCTACCGCGTAGTAAGTGATAAACCCCGGACCGGGTGAACCGGTGGTCGTTCCTTCCCAAGTTATCGTCGCGGATGTCGATTCTATGTTAGACGTAGCCCCATCCTGAGAAAGAGTCTCCGACGGTGGACTGAGGGTGAACGTGCAGGTGTCGACCGCCGTTTCTGCCGGCGAGCTTCCGTAGGATCCGGCGGAGAACGCGGGGAGCTCGGCCCCTGTCCAACCTCCTGCAGGGCTTTGGCCGGTGAGCGTGAGGGTGTACGTATTACCCATTGTGCCAGGGATGGAAAACGGGTAGTCCTCCGGGCTAGTAGTAATCGGTCCTGCGCTCTGAGGATCTATCTGCGTTGTTTCGTTCACGATTGAAACATTGTCGTTGGCATAGGCCGTGTTAGTCCAACCGACGGTGAGGCTGAGACCCTTACTCCCCCCCGCGGTGACCAAAGAGGAGCCCTTGTACGAGGGATCCAAGGTGAGTTCTGTCCAAAAGCCGCCACTGGTGCTGATTGGTCCGAGCGAAGCTGGTGTTGCTGGTTGGATCCATTGCAGTCCGGGCTTCGCAGTGCAATAGCTCTTGCCTTGCCCTATGAGGGTAGTGTACTCGGTCGTCGCATACGCAACCGAGAATGACGCCTGCCAGAAATAGCGAGACGAGCCGTTGTTCAAGGGAGTGAGATTCGTGAGAAAGATGGAAGAGACGAAGGTTGACGTTTCAAGGAAGGAGTGTGTCGTGCCGTTGTTGAGACTGACGTTGAACCAGGTTTTGTTGGCGAACGTCGTCCAATTGGTGTACTGGATGGCGACCTTGGCCTTTCCGTAATAGCATGGCGAGCTCGTGTTGTACCAGAAGGTCGGAATCGGGTTGGAACTCACCGAAAGCTGGAGCGCCGTCGGGCTGAACACCGTCGGAGTCACTGTGACCGTTTCGGTCTTTTGCCCAGGGTCCCATCCAGGGCCCTGGACCGCCGCGTTGTTCGTGACCGGGGTTGGGGGAGCGAACCACTCGGGACTCGCACTGAACTCATCCTGAGGTGGTTGAACCGCCGTTGCAGCGGCCTGTAACGGCGATGCGGTGACATCGACCCCTACAGCTTCGAGAACCCAGTCCGCGTAGACCGCGAGGTAGCTGTTTGGCGCGAAAGGACCCAGGATCGGGGAGATGTAGGAGACTCTCGGGTGAAGCTGCGCGAACGTGAAGGAAGCGCAGACCGTGTTGGACCCAGTGTAGCTGAGAGGGATCGTCGTCAGATTGGCGTAAAGGCCCAGCAGGGTCGCATTCTGCGAGTTGCAGTAGCCGGACTCCTGACCAGAGTTGGCACTGGAGATGTCATTGTCGAGGGAGCTGACCACACTATTGACGTTGCTTTCGAGAACCTGGAGAGCGTTGCTGGGCGCCCCCGGGGCGAAGTCGCCCGGAACCAGAGGATCGGTTATTTCCTGACTGGCCCGCGTCGTAGCAACAGAAGCGGGAAAGAAACCGCCCGAGTACGCCAGAACATCCTCTCCCGCGAGCCCCGGATTGACGGCGGGCCAGAGGATGAGGGGACGTTGCAGGCCATCGACTGCAATTGCTGGACCACCGATAGGAGATAGCCCGGACAACGATGAACCTGGGACCGCGGCGGGTGGTTCGAGGACCACCCCGTTCGGCGCGAGTATCGCCTCCACTGCGGTGCCCGATCCATTGGCCACATCTCGCCAAGTCGCGTATACAGTGCCGGCCAGGGAGGGGGCCAACTGCGGATCCTGCACCGTGCCGGGAGTTGAACCGACCCGGTAAGGACCCAACCATGACGTTCCTCCGGAGGGAGAACTGAGTAGATTCGCCGACACCTCGCCGCTGACCCTTGTGGTGTACAACAGAAGCATTCCGGATCCAATTGCCGTGAGAGCTACTTGCCCGGGTATGCCGCCAGATGGGTACAGCCGGGTTGCTCCAATGGAAGAGAGTGCGGCGTTGGGAACCGTGGTGTTGATGTTGGCCACCATCGAGAAGGAAGTGTAGTGGATGCCATCCGAGCTCGTCGCCACTTCAACATGATGAGGACCTAAGACCCCCGCTGCGATTGCGTATGACCAGGACATTCCCACCGGCGCCACTGCAAACGAAGCGCCAGGTACACTGGTGGCAGACCCGGTAAGGGAAAGCGGCGATGAGGAGCCGACCAGGGTACCGCCGAGTGTATAGACAGTCGATGTGAAGGTCAAACCACTGAGCGTCAGAACGACGACATCACTCCCGTTGGTTACGAGCCCTTCGACCATTCCTCCGATGCCGGAGGCCATCGCATTCCAACCGGCTCCGCCGTTGGTAGAGGAATAGAGATTCGTGCTCCCTCCCAACGTGGCTGCCGCATACAGTCCGGACCCTTGGGCGACCAAGGCATCGGCCGTTATCGCTCCGGAGCTGCTGGCCACGTTCGCGGGACTCGACCAACCCACTGGGACAGTGGGAGTTGGCGCGCAGTTGCCCGCTTGGTGACTGCCGCTCACGCAGGCAGAGTTCTTCAGGATCGCTTCAGCGGCGAGAGGACTGTAGCTTCCAATCGAGTACCAGAGTTTGTCGGGCCCTGAGGGTCCTCCTGAGACGTTGAGAAGCCCCATAGACGATGGTGAGGAACTGAGGGACACCAAACGAACCAACGAAGTCGCAGCCGTGGAGTTGAGTTGAGATGGCGGTGGGAATAGACTGGCGGAGATCGCATACGGGTAGTCGAGCGATGGCGGTGGAGAACTCGCTTGGTTAGTGGGGCGAAGGCCCGCGGACTGAGCACGATTCAAAGCCGTTGGGTCGGTGATAGCCGATTCGAGAATGAGAATCACGACACAGAACACCGCGACTGAAACTACCGCCCACGCTGGTAGCCGGTGGGGTCGCAGTCGTTCCGGTTGAGACACAAAACAGGTGCGAAGTACTGCCGTATCTGATCTGCCGAGCGCTGCGCTATCGCCGTTCCCGGGTTCGTTTTCGTAGGCCATTGGGGTCGCCCCCAGACGAAACCCTCTCGGGACCCGGTTGCACCGAGTGGGCTCGCGCATGAGCAAGCAAAACTCGAGTGCTGCAGGGAAACCCTGCCGCGCTCATCCCGTAAACGCACCTTCCCCAAAGAGATAAACATCTCCCAGAAACCCGTGCAGCGACGGCAAGTCTCCGACTGCTCGTCGTTCGTTGAAGGTGCGCTGGAATCTCGGGACCCTCACCGACAGCGGGATTCGGATTTGAACGCGAGTCCAGAGCATCGGGGTCCGGACCGGGAAGCCAACCTGACTCTCCCACTTCAGCAGGGACCCCTCTGCTGAATTGTTCCTCTGTGATGTGTCGGCGAGCGTAGAAGCACGCCGCCTTCTGCCAATCACTCGTCAGAATCGCCGCGAGCCTCGGACTTCTTGCGATCGCCGCACACGCCCTCTTGACGCGCCCGCGGAGGTCGCGAAGGTGCCCCGCCTCGGGCCTCTCGTCCTTCTCCCGCGAGTCATTCGAGAGGCCGCTTGTGGTCTCCCGGACGCTGAATTGGCACGGCGCAGAGACAATCTCCTCGGATTCGTCCTCGTCTCCGCTTCAAGGAAGGAGCGGAAGACGACGACCTTGCCCTCTCCCGCTCACGGGAGCTCCGCCCGCTGGGGCACCGAAGATTGCAGAGCCGGCTAGGTAATGCAACCTCCCGGTGTCCCGTAGGTCGCTTGGTTGTCGAATCCACCTGAGATAGGCGACGCGATGTTGATGGGAGAAATCGTCGTGGCGGTCCCGTGGTTGCTGCCGCCAATGCCGTCGTACACGCAGTTGTAGAGTGTGAGCTCCAACAGAACCGAGCTGGGCGGAGTGTTCGCGGCCGCAGAGAGGTCGCTGAACACTCCCGAGTATGGCGAGAACTCGATGGATGGATATGCTGCGCCGGAAGCGGATTGGGGCTGCTCGGTGACGAATTCTGTGCCGATCGGCGTGCTCGATTCGGAGTTCATGAACGTGTCCGTAAAGCAGGTATCCGATTCCTGAGCGTCTTCAAAACACGCCACCGAACCGTCGGCCCAGGGGTTCGAATAGATCGTCACCGTGACGGCCTCGCCCATCGTGAACAAGAACGATTGGCATTGGGCGCTTTGCCCACTGGATGAGGAAAGGAATCCTTCGTAGAAAGCGCATCCCGACCATGTGACACCGGTGGGCGTTGGGTAGCTCCCGCCCGAAGGCGTTGCCTCCATCAGGATGCCCGCCTGGAAGAACGGGTAAGTGGCGGACGATCCCTGGATGGCGCCGTCTCCGCCAAGCCCGACCCACCAGGCTACGATTCCGGTGGTCCATCCCTGACCGTTGATCCACAGGTCACCCCAGCTTTGAACAGACGATTCCGAAGGGAGGGTAATGGCGGCCACCGCCGAATCGAACTGTACCGAGCTGACCCCCGATGTGACTCCGCCCCAGTTGAGCGTCCCAGACTGCTTCTGGTAGCTCGTAGGATTCCAGGCATAACAGCCCACGGTACAGACCTTTCTGAGGAACAGGCCCGTAGAGCCGGTCAGGAAGTGGATCGGCGAAGAGACGGATTGAGCGTACGTCCGAAACGCCGTGCCCCCCACCGGGGCCGAAACTGACCCAGGGGACTGATGCGTTGGTAGGCCCTTCGCGAACGCAGTTCCCCCGCCCAAGGCGGCGAGGACAACGATCAAGACCGTCGCGACTACGCCTGTGACGCGCTTTGGGGAGTCGCAGTCGTCTCCTCGCGCTCTTATCGGACGGCGTCCAGACACCGGCAGTCGCGGTTCCACACTCGGACTGGTTCCAAACTTCTCCCCGTTGCTGCTTTCCAGCTTCCTCATATCGCCCTTCCTTCTATCAGTTTGAGAACACCGACGAGACCCGTCCTGGACGCCACGAGGCGTGCGTCGATAGGCTCCTCTAAGTTCCGGGATGGAGCGGGTCGCGATTCGGCTCGGTCGATGCGCCTCGTACAAGTCATCGCAACGGCAACCCGCTACTCACGGCTTCCGCCTGAAATGCGTCGACGCGCGATGCGCCGACCGGGGGGTGGTAAGGGGGACGGTTTCGATTCTCGAGCCGGAGAATGGTGAGCTTTGCTCCCGCCTAAGGTCGATGCGCTTCAGACCTCGAGAAGGGGAGCCCAAGACGCTAGCGGAATCTCGAGCAGCTGTCTCCCCAGCGTGGTGAGATGGTAGATTTGCGTGTACGGGAAGGCTCGCTCGCGGGTAGAGGCGATCAATCCTATCCCTTCGAGATTGCGAAGGGTCGCGCTCAAGGCCCGCTGCCCCGGCTTGAGCTCGCAGCGCATGCGATACTTGCCCGCGGGTCCGTGCCTGTAGAGTCGAATCAACACTTCGAACGCCCCTCGATGCTGCTCCAATCGGTAAAGGAAGAGGAATGGATCGAACACCTCGAGCCCAGAATCCCTGACGGCTCGCTCTCCTGTCGAGATGTGGCCCCGGCGCGGGTGAATCAGTGGCTCCAGCGGCACGGCGGACCGCCCTCGGACCGATTCGCGGTCCTCCCCAAACCGGACCGGGTGTAGCGGTGGATCATCACGACGGCTTTCCTTCTCACCGGCGGATGCCCGCCGGTCCGCAGCCGCACCCGGATCGACCCGGACCGCGCGCCGAGAGCGCGCAGCCATCTTCTTCGAACCTGGTCTGGTCGCTGGTCCAGTTTCACGGGAGTATTTCATCACTCGCCGGCATCCCTGCGTACGACCACCGTCGCTACGGCGCATTCTGTGAAGGGAGGCAACCTTCCATCCGGAACCCCAAAGTGAACCTGCCCGCCAGTGATGGACCGGTTCGCTCGCGGCCATGCGGCTGTGCGCCGGTCGCACGCGAACGGACTGAGCGGGTGGAGACGCACCCGGCGAGCCGGGTGCGAGCCTCCGTTATCGTCGGACGCTGACCGACCTTCCGAGACCTCTCTGAACTCTTCGCGCGGGTCCGGCCGTAGCTCACCTAATGAACGGCCCAGTGTCAGGCGATTCCATGAAGGATCAGGTGCGGTGTTGGAGCTGCAGCCGAGTGTTCCAGGTCGAAACCGCCGAGTGGCTGATTCCCGACGAGCGGATCGCAGTCCAAGCCGACCTTTCGATACACCCCTACCTTCGCTGCCCTCACTGCTCCAAGGATGGACGCTACTCGCTCGTAGAATAGGATTCCAACTCCTCCGCTCCCACGCTGCAGGTTAGACTGCAGGCGGAAGCCTCTGCAGCCTCGTCGTTCACTCCCGCATGGAACATCGCTTCGGTAATCCCGAAACGAGCGCAGAAGAGCGCCGCTTTCGTCCGGTCGGCTCGTAGCGCCTCCGAGAGTCCGGGTGTCTGCGAGACGACCGTCCGCGCAGCCTTCACACGCCCGCGGAGGTCACGAAGCCTTCTCTCGATGGCTCGTTCGTACGCTTCGCGGCTGTCGTCGGGAAGGCCGCTGGTGATCTCCTGCAGGGTAAAGCGCCGAGACGAGGACGCGATTTTGTCTTCGTCTTCAGCGGAGCTGAGGAAAGCGATCCTTGCCTCGAGGTGGGTCCTCGAGCCGTCGTGGACACGGCGCAGGCCCCGCGAACCGGACAGGACCACGGTCGGCGGGGGCGTGGTGACGGGGCACGCCCCCGGGGTGAGGACGACCGAGACTGGGCGGGACTGGTCTTCAGGAGCCTGGAGGCTCCCGAACACACGGACCTCGAGACCGAGCTGCTCGCGGAGCGCGCGGACGTTCTCCGCGCTGGTCGAACCGTGCCAGCGGTGCCCCTCGGGGTCCCAGCGGAGGCCGAGCCCCTTGAGGAACGCCCGGTTCGCGTACGTCGCGGGGCTCCCCGGCAGGAGCACGGTGCGGCTGGCGGCGAGGTCGGAAGTGGTTTGAGAAGCGCTTTGCGCGCTTGTCGCGGTCATCGGGACCGCAGGTCAGCGCGCAGGCCGACTGAGGAGCGATTCGAGCGACGAGGTCGGCCGGACCCTCTTGATGTTCGCGCGGCCGGCTGCGTCCCGCGCGAACTTCAAGAAGGGGGCGCGCGACCGGTGGCGGACCGCGACAAGCGCGGAGCAGGGTAACCATAATGGACGGACCACCCCGCCATGACCTTACTTTGGGAACGGCTACGATACACGAATATTCGTCGGGGGCATGTGGTGGTCAGAATGGTGGGCAGATACCCTTGGACTAAGGAAGGTCTCTCCCAAGTTCCGGAGCGACCTGGGGTGTACACCGTCTACGGGTTCATCGAGGGCGATCGGATGTACCACGGCCAGGCCGCCAACCTTCGGGATCGATTACTTCAGCACTTCTACAAGCGCGATATCGGGTTCTTCCCCGCATACGCTACGGTAACGGTTGTATCCAACCCTCTCCGGCGAGACCGAATCGAACGGGAACGGATTGAACGGGACCGCACCCGGTATAACCGACAACTTAACCCCGATTACCAAGGGTGAGTTGGTCCATCTGACGGTCGAGTGGCTCGCGAACGTCAACCGCACCGTTACAGCACCGTTGCAGCTCATGACGGGACAGCAATCAGCGCGTGAAGGCTCGGGCGCCCACGCTCGCGGTTGGAGACTGCTCAGCGTCGCTTGCGCCTGCGCTTCGCGAGGAACGAGACGGTTTTTCGCTTCGGAACCTTCACGGTCGCCCTGAACGTAACCCTTCTCCGTCGCGCCATCGATCCCTACCTCTCAATGGGTACCATCGATATGGACTCTTCGGATGAGAACAACCTCTTAGGCGGCCTCGTTTTGCCCTTGGCACTCCGAGAAAGTGACGGAAGGACTCTTGACCTCGATTCGGCCAGGGTTGCAGTCTGTCAAGTGGCAGGCCGACCAGGCGCTCAGGGCCCTTTCGACGACGCCCATGAAAGGCTCAACTGCTCAGAATGTCACGACGCAGGAGGTGTTGGGAGAGCTCGGCGGGGCGATAACAGGTGGAATCTTCGGCCGCAGGCGACCGGGAGCGAAAATCGCGCGGGCGCTAGTCTCTGACAATCAGCAGGCTCAGAGAGCCCTAAGACGACAAAACTCTAGGGACCAAGCCCTAGGCGTACTCCAGCAAGCGCGTCAACTGGTTGAAGCCGCCTCTCCCCTCCTCGAGACTCGCTTTGCCCAATCCTTGCGTCGGGGTCTTGCTGACGCAGAAGCCGCCCAACGAGCCGACACCATCCTCAGAAGGGTTTTGCAAGTGACGGGTCGTTTGGAGGCCTACCAGCCACCTCCCCCAAAGTCGGTCGAGGGGCTGGCGTATCCTCAAGCCCTGCACCAGCTTGAAGCGGGATTGCGTAGCTGTATCGAACGCCGTCTTTCGGAGCTGACGCCAAATTGGTGGATGGATCGAGTCCCCGAAGAAACTCGCTTGCAAGCGGAACGGCGGAAAGCCAATCGGGAGAGGGTCTGGCCGTGGCTGGAAGGGGGGGATCACCCCTTGATCGAATACCTCGGCTTCCCGGACTACGCGAAGATCATTTTTGAGCCGAAGAACTGGGAGCAGACTTTCTCCCTCGTTTTTGTCGACACAGACGCGCTTCGCGTCAAGCTCCGTGAGCTAGAACCTCTTCGAACGGACGTCGCGCACTCGCGCAAGCTCGCTGTCGCGCATCAACGGCGCCTAGAGACCTACGCCGAGGACATTCTCACTGCGATTCGCTCGCATTCGTGAAGTCCCCCTGCGAACCGCGCATGACTCCTGACTGACCTCGAGGAGCTCCTCGATCCGGATTCTCCGAAGGGGCGGTGAAGTATCTTCCAGTCGTCGCTAACGGTTAAGTAAGCGAAGGCTAAGTTCGCCCCAACTACAAGGTGGGAATCAATGACTGCGCGCAACGGGCGCGCGGTCTGGGTCGTGCCGGGTACGACTACGGACCGGCACGGCAGTGTGGGGAGGCGGTTGCGTTTCGCTGCCGGGATTCTCCATGCCGCATGATTCCCCATCAATTTCGGCCAGTGGATGGACGCAAACTCTCACCTTCCGTGAAATCCCTGTCTTTGAGGCACGCACGTCCATCGCAGTTCAGTGTCGGTGCGGGACTCGCATCCCCGTCGGCGGTACGGTGTTCGGACTCATCTTCGTACCGCCCTCCTTGGAAGATCTGTTCCGTGGGGGAGTCTTCTGCTCGGTCGAGTGTATCCGCGCTTTCTGTTTGGAGTCCCTCGAAATTCTTGAGGCGCTCGACACACCTAACTCGAAGTCAATGGTCACGGACCTTCACGCGGTTCACCGCGAGCTTGAGAAGACTCTGGCCGCCATCCCGGGTCGGTCTAGGTTCGGATTTAGGGGTTCGCGTTGCCGCTGAGCACGCTCGCCGCGGGTACCTTCTTAGAGTCCCGGTGGCCGGAGTGTTGCCATAGAAGCCGCCAATCCTATGCTCTCGACTAAGGCCTGGATCATTGTGGTTGCGGTTCTTGTCGCAATATGCGCCTTAGCGGGGCTCACATTCGATCCGGTCCTCGCGGCTGGACCGGCTTCGGGATTGTCGTGGTTTTCCGCGAACTGGGATTGCTACATGATCAGTGTGGGTTTCCCAATCGCGATGTACTACTCTGTGGTTTGGAACCCAGAGGCCGGCAGGGCCGTGAACCCTTTCAGCGGCCGGTTCGTCTCCCACGCTCGTGTCGCCGGTATCGCGGTCGTTCTGGCCGTCATTGGCTTTGTAGTGGTCACCTTCATCGCCATTCCGATACTCTTTGGGGACTTCCTCACCTACTCGACCGGGCCGGGTTACGCGCCCGTGGCCTCGCTCTTCCTCCAACTCGGACTGATTGTCGCATTACCCTTACTATGCGTGGCCATCGCTTCCCCTGCCGGTCTAGCCCGGACGTTTGCCTCCATTCGGAGGAACTGGTAGGAATCCTCCCGGGTCGGCGGACGGCGACTGCCCGGACGCCGCCTCGCTCGACTTCCTGCCCGAAACCCACGAACTGAAACGTGAAACATGATGCCGCCGCCTCCAGCGCCTTAAGTGCCCCGCGAAGCGCCTGCGTCCGCGGAGGTCGCCCGCAGGATGACACTACGACAGGTACTGCTCGCCGCGCTGCTCGCGATCGCGATGACGTGCTCGATGTCCGCGGGGCTGTGGGTGTGGTGGGATCTCGCCGAGCGTTGACGAGGTTGCGCGGCCTCTTTCTTCGGGCCGAACGACGGTAATGATTCACTCGATGTCAATCGTGAGGACCCCGGTGTAGCTCCCGCTGGGAACGTGGATGGTGAACGAGAGCGTTTGGGACCCCCCCGCCGCTATCGTGATGGGCACATTTGCCCCCGAGATGCTGAAGCCTGAGGTCACAGCCGATACCGAGGTGATCGTACACGAGAAGAGGAAATTCGAGTTGGTGATGATGTAGCTCGCCTGTTCGGTGCT
>Ga0187771_10001089_pt1 | contig 17840 bp, 19 predicted proteins | sample 0116_SJ02_MP15_1_FD_133139 | JGI IMG/M metagenome (GOLD analysis project Ga0187771, IMG submission 133139) | Tropical peat soil microbial communities from peatlands in Department of Meta, Colombia - 0116_SJ02_MP15_10_MG | ecosystem: Environmental > Terrestrial > Soil > Wetlands > Peat | place...
AACTTTTCTGATAATCTCATCAAGGTGCCCACAAATTTTATCTCCTTCTTGACTTGATTTCTATAGTGAAATGAAATGCCTACATTCTTGGTTTCTTGGTTAATCGTAATTTTCTTTTTCTCAATGTTCACGTTCTTGCATGTATCTACAGCTAATGCCCTTGATACTTCTGGTGTAACACATGATGCGGATTCGTTGTGGGTTGAAGATGCGACCACAGGAGCCACATCTTGCAGCTGGAACCTTCTTACCAACCGCCTCGGCGACAAATTCACGGCGCAATTCTATGTTAACCTGAGTTTCAACAGTCCATGGATAGACTATGTTTATGTGGAGTTTACTTGGCCAAACTTCCTTACCTTTGTGAGCATCATTAACACCACGGTAACGGGAAGTTACTGGGAACTCGAAACGGCGACCAAAGGACAAGCAGGATTTGGGGCCGTGTATCCAGGGGGAACGTGGCCGCCCAGTGGAAATCTTCTCGATGGGGTCTCGTTCAACGTCACTTTCATAATCAACTCGGAACCGACGAAGCTTACCAGTCCATTTACAGGCGCGATCAATGTAACATTTAGCAACGTCAATGGTGGAAACACTTGGTACACCGAACGCAGCGGGAACGATCTTTTTGCTGTTCCGTTTTCAAATGCCTACGACCTCCCGATAACGTATACATGGTGGATTCCTGGCGACATAAATGGCGACGGCAAGGTTGATGGCAGAGACATGACTATAGCAGCAAAGGCCTTCGGCACATCTCCTGGAGATCCAAAGTGGAACCCACTCGCAGACATTGACCAAGATGGTAGGGTTGACGGCAGAGACATGACCATCATTGCAAAACATTTCGGACAGCACGACCCATAGCATTTTCCGTGGGTCTCTAATGAAGAAAAGCGTACAGCTTTCTTCTCTTCAAAGCAATTATTGATACTGTCAGTGTGGCAAGCAGTACAAGTTAGAGCTAGGTTTGTTCAGTATAGGCGCTGATTAAAGTTTCTGAATTGACCGAGCTGAGAGAAGAGGATAATGTGGAAACGCGAATAGGCTTAGTTTGAGACGATTTTCATTTCTTAGGCGTGGGTACAATGCCGAGCTGCTGCATTATGCCGAGGGTGTCGTACCTTTCCCAAGCTTCCACGACTTTGCCGCTTGCAAAACGGTCGATCTCGATCGTTGAGAACGTCACTTTCTTGTTCGTTGGAGGGATGCCCATGAATGCGCCCTCGTGTGTGCCGGTCGTCGTGTAACGTACCACCGCCTTGTCACCTTCTACGACCATGTCGTCAAGGGTCGTATGATTGTCGGGAAAAGCGTCGAAGGTCGCGCCATATATTTGTTTGAAACCCTTGAGACCCCGTACATCCACGTCGGTACCCATGTGAAATACGAGATCAGCGGCGTATTTCTCGTCTATTATGGCCATGCCAGCCGCCCTTCCCTTGTTAATCTCCTCGAAAAAACGATGCTCGAGCGCCTTAAGATCTTTCGTTGACATGACAAATCACCCGTCAATTGCGTTAACCGTATCTGCCATATATACACTCGTTCTATCAGCGGATTATTGTTGTCAAGCCAGCTTTCTTTGCCATAGCCACGTTCAACTGCTCTTCCAGACTGCAAATTCTCTTCATCTGAGACAAGAGCATCGTCATCAATGCAGCCTCAAACACGACCGGACGACACGCTGCTCCTCCGGCCATAGAATTTCGGCGACACATATCCATAAGCTCCTCAAAAGCCACAACGTCTTCCTCCGTTTCAAGAGACTTTAGGAAACGTTTCCAAGAGTAAATTTCATACTCCAAAGCCATTCTGTAAGAAGGAACGGTCTTCCCCATATTCAACAATCTCCAACATTGGGAATATTTGAAGCGACATTCTAAGCGTATAAGGTGTTTGTCAATGCGATGGCTTCAAGAAATGGAGAGTCTCGATTTAAAGTGAACCCTTTCAGGTCAGCCCGCAGATATGAAAACAGCTTTCACAATAGTCACTAAGCAAAATTGGAACAACATTAGGTCTTTAATAGTCAGAGCAGTTGAAGCACAAAATTACGGAGAAATTCCCAAAATAAGAAAAGTCAGTTCCTCTTCTTCTCGCTCATGGTCCTCCTCTCATATTAAGTACAGTTTTAGACGACTCTTACAATCGGGCTAACACCAAGCACTTTTACATGCTCTCCCAAGACAAGCTCCAATAGACACACTCAAACGGGAATGGCGAGAGACAAACCTGCATCGACCGATGGGAGCCGAGTTGAGTTAAAGTGGGATTAGGTGTGTGTTGCGTGCCCATTTTCTATGAACTATCACAGTTGATGTTGCTATGGCGAGAATGGCGAGTAGGACTACGATTGATGGAAATTCAGGGACCACACCATTCGAGTCGGTCTTAACGAGCCAATAATCGGACCCGGCAACGTAGTCATCGATTGCAGGGTCCCATTTTTGATAACTCATTGTGCCTGCCAGCGCGTATCCTCCGTCGCTCGTCATGACCATGCAGCTGCAAGTATCACCTGCGTCACTGCTGCCACTCGCATATGTTTGGTTCCACTGCATATCACCCGAGGAATCAGTTTTGGCGAGCCAAAAACGAGAGTTTCCAGTCGTGCCGGCGACGTTTACTGAGCCCGATATAACGTATCCACCATCTTTGGTTTGAATCACAGAGGCTGCCACAAGCGCAACCCCTTGCGAAAATGTCTTGTTCCACAGCTCCTTGTCATTCGAGTCCGTCCTGACAAACCAAGAATTCGTACCGGCCTGGCCATAACTAGCCCACCCCAGAAGTCCGTATCCTCCGTCGTTCGTTTGGATTATTGAAATAGCATAACAAACATATGCTCCTTGGTAGCTGAACGTTTCGTTCCATTGTGCGTTGCCAGTCGAGTCAGTTTTAACGAGCCACGCAGCAGATTCTGCAAAACCTCCTAACGCGTATCCACCATCTTTTGTCTTAGCAAAGCAGTACACCATGCAATTGGAATTGTATACCCCGTAGGTTTTGTTCCATTGTATGTTGCCTGCTGAGTCGGTCTTGACAAGACAAAAATCAAATTGCCCAGTTCCTGAAAGGTCCGCGGAACCCGCTATTGCGTAGCCACCATCGCTCGTCAGAACGAACGAAGAAGCCGCATTGTCTACGCCTATATCGTAAGTCTTGTTCCATTGTATGTTGCCTGCTGAGTCGGTCTTAAGAAAAGCGAAAGCACGGTGACCATTATAGCCAGACGAGCCCAGTACTGCATATCCCATGTCGCCTGTCTGCTCTACTGCACCAACGTTGTAGATATTTTGATAGGTCTTGTTCCACAAGAGATTGCCGTTGGCATCCGTTCTTATGAGGTTCGCCATGTTTGAAATGCCCATGCCAGCAATTGCGAATCCTCCGTCTTTTGTTTGAATCACGGAATAAGCGTGCCCCTCCCCATAGGTTTTGTTAAATTGCACGAACGAGCTCGAAGCATATGAAGAAATTGGACCCACTGTGCCTGCGCTTATGTGCCATGTCTCATTCAAAATATACGCTAATGAAGATATGCTAATTGCAAGCAACGCTACAGTCGCCCACATTTTGCTGAGCTGCCACTTCATTTTCCAATTCCCTCATCTACGGCTAGCGAGGTCGTATTTATCAATTGCGAAAATGGGTTCTGATTACTCTTAGGGGTTTTCATTTGGTTTTTCTCCTTTGATAACTTCGGGGTTTGAGATTACTAAGCTAGTTTTTCCCTTCAACAGAAGACACAAAGTTTTTCCCTTCTCAAATCCTCTAGCACTCTCAGATATCGTAACCGTGTTTTTTGGACGGCGCTGATATGCTTGCATAACTAGCCGATGAATTATCTTGTTTCTCAATCTATTGAACTCTATTAGTTTATCAAACTGTTCCTTGTTGATGATTGATTTGCAAAACAGACATTTTGCCGAGCTTACGAAGCGATACTCGTTTTCATTGAGGAAGAAATCCGTTTTCGATGAATCTCTAATGCATTCGCTAAGTTGAATAAGGTCGGCCATCCACCAATCAATACAAGCATGTAACAAGGCAAAAGCCTCAACGTATCTTCCTTCTTTGAACGCTTCCTCTGCACCTTCTAGAACATCACCTTGAAGTTCTAAACTTCCGTTCGACTCCTTCACCTTCATGCTTTACACTTTACCTTCCTTGCTGCTTTTCGCTTTTCTGATCAAACCTTCCCATTTGTTACCTTCCAACTGAAGGTCTATTCCAGCCTTTTCCGCTGGAGTCCTTCCATTCAGTGCTGAATGAGGCCGCAGGAAATTGTAGTAGACTTTGTTAGCGTCCATCATTTTTTGGGCGGTTTTATCGTTGTCTAGTCCACGCATTACCTTTGTCCTCTCCCTTATCGTGCCGTGCAAACGCTCTACGATGTTGTTGTTAGTTCCTTCTCTGATGTTCTTGAGTTTAACGTGCTGAGTTCTAGGCTTCTTCATAGTGTAGAATTCCGTTGTCACAGCTTGTTTGTAGGCTGGAAGCTTGTCCGTTATTATGAAGTCGGGGTTTTGTCCGTTCGCGACCTGTTTGGCTTCTTGAAGCACTTTTCTAGCGTCCTCGATGTTCCTGTGCTTAGTCACTTCTGAAGCTATTAAGAAACGAGTTTCGTGGTCGAGCAGATTCCAAGCCCAAGAGTAGTTCTCGCCGTCTATCTGTTCAGTCTTTCGTATGTTAATCATCATCTCGTCCGAGTGCCACATTCCGCCAAGCTGAGGAGTAAATTTGTCCACGTAGTCCTTCATCAACTCAACATATCTTCTTATCCACTTCAAAACGCATGGCTGAGTAACCTTGATGTTCTCGAACTGTTTAAGGTGGTCTACGATTTTTCTTTGGCTTACGCCTTTGAAGTAGAGGTCTAACGCTATTGTGATCGCTTTTGGTGTGGCCTTTACCTTTTCAAAACCATCATTCCGAATGAACTTGTGCCCGCAGTCCTTGCAGAGGTATCGTTGAACATCTCCGTAAAGGTTGTGTCTAATCCCGATTTTGACCATGTTAGGAGAACCGCAGTTGTTGCATCCTTCAACGCTAGCCGATTCTATGACGGGCTGAACTTGAGAAACTACTCTCTGCCTCATGTTAAGCGAGAAGTAAACAGCATAGATGTGCTTGCACACTACTTGCCTAAACCTGTAGTCAGGACACTCGCAACTCCACTCTTTACCACTTCTTACAACAAGATAGGAGCCATTACCGTTTTGAGAGTTGACCCTGTAAGTTTCAGAGTTTATCCTCTTGATCTGGTCGCCCTTACCGACTATTTCCAAACCCCTCAACTCCCTCGGCTTTTCCAAGGTTACTGTCAATATTGTCACCATCTATTGGTATCCAATGGAATAAACAGCGACAAGATTTATAAAGGTTGCGATGGATACCAATAGGTATGACACAAATGAAGAAAATCATGGTCAGCATGACCTCCGAAATGGTTGATGCTTTAGAGAAAGAACGGAAGGCAAGGAAACTAGCCTCGATCCCTGAAACTGTGAGAATGATACTAAGCGAATATTTCTCAAGCAAGTAGGGTCAAACAACTTCAAAACGCCTGATCGCATATTTGGATAATGGAGATGAGCTATCATCCGTCCAAACTGCTATTCCAAAAAAGACATCAGATAAATATGGAAGACCTAGGTTATCTGCTCTGACTTCTCCAAGAAGCTCATTTTCTCTATAAACCCGACCGACCGCAATGTAAGGGCTCTCATGCATTTCTAGCTCAATTCGATAGGTTTGGTTTTTCCTTGGAAGAGGGACATTAAACTCTTGGACGCTGCAAGTGCTGTTGGCCATGGTGTTTACCAACTTAAAGGCATCGTCATCAACTTCCAAAATAGCCAACCGACTTCGTAGACTTCTAGGATTTTCAGATGTCCATATGCCCAAAGCAAAGCGATACGGAATCAATGGGGTGATAGATGCCCGCATCCTAAAGGTTGGTCTCCACAGTGAATTTTGTGCCTTTCTATACAGCATAACATAATTTGCTCCTTCCTTTTTGATGGAGAGAATGATCTTGTCTTTTCGATAGGAAACATCACCGTCTCCATGCAGGCTTTTCTCCCAGCTGTCTGTTGTCCATCTATATCGAGTGTCATTGCTAAGCAGGTTCATTTTAACAGCCAAAGCGTCAGCTGTAGACGCAGGAACAGCAAGCATATGCCCGCCTAGGTAGGCACAAACATCGCCGTTAGGAAGAGCAGAGTAATTATGAATGACAGAATACGTTATTGGAGTCGCAACATTAATGTTGTTAAAGGCTAAGCTGTCAGCTAATTTTGATAATACGTCCTCTCTTGTTTGATAGGGGAAAGTGAGTTTTTTCGCAGTAGCTTCATTTTCGAGTTCTCTTCTAATTCTCTGCACTAATTTCCTATAGGAACGTCTTTCGAATATTTGCTCAATCTTGTGTTGATAATGATGAAGGGTCATGCTCATAATAGTGACATATGTTACGATGACTGCAGCAACCAAGACCCAGAGAAGATATAGTTTATTTGTTATCAAGAAGTCTGGCGTGAAAATAGTAAGTAGGATTAGAATAATCAAGCCAGTAAGTTCAGCCCATGCGAGAAATCTCTCTTCTCTATTCAGCGAAATTCCCCTCCTATATTTTTCGTAAAATAGAGTAGCTCGTAGCAGCAATATAAAAGCTACCCCGAGAGTTATCACCAACATAATGTAGCCTCAAAAACCCTAAGAGTTATCAGAACCCGAAAATGCTTTCTGCTAAGATTCCAGCACTTCGAAATCTCAAGTGGATTGTCTAGGTAGTGGTTTTTTATTTGGGACGGTGACGGCAAGACTCATCAAGTTCACTTCAGGACTCGCCTTGAACCGTTATAAGACATGCGCAGAAACGACGTTCATAGAGAGGGGGGACTCGCTTAGTGGACAAAACGTTTGATAGGCTGCTTCCTTCCGTAGATTATGGCTAATAGTAGTGTTGCTAGCACGAACATTGGCAGAATGAAAAATGAAGGAAACTCTGGAATGAAGGAGATTTTTCCATCTGGAGTGATTGAGGCAGATAATTCGATTGTCTGTCCTTGCTGAATCTGCCCTGATTGGCTCGAAACATTCGCCGTTGTGTTCTGACCAACTATGGTCACAGTAACGATTGTTACATTAAAGGAGCCCGTGGCATTCCCGAATACTTGGACGCTATAGGATTCTGTTGAGAAGGGAAGATAGACCATTTTCAAGCCTTCCGGTGAGGGACGTATGTAGGAGGACCCAGGGATCCCATTAACGATGTGAACAAAGGTGCCCTTCTGATATACTGCACCGACGCTTCGGTTCTGAGAGTCTGTGACAAGAACATCAATTGGGCATATAGCACTCAACATGGTTCCGAAGGAATTCCCCTTAGGAAGATTAGCTAATGTGGGAAGAACAATATCAAAATCTTTCTCGTACACATTACCAAAGACATCCGTGACCACGATCTCTTTGATTCGCGGAGCCTCCCAAAGCAGCAGAATTGGCGGTAGTTCAATCCCTGTTATTTCTCCAACGAAATGGGACACCAGTTCGATAAGTCCGTTTTGATCAGATTCTTGAAGCGGAACGGAATACGTATCATCGCTTAACCAGTCCATTGTATTAGTATCAGGTGATGTCCCGCTTGTTTTTAGTTCAACTTTCTGAATCATGTTCGAGGGGGAAACTTCTACGCTAATAGTTACGTCCATCCATGGATCGTTCTGTGGCGCTATGCTAAGGCTAGGATCCGATAAGTATTCATCCATTGTTTTTTGGCGTAAATGGCTTTCAAATGTAGGTGTAGATATTTGGATCGTTAGGTCTTTTTCAGCGATCACGTAGTAGAAGGAGGATCCGAACAACGCCACGTCGTTGTCCCCTTGATACAGACCGTAAGCCGCTACCTTGTCGCCAGACTCAATATTCGGATCCATGTACCCTGGAGGATACAGGTTAGGATCCAAGGGGGCAAGGTAAACTTGCTCTATTTTATTTTGTAGTTCTGGTGGACCGTTGATGACTTGGTCGACTGTCACATTCCACCCCCACGCACCAATCATCGAGAAATAACTGAGGGCAGTGCCAAGAAACTTAACTTCAGTTGGAACTGAGTAACCATTATTTGCTTTCGCTTTATGAATGAAAGCTGCATAAACGAAACCTGAGGCGACAAGAAGTATGAGAACTGAAGCGAAAATCCTGTCAGTTCCTAAAACCCTTCGACAATCGCGAGCCACCTTTTTTGTTGACTTAGAAAATTCTTCCATCAACGATTCTTCCGTTGTGGAACGTCGCAGGCTTCATATTATGTTGTGATTTGCATTTTAGAGTTTCGGAAACGCGCGCCTTGTCCCGATACTATGTGTTGAAGTAGGTTGGTGATACTGCTTTGTCCGGTCTTAGTGTGTTTTCGGCTGCTTTCCTGTCTAGGACTAGGCATAGTAGGCTGTAGAGCGCGTGGGAGTAGGCATAGTCCAATACAGCGATAGCAAACTAAGAAACACCGTCGACCAGACGGTGATCATACCCGGCAAACCAGAAGCGGGGCGTCCAAGGCTTACTGAGGGTGGACAAGAAGTTTCGGGCGTGTGCTCCACGCTCTTACGAAGAAAGCGTCTAGCACGGCGTCAACTTATGAATAGCCTGCCTCGCCTTCCTTGATCAAGCACAACCTTTTAAACCGCAGGTCGAAGTGCAGCACTGCGAGAGGCAGGAAGCGGGCCCCTCACTCGAAAAATCGGTTCTTAGATAAGAAGGGAAATCAACAATACTTAGCCCAGTTCTTTCTCGATCTTCTGCCGAGCCTTCTGTGATCGCCAGTACTCGCGAAGCGGAGTGGGTTCTTTCCGGGGTCGACCTCGACCACCTGGTTTCTCTTCGAGTTGCTGTACCAATGTTGCTCTGACAGAAAAACTCTGTAAAACAAGGACTATGAACACGAGTGGCATATTTGCAGTGGTTTGGCCTAGGGTATTTGGTGAAGAAATGCCAGCTCTGTATAGACATGTTCTATTTTTCTCGGAAAAATATAAAAGCTGACGCGAATATATAGAGAGAACCGACATCTTTTGCAGACACTCACGTCGAAACTCGGCCAGAGTGAGTCCTTAGCGAGTCTCGGTTTTCTGCGGTCAAACATGGATGAGGAAAGCCAGAGGATCTTTGTCCTCCAGAGCGGCTTATGTCTGCAGTGTGGAAGGCAGGGCAAGATCCGGGAGCATGAAGAAGAAACCGTATGTGAGGAGTGCGGGACGGTCTGGAGTAATATGGACGCTGAACCTGAGCAAGCCATACCTTTCAGTGAACAAAGCGGGGAAGCACATTCAGAAGGGAACTACAACCCAACTTCAGAGCTCGTTTTCGGCCATAATCTAGGCTGCGGCACGCCTAGCAACCTTAAACTTTACAGGATCTTGGCGAAGGGACCATCCGGACGCACTGATGTTGGATTGCGAGCTTGCCAAGTCCGGGTTTTGACGTCTAAGGTTGATCCTCCAGCGATTGAAACACTCTTAGCCTATGGGAGCAAACTCTGCGAAGCGTATGGCCTGCACTCGAATGAGGATTCTGCTGCTGTCTTCGCCGATGTCCTCGGCCGTCAACTGCGAAAAGTCGGTGCTTGGTATGTTCTCAGAGGCCAGAGTGAGCGTGAGCTAAGGAAGGTTGCTAGTGCCATGTTCTACGACCTCTACAGGCAGCGATGCCAAGGCTTTAAGGAGGAAGAGAAGCTAATGGTTCAGTTGAAAATTACGCCTGAAATCTTATCCTTCACCCGATCGCTGTTGGCCGCTCTGACGTTTCCGAAGAAGGAACACCATCAGAAAGTCAGTTGCATACAACAGGCTTTTCTGATGACTCCAGAAGCTAAGAAGGTTCAATCCCTGGAAGAGAGAAAACAGATAGTGAATGAGTACATCATTTCCCACTCGGAAAAGTCAGACCGACAGATAGGCCGCGATGTTGGCGTCAATCATGCGACCGTCAGTCGATGGCGTCGGCAGTTATCGTTGAATGGTACGCTGAAATCACCCGAAAGCATTGTCGCACTTGCGACACCATATTGGTAGCGAGAACAGATAAGCGAAGATCGCGATTGCTGTTTTGACCAAGGTTTTAAGCTGAGTGCACTCATTATCTTCACCATGGGGCGTCAACCCTCACCGAAAGTTCTTCTCTCCAAGGAACTCCACGATCTCTTAAAGAATCTTCAGCCAGATCACAAGTTCGTGAAGTGGATAGAAGCCATGGCTGGTGTACTCAAGGAAAACAAGTTTGCTGGCGAGCTGATAAGGAAGAGTCAAATTCCAAGGCACTATGTTGAACGATTCAAGGTGAACAACCTCTACCGTTACAGCCACCCAGAGGGGTACCGTTCATGCTATACGATTCTGAATGAATGCCCTCATATTTTAGACTTGATGTCCCATCCAGAATACGACAGAGTTTTCCAGTACAAGACTACCTAGCGGATCTGCACGCTCGATCTCATCAGAGCTTCCAGCTTCGGATTGTTCGCACCTGTGTAGATTATTTTCGTCGTATTGAAGGTTATCTTTCCCGAGGCCTCAAGATATTCGAGAATACGCTGGAAAGTCTGATATTGCATTTTCCTTGGCAGGCTTCTCCAGAGCTGCATTCGTGTTGGATATTCGTCAGATTCCAGAATAGCCTTCTCGACCATTAGAATAGTGTCGAGCTGCGGTTCATGGAGAACTTTGGTCACCATTATTATCACCTTGGTGTAAGCGTGCGCTATGAATTATGTACATGAACAATTATATAAACTTATACATCGCAATAGTTGTGCATCAAGGTTACCTAGCATCTTTCCGAGCCTTCAGCAAACAGTCTGTATACAACTCATCCCATTCTCGTGCTTCTTCTTTATTACGGTCGACAAGTCTTTTGGTTGGTTCATAGGTACCTCCTTCGATTAGATGCCATTTCACCGCCTTCATAGCCTTGTGAATGGCCTCCTGTCCTTTCTCAAGGTCCCATTCAAGAAGACCCATCACTATCCATTCAGGTATTTTAGGCTCTAATGAAGCATCAAAGAAACGCAGTCGCTTGAGTCTTTCATACGTTGCTTGTGCACATACTTCGAATGTTTCTTCTGGCATTCTCTTCTTCGCGTCCATGAGTTCTCGATAGCACAACATGAACATTTTTTCCTTGAACTCACTGATCAAATAAAAGTGAATCGCCGTGGGACGCTGTGAATCGGTAACGAGACCCCCTAGTTGTTTCTGGGCCAGACTATAAAGTGTGGTCTTCCGCTTCATGCAAGGACTGCAAAACTCAGACAGAGCTGGTGGCTCTTCAAGTTTTCTCGGACAATTTGAGCATACGTTATCAAGTATTGCCTTCAACAGTTTCTTATGGTCTAAGGTCTTCTGATCAACAGAGTTTTTTTCCATACTAGTTAGCCGTTCATAGATATTTCTGTACTCTCTAAACCCTTGAAAAGGAACGACATAATGAAACCCCTCCCTTGTTTGCAGCTCCTTGAGAGGGGGAGAGGCAGGCAGACCATAATATGTTTTTGATGGTTTGGTTGGAAGCACCTTTCTAATTATCTGGTTTTTCTTCAATGCTTCCTCGATGTCTCTGTAAGCTTGCCTTTCGCTGATCATTCTTTCTTTTGCGTGTAATTTCGCTAATGTAGAAGAGTCTAACCAATCAACTTCATGTTTCTTGAACGTGTCAGGTATTGACATGGTTATTGTCAGATATTCTCTTATGGATTGAGGATGTATTTAGATTTAACAGTGACGAACAATGTCAAACTGTGTTATCGGCGTTAGAGTATCGCCAGAAGATAAAGAATTGCTTGAGAAAGTCTCGAAGGCCAGAGGAGAAGACATTAGCGACTTCATAAGGCGTGCTTTCCGAAAAGAACTCGCTTCTCTATCATACCTTTCTGACGACGACAAGAAGGCCCTAGGTGTCCCTTGTATAGTCCGGGAGGTCAACATAAAATGATGGAAGTGGCCGAAGCCACCTCCCAAAGAAAAAGTGTGGAAGCCGTTTCTTCTGGGAACATGGTTGCAGAGCAGGCAAACTTCACCGAGCAGAGTACTCCCTAGCTTGTTGTTGGTATATCGAGGCCGTAGAGAAAGTGTTGGTTTGAGCGAGGAGGAAATTGAGGTTCTTCTTCAAATTCGAGGCAAGTTCTACGAAGGACGCTTAAGACCACAGCAAATCGGCCAGCACACTCAAATTTCAGAACAAAAGAAAGCAATGCCTATTTTCCCAGAACCTTATGGAGAAATGCTTACAATCATCGATGAGGGTAATTATTGGCTCATCAAGCCCAAACAGTTCCTGCAAACCGCCGATTTTGCAGAAATCGCCAGAATTATCAAAGAGCAATACCACGGGACTTACGTGAGTGCCGGTCGTTCCTCGCATTTTAGACTCCCAAAATGAGTCTGTTTGTTGGTAAAGAAGGTTTGGTGGTTTGACCGAAAACGATCTATCTAAGAATAAGGCCGAACTTCTTTTCAGATTGGCTAACGAGGGTTTGACGCCTGAAGAGTATACTCTGGCCATTGACCCTTCGTTAGCGAACAAGATTACAGAAGACCAAGATTCGAGAGTTCGGCATGATAAGGTTATCAGGCGTTGTTTGACAGCTGTCGGTCTGAGCAGCTTCTTGTCGGACCCGATCAATTTTTGGCAAAGGGGGCCTAGCGGCGTGGGCAAGACTTTTACGACTGTTGAAACTCTAAAGACTTTTCCTCAGGAGAACATTCTCTATCTTGGTGGACTCAGTCCGAAGAGTTTGATTCACGATCATGGCGCTCACTATACCGAAGCCGGTGAGTTGCTTGACAGTGTGGATCGACCGCTGCGACCGAAGCGTTCTGACCTCTCAAGCCTTGAAGAGTTCAAGGAGGAAATACGACTCTACCAAACCAAGATCAAGGAATACTCAGAGATTGTGCAGAACAGCTATGTTCTCATCGAGCTGAGTCACAAGATTCTTGTTTTCCTCCAGGCGCCAGAAAAGCGCACGTGGGAACTTCTCTACTCAATTCTGTCACATGACAAACATGAGATTGACTTTCGGTTTGTGGACCGCGAGAACCGAGGAGGACCTATGAACACTGTTCGTGTCCGAGTCCGAGGTTGGCCTGCAACCGTGTTTCTGAGCGTTGAGAAGGAATTTATGGAAGAGATGGCAACGCGGGGTTTCAGCGCGACGCCAGAGTCGACGGAGGAGAAGATAACCGACGCGAACAAGCTGACGAATGAAAAGGCCAGCTTTCCAGGCCAGTTTGAAGAGTCAGAGCAGACAAAGAGAATTAGAAATATCATGCGTGTTATCGGGGAATGGTTCGGGGAGAAAGAAGCCGACATTATTGTTCCTTTTCCGAACCTGTACGAGCTCTTCTCTCACTCTATCATAAGGGACATGCGCGATTTCCAACATTTCATTCAACTTCTCAAGACAATAACGGCCATGCACCTGTTTCAGAGAAGCCAGCTAGTCGAGAAAGACAAGCGCTACGTGGTCGCGTCCCTGCATGACGTTATGTTGGCCAGCAGCATCTACAGCCAGATTTTCGAGACTACACGAACCTGGACTGACCGGACGCTACTTGAGTTCTTCCACTCGATGATAGAGCAGCGGAAGGATTGGAGTCTTAAAGATCTGACAGAAGAGTACAACGCGACGTGCCGGCAGAAGATTAGTAGCAACACGATGGAAAAGAAGCTTGACCGACTGGCTGAGATTGGGTATGTGAACAAGGAAAAGAGCGAAACAGACAGGCGCATGAACGTTTATCACCCGTTGAAAGTTGAGCAGCCTAACGAATTATCGTTGATTACCTGCAAACAGGAAAATCAGGCTGACGTGATTTCCAAATTGATAACAGGCTTCAATTCGTGGTTAGAAAAATACCTGACGGCATTTCCGAAATACATAACAAATTTCTCAGGAGAACCCCTAACGCCCGATACTTTCACAGCCAGGGTTCTTGACGAAAAATCTATGCTGCTTGATTTCGAAACGCCGTCAGGTAATTTTTCCTTGAAGAATGAACCATCAAACGCCGAAAAGGAACCTATGGATACAAGCAACAACCAAAATCAGGCATTATCAGGTAATACTTCAAGCCCTATCATGCGAGGGCAAGTGAGCTTAGAAGATCTGGCAACCAAGACGCTGAAGCTAGAACGCCTACAGAGCGACTACGATGACAAATGCTGCATCTGCGGCTTCACTGGCAGACAGGTCTGGCAGGTAACTCTTTTCGACGGGTCCTGGGGTTTCTTATGCGGCCCTTGCGGCGAGAAACTCGAGTTTCCAGAGGCCAAAGAATGAACCTGATACTCCTTCTTTGTGGAACATTCTTCACCGCTGAAGGAGCCTCTAACGTACTATTCTGGCGTGGCAAATCAGATCGACGTCTATTTCAATTTGGTCGACTGTTGAGAACTACTCTCGGCTTTCTCATCGTAGCTATCTCGCTAACCGGAGCGTAGAGCATGACCGAAGAGGCTGAGGGAAAAGCTGCCTTCCACGCTGCTCATTCATCTCGTCGCATACTTGACAGAAAGCGGCTTAAGGATGGGAAGTTGGACGAATCACTAGAGGTCCAGCCGCAGCAGCTCCCAGATCAGCCTCAATGCCCACAATGCAATTCCGTCAAGATCTACAAAGCTGGAATACGGACGACGCGACGAGGAGAAGTGCAACGTTTCCTATGCAGGGTTTGCGGATTCAGATTTAGCGAGGGCCGCCTGAAATCTGGACAGAAGCTCAACATCACCCGGAAGTCCAGACTGTTTCAGCCTAGTTCTGATCTGGCTAAGAGCTCGGTCCGTGACTGGGATCTTTCCGCTCAGAAAGTGCTCGACAATGGTTCTTTCGCGTTTGGTGAAGATGTAGTAGCGCATACTGTTACAGTTACAGGAAAAGGCTTAAATAACTTGCGTTCCCATAGTTGTAAACGTCAAGTGTGCGAGTCCTTGACAGGAAACTCGAAAAACTTGAGCGCAATGGAAAAAGAAGCCATTGCGGGAGAACAAAAACCACAAACACAGAACCTCACAGGCTTGATCGTGCAGTTCATGGCTTGGCTTGAAAAAGAAGGCTATAACAAAGAAATTAGGTACCCCTACAACTTGAAGACCTTGGTCAACCTCGGGGCTGATCTGATGAACCCGGAAAGCGTTAAGGAAGTCATTGGAAAACACAAAATCAAGAACGGCGCCAAACTTCAGTACGTCTACGCGTACTCTGCGTTCTGCAAGATGCTTAACATTTCGTGGAGTCCACCACACTACAAACAGGAGGAAGGAATTCCGTTCGTTCCAGACGAGAACGAGCTCAACGCTCTGATCTACACGTGCCGCAGCAAAAGAATGGCCGCCTACCTTCAACTGCTCAAGGAAACATGGGTCGATCCCGGAGAAGCCTTGGGCCTAAGATGGATAGACCTCTCAGGAAACATCGTGACCGTGAACAGGCCAGTGAAAGGACATAACCCACGACAACTGCCGATTAGCAACAAGCTCCTAGCGATGCTCAACGAGCTCCCCAAAACGTCAGAACGCATATTCCCCGTTGGCTATCAGAGCCTATTCGCCTGCTACAACAAGATCAGAAAGAAAGCAGCATTTCTCCAGAAGAACCCCAGGCTCCTATCGATAGAGCTGAGATCCTTCAGGCATTGGGGAGGAACAATGCTGGCATACTACACCAACGGCAACGTCCTGACCGTGAAGAAGCTACTGGGACACAAGCGAGTCGAGAACACAATGAAATACATAGGGCTCATGCCTGCCTTCAAGGATGAGGAGTTTGAGGTCGCAACGGCCACGTCAGACGAGGAAATCAAAAAGATCGGAGCTGCAGGATTCGTAAAGTACGACGAGCGCAGAATAGGAGAGACTGTAATCAGCTACTACAGAAGGCCAAAGAGGTTTTCCCCAGGTTAGATATTAAACGCAGAAACAACATCGCCAGACATACGATAAACTTAAAATAATGGTATGAACAGTTGTGTAACCGAAATCATTAGATTTAGAGAAGATTTGAGGAAACAAGAAGGAAAATAGAATGAGTAAGGCTACTAAACCCCATTTAAACCTCGTCATCATGGGACACGTTGACCATGGGAAATCAACGACGACGGGTCACCTACTCTATTTGACAGGTGTGGTCGACGAGAGGACGATCAAGGCTTTCGAAGAAGAAGCAAAAAAAATGGGCAAAGAGACGTTCAAGTTTGCATGGGTTCTTGACAACCTCAAGGAAGAGCGCGAAAGAGGAGTAACGATTGACCTTCGATTCCTGAAGTTTGAAACCAAGAAGTACTACTTTACGGTGATAGACGCTCCGGGCCACAGAGACTTCGTTAAGAACATGATCACCGGGGCAAGTCAAGCTGATGGCGCTATACTCTTCGTCTCGGCCAGAAGAGGAGAGTTTGAAGCAGGCATCGGTCCCGGAGGGCAGACTAGGGAACACGCTTTCTTGGCTTTTACCCTAGGCGTCCGGCAACTGGTCGTTGCGGTGAACAAGATGGACGACGTTTCAGTCAATTGGAGCGAAGAAAGGTTCAACGAAATCAAAAACGAAGTTGGCAGGATGCTCAAATTGGTGGGATACAGAGTTGAGAAGATTCCGTTCGTTCCGACTTCAGGATGGACAGGAGACAACCTGACAAAGAAGAGTGAACATATGCCATGGTACACTGGACCGACGCTTATTGAGGCTCTTGATGTGTTCGAGGTACCGTCGAAACCAGTGAACAAGGCGCTAAGGATTCCCATTCAGGATGTATACAGCATCACAGGCGTAGGCACTGTGCCAGTTGGAAGAGTTGAAACTGGTGTCGTGAAGGAGAATGATATTCTCATCTTCATGCCGACCAACAAGCAGGGAGAAGTGAAGTCCCTGGAAATGCATCATGAGAGAATCGCGAAGGCTGAGCCCGGCGATAACATCGGGTTCAACATAAGGGGAGTCGCCAAGACTGATGTTCACAGGGGAGATGTTGCCGGCCACGTCAATAACCCGCCGACTGTCGCCAAAGAATTCATTGGACAGATAATCATCATATACCACCCCACGGCAGTTGCGGCAGGCTACACACCGGTACTCCACTATCACACTGGACAAGTGGCGTGCAAGTTCAGTGAGCTCATAAGAAAAATCGATCCGCGCACTGGACAGGTTGTCGAAGAGAAGCCGACCTTTCTCAAGACTGGAGATGCAGCCGTCGTGAAGATGGAGCCGTTGCATCCAATCGCTCTCGAGACGTTCTCAGAGTTCGAAGAACTCGGACGATTCGCCGTCCGGGACATGGGCACAACCGTGGCAGCTGGAATAGTGAAGGAGATCACGCAGAAGGGACCCTAGACTACACTCTTCGTCTCCTGCCTGCATCCACAAGTTTTCCCCACTTGCGCCCTCGACATCTATTTCTACCAGCGTAGAACATAGTTCTTTCGAAGATATTTGTCGGGAGTTGGAATTTTGTCTGGAGCTGAAACATTGGTTCCTTACTTGAGGGAAAAGAAGCGAGTTGAACCGGAGCAGCCCACGATAATCATTGATGACCGCGAGGCCAATACAGCCTCAAAAATTGTGAGGGGACTCAAAGAACGCGGTGTAATCGTTAGAACTGAAAGACTGGAAAAAGGCGACTACGTCTTGTCGGATGTTTGTGCCGTGGAGAGAAAGACTGTTCAGGATTTCGTCTACACGTTGACGAGACGCTTTCTCTTTGAGCAGCTTTATAAGCTTAAGGAAGTCTATCCTAAGTCTCTGATTCTACTGGAGGGCTATCTGCCAATAATCTACAAGT